>Ga0194123_10001118_pt1 | contig 42787 bp, 41 predicted proteins | sample TA2MahsurfametaG_5_FD_155479 | JGI IMG/M metagenome (GOLD analysis project Ga0194123, IMG submission 155479) | Freshwater microbial communities from Lake Tanganyika, Tanzania - TA2015023 Mahale A surface | ecosystem: Environmental > Aquatic > Freshwater > Lake | place: Tanzania: Lake Tanganyika... | reverse complement strand
TCGGCAACTCAGTAACCACGATTGCACTCTTTCGATTCGGCAGTTTCTCGATTGCAGCCTTTGCCCTCATGCGAAACTGGCCGCGCCCAGTTTCGTAGGCCTCGCGCACCCCGTCCAAATCAATGATTGTGCCCCCTGTTGGCAGATCTGGGGCAGGCAATAACTCCATGATCTTTGGCAGGTTCGCGCGCGGGTGCTCCAGTAAGTACTTAGCGGCCGCCACGACTTCGCTGACGTTATGTGGGGCGATGTTGGTCGCCATACCCACTGCGATACCGCTGGCACCGTTTACCAGAAGATTTGGTATTGCGGCCGGCAATACCGCTGGTTCTAGTTCTCGTCCGTCGTAGTTTTCTTCGAAGTCCACCACGTTTTCATCTAACGACTCAGTCATTGGCAGAGCCGCGTTGGCTAGTCGACATTCGGTGTAGCGCATAGCTGCCGGGCCGTCGTCAGGCGAACCGAAGTTGCCATGACCATCAACCATCGGAAGGCGCAGCGAGAAGTCCTGGGCCATACGCACGAGCGCGTCATAAATTGCCGCATCACCATGTGGGTGCAGTCGGCCCATCACCTCACCGACGACGCGCGCGCTCTTTACGTGCCCGCGATCAGGGCGAAGCCCCATCATCGCCATCTGATACAAAATGCGCCGCTGCACAGGCTTTAGCCCGTCGCGCGCATCGGGTAGCGCCCGGGCGTAAATGACCGAATACGCGTACTCCAAGAAGCTCGTCTGCATCTCTTTTGAGACGTCAATGTCAACTATGCGTTCGACGAAGCCCTCTGCTTTCGGATTGGCTTTGGGCTTAGTGCGCGTTGGGGTTTTAGTTTTTTTGGCAGGCATGCCGGGCAAGCATGCGTGAGAGACTGCCGTCATGGGAGTGACCGACACGGCTTCGGCATTGCGTGATGGTCTGAAAGCCGAAATAGAACAAAGCGGCTATTACCCGGCTCTGGTCATTGACTCGGTAATCGAAGCCCTAGGCGATGAACCAGTCAGCGCCTATGTCGTACACCACGACGCAACCTTCGACCGCGACGAATTGCGCCGCCATTTGTCAGCCCTCGTGCTCACCCCGACTCGCTTAATTGTCGGGCACACCGATGAGTTCCCAGCCGATGACAAATCACCTAAGCCCTACGCAACTTCCGTTACTGAAGCCGTTTCGTTGGAGTCGGTGAACTCGATCGTTGTTTCTAGAACTGTCTCAGAACCGGCTCAATATCGGACGGGGGCTGGGCCCTTCGAAGTAATGCTCACCATCGGGTGGGGGGCGGTATCGCGTGTCGAATTAGAGCCAGCCGGTTGTGGCGACCCAACCTGCGAAGCCGACCACGGTTTTACCGGCTCGATGTCTAGTGATGACGTGTCATTGCGGGTTTCTCGCGCTGGCGACGGTGACTCAGTGGTCGAGCAGGTCTTGGCTTTCGCCCGCGCACTGTCTAAAGCAACAGGCCGCTAGAAAAACTCGGGCGCACGAAGCGCCTAACTTTTGATCTTTACTCGCGCTGGCGACGGTGACTCAGTGGTCGAGCAGGTCTTGGCTTTCGCCCGCGCACTGTCTAAAGCAACAGGCCGCTAGAAAAACTCGGGCGCACGAAGCGCCTAACTTTCGATATTTACTCGCGCGGGCGAGCAGGAGTTCCAAAAAGGATTTCGTCCCACGAGGGGATCTTCGGGCGAGCTTGCTCAGCAGTTACTTCGCCAACATCAAAGACTTCGTCTGTATCGTCTTGTTCGGGTTCTAATTGCTGCTCGGGTTCTCGATGCTGCTCTGGTTCTAAATGCTGCTCGGTTTCTAAGTGTTGCTCTGGTTCCAATTCGGGTTCGGGTGCCAATGGCGCGGGCACACTGACCAATCGACGCGGGGGCTTCTCGGCGGCAGGTGTGGCGGGTGGATCGATTTCCATCAACCATTCGGCCTCTGCATCGTCTGGCGCAATAGACGACACGCTTGCGTCGAACAACCACTTAGCTTCGCGCGGCCCATGAGCGGTTCGGTAACTCAACTTGATAGCCCAAAGCCCGTCTTCTCTTCGCCAGGCGTCCCATTCGAGCGCGACTTCGTCGCTGGCAAGTGACTCCAACCGGTTTGCCACCACTTCAGAAAGCGCGACTTGCTCGTTGCCTTTTCTAAGTTTCACGGCCGCGGCTCGCTCTGCGATCCACGCGCGCTCATTCACTATTGGGGCTAAGTACCGCATCACGCGATCTATTGCCACACCGGTTTGCTGCACGATTTCTTCAGGCGAGTGCCCCATGCGCAAACGAAGTTGAATCTCTGCCGGTGTCAACTCGCCAGAGTCGTTACTTGCTTGGGCTGTGGGCTGAGGGGCTGGCACCTTTACTCGAGCCAATGCAATTGACGAAAGCAAACGCTTATCAATCGCTACTTCGAATGTAGAACTCGATTCATCGTCAACTAGGACGAGAGCAGTGCCGTCTTCATTGATGTCATCGAATCGCAATTCACGCACGCGGTGCAGTTTGGCATCAGTGCCAAGCCGTGGCTCGATTTAGGCGACAGTAGGTGCGGGGGTGTCGCTCACTCGGGGCAATGCTCGAGCTAGTGAGCGAAAGCCCAGCCCAATCGAAATCGCCGCACCTGCCCCACACGCCACAAGCAGCACGTAGCCAGAACTTGCCCCGTAGTCATCGATTAATGCACCGGCAATTGCCGCGGCAGCAGCGAGCCCAACCCCAAGGCCTGAGGTAAACCACGTGAACCCTTCGGTTAGGCGACGATCTTCTACGAGTCGCTCAATGACCGCGTACGACGTGATTAGAACTGGCGCTATCGAAAACCCGGCAAGAAAGACGGCAACCGTCATCAGGTAAATGTCATGGATGAAAGGCAACGGAATCGCAAGGGCTGCAAATATCGCAACGAAAATCGCATACCTCGCAACCAGCCAGCTGCGCAAATGCAGCGCACCGACTACCAGCCCGGCAATCAAACTGCCCGCCGAATAACTTGCAATCAATAACGCCGTTGATTCAGGGAATCCCTTTTCTTCTGCGAATGCGACTGCGCTTACCTCAAAAGCACCGAAGACCCCGCCCGTCATGACCGAGACGATTAGCACCCACACAAACGGTGGCATTTTCAATAGCGGCTGATCTTTGGTAGCTGGGCGCTTAATGGCCGGGGGCTGTGTAGCTCGCTGGGGCACCAGCAACAAGACACCCAAAGAGACCAACACCCCTGCGACTACTAGCCCCATCACATCAGAGACGTTTAGAACCAAAACCGTTGCAACGACCGGCCCAACAACGAATATGACCTCGTCCGCGATGCTCTCGAGGGCTAACGCGGTATGTAGTTGTCTCGGCGTGCGCGTGACGAAGACCCAGCGCGATCGCACCAATGCACCGATGGGCGGTGCCGTTGCGCCGCTAACTGCAAATACGAGCATCTGCAAATAAACCGGCCAACTCAGCACGATCGAGCCAAGCCCTAGCCCTAGGGCGGCTACGTGCAGGGCGGTTTGAACAGGCAGCACGCGGTCTTGGCCTAAACGGTCTGCCCAGCGCGCCGTGACTGGTTGGCAGATTGCTGCGGCCACGACGAAGGCTGCAACAACCAGGCCAGCTTGAAAATAAGAATCCGTGCGAATCTGTATAAGCAAGATGATCCCGAGGCTGTACATCGCGATCGGAAACCGAGCCACCAGCCCAGCTGATGTGAATGCTGCCGCACCCTTGATGCGAAGAATCGACAAATACGGCTTTAGCACTAGGCGAGGCTAGTCGTTCATCTAATAGGCCGTGCGCCACAATTGAGTGAGTGCCCGCAGATAACGAGTTGAAGATAAGTCAAACTGAACTTTCAGACATAGCGGCACTTGCTCTACAAATCGGCAAAGAAGCTGGCGATCTTGCGGCCAATCGCCCAGCCAATCTCGAACTAAAGACAAAGTCGTCCAAAACTGACTTAGTGACTCAAATGGACACAGCAACCGAACGCCTAATTGTCGAAAGACTGCGTGAGAACCGCCCGCATGACGGGGTGATCGGTGAAGAGGGGACGGCGACCGCACCTACTGGTGAGCACCAGATCACTTGGGTCATTGACCCGATAGATGGCACCACTAATTACATATACGAACTGCCCGCGTGGTCGGTCTCGATTGGGGTCGAAGTGGCTGGCATACCCGCGGTTGGCGTTGTCGTGGCACCGGCATTGGGTGAAACCTTCTTTGGCGTACGCGGCGAGGGGGCAAAGCTCATCGCCAAGGGCAAGTCGCTGTCGCTAAAGGCAAACACCATAGATTTTTTGGCAGACGCACTAGTCGTAACAGGGTTTAGCTATCTAGCAGCTGACCGAGGCAATCAAGCAGACGCAGTGTTCGAGCTGTTGCCAATGGTTCGAGATATTCGTCGCCTTGGTTCAGCAGCCCTAGATCTTTCATACGTTGCAGCCGGGCGGGTAGATGCTTTTTATGAGCAGGGCCTTAATCACTGGGACTACGCCGCCGGTGCCTTGATTGCCCGTGAGGCGGGTGCTCGAGTCGAGTCCTTAAGAGGTGGCCCGTTGTTTAAAGGCACCACCATTGCTGCGGCCGAACCACTTTTCAGCAATCTCTCAACTATCTTGGCAAAAACGCCAATTCCTTAAGACTTTTGCGGTAAAAACTGGGTTAATTCACAAATTGGGCATGAAATCGTGCCCACGGACGTTGCAGAAGGTGACAACACCCGCCAAACTCTGCCGCGTCTAGGGAGGAATTCTAAAAAAGTGGCAACTGATTACGACGCCCCACGTAAGACCGACGAAGAGCTTGCAGAAGAGTCTCTCGAAGAGCTTAAGGCGCGTCGCAACGACGAGTTAACGGCTACCGTTGACGTTGACGAGGCCGACCTTGCTGAGTCAATCGAACTACCGGGCGCTGACTTGTCTTCAGAGCAACTAAGCGTTCACGTCTTGCCTACTCAGACTGACGAATTCACTTGTGTCAAGTGTTTCTTGGTGAAGCACCGAACGCAACTTTCACGCAAAACGTCAGCTGGGTTTGTCTGCCTCGATTGCGACTGAATTAGTAGAAGTCTCGCGCTGAGTAATCACGTCATCGACTGCTCGTAGGGTTCGGTTGATTAACACGTCGACCGTTGCGACTACGGCTGCGGTGATTGCCGCCCACAAAATGATTCGCCCAATTGATACGTTGTCATCGGCTGCATTGGGCGGGTTCTTACCCGTCCTTTTTTGGTAAGCATTGTTCAAGCCCTTGCGAGTAGCCCACGTTGCGGTGATTGTCAAAGCTGGCCCTAGTAGCTTGCTTGCTGGCTGACGCAGAGTTAATCCTTATTTGAAGTAGTGAGTGTGTGCTCAAGGCTATCTGGCCGCTTACACGAGATGTACCAGTAAGGGTGTGGGTCTGCGGGATCAGTGATTTCAACCAAGACGGCCCCGCCTAACCAGGGTCGCGATGCCATGAACGCGCGAGCGTCAGATTTGACGGTGCGAAGCTCTCGCGCTGACTTACCTGAGGTCGCCACGACTTTGCCCACCCACTTTCGCGGCAACACTGCACGATTGACAGCAAGCAAACTTTCGTCGACTCGAATTGTTAAGCGAGTAGCCCACATGGCCCAAGACATGACTGCCACTCCGACAGCTGCGACCAACCAGCCAACCCAAGGTGCGATTTCGCCTAAGGCCCGATCGAATGAAGCACCGATAAGTGCGATCAAACCCAGACATGTCAATACGGCCCACCAGGGCCAAAAGGTTGTTTCTTTGTACGTGCGCACCAGGGTCAATGATTGCCCAACGTATGGCAACTAGAAGTGGTAGGTCTTACCTAGTGACGCACCCGCCCGACGACGCCACAATGCCTGAGCGTCACCCGAATGCCCCTGCCGCTGGTACGCGGATTCCGCCGCATTACGTCAAGTGTTTTGGTTGTGGCCCAAACCAAGATTCGGGTTTAAAGATGGTTGCGACCCTCGGTGGGGGTTTGACGGTTTTCTCTGAATTCGTCGTGACGATCGAACACCAAGGAGCACCTGGCTTGGCTCACGGTGGCCTGCTCGCTTGCGCTTTCGACGAAGCCCTCGGTGCGTTGAACTATCTGTTGCAACAACCGGCGGTAACTGCACGGCTTGAATGCGACTTTAGACGCCCCGTACCAGTCGGTGAAAAGTTGGTCATCGAGGCACACATAACGGGGCAGCAGGGCAGAAAGATCTACGGCAGGGCATCCGGACACCTAAACGAACTAAACGGGCCAGTCGCGGTCGAAGCAACGTCTCTCTACATTCAGGTGCCTATAGCTCATTTCGGACAGTTCGGTAGGGCAGAAGACGTTGAGTGGGCCCGGGCTGACAGAAGCCGCATGCCTCGCACCTACGACATCAACCCATGAGTGAGTCGCACGTGGTTGAAGTTTTGGTTACGCGGCTAGATGCGGATGCGCAATTGCCAATCAAGGCTCACCCCGGTGATGCGGGTTTTGATCTCTGCAGCGTTGTTGACGTTCATATTCCACCACTTGGACGAGCTGTGATACCCGTTGGTTTGTCCATCGCGCTACCACCCGGATACGTCGGACTTGTTCACCCGCGTTCTGGTTTGGCAAAGCGCTATGGCTTAACACTTACCAATTCACCCGGAACTATTGATGCGGGTTATCGTGGTCCGATTGAGGTCTTGGCCATAAATCATGATCCAGAACAAGGGGTATCGATTTCTAAAGGTGAGCGCATCGCGCAGCTCTTGATACAAAGCTTGCCGCAAGTGAGGTGGCACGAAGTTAAAGATTTGCCAGATACCCATCGAGGCTCCGGCGGGTTCGGCTCGACTGGAAGGGCATCAATTTGATTCTGGGGCGCATTCGCGAGATGACGAAAGGTCAACCCACACCAGGTGCGGAAGCAGAGTCGCAACCTGACGATGAGTCAGCGTCGAACAAGACGGCACCGGCCCAACTCTCGAATAGGCCTAATGGGCCCTGGGACGAAAGCGAAGTTGATTCAAGCGTCGAGCTCATCGATTTCGGTTCCATTCGATTAAGACCTAAGGCGGGTGTTGAAGTAAGAGTCGAGGTGCACCAAGAGTCGGGTCAGGTTTCTCGCCTGGTAGCTGCAACCAATGAAGCGAGCGTTTTTTTACAACCATTCGCCACACCAAAGTCGCGACCAATGTGGCCAGAACTTAGTAAGAAGATAATCCAGCAAGCAAAAGACGCCGGCCAAACAACCCAAGAACTTGACGGCGAATTCGGTGTCGAACTTTTGATAAGTGACGGCACGCGTTGGGTCGGCATAGATGGCCCGCGATGGCTATTGCGCTGCATCTACACCGGGCCTGCTCAAAAACAGGGTGGCGCACCTTTGCTAGAAAGTTTTGTACGTGAGTCCGTGGTGGTCAGGGGCGATTTGCCTTGGCCTCCTGGTGACGGTCTGCCAATAAAGATGCCTGAAGGAACAACCAACGTCGCGAATACAACTGCCTCGTGAGCTTTTCATCTTGGTGGCAGGGCCTCATGAAATCGAATCAAGAACTAGACGCCGAAGAGTTAATGGCCGAGTCGGCAGAAACCGGCGCCGACCCCGTCCAAGAAATTTCTAGGGGCGAGTTAGCTCACGTGCGCGGCGTCATCAAATCCGTGATTTTGCGCCCAGAAGGTGCCACACCGGTCTTTCAGGCCGACGTATTCGACGGCACGGGCACGATCTTGGTCTCTTGGTTAGGTAGACGAGCGGTGCGAGGGATTACCCCGGGGCGACACATCGACATTCGTGGACGAGTGACAGAGGCCGACGGTAAGCGCGAGATTTGTAATCCGGAGTACCAACTAATTGGCTAAGAGCACCCCGCCGAAAGATTCTAAGAGCGAAGACACCGCGACCATAATCACCAAAGCCGTCGGTGGGGTTCGCGGACTCGTTGACTCGACTCTGCCGGCCTTGGTGTTCTTGATTTGGTGGACTATCACCAAAGACGTGGCAGGTGCCAGCATCGCGGCTTTGGGTGTTGGCGGAGTCATCGCAATTTGGCGACTGATCCGCAAAGAACCCATGACCCAGGTTCTTTCTGGCTTCTTCGGGGTGGGCATTGCTGCATTCATTGCCTGGCGAAGCGGCAACGCTGCGAACTATTTCTTGCCAGGCTTGTTGATCAATATTGGATATCTGGTGGCCTTCTTGACGGCCAATCTGTTGCGTCGCCCGTTGGCGGGTTATTTGGTCGGGGTCTTTTTCGGCAATAAATATGAGTTAGCGCGTGATTGGCGATCTCACGTTTCAGTTCGTCGGGGGTGTGAGGCCGTCGGTTGGGTTTGGGTCAGTGTCTTTGCTTCGAGAATCCTCGTTCAGGGCTCGTTGTACTTAGCAGATGACGTTGAGCTCTTAGGTGTTGCACGAGTGGCCATGGGTTGGCCGTTGTTCTTACTGGCAATGTGGTTGAGCTATCGAATCTTGGCACCCAGAGTGCGGGGACAAATCAAATCAAGCGAGAATCTTGGTTAGCTCGCCTTCTTGATCGGCTCGTGCGACGAACACGAGTTCATCGCCAGCTTCTAACGCGTCATCTTTTGACGGTGTGATTACTTGACGACTACGCAAGATTGCGACCAACGCAGTATCTGGCGGGAAGGTGATATCGCCGACTCGCATCCCAATTACCGGTGATTTTGCCGAGAGAGTCATCTCTACTAAGTCGGTTTGGGACTCTTTGAACGAGAAAAGTTTTACCAATTCGCCAACGCTAAAGGCCTCTTCAATGAGGGCCGTGAGCATTCTTGGCGTTGAGACGGCAACATCTACCCCCCAACTGTCGTCAAACAGCCATTCATTCTTCGGGTGATTGACTCTCGCCACCACCTTTGGCACAGAGAATTCGGTCTTGCCAAGTAGTGAAATGACAAGGTTGACTTTGTCGTCACCGGTCGCGGCCACTAACACGTCTGCTTCGTTTAGTTTCGCTGCCTCAAGCACGTCAACTTCACAAGCATCGCCTTCAACTGCGGTGGCGTTTTCTACCGTCAAGGGGTGAATCGACTTCGAACTCTGATCTACCAGGGTTACCTGGTTTCCATTGGCGATTAGGTCTCGAGCTATTGCCTTGCCCACTTTGCCAGCACCGATGATTACGACCTTCATGACGCCGCCTTACCGGGTGCTGTGGCGAAAGTGCGTTCTACGTGCTCGCGCCTTGTCGATTCGAACAATGCGTGTAGCAGGTCACCCTCTTGTAAGACAGTTTCACGATTAGGCAACATGCCTTTGCCGTAGCGACTTATCAAGGCGACTCTCGCACCAGATAACTCAGCAAGTTCGCCCACTTTGTGGCCTATCCAGGCGGGGTCAAGGTGCACTTCGGCTAACACGATCGAACCGCTTGGGTCACGCCACTCGTCGTCTGTGCCCAGCGGTAGCAAGCGACGAAGAATTTGGTCCGTGCTCCACGCGACACTTGCCACCGTCGGTATGCCTAGCCGCTGATAAATGGCTGCGCGCCTGGGGTCATAAATACGAGCCACCACGTCTTTTACTCCGAACGTTTCTCGAGCAACTCTGGCAGAAACGATGTTCGAGTTATCACCGCTTGACACTGCGGCGAAGGCCGTGGCTTTTTCTATTCCCGCCGAGCACAGTGTGTCTCGATCAAAGCCAACGCCGGTGATTTTCGTGCCTGAAAAACTCGCCGGTAGGCGGTCTAGCGGTTCTTGCTTCATGTCAATGACAGCGACCGAATGGCCCATCTTGTCGAGTCGAATCGCGAGCATGCTGCCCACGCGTCCACAGCCCATGATTACGACGTGCAATTGGTTCCTTAGAGGTCGAATCGAATTCGCATCACGCTAGCATTCAAGGAGTGAGCGCATTGCGCAGCCCCGTCGACTCGGTCAAACGTTTATTGATCGGTAGGGCAATGCGAAGCGATCGCATGGGGCAACAGTTGCTGCCAAAGCGAATCGCATTACCTGTCTTTGCTTCTGACGCCCTTTCTAGTAACGCCTATGCGACCGAGCAGATATTGCTTGTCTTGGCTGTCGGGGGTCTGGCTTTCTACAGCTTCTCGGTACCAATTGCCCTTGCCGTGGTTGCCGTGATGGCCGTCGTGATCACGTCCTACCGAATAACCGTGCAGGCCTACCCGAGTGGGGGTGGTGATTTTGAAGTTGCAACCGAGAATCTCGGACGAATCCCTGGCCTAATCGTCGGAAGCGCCCTGCTAATCGATTACTCAGTCACCGTTGCCGTTTCAGTGACGGCTGCTGCCGCCAACTTGGGCTCGGGCGTTTCGTTTTTCGCAGAACACGCTTTGCTCATCTCGATTGGGTTAGCCGTCGTATTAACCACCATGAACCTTCGCGGGGTGCGCGAATCGGGCAAGATCTTCGCCGTCCCGTCCTATGCGTTCATTTTCGCGATTTTCGCCATGGTTGTTTATGCAGCGATTCGCTATTTACTCGGTGACGAAATGGTGGCAGAAAGCGCTAGTTTCGAAATCGAACCCGAGTCGGCCTTTGTCGGGCTAGCTATCGCCTTCTTGGTCATTCGTGCTTTTTCAAGCGGCAATACAGCACTGGCCGGCATCGAAGCGATAGCCAATGGCGTGCCCGCATTCAAAGAACCAAAAGCTAAGAATGCGGCAAGAACCTTGCTCTTACTAGGTGTGATTTCTTCACTTATGTTCGTCTCGATCACGGTTTTGTCGCAACTAACGCAGGTGCGCGTCGCGCTTGACCCGTCGAACTTGATTGGCGCGCCAGAGGGTTATCAGCAAAAGACGGTAATTGCCCAGGTGTCCCAAGCTGTCTTTAGCAACTTCCCCGTGGGTGCCTTGTTCGTGACGATTGCAACCGTGTTGATCTTGGTCTTGGCTGCCAATACTGCGTTCAACGGGTTTCCGGTACTTGCGGCAGTGCTTGCCAACTTCAGGTACTTGCCAAAACAACTCACTACTCGGGGTGATCGTTTGGCGTTTTCGAACGCGATCATCATCTTGGGTCTAGGTGCCGTAGCCCTTATCTGGGCATTTGATGCCTCGGTTGAGGCTTTGATACAGATCTACATCATCGGCGTCTTCACGTCTTTTTCGCTTGGGCAACTTGGCATGGTTCGTCACTGGAACAAGAAACTCGAGTTGGTCACCAACGATGATGACCGACGCCGATTCAAGCGTTACCGCGCGGTGGCGGCTGTGGGCTCGGCCCTAACTGGCGTCGTGCTCGTGCTGGTTTTGATGACGAAGTTCACCCGAGGCGCATGGTTGATCGTGATTTTGATACCAACTTTGATGTTCATAATGCTAGCGATTCAGCGTCATTACAAGAAGGTCGCTACCGAGTTAGCGGTTTCAGCCGATGAACCTTTGACTTTGCCAAGTCGGGTACACGCTCTCGTTTTGGTGTCTAAGTTGCACAGGCCAGCCTTGCAAGCTATTGCCTATGCCCGGGCCGCTAGGCCTACGGTGCTCGAGGCTGTAACCGTTGATATCTCTCCGGCTGAGACTGCTGAGTTGATTGACGAATGGGCCGAGCGCGAGATACCTGTCATCTTGCGCGTGCTTGAGTCGCCGTTTCGCGAGATGACGCGGCCGATTCTCGATTACGTCGAAAGCATCAAGACCGACAACCCCCGCGACTTGATAACGATCTACATACCTGAATACGTCGTGGGTCACTGGTGGGAGAGCCTGTTGCACAACCAATCTGCTCTGCGCCTGAAGGCGCGGCTGTTGTTTAGCCGCGGAGTGGTGGTCGTGAGCGTCCCTTGGCAGCTTGAGTCAGCCAGCCGCGTTGTTGCCAAACCCGTACGTAGTGCCCCTGGTGCTGTGCGAAGGGGCGAATAGCAACTTCACATTTAGCCGCTAACCTTTAATCAATGTCGAAATATCCTCGAACCGTCGAACGAATATCAAAAGATGGCGAAAATTTTGATTTCTTCTCGATAAGAGACCTGCCAGGGGTCGACCGCCTTCCGTTTAGCTTAAAAGTCTTACTTGAGAACGTTGTTCGAAACTGGGACGGGGTCAATGTCACCGATGACCATATTGCGGCAGTCCTTGATTGGCGACCCGAGGCGCAAGCAGAAAAAGAAATACCGTTCAAGCCCGCTCGAGTCTTAATGCAGGACTTCACCGGTGTTCCAGCAGCTGTCGATCTTGCCGCGATGCGTGATGCGATAAAGGCGATGGGTGCTGACCCTCGCAAAATCAACCCGCTAGCCCCCGGCGAACTTGTCATCGATCATTCGCTAATAGTCGAGGCGTTCGGAACCGATAGAGCTTTTGAAATAAACGTCGATCGCGAGTACGAGCAGAATCGCGAGCGATATCAACTTCTGCGCTGGGCCCAAGAAGAGTTAGCAGAGTTCAAAGTGGTGCCGCCGGGCACAGGAATCTGCCACCAGGTCAACATCGAGTACTTAAGCCGAGTGGTGATGCTGCGAAATGGGGTCGCTTACCCCGACACCGTGGTGGGCACAGATTCACACACCACCATGGTTAATGGGTTAGGCGTGGTCGGTTGGGGCGTTGGAGGAATCGAAGCAGAAGCTGCCTTGCTCGGGCAAGAAGTAAGCATGCTCGTACCTGAAGTAGTCGGTTTCAAGTTAAGCGGCGAACTCACACCGGGCACGACCGCAACTGATTTGGTGTTAACAGTCACCGAGATGCTTCGCAAGCACGGGGTTGTAGGTAAGTTCGTGGAGTTTTACGGCCAGGGGTGCGAATCAGTCTCGCTTGCTACTCGCGCAACGCTTGGCAACATGAGCCCTGAGTACGGGTCGACGATCGCGATATTTCCGATAGATCAAATCACTCTGGACTATCTGACTTTGACGGGCCGATCACCCGAACATGTGGCTTTAGTGGGGGAGTACGCGAAGCGTCAAGGTTTGTGGCTTGACCCGAATGCCACGCCTGAGTTTTCGGCCAAGCTTGAACTTGATCTAGCCCAAGTCGAGCCGAGTTTGGCAGGCCCGCGGCGCCCCCAAGATCGAATCAGCCTGCGTCGCGCCCAAGAGGCATTTCGAGAAATCTTGCCTAGCTTTACTAAAGACCCCTCAACTAAGACCCTAATTGACGTATCTGGTCAAGAGTGCGAGATCGGTCACGGCTCGGTAGTGATTGCTGCAATCACCTCTTGTACAAACACTTCGAACCCAACCGTGATGGTTGCAGCCGGGCTGCTCGCGAAAAATGCCTTCGAAGCAGGTCTTGAACGCAAACCTTGGGTGAAAACGAGTCTCGCGCCTGGTTCGCAGGTGGTTACTGACTATTTGGACAAAGCCGGCCTTACCCCTTACTTGGACAAACTTGGCTTTGACCTCGTCGGTTACGGGTGCACGACATGCATTGGTAACTCAGGGCCGTTGCTTGATTCGGTAAGTGCTGCAGTCAACGAGCACGACTTATCAGTTGCTGCCGTCTTGTCTGGTAATCGAAACTTCGAAGGGCGCATCAACCATGACGTGAAAATGAATTACCTTGCAAGCCCGCCACTAGTAGTGGTCTACGCACTAGCCGGCACCATGAACATCGACTTGTACAACGAACCACTTGGCCACACACCGGATGGCAAACCGATTTACATGAAAGATATTTGGCCTCACCCCAAAGATGTCGAGCAAGCCATTGCGGAGTCTCTCGATGCGGCGATGTTCAAACAGCGCTACGCAACCGTCTATCAGGGTGATTCACGATGGGAAAACCTTGAGACACCCACTGGTACCACTTTTTCGTGGCAGCCCGATAGCACTTACATTAGAAAGCCCCCGTTCTTCGAGAATTTCTCTGCGACGCCAAGCCCAGTAAAAGACATAGACAATGCGCGAGTCTTGGTTTGGCTCGGTGATTCGGTAACCACCGACCACATCTCCCCGGCGGGTGCTATTCGGCCCGAGACCCCTGCGGCCTATTACCTCTCAGACCACGGTGTTGCTCGGCGAGATTTTCACTCTTACGGCGCGCGACGTGGTAACCATGAAGTGATGGTGCGCGGCACGTTCGCCAACATTCGATTAAAAAACAAGCTAGTCGAGGGCGTAGAAGGCGGTTACACGATGAACTTTCTAACCGGTGAGCGCTCAACCATTTTTGACGCGTCTGTTGCGTATCAATCCGCTGGCGTGCCACTGGTCGTACTGGCCGGCAAAGAATACGGATCAGGGTCCTCTCGAGACTGGGCCGCTAAGGGCTCGGCACTTCTTGGCATCAAGGCCGTCATTGCCGAATCTTTCGAAAGAATTCACAGATCGAACTTGGTGGGAATGGGCGTTGCCCCGCTGCAATTTCTGCTAGGCGAAAGCCTTGAGACTTGGGGGTTAACTGGTAGCGAGTCGCTATCAGTTAAAGGGTTAGAGCAAATACAAAATGGCCCTGTGCCAAAACGTGTGAAAGTGATTTCTGTCGACCAAACTGGCGCGAGTCGTGAGTTTGAAGTTCTCGTTCGAATAGACACCCCAGCTGAGGCCGACTATTACCGTAGCGGCGGTATTTTGCCTTTTGTTTTAAGGAACCTTCTAAACGAGTGAAGTTCTTTCTGGCCCTGTTTGTGGCTGCGGCATTGGCAGCCGGTTGTGGGCAGGGCGAAGTTAGTGCGCCGGTAGTTGAAAATGAAGAGGCGCTTTCTGAAGGCCCATCGAACTCAGTCGAGCAACTTCCCCCGGCGGCTTGCGTTCTTTTTGCTGACGACGGGCCGGATTCACGATTCTTAAATGAGGACGAGCCCCGCTTAACGAGCGCTTTTGCGCAAAGCGGCATCGCTTTGCGCCTGCTTAACGCAAAGGGTGACCCGACTCGCTTTAGCGAGATGGCCAACGAGCTAATAAGTGGTTCTTGCTTCGTTTTGTTCATGACTAGCCCTGATTCGGCCACTGGGGTCGCAGTGATAGCCAGAGCTCAAGAGCGGGGCCTACCAGTTGTTGACTATGAGAACTTAACCCTTGGCGGTGGTGCTGACTATCACCTTGGTTTTGATTTGGTCTCAGTCGGGGTAGAGCAGGGCCGTGCATTGCTTGAGTGCTTGCCCGAAAAGACCAAAAAACCACGAGTCGTCTATTTGAATGGTTCACCAACCGATGTCAATGCGACTTTGTTAAAACTTGGCTACGCCGAAATCTTGGAAGGCACCGAAGGCAAAAAGGCTCGAGTCAGCATCATCGACGATCAGTCGGTACCGAATTGGGCAGAAGACGAAGTACCTGACATAGTCGAGTTGGTTTGGGCTAGGCGAGACAACAATGTGGACGGCCTTGTTGCCGCTAGCGACGGAATAGCGATCTCGGCCTTGACTTCATTGCCAAACAAAACCACGCCACCAGTTGTGGTAGCTCAAGGTGCAACTCTTGCTGGTCTACAAGCCGTAATTGATGGACGGCTATGTGCGACGGTCTTTAAGCCAGTTTCTGAACTGGCGTTAGGTGCTGTCGAGATTGCGACTCAAATTCGCGACACGGGTTTCTTCGAGACAGAAGACTCGTTGATAGACATTGCTACAAACGTGCCAGTGCCAGCGCGATTGGTGACGGCTCGAGTCGTTCGAGCCGAGCAAGTGGCAGATGTGGCACGTGAGACAGCGATTTCGACGACAGAGCTCTGCGGCGAAGAACGCCAAGCTGCCTGCACAAAGCTGGGGCTGTCCTAGACTCCGAGTCACTCATGAAGCTCCTACCTCAGATTTCAAGCCCCACTGACCTGCGCAAAGTAAAAGCAGCAGACATTCCGCGCCTTTGTGCCGAGATCAGAGAGTTCTTAGTCGATCGTGTGGCTCGAACGGGTGGGCACTTAGGCCCGAACCTCGGGGTGGTCGAGCTCACCGTCGCCCTGCACCGAGTCTTTGATTCCCCGAGTGACGTGATCATCTTTGACACGGGGCATCAGTCTTACGTTCACAAAATCATCACAGGTCGAAGTGAAGACTTTCATCGGTTGCGCAAGAGTGACGGAATCTCGGGTTACCCGTCCCGAACTGAGAGTAAGCACGATGTTGTCGAGAATTCCCACGCGTCGACCGCCTTGTCGTGGGCGGACGGGGTCGCTAACGCCTTAGCGGCTAAGGGCGAGCTTGGTAAGCGTCACGTGGTAGCTGTTGTTGGTGACGGCGCATTGACCGGTGGCATGTCATGGGAGGCACTTAACAACATCGCCGGCGCCAAACACCGACCCTTGGTGATATTGGTCAATGACAATGGTCGTTCGTACTCACCGACTGTTGGTGGCGTGAACACCTACTTGACCAGCCTTCGCACCTCGCCAATTTATGAACGTTTCGTCGAGTGGGGTAAAGAAGTTCTGGGTAACACCGGTGAGGTTGGTCATCAGGTGGCTGATGCTCTTTATGGGGTAAAACGCGGCATCAAGCACGCGCTTGAACCGCAAGGCATGTTTGAAGAACTGGGCCTGAAGTACATCGGCCCGATCGATGGTCATGACGAAGCCGCACTCGAAGTTGCACTCAAACAAGCAAAGCGTTACCCGGGCCCGATTTTGGTTCACGCGATCACCGAAAAGGGTCGCGGCTACAAACCCGCAGAAGACGACACAGCAGAGTTATTTCATGCGGTGGGTGTGATTGATCCGGTTTCGGGTCAACCCGTCTCGCCTGCAAAGACCACGTGGACGAACGTTTTCGGTGACGAGATGGTCGCAATTGGCAAAGAGCGAGAAGACGTGGTGGCTTTGACCGCCGCCATGCTTGGGCCGACCGGCCTTGACAGATTTGCCGAGAGTTACCCAGATCGCACCTTTGATGTCGGAATTGCAGAGCAGCATGCTGCAACCTCTGCTGCTGGCATGGCTTACCAAGGTCTTCACCCGGTGGTCGCGGTCTATTCCACCTTCTTAAATCGTGCGTTCGACCAAGTTCTGCTCGATTGTGCACTGCACAAGGCAGGTGTCACCTTCGTTTTGGATCGTTCGGGCATCACCGGTGATGATGGGCCAAGCCACCACGGCATCTGGGATCTTTCGCTCTTGCAGGTGGTGCCTGGTGTGCATATTGCTGCACCTAGAGACGCCATCCGTTTGCGTGAGACGCTGCGAGAGGCCGTTCGTATTAGTGATGGGCCCTCGGTGGTGCGATTCCCGAAAGGGGCTGTCGGGCCGGTAGTTCCTAGTGTCGAAAAAGTTGGCAGTGTGGATGTGTTGGCCAGACGTGGTTCTGAAGATGTGTTGATCGTTGCGATCGGCGCCTTAGCACCGCTGTGTCTAGAGGTTGCTGAGCGTCTAAGCGCTCAAGGAATCGGCGTTAGCGTGATTGACCCGATCTGGGTGGCACCGCTGCCACAAGAACTCATTGAACTAGGGGCGAGGTACCGCCTGGTCGTAGTTGTCGAAGACAGCGTGCGCGTTGGTGGCGCAGCAAGTGGCGTTTCTCAATTGCTACGTGATGCTGGGGTCTACACACCCCAGCGAGACATTGGCGTGCCTGCTGAGTTCTTCGCACACGGCACTAGGGCAGAAGTACTTGCAAAAGCTGGCTTAACTGCGCAAGATGTCAGTCGCCGAATCGTCGAGGCGATTGCTCGATTAGATCACGCCGAAGAATTCGCCGCTAAGTAACGCTAGCTACGCCTTTAGGTAAGAACCTTTTGCCGTTAACTTTCTCAGACACACCCTCGCGGTCAAGATAGGGGCTTAAGCCACCTAGCCAAAACGGCCAGCCAGCGCCGGTGATCATGCCGAGGTCGATGTCTTGAACCTCGCTAACCACCCCCTCTTCGAGCATGCGATTAGTTTCGTCTGCCAAGGCTGCGAGAACTCTTGCTCTTATCTCTTCGCCAGTTGGTTTCTTATCGCCGAACTTCATCACTGCTAGAGCAGCCGGGGTCAACACAGCCTTGTCACCCTCATAAACGGTGATGGGCGAGACGTTGGCATCGATTAGCGCCTTCATGTTCGCTGATGCGTAGAACCTGTCAGGAAATGCGTCTTGCATCGTCTTGGACACGTGATAGCCGACACCTGGGCCGACTAGTTCGAGTAATTGGAATACGCGCATCGGAAGCCCGAAGTCATCTACTGAGCGATCTGCAACATCAACGTCAGCCCCCTCGTCCACCGCCCTAAAAATCTCACCCATGAAGCGCATCAAAAGGCGATTCACGACGAAGGCTGGGGCGTCTTTAACCAAAATCGAAGTCTTCTTTAGCTTCTTTGCTACCTCAAAGGCCGTAGCAACGGTTGCATCATCGGTTAGTTCGCCTTTTGCGATCTCGAGCAAAGGCATGACGGCAACTGGGTTAAAGAAGTGAAAACCTAGGACTCTTTCGGGGTGAGTCAGCGGTGCTGCCATCTTGGTAACCGAAAGTGACGACGTGTTGGTAGCAAGCACCGCGGTATCACTGATATAGCCCTCGAGCTTCTTGAATATTTCGATTTTTAAGCTTAGCTCTTCAAACACGGCTTCGATGATGAAGTCGGCATCTTTGAAGGCCTGATAGTCAAGTGACCCACTGATGTTCTGCAACGCTCGGTCGTGCGCAGTTTGTGACATACGCCCGCGTTCGAGTGCTTTGGCTAATTCACCTCTTATGTAGGCCAGCCCTTTATCAATTCGAGCCTGATCGATATCAGTGATAACCACCGGCACTTCTAATCGGCGCAAGAAAAGTAATGCCAACTGGCTGGCCATCAAGCCTGCACCGATGACACCGACCTTGGTTACAGGTCGGGCCAGTGACGTATCAGGCGCGCCCGCTGGTTTCTTGGCGCGTCTTTGGACGAGATCGAACGAGTACAAGCCCGCTCTGAAGTAATCACTCATTACTAGATCTGCCAATGCATCGTCTTCTGCCGCAAACCCTTCGGCTCGAGTTCTTTTGGCGTTTCCTTCGATTAGATCTATTGCTACGTAAGCCGATCGCGCGGCCCCGCGCACCCGAGCTGCGACCCTTTTGCGAGCATCGGCCACTGCATCTGCCCACTGGGCGCCAGTGTCTACGGGTTTACGTTCGACTTTCGTTTGCCCCAAAACGATCTTTGCCGCCCAAACAAAAGTCTTTTCCAAGAAATCTGGGGCTGGGTAGATGACGTCGGCGATTCCTAGATCGAAGGCCTCTTGGGGCTTAAGCATCTTGTTATTGCTCAACGGGTTATCGACGATGACTTTGATGGCGTTAGGTGCGCCAATCAGATGTGGCAAAAGGTAGGTGCCACCCCAGCCCGGGATTATGCCTAGAAATACCTCAGGCAAAGCGATCGCTGCAGCAGCCGTCGAGATTGATCGGTAATCGGCATAAAGAGCGAGCTCTAAGCCCCCACCCATTGCAGCGCCGTTGATGGCCGCAAAGGTGGGCATGCGCAAATCAGCTAACTTGCTAAAGACTTCGTGGCCGTAACTGGCGATTTCGTGAGCCATCGCTTTGTCGCGCACCATGCCGATGTTTTTTAGGTCTGCGCCAACGAGAAAGAAATAAGGCTTGCCTGTCACGATGGTGGCAGCCACGCCTGGTTTCGCAGCGACCTCGTCCAACGCTTGAGCTAGGGCTTCAAGGCCGCCTTGGCCAAGAGTGGTTGGCTTGGTGTGATCTCGTCCGTTATCAAGCGTGATGACTGCTGCCAGGCCTGCGTCGAAAGGCAGCTCGGTGTATCGAACAAGCGAGTTAGTGACTAGCTCACTTGGTGCTTTCGTTGCGGTTTCAGTCACGCCTATCAGGCAGCCTTGCTTTGTGCGCCTTGGTAGTTCGGGTTCTCCCAGATGACGCTGCCGCCCATGCCTAGTCCGATACACATGGTCGTTAACCCGTAGCGAACGTTTGGCGCGTCAGCAAATTCGCGTGCTAGGTATTGCATCAATCGGATCCCGCTGCTTGCTAACGGGTGACCAACTGCAATCGCCCCACCCATGGGGTTCACGCGCGGGTCATCGTCGTCGATCTTGTAGTAGTCAAGAAACGAGAGAACTTGTACGGCAAAGGCTTCGTTTATTTCGATATAACCCATGTCCTCGATCGAGAGCCCTGCCTTAGCTAACGCTTTCTCAGTCGAAGGCACTGGCCCGTAACCCATGATTTCTGGCTCTACGCCCGCAAATGCAAATGAGACGAGTCGAAGTTTCTTATTTAGACCCAACTCATCGGCTATCTCTTCAGCCGCCAATATCGCGCCAGTCGCCCCGTCGTTTAAGCCCGCCGCGTTGCCAGCAGTGACTCGACCATGTGAGCGAAATGGCGTACGAAGCCCCGCAAGGCCTTCGACGGTCGTGCCCGGGCGCGGTGGTTCGTCGGCGGTTGCAAGAGCCACACCCTCTGCGGCGGTGCGCACTGCGACCGGCACTAAATCAGGCTGGATCCGTCCATTTGCATATGCCTTCGCAGTCTTGTCTTGACTTGCTGCGGCGTAGGCGTCAGCGCGCTCTTTGGTTATGTGCGGAAACCGATCGTGCAAGTTCTCTGCCGTTTGCCCCATCACAAGTGCGTCGGGGTTCACGATCTTTTCGGCTAAGAATCGGGGGTTCGGGTCGAATGTTTCGCCCATCGGGTGCCTACCCATGTGCTCAACGCCAGCCGCGATAGCGACGTCGTAAGCGCCCACCGCGATTCCAGATGCAGTTGTGGTGACCGCAGTCATGGCACCTGCGCACATGCGATCAATCGCGTATCCAGGAACCGAGTGGGGCAGGCCAGCCAGGATTCCGATGGTTCGACCCAAAGTCATTCCTTGGTCACCAGTTTGAGTTGTTGCCGCAATCGCAATGTCGTCAATTCGACTTGGGGGGAGTTTCGGGTTTCGTTCGAGCAGTTCTCGCACGACACGAACCAATAGATCGTCGGCTCGAGTTTCTGAGTACATGCTGCCTGCTTTGCCGAATGGTGTTCTAACGGCGTCAACCAAGACCACATTGCGGACTTCTTTGCCCAAGGAATCCCCCTTTAAGTTAGGTCTGACCCTACTGGTCAGTAACCCTTGGAACTATTGGGCTACGGCTGGCGGGGCCAGCGGCTCGGGGCTTGTAAGTGCTTGAAGAAGGCGGTTGGTAACGACTTGGATCTGCCACGGCCTTGCCCCACCTTGGCTAAGTATTCGAGCTAGGTCATCGGCAGTTAATTTGGACGGGGTCAGCGCAGCAGCGCTACGAAGCGCGCCTGCGGTAACCAAGTTCTCAGGCGGTATCTGAAACTCTTGACTTAACTCAGCCAGAGCGACTCTGGCGTTGGCAAGGCGCTGTGCTGCTTGCGGGTCATTTGCGTTGCTGCGGTTTGTGTAGGGGCGCTCTCGGGCAGACCTTGGTGGCAATTGCTCTTTGGGTTCAGACATTGCTTTCTCAATTGCTTGCCACCAAAGTGTCAGGTGCTCTTTGGCGTCAGGTTTTGCGAAGCCTGCAAGTTCTTCGATTTGATTGCGGGTGCTGGGCACGATTTGAGCTGCTGTCAAGATCGCAGAGTCAGGTAACAGCCGCCCCGGGGCAATGTCTAGCTCTTGGGCTAGCTGGTCGCGGGCGTACCAAAGTGATCTGGCGACGGCTCGCCCCCTTGGGTCAGCAATTAGGTGCACCCCGCTTAGTCGTCGCCAAGGCTGGTCACCTTTGGGCGTAGGTGAGAATGAAGTCAACGCTTCGAACTCTTCGTGGGCCCAATCGAGCTTGCCTGCAGCTGCTAGTTCTGCCTCGACCAGACTTTTAAGTTCTATTAAATACTCGACGTCTAGTGCTGCGTACTCAAGCCACTTAGGCGGCAAAGGCCGTTTTGACCAATCAGCCGCCGAGTGTTGCTTCTTTAGTTTGACACCGAGATAGGTCTCGAGCATTACAGCTAGTGCCACCCGCGGTAAACCGAGCAGCCGTCCGGCCAGTTCTGTGTCAAATAGCTTGCTTGGGGTTAAGCCCAACTCGGTCAAACATGGCAGATCTTGAATCGCTGCGTGAATTACCCATTCGCGTTTGGCGAGAGATTTAGCTAGCGGCTTGACATCGCTGACCGCGGTCGGATCAATTAAGTAAATACCTTGGCTTGGGTGCTTGATTTGTAAGAGGTAAGCTCGTTGAAAGTAGCGATACCCGGATGCGCGCTCTGCATCTATCGCTACGGGGCTTGAGTCTTTTGCTAGCTGGCCGCTTATGTGCTCGAGTTGTTTCTGGCTCTGGACTAGTTGGTGCTCGATCTTCCCAAGCTGTGCGCTAGGCACGATCTCGCTTAGGCAAGTGCGTTACATCGGCTTCTAGTGGCATCCCTGCGGCTAAGCGCAGGAGTGTCGTCCAGGCGGCACCGTGGCTTGAGAGATCTTCATCAAGTGGAGTCCAAGAAGCTCTGATCTCGATTACACCCATCGGTGCACGCTCACTTAAGGTGCCAAATGACTCAGACGAGGTGCGGGTTACGGTGCCAGAAAGTGCCGTCACACTGGCACTGGTGCGTTCAAGTGATTCTTGTAGCCACGACCAGCCCACCTCACTTGCCAGCGGGTCGTTGGCGATTTCAGACTCGAGTGAGGCGCGAGCAAACAACACACAGCGCCTCTCGCCAGCCCACTCTTTCACCCCGTCCGGGTTGAAAAGAAAGACCAACCGCCCGCTTGCTAATTCTTCGCCTACCTCGCCAATCAATTCAGTGGTGACTGCGTTCGCGTAGGGAGCAAGGCGTGAGGGTGAGGGCATGGGCTCTAGTCGCAGTTGCGGGTCAGTGGCGCCGCGATTTATTTCGTCTACCCACTTGTTAAATTGAGCGAGATTCTTCGCGTCATCTTTTTTTAGTGAGGGAAGTGTCTCCACTCGTTTAAATTAGTCGGCAGGTTTAAGGCAAACCGCATTTATGCAGTAACGCAAGTCAGTCGGGGTGTCGAACCCTTCGCCGGCGAATACGTGGCCAAGGTGAGAGCCGCATCCGGCACAGCGGACTTCGGTGCGCCGGTAGCCCAAGTCGTAATCGTCGAGCTCGACCACTCGGTCACCCGCCAAGGGTGAAAAAAATGATGGCCAGCCACATTGCGAGTCGAACTTTTCACTTGATCTAAACAGCTCGGCCCCGCATGCACGGCACTGGTAGACCCCGGTTGTCGAGGGCGGCAGCTTGCCCGTCCATGCGGGTTCTGTTCCTGCTTCGCGCAATACGTGATATTCGAAAGGGCTTAGTTCGTTGCGCCAGGTTTCATCTGATTTGGCGTTCGGATAGGGGCTACCACTTGGGTTGGTGTTACTTACGCCGCTCATCGCGTTCCCATCTGGTTAGTAACTCATCGCCAACTAGTTCTTGGCTTACCAGCGTGAATCGACGGTTGGTTGCGGGGGGTTCAGTGCCGCCTAGGGCGTGGCGCTGGGGGAGTAAGCGCATTCGGTAGGTGATGAACAATTCATCGAGTAAGTCAAATTCAATCAAAGTCGACATCAGCGTGACACCGCCTTCGCAAAGCACGCTCTTAAGGCCTCTCTGTCTGAAATCGGCAAGTAAGCCTGCGAGGTTGGCTAGATCTGGCGCAACGGTTTTTGCACCTTTGACTTCGCGGGCAAGTCGAGAGTTTTCTGGCAAGTGGCCCGCGCGGGTTACCACATGAATTTCGAGATTTGGCTTGAAGGCGCCGTAGTCATCGGTGGCCGCCGTTTTGCTGCCAACCAAGATTGCATCGGCTTCGCGTCGAAGTTGTAAGAACATTTCGCGATCGGCCTTACCCGAAATTTCTCGCGACCCCCCATGTTCATCGACGCTAACCCCGTTAACCCCCATCACCAAAACCCCCCGCACCCTCATATCGCGAACGCCCTGCTCGGGGGCTGAGGCCTCGTCAACATGGCACCTAGTCTGCTAAGCGTGGGCGATACAGGACTTGAACCTGTGACCTCATCCGTGTCAGGGATGCGCTCTAGCCACCTGAGCTAATCGCCCGAGGCGCGGAACCCGCGCTTCGAGGTGGAGACGGGATTTGAACCCGTGTACACGGCTTTGCAGGCCGTTGCCTCGCCTCTCGGCCACTCCACCAAACATCACTACTTCACTGCTCGGCAAAGATAACGTGCGCTTGTGATTGCATTTGGCGCACCCGCAACCATCAAAGCCAACCCGAGCGGACGACGGGATTCGAACCCGCGACCCTCACCTTGGCAAGGTGATGCGCTACCAACTGCGCCACGTCCGCGTTTTGCACTGATGAACTGCCTGAACCAACGATACCGCGCGCCAAATATCCACCAGGTTTCGAGTTGTTAGTAAGGACGGGGTCAGCCTGGCTTGGCGGGCGTTATGCGACCGACGTAGTTGACGTAACTAGCGATCTGGATGCGCTGAACTCAACAGGGTGGTGGGCGGTCGTCGTGACTTACGAGGGCGAAGTCACGTGCGCGCGTTTTCGCCGGGTAATCACCCTCAGTGACCAGAACGAATTGCGCCAACACCTTGGGCGTAATCAGTGGTCGCCCCCAGATGAAAACTCCTGGGCAAGTTCTCTAGATAAAAATATGTACCAGGCTCAGGTCGAGGAAATTCGATTAGGCATCTCACGGGGCGACTTCTATCAAGTAAATCTTTGCAGGGTTCTATCGACGCCATTGCCAGCTCCGAGTCAAAAGATCAGCCCCTTAGTGCCTGCCTTCGAAATATCGCGAACGCACCCCGCACCCTTTGTTGGTGCCATTGATCTGCCGGCCCTCGCGCGCCCTGTGCAAATAGCCACGGCTTCACCTGAGCTATTTCTCCGTCGCAACCGATCAGAGATTCACTCAGCCCCGATTAAGGGCACCGCCGATAATGCCCGCGCGCTTTCTCAAAAAGATGCGGCCGAAAACATCATGATCGTTGACCTCGTCCGAAATGACTTCTCTCGCGTATGCGACGCGGCGACTGTGGTCGCCGATGAATTACTCGAGGTTCAGCATCACCCGGGGCTCGTTCATCTGGTCTCACACGTGAAGGGGCGGTTGAACGTGAAAGCTGGCTGGGCAGAAATTTTCGAAGCGACATTCCCACCAGGTTCGGTAACCGGCGCGCCAAAAATCGCGGCGATGCAAGCTATCGCCCGACTCGAACCTGTGCCGCGCGGCCCATACTGCGGCGCAATCGGATGGGTCGACGCAGATACCCAGCAAGCCGAGTTAGCCGTGGGTATCCGCACCTTCTACATAGACGAAGACCAACTGAAATTTGGCACGGGCGCAGGAATCACTTACTCATCCAACGCCGAAGCCGAATGGCGTGAAACCGAACTGAAAGCTTCGCGGTTGATTTCGCTTGCTTCACGTTCAAGTCAAGCTGCATGAAACCACACGCCGGGATTAATGGCCAATTAGTAGAACGAGATTCAGCTCTGGTGAGTGTGTTCGACCACGGGTTCACGGTTGGCGACGGGGTATTTGAGACTTGCAAGGTAGTCAACGGCGAAGTCTTTGCCCTTTCGCGCCATCTAAAGCGTCTTGCTAAGTCTGCTGAGATCATCGGCCTCGACCCAGTCGACGCCATTAAAGCCAAAACTTTCGTGCAAGAACTCTTGCGTACTGACAAAGCTTTGATCCCTCAACTGGCACGTCTGCGAATCACCTACACCGCTGGCGTCGGCCCCTTGGGCTCAGATCGATTGAACTCAAAACCCACCTTGGTTTGCGTTTGGGACCCCCTAACGCCACCCGCTAAATCGGCCACGCTCATCACAAGCCCTTGGCCTCGCGCGCTCGGCCAGGCCGCACAAGGGGCTAAGACCACCTCATATATAGAAAACGTTTTGGCGTTGCGATATGCAAAGTCACGCGGGGGTACTGAAGCGCTGATCTTTAACGATGCAGCAAACGCGTGCGAGGGCACCGGCAGCAATCTCTTTGCAGTCTTTGGCGAAAGGGTGCTAACCCCATCACTTGCCGACGGGTGTCTGGCGGGCATAACGCGAGAACTAATTCTTGAATGGTTTGAGGTGACCGAGACCTCGCTAACTGCAAGCCAGTTGCTTCACGCCGACGGGCTTTTTTTAAGCTCGACCACCCGAGACATTCAGCAAGTTGCTCAGTTTGATGATCACGAATATGCGCCGACCAACGCTCTGGTCAAACGATGGCAGCAAGAGTTCAAGGCTCGCGCCAACCAAAACCTTGACCCTTAACGGGCAACTCTCGCGGCAGACTTAGCGCATGAGCGCTACTTCAGGCTTGCGGCGAATCCGCGAGCGAGCCCGCGCAAACATTTTTTTCGACAACCTCTGGCGGGTTGGGGTGGCCGTATCAGGCCTTCTGGTCGTGGTGCTCGGCTTGGTTCTCGTGCCCCTACCTGGGCCCGGATGGGCGATCGTCGCGGTCGGTGTTCTCATCTGGGCCACCGAATTTAAGTGGGCCAGAGGCGTGCTAGATCGTCTGCGTTTTGCCTTGAGCACCTCGAAAAAAGTTGTCACACACCCCAAGCTTCGACTCTTCTGGAACATCGTTTCGCTCGTACTCGGTGTCGCACTGATCGTTGTCATCACTTGGTATCTGGTCGAGTTCGGGTTTTCATGGGACGGGGTCAGCGCGTTCCAAGACTGGGTGATTGACCGAATTAGTGCCTCTAGATGGGGGTCTATCTTTGGCTTTTCGGGCGATTAGCTCAGTGGTAGAGCGCTTCGTTCACACCGAAGAGGTCACTGGTTCGAACCCAGTATCGCCCACGCCATGACCACCACTTCTTCATCGACCTCGTCCAATGAAGTTGGCGTCGATGACTTGCGATATCGAATTAGGCATTCGGCGGCGCATGTGCTGGCCCAAGCCGTGCAAGATCTCTTTCCGGGCACAGCCCTTGGCATCGGCCCGCCCATCGAGAACGGCTTCTATTACGACTTCGCCGTAGAAACCCCCTTCACACCTGAAGACTTAAAGCGCATCGAAAAGCGCATGAAAGAAATCATCAAGCAGGGTCAGCGATTCGAGCGGCGGGTCACCACCCCAACCGAGGCCAAGGCCGAGCTAGCCAAAGAACCATTCAAACTCGAACTCATCGACGTGCTTACCAACGCCGCCGTAAAGACCTCATCAGAAATCACAACTGACATGGCAGCAGACATCGGCGGTGAAGAGCTCACCATCTATGACAACGTCGACCCGCGAACCGGCGAGCGAAAGTGGGGCGACTTATGCCGAGGCCCACACGTCGAAACCACAAAAGAGATCCCAGCTTTTGCCCTTACTCGCATAGCAGCCGCCTATTGGCGCGGAAACGAAAAGAACCCACAACTTCAGCGCATCTACGGCACAGCTTGGGAAAGCCAAGAAAAGCTAGACGAGTACTTACACCTACTTGTAGAAGCTGAGAAGCGTGACCACCGAAAACTCGGGGCCGAGCTAGACCTATTCTCGTTTCCAGAAGAAATCGGCTCCGGCCTCGCCGTCTTTCACCCCAAAGGCGGGGTAGTGCGCAAACTCATGGAGGACTACTCCCGAGAGCGTCACGAACAAGCTGGCTACGAATTCGTCTACTCGCCTCACGTAGCTAAATCTCGCTTGTTCGAAACATCAGGGCACCTTCAGTGGTTCGCCGATGGCATGTACCCACCAATGCAGTTAGACATCGAGCGCGACGCCGACGGAGAAACAAAACGCCCCGCACAGGACTACTACCTAAAGCCGATGAATTGCCCATTTCACACACTCATATTTCGAGCTAAGGGCAGGTCATACCGAGAGCTCCCATTGCGCTTATTCGAATTCGGCACCGTCTATCGCTACGAGAAATCCGGCGTCGTTCACGGCCTAACTCGAGCACGTGGTTTCACACAAGATGACGCGCACATTTTTTGCACGCCTGAACAAATGCCAGCCGAACTCGACTCGCTGCTTACTTTCGTCCTAGATCTATTGCGCGATTACGGTCTAAGCGATTTCTATCTTGAAATCTCGACCCGAGACCCGAGCAAGTCGATGGGTACCGACCAAGAGTGGGCTCAAGCAACAGCCGCATTGCAATATGCAGCCGAAAAGCAGAATCTGCCTTTAACGCTCGACGAGGGTGGGGCTGCTTTTTATGGGCCCAAGATTTCAGTCCAGGCAAAAGATGCTCTTGGGCGAAGTTGGCAACTTTCTACCATTCAAGTCGATTTTCAGTTGCCGCAACGCTTCGACCTCGAATACCAAGATTCGGACGGCACCAGAAAGCGCCCGATCATGATCCATCGCGCACTCTTCGGCTCTATGGAGCGTTTCTTCGCAGTTCTTCTTGAGCACTATGCCGGTGCGTTCCCCCCGTGGTTAGCGCCCGTGCAAGTCGTCGCGATTCCGGTCTCAAAAGAACACACCCCATATCTAGAAGACATCGTCGGTCGCCTTCGCACCCAGGGTGTTCGAGCTGAGATCGACGACGGCGATGACCGCATGCAAAAGAAGATTCGTAACGCCCAAACCCGCAAGGTGCCATTCATGTTGATTGCTGGCGAACAAGATGCAAGCGCTGGACGGGTTTCATTTCGATATCGCGACGGCACGCAAGACAACGGCATCGCTATCGACGACGCCGTCGAGCGTGTGTTAGACGCGATTAGAACTCGCACGCAGGTCTAGGCCCAGTGTTAGGCGCAGACCCGGTTAGAAGAAGCGTGGCCTTCTTGATCGATCCTTTTGCGAAGGCACTCTTGAAGCTGGGTATCACCGCTAATTGGGTCACACTTGTTGGCACGGTTGGTGTTTGTGTCACCGCGTTGACCACCTTCCCACAGGGTGAGTTCTTGCTAGGCACCATCGTCATCTGTCTTTTTGCAGTATTCGACTTATTAGACGGCACGATGGCTCGTCTTTCTGGTGCTACTTCAAAGTGGGGCGCTTACGTTGATTCGGTAAGTGATCGGCTAGCTGACGGGGCGATGATGGGAGGGGTAGTTCTCTTTTTCGCATTAAGTGAGAACGACACGTCAGCATTTGCAGCACTTGCCGCTTTAGTGCTTGGCCAAATTGTTTCTTATTCGCGCGCACGTGCTGAGAGTTTGGGCTTGCAAGCTCGAATTGGCATCGGCGAGCGGGCTGAGAGAACGATCATCTTTCTTCTAGGCACTTTGCTTGCTGGCCTAGGTTTTGAAATCGCGCTGAGTATCGCTGTCTGGGTGTTGGCAGTCATTAGTGCCATCACTGTCATTCAGCGCGCTGTGACTGTTTATGCCCAAGCTACGCTCGAGAAACGGTGATTCAAGAAGCCCTAAAAGATTTCGGTTACGCCAGTGCATGGCAATTAGTCCAGCATCTACCTGAAACCCAAGCGCGAGCCCTCTTCGCGAAGTTCGGTGAACGCGCTTGGGCCAAAGACGGCCGCAACGTTCAAAGGCTGCGCGCCAATCTCGCTAGAGCAACAGGCTTTTCACTCTCAGCCTTAGAGCTCGACGAACTTACGCGCCAAACAATGGTCAACTACACCCGTTACTGGTGCGACGTATTTCGCATGCCCCTTTGGACTCCCGAGCTTGTTCAAACCAGAACCCAAGCCTTTCAGGCAGAGCCGCTGTATCAAGCACTTGATTCCGGCCGCCCGATAGTTGCGGCCCTTCCGCACATGGGTAACTGGGATCTGTGCGGCCTCTGGTTCACCCAACAATTTCGCCCGATTACGTCTGTCGCCGAGCGTTTGCGTCCTGAAAGTCTCTACGAGCGTTTCGTGGATTTTCGTCGATCTTTAGGCATAGAGATTTTTGCTCACCACCAGACACCCGATCTTTATCAGCGACTAGTTGAGGCCGCTAAGTCAGGCCGTTTGGTCGCCTTGGTTGCTGACCGAGACCTAAGTCGCTTAGGCGTGCCGGTTGAATTCTTTGGTGCACGAACCAAGATGCCGCCGGGCCCGGCAGCCTTGACTGTCGACACAGACGCGCTCTTGTTGCCGGTGGGCCTTTGGTACGACGGCGAGACCGTCTATGGGCAACCTTTTGAAGCAATCGAGATCCCAAACGATGGCGAGCGTTACGAAAAAGTGGCAGTGATGACCCAAAAACTTGCGCAAGTCTTCGAGCAAACGATCAGCGCGCACCCGAATTGTTGGTACATGTTGCAAAAGGTTTGGGACGAGCCCGTGCTACCCCGCGGTAGATCCACCCAATGAGAACTGCAGGAAACCTAAAATGAAAGTGGCATTGACTTGCCCCTACGACTGGGCAGTACCCGGCGGGGTAAAGCAACACGTCGCAGATCTAGCCGTCACTTTGCGCGAACAAGGCCATGAGGTGCAGATTCTCACCCCATGTAGTGCCGAAGAAACCTTGCCGCCATGGGGGGTATCGGCAGGTAGCACACTGGCATTGCCTTACAACGGATCAGTTGCACGAATCAAATTCGACCCATTCGCTTTTCGTCGAACTCGCCAATGGCTGCGAAGAAACAAGTTCGATGTTTTGCACGTTCACGAACCGTGGACTCCAAGTCCCTCGATCATTGGTTGTTGGGCAGCACGAGGCCCAATCGTTGCCACATTCCACACTTCGAATGAAGATTCATCGATCATCAAGACAGGCGAATGGGTGGTGCAGTCAGCTATGGAAAGAGTGGGCGCCCGCATCGCAGTTAGTGAAGAAGCTCGACGAACGCTGGTGGCTCACATCGGGGGCGATGCGATTTTGATTCCCAATGGGGTGAGGGTCAAAGAGTTCGCCACAGCCGAACCGTTAGTTGAGTTTGCAGGTGACCAACCAACGATCGCCTTCGTAGGTCGCGTAGATGAGCCACGAAAGGGTTTCGAAATTCTGTGCCAGGCCCTACCGGCAATCGTGGCCAAGTTTCCTGACCTTCGTGTCCTTGTCGCAGGGCCCGGTGATAGCCACGAGATCGTTGATGCCTTACCTGAGTCCTTACAAAACAACTTAGTCGTCTTCGGTGAGCTAAGTGACGAACAAAAAGCTCGAGTATTTGCCTCTGCTGATGTCTATGTCGCCCCTAATACGGGCAAAGAATCTTTCGGAATCATCTTGCTAGAAGCAATGGCGAGTAATACCCCCATCGTTGCCAGCGACATCGTGGCATTTCGTGACGTGCTTGAAGGTGGTAATTGCGGGGTCTTGGTTCCCCCTGGTGACCCATCGGCTTTAGCTCAAGCGGTAATCGCGTTACTGCTAGATATACCCCGCAGAGAAAAGCTGGCGAACGCTGGTGCCAAACGCGTGAAGCAGTTTGACTGGCCAGTGCTCGCTGGGCGCATCGTCGAGGTCTACGAGAGCGTGATTGGCGGCGCCGGGGTGATTCGAGAAGAGTTTCGAGGCCATATGTATGGCCCGTTGACAAAATCCGGTAGAGCAGATCGCAAACTTGCCAAACAGACCCCATGGTGAGCCCCTGGTTTTTCTGGTTGCTAATGGTGGTAATTTCGTTAGGCATCGTCGGGGTTTACCTAAGTCACATGGCCGGACGTCTTGATCGGCTACATCTAAAAATTCAAAACAACCGCACTAGCCTGCAAAAGAGCTTGCTAACTAGAGCCAATCGTGCACAAGCAGTTGCTCGCGATTACCCACCCGATTGCGAAGCAGCCGAGCAGGTAACACAAATTGCAACTGAGTGTTTACAACCCGACGACCAATCGCGAGAGTCATGGTTTGTCGAAAGCCGGCTCACTGCAGCACTACTAAAGCTAAGTGCGCAGCCAGCGGCTAATTCATCGTTACTCGACTGGGAGAGGCTCATCACATCAGCGCGCAAGGTGGCATTAGCCCGCACGTTCTATAACGACACCACTCGGATGTGTCAGAACCTGCGAAAGCGCAGAATCGTCCGCTGGTTCAGGCTGGCTGGCTATGCGGCCTATCCGCAGCCCATCAACTTCGACGACCGAGTGCCGCACAGCCCTGCCCCGTAAGCCAAGGGCGCGGTTGACAATCTCTGGGTAAAGTTCTACCCATCATGAACTCCCCAGTCGATGCCAATTCGTTGGACGGGGCCGCTCGCGAGTTGGCTGAGTTCGGCACTGTCCGGGTAAAGCGCGGAATGGCAGACATGCTCAAAGGCGGGGTCATCATGGACGTCGTCGACGCTAAGCAAGCAAAAATCGCCGAAGACGCTGGTGCTGTTGCGGTAATGGCGCTTGAACGCGTGCCCGCTGACATACGAGCCGAAGGTGGTGTGGCTCGCATGTCTGACCCAGAGATGATCGAAGAAATCGTGGCTGCGGTTTCGATTCCGGTGATGGCCAAAGCGCGAATCGGCCATTTTGCCGAAGCGCAAGTTCTTCAGTCTCTAGGCGTCGATTACATAGACGAGTCTGAAGTTCTCACACCGGCTGACGAACAAAACCACATAGATAAGTGGCAGTTCACCGTGCCTTTTGTTTGTGGTGCAACCAACCTCGGTGAAGCATTGCGACGAATTGGCGAGGGTGCCGCAATGATCCGATCAAAAGGTGAAGCTGGCACCGGCAACGTTGTTGAGGCCGTGCGTCACATGCGAGACATCTCCTTAGGCGTAAAGCGTTTGGCTTCACTGCCGCCAGAGTCACTGTTTTCAGCGGCGAAAGAGATGTCAGCACCGCTTGACCTCGTCCAAGAAGTTGCGCGCACTGCCAAATTGCCTGTGGTGTTGTTCACGGCTGGTGGCATCGCGACCCCGGCTGATGCCGCGCTAATGATGCAACTCGGCGCAGACGGTGTCTTCGTCGGCTCGGGGATCTTCAAATCAGGTGACCCGAGTAGGCGCGCGAATGCAATCGTGCAAGCCACATTGCATTACGACAACCCAGATGTCGTCGCAAAAGTTTCGCGAGGCTTGGGCGAAGCAATGGTAGGTATCAACATCGACACGCTTTCGACCAACGAGCGGTACGCCCAGCGCGGCTGGTGACTAACGCCCCACGTGTCGGGGTGCTCGCTCTGCAGGGCGACGTGGCAGAACATGCCCGAATGCTTCGAACCTGCGATGTAGAAGTCCAACCAGTAAAGACAGCAGATCAACTCGCTTTAGTTGACGCTTTAGTTATTCCAGGCGGAGAGTCAACGACCATCGGAATGCTGGCTGATCGAGAGGGCTTGCTCAACCCGTTGCGAGAACGCATTGCCTCAGGCATGCCCACTCTTGGCACCTGCGCAGGTCTGATTTTCTTGGCAAATGAGTTAATTGACTCGAGACCAGACCAAGTTTCGATTGGTGCACTTGATGCCGTCGTGCGTCGCAATGCATTTGGACGCCAGGTTGATTCATTCGAACAAGACTTAGAGATCCAAGGTCTAGCAACCCCTTTTCACGCAGTCTTTATCAGGGCACCTTTGGTTGAAAAGGTGGGTCAATCAGTTGAAGTCTTAGCCACGTTGGCTTCAGATAAAATCGTCATGGTCAGGCAAGCAAACGTGCTGGCGACAGCGTTTCACCCTGAACTTACGGGCGATAACCGCGTGCACCAGATGTTGTGTGAATCCATCTTTACTGAGAAATAAGGGCAGGCGATGTCAGGACATTCCAAGTGGGCGACGACCAAGCACAAAAAGGCCGTCATTGACGCTCGCCGTGGAAAGCTTTTTGCGAGACTGATCAAGAACATAGAAGTGGCAGCACGACTCGGCGGGGCTGACCCGGCCGGCAACCCAACGCTTTATGACGCCATTCAAAAAGCTCGCAAGAGTTCCGTGCCGAGTGACAACATAGATAGAGCTGTTAAGCGCGGTGCGGGCCTTGAAGACGGTGGTGCCGCTTACCAAACGATCACATACGAGGGGTATGGCCCTAATGGCGTTGCGATGTTGGTCGAATGCTTAACGGACAACCGCAATCGTGCGGCAAGCGAGGTAAGGCAAGCGGTAAGCCGTAACGGGGGCAGTCTCGGTGACCCGGGGTCGGTGGCCTATTTGTTCGAGCGGCGGGGCCAGATCATCGTGCCTACATCGGCATCTGTTGATGCAGACACGGTGCTCGCTGCTGCGGTTGACGCCGGCGCCCAAGAAGTAAATGACTTAAACGGCTCTATTGAAGTCTTGTGCGACACGTCAGATTTGGTACAGGTGCGAGAGGCATTGCAAAAAGCAAACATTGACTACGACAGTGCCGAGGTTTCTTTCGTGCCAAAGGTCACGGTGAATTTAGGTGCGGCAGAGGCCACCCAGCTGTTTAAGTTGATCGAAGTTCTAGAAGAATGCGACGACGTACAGAACGTCTATTCGAATTTTGAAGTCTCTGACGAGGTATTGGCTCAAGTCGGATGAGTACTTGGGGCCCAGGCCAATGGCTAACCGGTTGGGACGCCAGCACGTGGTCACTAACTACCGCTAACCCAGGCTTTGGCTCTGCCGTAGTGGGCCTTTTTGAATTAGAGGGTCAATTACAACGAAGCGAAGTAGCCAATGCGCTCGAAGCGTTAGCCAGGGGCCATGACGTGTTGCGTGAGCGCATTCAACAAACTGGGTTACCACTATTGCCCGCGCGCACCGAGATCTTGAACGAGTGTGACGTTTCGAATCTACTTAGCTTCGCCGAAATGGATGGGCCCATAAAGTGGCGAAACTTACGCGAGATAGTCCAGGCTCAACTTCGCACACCCTTCGATTCTCAAAACCCCGCCTGGCGGGCCGTGATGGTGACGTCAACTGACCAACAATCGACCTCAAGTTATCTAGTTATTGCGCTTCATCACGCATTAGCGGACGGGGTACGCGCTGTCTCATTGGCAGATGCGTTGATGAACCCAACCCAAACTAAACAACGTGATGACAATCAGCCGAGCTCTGCTCGACAAGATTTCCCTGCCGCCTTGCTCGACATGGCATCTGAACTTGGTGCGCGCGCGTTTACAGAGGGGCTGAGTTTGGTCTCACAGGTGATGGTTGACCCAAAGAGTGCTCGAACCCGCTTGAGCGACCTCGCGGTATCAGCGCTAAGAAGCGTGAATCCTTTTACTCGTCCGCTATCTACGTTGTTCGCACCGCGCTCTGGTCACATTCGACTCGATCGTGTGCAAGTTGAATTAGCCCCTCTACAGGCCGTTGCAAGAAAAAATCAGGTAAGTCTGACCGCGGTGATGCTTAATGCAATACGTCTGGGCATGGCCGCGTATCACTCGAGCATGGGGGACTCAACCCAGAGCATTCGGGTCAATGTGCCAGTGGCTTTACCTAGGCAACACGGTCAGAGAAACGCTTTGGCGGTCTCTCGAATGCAACTTGAACTTGAGTCGTCGGGTGATTCGGCTCTTGATTTAAAACTTATTCACTCGCAATTGGCTGGCCTTCGCACCGAACCTGCGTTGCAGTGGGCAAATGTCGCCGCAGATCTGTCACGGTTGCTACCGACAGAAACATCCATGCCTCTGTTGAGCAATTTGGTTGGGGGCGCTGACATAACAGTCAGCAGTATCAAAGGGCCCAATCGGGGGTTCGTCGGCTCAAGTGCTGTCGTTGGTGTGACGGCGTTTGCACCTGTATTTGGCGCGGCGGTTAGTTTGAATTTGATGTCCCAAGATGACTTGGTCTCGGTTGGTATTTGTTCAGATACCGGCGCCGTTAAACACCCCAAGCGGCTGACCCGCTTTTGTGAGCGTGGCTTCGCAGAGATGGCCGCACTAAGCGCCTAGCCTTCGAACATCCAGTCGGGGTCGGCGACGGGGGTTGAAAAGAATTCGTGCGCGTTCTTGCAGTTGATCCAGGGTTAACAAGGTGCGGGGTTGCGGTAGTCGAGGGTGAACCCGGCAATCAGGCCAACTTGCTGCATGTTGACGTGCTTACGACCGCAACCGATGAAACTCACGCCAACAGGCTGTTGTTTATAGCGACTGGTGTCGAATCACTAATAGCCGAATTCAAACCAGAGGTCGTCGCCATTGAGACGGTTTTTAGCCAACACAACCTGCGGACGGTAATAGGAACCGCTCAAGCAGCTGGGGTAGTAATGCTGGCCGCAGCACGCAGCGGCATAAACGTGGCAACACACACCCCTACCGAGGTGAAGGCAGCGGTGACAGGTTCGGGGCGCGCGTCTAAAGATCAAGTGGCGACTATGGTCACCAAGATTTTTCGGTTGCGTGTCACTCCTCGTCCAGTCGATGCCACCGACGCATGCGCTCTTGCCCTCTGCCACGTGTGGCGTGGTGGCATGCAGGCCAAATTGGTGCAGGCCCAAGCACGTTTTATGAGCAAATGATCGCGTCGGTTACAGGGGTCGTCTTGGCCGTTTCAACTAGCGAGATAACCGTTGAAGTAGGTGGGGTCGGGCTTGCGATAAGGCCGACGAGTCAAGCTTTAAGTCAAGCAAGGGTGGGTAAAGATATTTCGCTTTTCACTTATCTTCTAGTGCGTGAAGATGATCTGACTTTGTTTGGTTTTGCCGACGCCAGCGAGCGGCAAGTATTTGAGAACCTAAAGAAAGTAAGCGGGGTAGGCCCAAAGACCGCAATGCAGATGATTTCTGCTTTGGGGGCTAACGAAGTTCGCCGGGCAATTAGCGAACAAGACGCTAAGGCCTTGACAGCAGCCCCAGGTGTTGGCGGCAAGGTCGCACAACGAGTCGTCCTTGAGCTGGCAAACGCTTTCGTCGTCACAAACGCTGCCTTTGGCGTGAATGGTGGCACTGATTGGTCCGATGTCATGAGTGCCTTGACCAACCTCGGGTGGGGTGAGCGTGAAGCACGCGAGGCCGTGCAGCATGCGCGGCAAAGTCTTAGCAGCGAAGACGATTCAGTCACAGATGTGGGCGAGCGCCTAAGAGTCGCGTTGTCATACGTGAACCGGCGCTAGCACGTGGTGAGCTCGGCATCGTTGCCAACCTCTGCAACGGCCCAACCAGATGATCGAGAACACGAGGGTGCTCTTAGGCCAAAGAGTTTTCAAGATTTCGTCGGTCAAGCAAAGGTCCGTGAACAACTAGAGCTCATGATTACAGCGGCTCGACAACGCGATCGGGCTTGTGACCACGTCCTACTTGTTGGGCCGCCTGGTTTGGGCAAAACCACTCTGGCCGGAATCATCGCGGCCGAGATGGGCGTGCAACTGCGCGTAACCAGCGGCCCAGCGCTTCAGCATGCCGGTGACGTGGCAGCTCTGCTTTCATCACTTTCGGCTAAAGAAGTCTTGTTCATAGATGAGATTCATCGGTTGGCGCGACCGGTAGAAGAAAGTCTTTACCTCGCTATGGAGGACTTTCGCTTAGACGTCGTCGTCGGTAAGGGCCCAGGGGCTACAGCTATTCCTTTAGAGGTCGCGCCGTTTACTTTGATTGGTGCCACCACTCGAAGCGGCCTGTTGCCAAGCCCGTTGCGTGATCGGTTCGGCCACACGGTTCAGTTGGACTTCTACGAGGTGCAAGACCTAGCGCACATCGTCAACCGGTCGGCGCGACTGATGAAAGTCCAGATCGATGAAGAGGCCAAGGCCACCATTGCCACCAGAAGTCGAGGTACTCCTCGCATCGCTAATCGACTGATCCGCCGGGTAAGAGATTTTTCTGAAGTAAAAGGGTTCGTCGCAGTCAATCAAGAGGCCGTAGATGCAGCATTGACCTTGTTTGAAGTTGACGAATTAGGCCTCGACAAACTTGACCGCGAGGTCTTGAAGGCCATTTGCAATAAATTCCAAGGCGGTCCGGTTGGCCTTAACACCCTGGCCCTTGCAGTTGGCGAAGAACCCGAGACCATTGAATCGGTCTGCGAGCCCTTCTTAGTCAGGGCAGGAATGTTGACCAGGACACCTCGTGGACGAGTCGCCACGCACTTGGCTTTTTCGCACATTGGGGTCGCGACACTAGAGTTCTAATCCCGTGCGTCCCCCAGTTGCTAGGCCACTGCCAGCTTTAACGGTCTTCTTCTTAAGCGTCATTGGCTTTCTTGCCTGGGCTCTATGGCCTAACACCGAGAACACTGCGCGCCTAGGCCTTGACCTACAAGGTGGCACCCAAGTCATCTTGTTACCCGAATTAGCCGACGGTCAAGAGGGCGCCCTTAGTGATGAAGTTCTGGCGCAGACAGTTTCGATTATCAGACAACGAGTCGACGCTTTTGGCGCGGCCGAGGCTGAGGTAACGGTGCAGGGCTCAGGCGATGGTGCTGCCATCGTCGCCTCAGTGCCTGGGGTTAACCAGCAAAGGATCGCCCAACTTCTAAAGCAGACGGCCCGATTGGACTTTAGCCCCGTGCTGGCTGTCTCGGGGCAAATCTTGGCCTCAGGTGACCCGGCCTCAATAAAAGAGCCTGTACCAATTCAAGCCGACACCAGCGAAGAGCTTGCATCGAAGTTAGGCAACGTTGACTGCCTTGATGCGGCCGTTAGACAAGGCGGCAAAGTTTTAGATCCTGAAAAGTACACGCTCACCTGTTCTATCGACGGCTCAGCTCAGTACCTGCTCGAGCCTGCATTCATCGTGGGCGAACAGATAACTGACGCGTCACCTCAACTACCGCAACAAAGTGCGGGTGGGTGGGTTGTGGCACTTGAGTTCGACGCTGAAGGTGCACGACAACTAAGTGAGGTTTCGACCCGTCTATACGCGCTGCCATCCCCGCAGAATCAGTTTGCAATCGTGCTCGACGGGCTCGTGCAATCCGCACCTTTCTTTCAAGAGCCGATTGTCGGTGGCAGTGCACAAATTGACGGGCAGTTCGATACTCAGTCAGCCTCAGAGCTCGCCCAGATCTTGAAGTACGGGGCACTTCCCGTTTCATTAGAGATTGCAGAAGTAACCAGCGTGAGTGCAACTCTCGGCACAGACCAACTAAGAAGCGGTCTAATTGCTGGCGCAATCGGCCTATTGCTCGTCGCTATCTACCTGATCGTGTACTACCGCGCTGTTGGTGTGGTGGCAGTCTTGAGTTTGATATTCGCAGGCTTGTTGGTTTACGCGCTAGTGGTAGTACTCGGCAAGACAATCGGGTTCACGCTTACCCTCGCTGGCGTTGCCGGCATCATCATTTCAATCGGTGTCACGGTTGATTCGTTTATTGTCTATTTCGAAAGAATCAGGGACGAGATCCGCGAAGGCCGAACTGTTCGACAGGCTGCAGATTACGGTTGGGTTCGAGCAAGGCGCACCCTATTGGCTGCTGACTTCGTCACGCTTTTGGCCGCAGTCGTTTTGTACGTCTTAAGTGTTGGCAACGTTCGAGGTTTCGCTTTAGGGCTGGGCTTAGCTACCTTGGTCGACATTTGGATGGCATTTTTGTTCACACGTCCGGCTGTGGCGATTCTTGCCAGAAACAAGTGGTTCCAACGAGGGGGCGGCTTCACCGGGTTGCAAGTGAAGAACAAATTAAGCGGTGCGGCTTCTTCATCTGTGTCACCAAAGCAAGGGGCGACAGTCAGTGTTTAGAGACCTAGGTGATCGCCTTTATTCCGGCGAGAAATCAGTTGATGTCGTCGGTAGGTGGCGAATCTGGTACGCGATCTCTGCAGTTGCGGTTCTCGTGGCTCTCGGGGCAGTTTTATTCAGGGGCCTTAACTTAGGAATTGAGTTCAAGGGTGGCGCTGAGTTCGTTCTGCCGAGCTCGAAGGTTTCAATCGTGCAAGCTCGTGAATTCATGAGTGACCTGGGCGTGCCGACCGCGGTGGTGATTCAGGTCGGTCAAGACCGCCTTCAGATTCAAACCCCGGTGATCAGCGAAGAAGACTCTCTGCGCCTAGGCACTGAGATCGCTAAGCGCATTGGCGTCGGTGAAGAGGAAATCGCGGTAAGAACCGTCGGGCCAACTTGGGGTGCTGATATCACCCAGCAAGCGATCATCAGCCTGGGTGTGTTCTTGTTTTTGGTTGCGGTATTCCTTTCTATTTACCTTGATTGGCGTTCAGCGATTGCCGCCCTAGTAGCACTACTGCATGACGTCATAATCACCGTCGGCGTTTACGCCATTTTTGGTTTGAAAGTCACCCCTGCCACCATCATCGGTGTCTTGACCATTCTGGCTTATTCGCTCTATGACACCGTTGTCGTTTTCGACAAGGTTCGTGAAAACACCAAGGGCATATTGCAGCAGAGCCGATACACCTATAACGAAGCCGTGAACCTAGCGGTGAACCAGACGTTCATTAGATCGATCAATACCTCAGTCACCACGCTGCTGCCAATCACGGCGATATTGGTGGTCGGTGCAGGGGTATTTAACGCAGGTACCTTGATCGAATTGGCTGTGGCTTTAGGTGTTGGTGTGCTCGTGGGCACCTATTCGTCCATCTTCATAGCGCCCTGCGTACTTGCGCAACTTAAAGACCGACAGCCTGCGATCATCGCGCTGAATCGTCGCGTGAAAGCTCGTAGGGCAGATAAAGAAAAAGGTCAAACTAAGAACTAGGCCCTAACATCGGGACATAAATTTCACACCGGTTAGGGGGGCAATGAGCGACACCCGAACTGGTTTCACGTCGGCTATAGCTAAATTGCGTGACCGAACTACAGACCCCGACGAATTGCAAGGCCTTTTGAAGACCATCAAGGGTTTTCACCCAAAAAGTGATTTAGATCCAGTTCGGGCCGCCTACCAAGTCGCCCTTTCTCGCCATGCTGGCCAGCAACGGCTCAACGGTGAGCCTTACATCACTCACCCCTTAGCAGTTGCGCAAGTCTTAGCTGACCTTGGGCTTACGCCTGCGACCGTTAGTGCTGCTCTCTTGCACGATGTCGTCGAAGACACAGATTTCACCATCGAACAGGTCAAAGAGACATTCGGTGAAGAGGTAGCGCTATTAGTCGATGGTGTCACGAAGTTAGATCGAGTCACTTACGGGCCTGCCTCTGCCGCTGAGACGGTGCGCAAGATGTTGGTCGCTATGGCACAAGACATTCGCGTGCTGGTGATCAAATTGGCTGATCGCTTGCACAACATGCGAACTCTTGGTTCCCTCCCTTTGAGTAAACAAGAAGAAAAGTCGAGAGAGACTCTCGAGATTTACGCACCCTTGGCACATAGGTTGGGTCTAAACACGCTCAAGTGGGAGCTAGAAGACAGGGCGTTTGCCACCTTGCAGCCGAAGATCTATGGCGAGGTTGTGAAATTAGTCGAGCAGCGAGCCCCTGAACGTGAGAGTGAACTCGCGACTATCACGAACGTCTTGAACAAGGCATTGAAGGGTTCCTCGATCAAGGCGACGGTCACGGGGCGGCCAAAGCATTTCTATTCCATCTATCAGAAGATGATCGTTCGCAGTAGGGACTTCAACGAGATCTACGACTTGATAGGTGTGCGAGTCTTGGTAAAAACCGTTCAAGATTGCTATGCGGCCCTGGGCGCTATTCACGCCCAGTTCACACCAGTTCCCGGTCGCTTCAAGGACTACATCGCTAGCCCAAAGTTCACGATGTACAGGTCTTTACATACCACCGTAATCGGCCCACTCGGTAAGCCGATTGAAGTTCAAATTCGCACCGAAGAGATGCATCGTGAAGCTGAATACGGTGTTGCCTCACACTGGCGCTACAAAGACTTTCAGGTTGGGGGTCGCACCGGGCCCGATGATCCGCTCTGGTTGAAGCAAATCGTCGATTGGCAACGCGAATCACAAGACCCGAGCGACTTTCTTGAGTCACTTAGATTCGACATTGCCGAACAAGAAGTATTCGTATTCACCCCAAAGGGCGACGTGATAGCACTACCGGCCGGCGCCACCCCTGTGGACTTCGCATACTCGGTACACACCGACGTCGGTCACCATTGTGTTGGCGCGAAGGTGAATGGACGTCTAGTTCCCCTTGATGCGAAGCTGGTAAATGGTGATGTCATTGACGTTTTGATTTCGAAGTCATCCGAGAGCGGGCCGTCACGCGATTGGCTCAATTTCGTCGTGAGCGGCAGGGCACGCAGCAAGATTCGAAACTGGTTTTCAAGGGAGCAACGAGAAGAGCAAGTCGAAATGGGGCGCGAAGCCATCGCTCGGATGGCCCGAAGACAGGGGCTGCCGCTGCAGCGGCTGTTGACAAATGACGCGCTAATCGCCCTCTGCGAGAGATTGCGGTTTAAAGACGTGACAACGCTGTACGCAGCAGTTGGGCAAGGCCACACCTCTGCGGCAACGGTGGTTAGACAGTTGATAGAGCTACACGGCGGTGAAGAAGGTGCAAGTGAAGACTTAACCGAAGTCTCTGCCACTCGCCTGGTAGGCACCTCTGCTCGGGCGCCCATCGATGACACCTCAGTCGTGGTCGAAGGGTTAAGCGATGTGCAAACGAAGTTGGCGCGATGCTGCATGCCGGTTCCAGGTGATGAGATTTTGGGGTTTGTGACCAGGGGTGAAGGGGTGTCCGTTCATCGCACTGACTGCACTAATGCTGATGACTTAAGGGCTAAAGACGAGCGGATCATCGACGTTAGCTGGGGCCACACAGGCCACGGGGTATTCATGGTGCGCATTCAGGTCGAAGCGTTAGACCGCGAGGGCCTGCTTTCAGATGTCACCAAGGCCCTCACAGATCAAAGAGTCAATATCGTCTCAGGGTCAATTTTCACTCGACGCGATCGAGTGGCTTTCTCAAGGTTTACATTCGAAATGTCAGACGTTCGCCACCTAGATACCGTGCTTTCTGCGGTAAGAGAAGTAGAGGGTGTCTACGAGGTGTCTCGGGCTTAGTTCGCGAACTCCTTTAAAACCGCTTCAGCCGCGTCAAGCAGGGCTTGTTGGCTTTCGAGTTGAGTGCGCAGTTTTGCAGTGCCAACTTGGTCACCACGCTCTGCAGCTTCTTTTAGATCTTGACGTACTGAGTCCATCCGCTGCTTGAGTTGGTGCGCGGTGTTGTTTGCTCTACTGGATTTTTCAGGGTCATTGCGTTTACGTGCCGCGTCTTCTTTGGCTTTTAGCTCGTCTTGCACTTGCTTCATTTGGCGGCTTAGAGCCTTCTCTTCTGGCTTTGGCAAAGGGCCAACACGGTCGTAGGCGTCGAGTAGAGGCCTAAGGGTCTCTCTTGCAACACGTAAGTCGCTTACCTGGCGAACCCTTTCAATCTTTTCGACTAGTTCTTTAGCCGCCGGCACATTTGCTCGAGCAGCCTCTTCGGCTTTGGCCTCAGCAGCTTTCTTGGCACCGAAGAAGGTGTCACGGGC
>Ga0194123_10001117_pt1 | contig 42788 bp, 39 predicted proteins | sample TA2MahsurfametaG_5_FD_155479 | JGI IMG/M metagenome (GOLD analysis project Ga0194123, IMG submission 155479) | Freshwater microbial communities from Lake Tanganyika, Tanzania - TA2015023 Mahale A surface | ecosystem: Environmental > Aquatic > Freshwater > Lake | place: Tanzania: Lake Tanganyika... | reverse complement strand
CGCGCCAAAAAATCACTGAAATTGGCTGTGCGTAGGCGCAGGCAGCGTTGAAAACATGCTCACAAGACAAAATGACGATGCTCAATGACAACTTTTCAGCAGCCTGCTAGAGCGGGTTGCGTGAACCCAAGTGAACGCAACATGCTCTAAAACGCTTACGCACCCCGCGGCGCATGCGGATCAAGCAGCGCATCCGGCAAGGCCATGAAGCGCGCGCCGTAAGTCCAGACCAGCGCGCATTCCACAACACGCCCCGGAAAGGCTGCGCGCAGCAGCGCGCGATAGGCTGCCATTTGTCGCAAATAGAGAGGCGCCACATCCGCCACCTGTTCCGGCGGCGGGCGATTGGTCTTGTAATCCAGCACCAGGACGCGGTCGGCTTCTATCTTCAGCCGATCCACCTGGCCTGCGATCAACCGGCCATTTACCTCTCCGGCCAAGGGCGCTTCGGCCAAGCTGCCCGCGCCAAGGGCTTCGCTCATCCAACCCTGGCGCAGCAGGTCCAAAACCTCCTGCAAGGTGGCTTCCTGTTCTGCCGCTGAAAGCCCTGGCGCGCGGCGCGCGAGGAAGCGGCGCGAGAGTTCTTGCCATCCCGCTTCGGGATGTTCGGGCAGGCTTTGCAACAGCGCATGCACCAGGCGCCCGCGCCGGAACCGCAGCCCCAGCGGGTCTTGCGCCGGGCGCGGCACGGCGGCGGGGGTTTCCTGTTCGCCGGGCAGGGCAGAAGGTGCAAGGCTGCCGGCCGGCGCTTCCTCGGCCAGTTTCTGCCAGGCCCAGGCGGGCGGGCGCGCTTCGGCAGCGCTTGCAAGCAAGGGGTCTTCCAGGCGGGGCGGCGCGGTTTGCAGAGCGCTGAGGCTCAGCAGTTTCGGCTCGTCGCCAAAACCATTCGTAATAGTGCCAAAAGCAGCAGGGTCGAAGCTGGATGCCTGATGCCGCGCAAGCCGTGCGAAGCCTTGCGCGACCAGATCATACCAACAGCCTACGGGCAGATTCTTCGCGCTGTTCCAGCCGCAAATGATCAGCCGATCTTCCGCGCGCGTGAGAGCGACATAAAGCAGCCGGTGTTCTTCTTCTGCTTCGCGTGCCTGATCCGCCTGACGCTGCGCGGTCAGCGCTGGCGCTTCAAAGCCTTTTGTTTGCGGCGCCCATACGGGCAGCGGAGTATCGCCATCTTCAAACCAGCGGAGCGTTTTGCTGTCCTGCGTTTTGCGTGTGGTGTCGGGCAGAATGACGATTGGCGCCTGTAAGCCCTTGGCGCCATGCACAGTCATGATGCGCACCACATTGCCCGCGGCTTCCGCTTCGCGCTTGATCTCGGCGCCGCCCTGCCGGAGCCAATGCACAAAGCCCTGCAGCGATGGCGGGTTGAGCGTTTCGTGTTCCAGCGCAGCATTGAGCAATTCATCGAGCGGATCGCCCGCATCCGGCCCAAGCCGCGTCAAGATGCGCGCACGCCCCGCGCGGGGATCAAGCGGGCCAGGCGCGCCGAGCACATCGGCAAACAAACCATAGGGCGTGATGAAATCAAGCTCTGCCGCTTGCGCTGCCAACCAATCCGCGACCCGCCCGACATCTGTCGCGCTGCCACGATGGGCCATCAGCGCCGCATGCAGCGATGATCTGCAGCGCCCATGCGCGAGTTCGAAAAGCGCCTTCTCATCCAGCCCGATCAGCGGCGATTTCAGCAATGCGGCGAGGGTCAAATCATCATCCGGCAGCAACAACCAGCCAGCGAGTGCGAGCATATCCTGCACCGCCAATTCATTCGCCAGCACCATGCGGTCAATGCCGCCAACTGGGATGGAAAGCTTCTTCAATGCGCGCACAAGGGCTGACGCAAAGCCGCCGCGCTGGCGCCCACGCAGTAGTACCAGAATATCGCCGGGGCGAATGCGTCGGCCATTAGGCTGTGTATCTTCCTTGCCCTTTTCGACGCGCGCCGGAAGGGTTTCGTTCTTGATGAGATGTTCAATGCGCGCCGCAATCGCGGCCGCAAGCTGCGGTGCTGCTCCTTGCGCCGCAACGGCTTGTTCCGGCGGCGCCCAATCAGGCGGCGGGCGCGCGTTATCCACTCGCAGAATTGGCCAAAGTTCGACGCTGCCGGCATGGCCCGCGCGATCTGCGTAATGCCGCAAGGGTGCATCCTGCGCGACGCCATCACGCGCTGGCGCATCAGCGAATACGGCATCCACCAGCGCGAGCACGGGTTCTGTGGAGCGGAAGGAAACATCAAGCGGCACAGGGCGAAATTCCTGTCCAGACTCTCTCACAATGCCTTCGTAATGATGCTTCGCTTCCTTGAATCTTTCTACTTCCGCGCCCTGAAAGGCATAGATGGATTGCTTCTGATCGCCGACGGCGAAGATGCTTCGCTGTTCTTCCCGCGCGCCAAGGCCAGCGAAGAATTCCGCTGATAAAGCGTGCACAATGCCCCATTGTTCCGGATTGGAATCCTGCGCCTCATCCAGCAGGATGTGATCCAACCCGTCATCCAGCTTGTACATCACCCAGGCACTGCCGGGATTATCGAGCAATTTACGCGTGCCTGCGATCAGGTCATCGTAATCGAGTAAGCCGGCAATTTCCTTCGCTGCCTGATAGCGCCGCAGCACCGGCGCGCCGATGGCGAAAAGTGCCAGGCTCGCGGCGAGCACGCGCGCGGCGGCGTATTCCTGATCCAAAACTTGCAAGCGCGCGGCCTCATCTTCCATCAATTGCTGGATTTCGGATTGCCGAGGCGCGGCGATGGATTTCGTCGCGAAGCTTTTGCGAATCTCGCCCTTTTCAGTGAAGAAAACGCGGCGCCATTCTGCATAGGCTTCCGCGCGCGCAGTGTGATCCAGCACCAGCCATGCCGCCATGGCGTCGGCAAGTTTTTGGTCATTGGTGCTGCCGCCCTTCAAAGTCTCGGCGGCCTGCCGTAATGCGGTTTCCTGATCCGGGGCGGCGCTTTCTGCCAGAATTTCCACGGTTTCCGAACGTTCGGGGGAGAGCCCAAGCTTCCGCGCCAGCGCTGCCCGCAGCCCTGCCATGCCTTGGCGTTTTTCTTCAGCCTCCAGAAATTTGCCGCTGGCGTCGGCCATGGTGTTGATCACCTCGGCAAAGCGCGTAGGCGCCTGATGTTTCGCTAAAATCGCCAGCGCATCCCGCGCGGCCCCGCCCACCAGCAGCGCGTCGCGTTCGCGCGCCAGCAGCGCGCGGCCATCCTGTTCCTGCATCACCGCGAATTGAGGCGCGAGGCCCGCTTCCAGCGGAAAGCCGCGCAGCAGCGATTGCGCGAAACCATGCAGGGTTGAAATGCGTATGCCGCCTGGCTGTTCCAACACCTCCACAAACAAGCGCCGTGCTGCTGCCAGCCCCTCGCGCCCTGGTGTTGTGCCTGTCAGCTTCTGCACTGTGTCCATGAGCTTTGCATCATCTGCAACCGCCCATTCCCCAAGCCTGAGCGCCACGCGCGTTGCCATTTCCGCCGCTGCTGCCTTGGTAAATGTCAGGCACAGGATGCGCCCCGGCGGCACGCCGGCCACTAACAACCTCAGCAACCTATCCGTCAGCAGCTTGGTTTTGCCCGAACCGGCGGAAGCCTCCACCCAGGCCGATGCGTTCGGATCGGCAGCGCTTGCCTGCGCGTCTTCGGCACGTTTACGGGCCTCGCTCACGGCGCGTGATCCTCGCCAGAGGACCATTCATCCACCCGCGCGAGATGATCATAATCATCGCCAAGCGTGCCGCGTGCGGGGTGCGGGCGGCTTTCAAAGGGCGCGTCGCCCAACAACATGCGCTCCACCAGCGCTGTGATGCGGGTACGGGCAAGATCGGCGTAGGGCACACCATTATCGGTGGTTGCGTCTAATTTCTTTTCCTCACCCGGCTTCTCGCCGCCGCTTAATTTCCAATAGACCAGCGCGGCGGCCTTGGCGTCTGCGTTGATCGTCGGATAGCCGCCGGCTTCCAGAATCATCGCCTCCAACGCCAATTGTGGTGCTGCACCTTCAACAATCTTTTTTTCTGTTGGCACCTGCCCGGTCTTGTAATCCAAAACGCGCCAGCCGCCGCCCGTCAATTCATCCAGCCGATCCGCCTTAGCGAGGATTTCAACCTCTCCGCCCGCCAAGTGCAACAGGACGCTGCCTTCATGTTCCGTCAGGCAACGCAGCAGACCGTTTTGTGCACGGAGCTTTTCTTCCTCCGCAATCACGAATTCGCCCATGCGCGCCATGCGCGGCCCCCAAAAGGCGAGCACGCCGGGACGCACTGCTTCCTTCTGCAAGGCCTCGGCACAGGCTTGCGCCCATAAGGCACGCGCATCGGCAATGCCGGGCCAGCCCGTGCCAAGCCCAGCCAGGAAAAACCGCATGGCGTGATGCACCAGCGTGCCATATGCGCGCGCGCCGATATCCGCATCGAGATCATCAAGCGCCTGCAGGCGCAGGATGCGCTTGGCGTAAAAGGCGTACGGATCAGCGATAAGCTGCGTCGCGTCAGAAACACTCAAGCGACGCGGACGCACTTCAACCGGCGGGCGCGGCGCTGGGCGGCCCCAGGGCCTTGCATCGCCTTCCGGCGCATCCAGGCTTGCGGCCCAGCGCGCGGCATCACTAGCGGTGATTTTAATCTCGCCCTGGCCTTTCAGGAAGGTTTCAAGCCGCGTCAGCCAACGTGTCGGCACGCTTGGCGCGCCACCACGCTTGCGCGCGCTGGACAGCACCAATTCGCCGGCATGGCTTGCGGCATGGAAGAAATCCGCCGCCACACGACCAATGCGTGCTTCCGGCGCGGGCAGGCCAAAACGCGCGCGCATCGGGCGGCTCATCCAGGGGCCGGGTTCGGTTGCCTGTGGCCAGATGTTTTCTTCCAGTGCGCCCAGGATCACGTGATCAAAATGCTGCAAGCGTGCTTCCAAAAGGCCGAGGATCGCAATGCGCGGATGCGCTGCCGCATCACGCCGCGCGCGAAAGGGTGGCGCAATCGGTCCCGCCAGCATGGCGTCAAATGCTGCCGGCCATTCGGCAGGCTTGATCGGCGGCACTTCAACCAGCGCTTCGGCAAGGGCAGCCAAATGCCGCGCCAAGGCTTCCCCTTCCTCACCAGCGTAAAGCCTGAGGCCGCCTGGAATATCCGGTGTCGCGGCAAGCGCTTCCGCTGCCGCCAAATGGAGCGCCAGCAGATCAGCGGGCGGGCGCGCTGGGCTTAGCAGCAAGGCAGTGAAATCGCCAAGCGCCGATTGCAAGGCATCCAACAAGTCAAGCAAGGCGGTATCGCCCGCAGGCAAGGCGGCACGCAGCGCATCAAGCCCTGCTGCCGGGCGCGGCCCGCGCAAGCATTTCCGCTCAAGGGCACGCACGCCTTCAAGCCAGGTGCCGCGTTCCATGCCCGCACCGCACAGCGGATGTTTCAAAACGGCAAGCAGCGCAGCAGGCGCAAAGCCATCCGCCACCATGTGCGCAATCAGGCGCAAAAATGCCGCTGCCGGTGCATCGGCCAAGGGCGCGCCGGCGCTGTCATCGGCGGTGATGCCATGGCGTGCGAGCTCCGCCGCAACGCGCCGCGCCAAATCGCGATCCGGCGTGATCAAGGCGGCGCGTTTGCCGGGGGTTTGCATCGCATCGCGCAGCAAAAGCGCAATGGCTGCGGCTTCCTGCTGCGCATCGGCGGCTTCAAGCCGGCTGACGCCAGTAAGTGCGGCCTGCCAGCGCGGCGCATCGCGTTTGGCCCAAACCTCTAAACCCTCAGCGGGGCGAAGGCTCTGTGCCAGCATCACCGCGCGATCCGTAGGCGCGCCGGCGTGATCCGCAGCATTCCAAGGGCGCGGCGCATTGGGCTCCACGCCAAGATCGGCAAGTAATTTCAATTGACCGGCGAAGGGATGGCTCGGTGCGCGACGCATGGCGTCAGCCAGGCTTGGCGTGATCGGTTCGGCCATGCCTTGCAGCACCAGCGCGCCATTGGGCAGGTTCGCGATGCAGCGGAGCAAAGCGGTCGCGGCGGGAATGGTACCGCCCGCGCCAATGCCGGCGGCGATCAGCTTTTGGCGTTGTGGTGCCGCTTCCAGGGCGCGGCGTTGCGCTATTAGTGCACGCACACGCGCCAGGCCAAGATCCATTAGGCGCTGGTTTTGCAGCCAGCCATTCCAATCGCGCACCACCGCCTGCAATAGTTTCGTGGTGATCTGCCAATGCACGGCCAATTTATCTGGCACCAGGCCATCCAGGCGCGAAAGCCAGCTTGCCGCGAAATCCACCGGGTTTGCGGTTTCAATCAGGTCAAGATCAGCTTCTTCAAGGGCGATTTCATCGAAAAGCGTGGCAAGCTCGCTGGCCAATAGCCAGGCTTGCTCAGCGCCAAGCGGTCCGCCGAAGCGGCGCGGAATGCCAAGCACAATGCGCGACAGCACTGCTTGTCGCGTGAGCGGTGCAACTGCCGGTGGCAGGTCAAGCAAAGCGGGCAGCGCTAATTCATCCGCTTCTTCCACCGAAAGTCCCGGTAGGGCCCGCATGCGTGGCAGCAAAAGCGCGCGGCCATTGGCTGCGGTCAGGAACGCTTCACGCAAGGCACGCGCAGCGCGGCGCGTTGGCAGCAGCAGCGTATAGGATGCGAGCGCAGCAGGATCATCGCAAGCGGTTTGCGCGAGCAGCCCCTCGGCCAGCTCTGGCAGGAAGCGCTGATGTGCGGGGATCAGGAAAACGCGCAACGGCAGTGCTTCAAAACAGCGCGCGGGTCACGCCGCTGCGCAAGACATCTTCCGCATGGTGCAGATCAGCTGGGGTGGAGAGATGAAACCACACGCCATCATGCACCAGCCCATAAAGTCGCCCGGCTTCAATGGCGCGCTTCCAAAGCATGTGTAGGCTGAAGGCGCCGCCTGGTGCGCCTTCAAACAACGCGGGTGAGAGGATTTGCACGCCACCGAAAAGATAGGGCGACACCTCCCCTTCTTCCGGGCGGCGCAGCAGGCCAAGCGGGTCCAGCATGAAATCCCCACGCCCGACCTCGCCCGCGATTTGTGCTGTGCGGATCAGCAACAACAGCCCATCCATGCGTTCAGGATCGAAGGCGGCGGCGAGGCGCTGAAGCGCAGGGTGCGGGCCATCCAGCCAGAAGGCGTCGCCATTCACTACGGCGAAGGGCGCATCGCCCAGCGCGGTCAAGGCGCGCGCCACTCCGCCGCCGGTCTCAAGCAAGGTGTCTTCCCGTTGCAGCGTGATGCGCGGCGCGCTGCGGGCGGCGACACAGGCCGCGACCTGATCGGCCAGCCAATGCGCGTTCACCACCGCATCGGTCACCCCTGAATCCGTCAGCCGATCCAGTGCGTGATCCAGCAGGCTCTGCCCCGCCAAGGGCAGCAGGGGTTTCGGCATGGCGTCAGATAGCGGGCGCATGCGCGTGCCAAGGCCGGCCGCCAGAACCATGGCACGGGAAAGGGTGATCATGCAGGCTCCTTCGCCGGATCGGGATTGCGGCGCAAGTGGCGCGGCAGGGCAGCATCCAACCATAGGCTGAGCGGTGCGGTGGCGGGGTGTTTCAGCGCCTCAGCCAAAAGCCGCCAGCAGCGCGGCCCATGCACAAGGTAATTATGCTTGTTGTCGCGGCGAGAGAGCCGCACCCAAAGCGCCGCCACTCGCAAATGGCGCTGCGCCGCGCAGGCGGCCATGGCGGCGGAGAAATCCTCCCGCACCAGGCCAGGCCGCGCGGCGAAATAGCGTTCAATCACCGCATCACGCGCGGCTGGCGCCACATCGCGCCGCGCATCTTGCACCAACGAAACCAGATCGTACGCTGGGTGCCCCAAGCCGGCATCCTGGAAATCGAGCAAGCCGGTGCGCCGCGCGCCCGCGCGTCCGTCAAGCCGCATCAGATTGGCTGGGAAGTAATCGCGATGTACAAAGCCTTGCGTGCTGGCGAAGGGGATCAGCATGGCGCGCAGCGCATCATCAAGCCCAGCGCGCAGATCATCACCGGGCGGGCTTCCCATCATCGCCGGCCACCACCAATCAAGGAAAGTCGCCGCTGTCGCGCGTGCCATGGCCGCTGCATCCCAGGTGGGCAGGCCGGCCGGTGGCGGTGCTTCATGCAGGGCCGCAAGGGTTTCGGCTGCCTCGGTGTAGAGCATCGGCGCATCCGCCCCGCTATCCAGCAAAGCCGCATGCGTGGCGTCACCGAAATCCTCCAGCAGCACCAGACCCGCCTCGGGGTCGGCGGCGATGATCTCGGGCGTGGAAAGCTCCATGCCCAGGATATGGCTGGCAATGGCAATGAAAGGGCGGGTGTCCTCCGGCGGTGGCGCTTCCATCAACAGCGCCGGGCGCGGCCCGCCCAATAGCCGCGTATAGCGCCGGGCCGAGGCGTCAGACCGCAAGGGGACAAGCTGCGCCGCCCCAAAACCGGCGGCTTGCAAGAAAGCGGCGGTCATGGGCGCAAACCCTCAAGCCTGGCATCCCAACCGCGCAGCACCACATAACGCGCTTCCTCGGCGGCGCCATGAGTCAGGTGGATGTGGAGTGCCTCGGGCGGAGCGAGCCGCCCCAGCCTCTCGGGCCATTCGACCAGCACAATCCCCTCTCTCGCCTCGTCCCATCCCAATTCTGCCAGCCCATCGGGCCCGGACAGGCGATACAGGTCGAAATGATGCGCGGGGCCACATGGCAGATCGTAGCTTTGCACCAAGGTGAAGGTCGGGCTTGGAACTTCAAGCGCGGGGTCGGCTGTGGCGGCGCGCAGCAGGGCGCGGGCAAAGGCGCTTTTGCCGGCGCCAAGGGGCCCGCCCAGCAGCACCGAATCACCAGGGCGAAGCATTGGCGCCAGCCGCGCCGCGAGTGCTTCCGTCGCCGCCAGATCGGGCAGATCCAAGGCAATTTCCACCGGCCCTTGATCCCCCCTCTCAGTCAAAGCTTTGACTAACACGAAGTTCCCTCTATCACGCCCCCCTGGATTCGGGGGAGAGCCCATGTCGGCCGAGATTGAAACCGATGTCGCGATTATTGGCGCGGGCCCAGTTGGGCTTTTCGCGGTGTTTGAATGTGGCATGCTGCGCATGAAATCCGTGGTGATTGACGCGCTGGAAGCGATTGGCGGGCAATGCGCGGCGCTTTATCCGGAAAAGCCGATTTTCGATATTCCCGCCCATCCGCAAATTGCCGCCGCTGATCTGATCGGCCAGTTGGAAGCCCAGGCCGCACCCTTTAAGCCGCAATATCTGTCAAGCCGCCGTGTGGAGACTTTGCGTCAGGAGGGCAGCACTTTGGTGCTCGGCACCTCTGCCGGTGACACCATCCGCGCCAAGGCCGTGATCCTGGCCGCAGGTGCGGGCGCGTTTGGTCCCAATCGTCCACCCTTGGCGGGGCTTGCCGGCTACGAAGCCTCGGGTGCGGTGCGCTATATGGTGGCGAAGCGGGAAGAATTTCGCGGCAAGCGCGTGGTGATTGCGGGCGGCGGTGATTCTGCCGTGGATTGGGCGCTGTCACTCAAAGATATCGCGGCCAAGGTGGTTGTGGTGCATCGCCGCCCCAAATTCCGCGCCGCGCCAGGAACCGCCGCGCAGTTGGAAGCCGCCGCCGCGCGGGGAGAGGTGGAAATGGCCATCCCTTATCAGCTCCATGGCCTGAAGGGCGATGGCGCAACCCTGGAAGCGGTGGAATTGGCGACCCTGCAAGGCGAAACCCGCGACATGCCGGCGGATCACCTGCTGGCGTTTTTCGGGCTTTCGATGGATCTGGGCCCAATCGCCGAATGGGGGCTTGGGCTGGAACGGAGCCATGTCAGCGTGACGCCTTCAACCTGCGAGACCAATATCCCCGGCGTCTATGCCATTGGTGATATCGCCACATATCCCGGCAAGCTGAAGCTGATCTTGCAAGGTTTCTCCGAGGCCGCCATGGCAGCCCATGCCATCCATCCGCGTATCTTCCCCGATACCGCGCTGCATTTCGAATATTCCACGAGCAAGGGGCTGCCGGGCGCGGCATGAGCATCATTTGCTGAAAATGATCCGCATTTTTGCCCTTCTGCTACTCTCGATTCTTGGCGGGTTATGGGGGCTCGCCTGGTATACGCGCGCCCCGAATGAGGCGATGGGCGATGCCTTCCTTCGGCAATTGGCGCAATTTGGGGGCGCGGATATGCCGGCACCCTCGGCAGGGGGCGTGCAATTGCCGCAAGGTATCGCGCTTGGCGGCGCCTTCAGCTTGCAGGACCATGCCGGCCAGCGCGTCACGGAACGCGCCTTCGCGGGCAAGCTTGGCCTGATCTATTTCGGCTTCACCTATTGCCCGGATGTCTGCCCAACCGAATTGGGGCTGATGGCATCAGCGCTTGATTTGCTGGGCCCGGATGCGGCGCGGGTGCTGCCAGTGCTGATCACCATAGACCCAGCACGCGACACGCCCGAAGCCGTGGCCGATTACGTTTCGCGCTTCCATCCAGCCCTAAGGGGTTTTACCGGTACGGATGAGGAAATCGCGACCGCCGCGCGCGCCTTTCGTGTCTATTACCGCAAGGTCAATCCGCCGGGTGCCAGCGATTACCTGATGGATCATTCATCCTTCATCTATCTGGTCGGCTCTGATGGCCGCGTGCGCCAGCTTTTCCGCCCCAATACGCCGCCCGAGACCATCGCCGCAGCGATCAGGGGACAATTGCGCCAGCTTTGACCGCCCCCTGACTTTCAAAGCGAAAATTCTCCTGCTGGCCTTCTATCTCTGTCGATCCGAAAAAAATTCGGAAGCAAAAAGGGACGCTGGATGGAAAACGATTTCAGTGAGCGCGAAGGCAGCGCCGAACGCGGCGCCTCCGGAAATCCGAGACACACCAGAAGATTATCAGACAAGATCCTGATCGCCTTTCACCATGCCTGCGACCAGTCCGATTCTGACGTGGCGAATGAACTTTTGGTCATTCTGGAGAAAATGCTGAAACGGCCAAGCGCTGGTTCCGACAGCAATCGCCGCAAGAGCATCGAAAGCCTTGTCGCCGCGCATGAAAGGCTCTGGCTGCTGCGCCATCCGGAAGCGCGCGAAGGCTAAGCGGCGTCAATCTGCGCCGCGTCACGCAGGATTGCCTCGGCGGCTTCGGTGAAGCGGCCATCGGCTTCGTGCAGCACCAGGCCGGGCAATATTTTCGCCGGGCTACGCGCCCCCTTGCGGGCGCGGAGCAAGACGCGCTTGGCGGCAACGCCCGCGCGTGGCCAAAGTGGCAGCAATTCCACCGCGCCAAAGCCCGCATCGCGCATCGCGGCCACCGCTGCATCAAACCGCGCGGCGGGCAGGATCAGGCTCAGGCTGCCACGTGGCGCAATGGCGGCGGCGAGAAACCCCACCCAATCGGCCAAGCCTGGCCCCGCTTCATGTGTCGCGGCGCGGCGAATGGCGCCGGGTGGCGGCGTGCCGCCCGGCCAATAGGGCGGATTGGCGAAGCCATGCGCCACGGGGCCAAATGCGCGCGCCAAAGCTAAATCCGCAACATCTCCTTGTTCGATCTGCGCTGATAGCCCAGCCCGCGCGGCATTCTCCCGCGCCAGCGCCGCCATGGCGGGTTCGCGTTCCACGGCGCGAATCGCAACCCTCGGCACACGGGTAGCGAGGCACAAAAACGCCGCACCTGTACCGGGGCCGGCTTCCAAAACGGTCTCACCGGGTTTCGCCGGCACAAAGGCGGCCAGCAGCACCGCATCCAGCCCGGCACGAAAACCCTTGGCCGGTTGGCGCAGCGCCACACGACCATTCAGCAGGCGGTCTTCAGTGAAATCGATCACGGGCCCTCGGCCTCCCCCGCGTCACGCAGGATACGCTCGGCCGCCACAGCATCTTCACTGCGCACGGCAAGGCGCTGCGGAAAGGCGCCGATGCCGCCTTCAACCGCGCTGATATGCTGATCCAGCAGCACGGCTTCGATGCCGGCATCCTTCAGCAAGGCTTGCAGGAAGCTGAGCCGGATCGGGTTAGTACTGCGGATCAGAACGCGCATGGGAAGCCCTCTCCACCAGTTCTTTCGCTTGCCGGTCCGGCATGTGGCGCCTATGGTGCGCCGCGCATTCGAAAGTGAGCAAGAGTGGATTTGGCGCCGCAGCACATGCCTGGCGAGGATCGGGGGCGGGGGGAAGATGCCCTGACCGCCTTGACGGCGCTTGTCCAGGCGGATCTGGAAGCCTGCAACCGCCTGATCGTGGAGCGGATGCAAAGCCCGGTGGCGCTGATCCCGCAATTGGCCGCGCATCTGGTGGCCGCTGGCGGAAAACGGCTGCGCCCATTGCTGACCCTGGCGGCGGCGAAGCTTTGCGGCTACCAGGGCGAGCGGCATGTCTCCTTGGCAGCCTGTGTGGAGTTCATCCATACCGCGACGCTGCTGCATGATGACGTGGTGGATGAAAGCGCGCTCCGGCGCGGGCAGGCCAGTGCCAATGCGCTGTTCGGCAATAAGGCTTCCGTGCTGGTCGGCGATTTTCTGTTCGCCCGCGCCTTTCAATTGATGGTGGCGGATGGGTCGCTTGAGGTGCTGCGCATCCTCTCCACCGCCGCGGCCACGATTGCCGAGGGTGAGGTTCTGCAATTGATGACGCAGAATGATACCGCGACCACGGAAGACCAGTATCTGGCGGTGATTGAGGGCAAGACCGCCGCGCTATTTGCCGCCGCGACCGAAGTGGGCGCGGTGATTGCGGATGGGCCCCGCGCGGAACAGGCAGCCCTTTGCGATTATGGCGGCGCGCTTGGCATCGCGTTTCAATTGGTTGATGACGCGCTGGATTATGCTGCCGATCAGGAAGCGCTTGGCAAGTCAGTTGGCGATGACTTCCGCGAGGGGAAGATCACCCTGCCGGTATTGCTCGCTTTCGCGCGCGGGAGCGAAGAAGAACGCGGTTTTTGGCGTCGCGTTCTGGAAGAAGGCGACCAGCAGGACGCTGATCTCGCGATCGCCATGGCGCTGATGACGAAATACGACACGATTGGTGAGACAATCGCTCGTGCGCGGCGCTATGGCGACAAGGCGATTGCGGCTTTGGATGTTTTCCCGGACACCATCGAACGTCGCGCCATGGTGGAAGTGGTGCGCTTTTGTATTGATCGGGCGCGGTAGGGCGCCAAGCGTTACGGTGCTCGCTGCATCAGCGCTGCCACATCGCGGTCCCGCGCATCTTCGCTATTGCCCAAGCCTTCCACGACGCCGTGCCTATCCTGTTCCGGCCGGTTTTGGCTGAGTTTGCGCTTGCCGATCAGCATTGCGATTTCCATGCGCAGCCCAACAATACCCTTGAGCTGGGAGGCAATGAAATCCCGCGGCGCATCATCCACTGCCCAAGGTGTTGCGCGCGGCGCTTCGTGATGATTGGTCAGCCGATCCACAAGCGCATGCAGCCGCGCGGCATCTTCAAACACCTCAACCGCGCCAATGGCGTGTACGGCGACGTAATTCCAGGTGGGCACGACCTTTCCATGCTCCTTCTTGGAGCCATAAAAAGACGGCGAGACATAAGCCTCCGGCCCCATGAAAATCGCCCGCGCGCGGCCTGCGGCAGCAAGCGCGCGCCAGTGGGGGTTGGCCTTGGCCAGATGGCCGAACAGCGTACCATGCGGCCCTTCACCGGCGGCGAATTGCAGCGGCAAATGGGTCGCCTCCGGCACGCCATCCGTCCCCGCGCTCACCAGAATTGCAAGCCGCGCCTCACGCAGAATGGCGTGCAGGATTTCGGGGCGGTCTTCGCGAAACAAAGGCGGGTTATACATGACGGGCCTTCTTCTGAGAAGAATTTCTGATAGCCTATTCCGTAATTGGGGGAAAGCCAAATGTCCGAAGAACTGATCCGCCTGAGCGCCACGGAAGCCGCCGCCAAACTGAAAGCGCGCGAGATCACGCCGCTTGACCTGATTGACGCCGCCGAGGCGCGCATTGCCGCTATGGATGGCGCGGTAAATGCGCTCCCCACACTCTGCCTTAATCGGGCCCGCGACCATGCCCGCGCACTGATGGCAGGCAAGCGCCGCGAAGCGGAAAATGAGGCCGGCTGGCTTGGCGGTATCCCCGTTGCCATCAAGGATCTCGCGGAAGTGGCTGGCGTGCGCACCACCTATGGCAGCCCAATCTTCGCCGATTACGTGCCGCGCGAAAGCCATCCGCTGGTGGAACGGATCGAACGCAAGGGCGGCATTGTCATTGCCAAATCCAATACCCCCGAATTTGGCGCCGGTGGTTCGACTTTCAATGAGGTGTTTGGGCGTACGCGCAATCCTTGGAATACGTCGCTCACCTGCGGCGGCTCGACCGGCGGCGGGGCGGTTGCCCTGGCAACGGGGCAAGTTTGGTTGGCGCATGGGTCAGATCATGGCGGGTCTTTGCGCCGCCCCGCGACTTATTGTTCCGTGGTGGGGCTGCGCCCTTCACCGGGGCGGGTCAGCCGGGGGACGGCGGATGATCTCTATTCGCCATTATCCGTACAGGGACCGATGGCGCGCAATATCCCCGATCTGGCGCTGTTTCTGGACGCCATGGCGGGCTGGGATTTGGCCGATCCGCTCACCTGGGAAGCGCCCGCGCGGCCCTATGCCGCAGCAGTCGTGGCAGCAGAGGCCGAGGCACCGAAGCGCATTGCCTTCACCGCGCGCTTCGGCGGCGCGATTTCTATGGACCGTGAGACTGAGGCGATTTGCGCGCGCGAAGTGCGCCGCTTTGAAGCGCCTGGTGCTGTGGTGGAAGAAGCCTACCCCGAGATTGGCGATTTAAACGAGGCGTTTCTGGTGCTGCGCAGCCAGCATTTTGTCGTGGACCGCGAAAAAATGCTGCAGGAGCATCGGGACAAAATCAAGCCCGACATCATCTGGCAAACCGAACGCGGCTTGAAGGAAACCGCATCTCGCCTGGCTTGGGCGGAACATGAACGCCGGCGCTTTTTCATCAACATGCGCGATCTGTTCAAGCGCTATGACGTGCTGATCACGCCAGGCGCGGCGACACCGGCCTTTGATGTGATGCTGCGCGCGCCCGAGAGCATTGGCGGCAAGAAGCTCGAAAATTACATGGGCGGTTCTTTGATCAATGCCTTCGCGACACTGGCAGGTTGCCCCGCTGTCGCGGTACCTTGCGGTTTTGACCAATATGGCCGGCCCGTTGGACTGCATATTGTGGCCCCACCGCGGCAGGATGCGCGCGCCTTGCAGGTGGCAGCGCTGTTCGAGAAAATGACCGGCCTTGATAGGCTTTTGCCGATTACGCCACGGCCTGGGGCCGTGCCACCGGCTGAGGGAGGATGACGACGCAGCGGCGTTCCCTATTGCTTGCGTCTGGCCTTCTAGCCGCACCGAGTTTGGCCCGCGCACAGGATTTCCCGGCGCGGCCCATTCGCGTCGTGGTGCCCTACGCGCCCCTCATCCAGACCGACCGCGCCCGTGGCATTGCACTGACCAGCGGAAAACGCCGCGGCAGCTTGGCGCATTTGCCGACGCTCGCCGAAAGTGGCTTTCCCGTTTTCGATCTGACAAGTTGGAACGGCCTGTTTGCACCCGCGGCGACGTCGGCACCCATCCGCGCCCGCCTGGGAGCCGCCTTGCACCACGCCACCACGGATGAGGCCACCCGCAAAAGGCTGGCCGCTTCCGGCAATGATGTGGTCACGGAAAGCGCCGAGGCCTTTGGCGAGCGTATCAGAAAAGACTGGGAACTCGTCCGGCCATTGATCCGCGAAACGGGCCTCAAGATCGAATAGGGGCGCCTTTACCTTTGGCGCGGTTCGGGCCAGCCTTTGGCCATGACCCTTGCCGCCGCCATCATCCCCGTCACACCCTTTCAACAAAATTGTGCCCTGATCTGGGATCAGGACAGCAAGCGCGCCGTGGTGATAGACCCGGGCGGCGATGTCGCGCGCATTGAAGGTGCCATTGCCGAAGCGGGCATCACCATAGACCGTATTTTGTTGACGCATGGCCATATGGACCACGCCGGCGGTGCCGCAGAATTGGCGGAAGTGCTGGGCAATATCCCGATTGAAGGCCCGCATCGCGCCGATGCTTTTCTGTTGGATGGTCTGGTGGAACAAGGTGCGAAATATGGCCTTGCCTGCCGCGCCGTCACCCCCAGCCGCTGGCTTGAAGAAGGCGAACAGGTTAAGGTCGCCGGCATTGCTTTTAATGTGCTGCATTGTCCAGGCCATACGCCGGGGCATGTGGTTTTCGTGAACCCGGATATGGGTATCGCGATTGTGGGCGATGTACTGTTTCAGGGTTCCATCGGGCGTACCGATTTTCCCTATGGGGACACGGCAGCCTTAATGAGTGCCATTCACACGAAACTATTTCCGCTTGGTGATCACATCCAATTCCTCTGCGGCCATGGGCCGGCATCGAGCTTTGGTGCGGAACGGCAGAGCAATCCTTTTGTCGGCGAAAACGCGCCATGACTCCGGTGATTGAAACCGATGCGCCGCCTTTGCCGGTTGTACAGCCGGAATTGGTCGGCATGTCCGCCGCCAGGCTCGCGCGTATTCGCCTGGCGATAGAACGCGAAATGGTGGCGGGCAGGCTGCCGGGCTGCGTTGTGGCTATCGCGCGTGATGGCAAGCTTGTTCATCTGGAAGCGATTGGCGCGCGCGACCCCGTCTCCGGCGCACCGATGCAGGCGGATGCGATATTCTCCATCGCCTCCATGACCAAGCCTGTCACCGGCGTGGTGGCGCTTTCCCTCATTGAAGAAGGCCGGCTGTTGGCAACGGACCCGGTCGGGGCTTGGCTTCCGCCATTGATGCAGATGCAGGTCGCAAAACCAACGCCCGCGATGCTGTCTGGCCAAGGCGCGATTGAAACCGAAGCGGCGAAGCGCCCCATGACGGTACAGGATGCCATGCGCCATACCACCGGCTTGGTTTATGGTGGGCGCGATGGATCAGCCGTGCATGCTATGGCACCGCCTGGTTCCTTCTGGGTTGCCGAGAATATGGATGCGGAGGGCTTTGCGCAGGCATTGGGCAAGCTACCGCTCCGCCACCACCCCGGCACGGTTTGGGAATATGGGCTTTCCACTGATGTACTGGGCGTGGTTGCTGAACGCGCGGGCGGAGCCTCACTTGGCGCGCTGATGCGGGAACGCGTTTTTGCACGCCTTGGCATGGCGGAAACCGGCTATGTGCTGCCGGCAGAGAAACTCTCCCGGTTTGCCCGGCCCTTTGCGAAAGACCCCATTACCGGCGCGCCGCAATCTGTCGAAGCGCCGCTCAGCGCACCAAAGATGGAAACCGGCGGCGCGGGCTTGGTTTCAACCGCTGCCGATTATCTCCGCTTTGCTGAAATGCTGCGCGCCGGCGGCGTTTTGAAAGGCGTGCGTGTGCTGGCACCGCAGACGGTCGCCTGGATGGCATCAGATCATTTGCAGGGCATCGAAAATCGCGTGGCTGGCATGGACCCGGCCTTGGATGGTTATGGCTTTGGCCTGACAGTCGCGGTGCGGCTTTCGCGCGGAGGATCGGGCCTTATGGGCGCGCCCGGTGCCTTTGGCTGGTCCGGCGTTTGGGGCACCTATTTTTGGGCCGATCCTGCGGAACGGCTGAGCGTTGTCTTCATGGCCCATGCACCAGGTGAATTGCGCCAACACTATCGCCGCCTGATCAATATGCTGACCTATCAGGCGATTGAGGCGTGAACCGAAACGAAGCTGTGACATACGGGCCGCCTCACGCCCCAACCAGCCCGCGTTTGCGCAGCAGCGCATCCACCTCTGGCCTGCGGCCACGAAACGCCGTGTATAGCGCCATGGGGTCCGCAGTATCGCCGGCTTCAAAAATGCCCTTCAGCTTTGCAGCGAGTTCCGGATGGAAGGGATCGCCCGCTTCCTCAAACGCCTCAAACCCATCGGCATCCAGCACTTCCGCCCAAAGATAGAAGTAATAACCGGCGGCGTAACCATCGCCAGAAAACAAATGCCCGAAATGAATCGGACGATGGCGAAGCGCCATGCCTTCCGGCATGCCGATTTCGGCCAGGAAGGTATTTTCAAATTCTTCCAGGACCAAATCTTGCGGTGCGTTATGCCGATGCAGCGCAAGGTCAATCAGCGCGCAGGATAGGTATTCCACCATCGCAAACCCCTGCCCATCATTGCGCGCGGCGAGCACGCGGGCGAGCAATGCCTCATCCAAGGCAGCGCCGGTTTCGTGATGGCGCGCATGGGTTTGCAAGGTCTCTGGCAGGCGCAGCCAATTTTCCATGACCTGCGAGGGAAATTCGACAAAATCGCCAAGCACGGCGGTGCCGGATTGCGATGGGTAGCGCGCGCGGCTCATCAACCCGTGCAGCGCATGGCCGAATTCATGAAACAGCGTGCGTGCCTCATCAAAGGATAATAGCGTTGGCGTGGCGCGGGCGAGATTATTGTTGATGATGATGATGGGCGCGGTGCGATCATTCAGGCCATCTGCGACGCGAAAGCTGCTCATCCAGGCGCCGGAACGCTTGCCGGGGCGGGCGTAATTATCCAGCAGCAGCAGGCCAACATGATTGCCGGCCTTATCCAATGTTTCAAAGCCGCGCAAATCGGCATGGTAGCGCGGGATATCGGTGCGTTCTTCGAAAACCAGGCCAAACAGCCGTCGCGCGGTATCGAAAATGGCACGCAGCATGGCTTCCAATTCGAAATGTGGCTTTACCGCAGCGCCGTCGAAATTATGCTTTACCTGCCGCGCGCGTTCGGCCCAGTGACGCCAATCCCACGGCTCAATCGGGCCGTTGTGGCCGGCAGTGCGGGCGAAATCCTCAAGCTCGGCCTTTTCAACTGCAATGCGGCGCTTGGCCGGTTCCCAACAGGCGCGGAGCAATGCCTCGGCAGCGTCAGGCGAACCCGCCATGGTGTCGCGCAGGCGGAAGGAAGCGAAATCCGCCTCCCCCAGCAATTGCGCGCGTTCCCGCCGCAGCATCAGAATTTCGCGGATCAGCGGCGCGTTTTTGCGGCCTTCGGTCAGCGCCCCGCGCGCCGCAAAACCGCGCCAGAGTTTTTCGCGCAAATCACGCCGCGCGGAGAAGGTCAGAAAGGGTTCGGCAGAAGACCGCGACAGCGTAAAGACATAGCCATCAAGCCCGGCAGCAGCGGCGGCTTCCCGCGCAGCCTGGCGCGCGAAGCTAGGCAGGCCATCAAGATCAGCCTCGGTCAGCGCCATGCGCCATTCATTCTCATCCGCCAGCACATTCTGCCCGAAGCTGGTGTGTAGCGTCGCAAGGCGGGTTGAGACCTCGGCAAGCCGCGCGCGTGCCTTGGGATCAAGGCCAGCGCCAGCGCGCGTCAAGCGCAGATAAAGCCGTTCCAACAGGCGGCGCTGATCGGGCGCCAGGTCAAGGCTGTCGCGCGCCTCATGCAAGGCGGAGACGCGAAGGAACAGCGCCGGGTCAAGCGCAATCGCCATGCGATGCGCGGCAAGCTTGGGGGCGATGTCGCGCTCCACCTGTTGCAATTCGGTGGTGGCGTAGCTCGCGGCTAGGTTGAAAAACGTCGCGCCGACGCGGCTGAGCAAACGCCCTGCTTCTTCCAGCGCTTCCACCGTATTGGCGAAGCCTGGTGAGGCGGGATTGGCGCCGATGGCGCCGACCTCAGTGCGGTGCGCGGCCATGGCGGCTTCAAAGGCGGGCGGGAAATGCGCTGGCTCAATGGCGCCAAAGGGCGGCAGGCCAAAGGGCGTGGTCCAGGGGGTCAGCAGCGGGTTTTCGGTCATTTCCCGAGGATGGGGCGGCGGGCGCGCCGCGTCGAGGGGTTTTCGCTATTCTCCGAAGACGCGGTTTCGGCTAATGACACGCAACTAAGACTGAATAGCCGGGAAAAACAGGTCTTGGGCGCGAACCGCGTCCTGGCGGCAACAGGGAGAAAAGCAACCATGATGCAACGCAGAACAGCGCTGAGACTGGCCCTGGCGGCCGGGCTTGCCCCGAATGTGGCGCGCGCCCAGGCGTGGCGCCCGACACGTCCCGTGCGCCTGGTAGTGCCCTTCGCGCCGGGCGGGTCAAACGACATTGTGGGCCGCATCATCGCCGAAGCCGCCGGCAATATTCTGGGCCAGCCCGTGGTTGTGGAAAACCGCGCCGGCGCGGGCGGTGTGATCGGTGCGGAACATGCCGCGCGGTCACCCGCAGATGGTTATACCGTGCTGATCAATAGCGCGCATGCTTCAGTGCCGGCGCTGGTCGCACGTGTGCCTTATGATACCGTCAATGATTTCGTCGGTATCGCGGTGGCTGGGTTTTCGCCGCACGTGCTGGTGTCTAATCCGCGCACAGCCGCGACGAATGCGGCGGAGCTGATCGCGCTGCTGCGCGCCAATCCGGGGCGCTTGAATTTCGCTTCTGCCGGGATTGGCAGCGGCGTGCATCTGGCCGGCGAGATCTTCCGCGGCATCAGCAATACACAATTCGAAATGGTGCATTATCGTGGCGGCGGACCTGGTGTGGCTGCGCTGGTGAGTGGTGAGGCGCAATTCGGCACGCCCACCATGGCATCATCCTTGGGGCAGGTGCGCGGCGGCGGCCTGCGGGCGCTTGCCGTAGCATCAAGCCAGCGCAGCCCGGCCTTGCCGGATGTGCCAAGCGCGACGGAAGCCGGCATCCGCGGTTTCATCTTTGAGGAATTCTTCCCGATGCTGGCGCCCGCCGGCACGCCGGCCCCGATTGTGGCCGTCTTGGGGGCAGCGTTTCAGACTGCCATTCAGCAAAGCGCGCCGCGGCTCAATGAATTGGCCGGCGTAGTGCCACGCGCCGGTTATGAAACGTCGGATCAGGTGATGAATCTGGTGCGCGAAGGGGTGAAGACCTACACGGATGTCCTCCGCGCCGCCGGTGTGAAGCCGGAATAGGTGGCACCATTCGCTTGGTGTGATCCGAGCAATGTGGATCATGCCGGGGGCGACGCAAGGCTTTGATTGGTGCGCTGACGCCGCGGCGTGGTGCTGTTGGAGAGGATTGAACTCTCGACCCCTCCCTTACCAATAAAAAGCTCCCGTTTTTCCGCTAGTATATACTACATTTTTTTGACCCCTTTCCACCTGTAATATTTTTTCGTATATTTGTAATACGATTTATTTGCCATTTTTCATCTGTTATTCCCGTCTATGTCCCTATAACTGGATACGCGCCTCAAACAAAGGAGACGCGAAAATGAGCTTTCTTAAAGACCTCAAGCTAACCGCACTCACACCATCAAAAGCCGGTCCCCCTTTTTCGTCGCCGCGGTGCACTTGTTAGTCGCTTACAGGATCAGCTGGAACGACTCTCAAACCCGCATCATGCACGCCTCAAACACAGCTGGATCAAGATCAGCGGGGAGCGCAGATCGCGCGATAGGCATATTCCTGTTCGTCCATGGTGGCGGCAGCAGCGCGACGGCAGCGTGGTTTTCACGCTCAAAGTGGGCATGAGGTGGATCGAGCTAGAGAAGGGTAAGGCAGGCATCGTGCTCCCCACCGCAAGAAGAACTTCTATTCATCTTTGCCTGCGATCCATAACCAGTTGGTTCCCAGCCAAGCTCCGGCTTCGCCACCGTCTATTTGTATGTCTAGGGACGGATAATCGACTACCTCTGAATTCTATCCAATCTCGACAGGTTTTGCTGTAGGTCACTCAATGCTCTTTCCAACGCTACTTGAGCCGCCTTGAAGTCTTCATCCGATTGTACGCGCGGCAGCTGGGTGGGCGTATTGCCTTGCGCTCCCCTGCCACTCAATGCAGTTTCAGTCGAAGGCGCCCCGCTTATCCTTGCGGTCTCGCTGTTCTGCGTAGCGCGGCGCCTCAAACGCACAAGATCTTCGAATAGTCGCTGCTGAGTCGTACGATTGCTCGCGTCATTGTTGAGTAATTCTAATGCGCGAAGAAGGTCGAGGATAGCATTGTTGAAATCCATTGTCCGCTCACGCGCAAGACCGCGCAGACGAAAGCTGTCCCACTCGTCTGGCGACAACTGGATGGCGCGATCTAAATTCAGAATAGCGTCTCGGAAATTCTCGTGCCGCGAAAATATATTAGCGCGTGCCCTATAAGCAAGCGCAAAGTTAGGATCGAGCCGAATAGCAGTATCGCAATCGGCTATTGCGCGATCAAGGTTTCCTTTTTTACTCCAAGCATTACCCCGATTGTTATATGCGAGCGCATAATTAGGATTCAGCCGAATAGCAGTATCGTAATCGGCTATTGCGCGATCAAGGTTTCCTTTTTTACTCCAAGCATTACCCCGATTGTTATATGCGAGCGCATCATTAGGATTGAGCCGAATAGCAGTATCGTAATCGGCTATTGCGCAATCAAGGTCTCCTTTTTTACTCCAAGCATTACCCCGATTGTTATATGCGAGCGCATCATTAGGATTGAGCCGAATAGCATCATTTAGGTCAATGAGTACTCCATCAAGATCTCCACGGCGACTCTTTATAAGTCCGCGATGACTTCGAGAATTTGCGTAGGCGGGATCGATTCGAATTGCAGTATTATAGTCGCGAAGCGCTTCATCTAAATTCTCCCGCCCAAACCATACATTACCGCGCGTATTATAAGCGCGGGCATAGTTGGGATTAATCTGAAGAGCCTCCGCAACATCGCTGAATGCGCGATCCAGCTCGCCTTTTCCTACAAAAGCAAAAGCACGTCGCCCCAGCGCAGTACTATTTCTTGGGTTTTCCCGAAGCACGCGAGTACACGCTTCGATCGCGACATCACCAGTCTCTCTCTCGCATCGCTCCATCATCAGAAGCAGCGCGGATGCCGATTGCGCTACTGACGCCGTAGGCGCCAACGACACGAACGATACCTGTAGAAATAAAAGCGCTTCCAGGCGTTTCATGCGTGCGGGTCCGAGCAAGGGCGAGTTCGGAACTTAATAATACCATGATCTTTCTTTCTGTAAACCATCGGATGCCAATATATGTTCGGACAATATAGAGGGCACGGAGCGTGATAAAAAATCGCCCTAAGAGACGGTTTTCATGCGCCAGTCAAAAAAGCTTGTCACCTCGGCGGATGTGAGCGCCACTGCTTTACGTTCTGCGAAATATGGAGTCGCGTAAGTTTTCAGGAATGCCAGGATCGCTTTTCCTCGCCTAGTCGTGACACCTGCCCTGCTATTACCAATCTCATATTCAGTAACCAGTTGCTTGAAGCTGGTCGCGCTATTTGATCTACCAAGCTTCGCGTTAATACGACGCTCATCGAGCAGATCGTCGGCGAACTTGCGCGCCTCATACAAATCAGAAGTACCGGTGCCGCGATAAACATAACCCGGTTCATTCGGCAACTTGATCCGGCAGATCCATAGCTGCTTTGGGCGATCTTCGAGCTGGTAAATGACGATTTTACCTTCGCGAAAGCTCTGCCGATTGATGATTCTGCCGTTAGACATAACCCCAGGATATCAGGAGCGGCGGTGCGGGGTGAAGTGTAATACTCTGTAATATGCCCGTATTTCGTCACCCCAGTGAAGCGACTCCGATCTAGTTTATTGATTCGATGAGAAAAAAATGGTGCTGTTGGAGAGGATTGAACTCTCGACCTCTCCCTTACCAAGGGAGTGCTCTACCACTGAGCTACAACAGCCAAGCGCAACACACCCTAGGCTCTTTAGCCCCAGCCCGAGGCGTCCCGCAACCCCTTGATGCCAGGCGCGGCTGCTGCCAATTGCCAGCTCCATGGAACAGCGAGGCAAAACCCCATCAAAGCAGGCCCTGTCCCGCGAAGAAAGGCTGGCCGCCGCACTGCGGGAGAATCTGCGCCGCCGCAAGGCCCAGGCGCGAGCCAGGGATGCCGCGGATGTGCCGCCAAAGCCAGAAAGCCCTGAAAAGCCGAGGGAATAAAGCCAGGTTTCCCCATCGCGCCCATTTGGGCTATCTCCCCGTCATAGGGCCGGACACCCAAGCTTTGAGGATATGCCATGAACTGGATCAGCGATTGGGCCTTGCCGAAGATCCAGGGCCTGTTCAAGCGGGAAGCACCGGAAAACCTCTGGCACAACTGCCCTTCCTGCCAACAGATGATTTTTCATCGTGATCTGGAAAAGGCTTTGCGGGTTTGTTCGCATTGCGGGCATCACATGCGGCTCGGCGCGGCGCAGCGGCTGGAAGCAACACTCGACCCCGGTTTTTCGCGCATTGAATTGCCCAAGGCGCCGACGGACCCGCTGCGCTTCCGGGACCAGCGCCGCTATACGGATCGACTGCGCGAAAGCCAGACCAAGACCAGCATGGATGATGCGGTTGCCGTCGCACACGGCACCATCAACGGGCAGCGCGCCGTCGTGGCCGCGTTTGAATTCGCCTTCTTGGGCGGGTCCATGGGGGCCGGCGTGGGTGAGGCGATTGTCACGGCTGCCAAGCTTGCCGTGTTGCAGGATGCGCCGCTAATTGTCTTTACGGCCTCGGGCGGCGCGCGCATGCAGGAAGGGGCCATCAGCCTCATGCAAATGCCGCGCACGGTGATTGCGACGCGCATGGTGAAGGAAGCGGCCCTGCCCTTCATCACCGTGCTGTGCGACCCGACCACGGGCGGTGTCACCGCCAGCTTCGCCATGCTGGGCGATATCCAAATCGCCGAACCTGGGGCGATGATCGGCTTCGCCGGCGCGCGCGTGATTGAACAGACCGTGCGCGAAATATTGCCGGAAGGTTTTCAGCGCGCCGAATACCTGCTGGAACATGGCATTCTGGACATGGTGGTGAAGCGGGGCGAGATGCGCGAAACCCTCGCGCGCGTGATCTCACTGCTGCGCGAACCACTACTTACGCGTGGCAATGAAGAAGCCGAAGCCGCCGCCGCACCTGCGGAATAATTCCCATGTCCCGCGCTGAAGCGATTGTGGAGCGTCTGCACGCGCTCCATCCGAAGCTTATTGATCTGAGCCTGGGCCGGATGGAGGCTTTGCTCGCCAAACTCGGCCATCCGGAACGGAAGCTACCGCCTGTGATCCATGTGGCGGGGACGAATGGCAAGGGCTCCACCTGCGCCTTTCTGCGCGCGATTGGTGAGGCTGCGGGGCAGCGCGTGCATGTCTATACCTCGCCCCATCTGGTCCAGTTTCATGAGCGCATCCGGCTGGCAGGTGCGTATGTGACGGATGAGGCCTTGACCGCTGCACTGGAAGAAGTGGAAGCGGTGAATGCCGGCGCGCCGATCACGGTGTTTGAAGTCACCACGGCGGCGGCTTTCGTGCTGTTCAACCGCGTGCCGGCTGATTTGCTGGTGCTGGAAGTGGGCTTGGGTGGGCGTTTGGATGCGACCAATGTTGTGCCGCGCCCGGCAGCCTCGGCCATTACTTCAATTTCCATGGATCACATGGATTTCCTGGGCGATACGCTCGGCAATATTGCGGCGGAGAAAGCGGGCATCATGCGCGCCAACGTGCCCTGCGCTACCGGTGCGCAAGCGGCGGAAGCGCTGGAGGTTATCAGCAACACGGCGCGCGAACGCGGCGCGACGCTGCTCAGGCGTGGAGGGGAATGGTTTTGTGACGCCACCACCAATGGCTTGCAATATCGTGATGCCGCCGCCGTGCTGAGTCTGCCGCCACCCGGCCTGATCGGCCCGCACCAAGCCGACAATGCCTGCATCGCCATCGCGGCCTTGCGCGCCGCTGGCCTGCCGTGGCTGAGCGATGCAGCGATTGTGCGCGGCATTGCCAGCGCCACCTGGCCCGCGCGCTTGCAGCGCCTTGAAGGGCGCTTGTCTGCCCTGCTGCCCAACGGTTTTTCGCTCTGGCTTGATGGGGGGCATAATGCCGGGGCGGGGCAGGCCCTCGCGCAGCATTTCACAGCATGGCGCGATCAGCCTTTGCATCTTGTGATCGGCATGAAGCAGGGCAAGGCGAGTGCAGAATTCCTCCGCCCCTTGCTGCCCTTCGCCACCAGCCTCCATGCGGTGGCCGAACCAGGCCAGCATTTGGCCATGCCTGTTGCCGACATCATCGCCGCGAGTGGCGGCATCGCCGAACCCGGACCAACCATCACGGAAGCACTTGGCAAAATCGCCGCCACTGCCAAACTTGGCCGCGTGCTGATCGCCGGCAGTCTCTATTTGGCGGGCGAGGTGCTGAAGGCTGATCTTGGCTGAATCTCCGCCGAACACAGGAAATTTTCTATTGTGTCCGGCGCGAAAGTGAAACTGCATAGGATGATGCGCGCGCCTGCAATACCGGATCATCGCTCATTTCAATCCCCGGCGCCTGATCTAGGATCATGAAGCTGATCGGATCGCATGGCCCGCCGGGACTCGCCGAAACCTCGGTCACTGTCAGACGGCCAACAACGGCGCGCGGGCGATTATCCGGCCATGCGATGGTCGGGTTCAGCAAATCATCACCCGGCCCGGGGAATTGCAGCACCATATCGAATTCAATGGGCGCGGTGGCGACGCGCCGACGCAGCTCATCGGCCAGATAGTGATTGCCAAGGCTTTGCATCTGCTCCGCTGTCAGGCGTTCCACCCCGGCGCGCGGTTCAAACACCCAACGTGCCGGGCGAATTTGCCCATCCTGCCCGCGGAATCTGAAGGTATTCACCCCCCAATAGGGCGTGGTGGCGAAGCTGGCCGGCGGCGCATTGGCCGCCAAATAGCGGCCCTGATTGCCGACCGAAGGATTGGCCGCAACAAAGGCCGCGAAGGCCGCCGCGCGCTCAGCATTTGGCCTTCCGGTCGCGGGGTCATTCGCACGCGCTAGCAGCCCATCCACCAGGGCCTGCGGTGTCGGCGCAATAAATACCGGCGCCGAGATATTCGCCATTTCGAACAGATCACCGGCGGCCGATTCAAAGCGGATGGAAAGGCCGCGCGTACCGCGCGCGGTATCCGACGCATTGGGATTGGCGCCCGCCACGCCGAAACGGATCAATGCCGTATTGCGCTGGCCGCTGAACACGGGCGCGACTGAAAGCCTGGTGCCTTCTGCGGTCGCCACGAAATGCCCTGCGGCACAAACGCCCTTGGGGTGGCTGGGGCGATGGGTGCGTACCGGCCCAAGCACGGCTTCAAAGGCGTCCACAATCGCATCAGGGCTGGGCTGCGCGGCAGCCGGAGCCGATGTGAGGAGCCATGCCGTCATGGCAGCACCAGCAAAGACGGCAAGGCAGTTTGGGCGCTTGGCGGACATTCGTTCTCCTCCCGGGCAGTGATTGATGGAAGCAATCTCGGGGGCGCCTTAACAGCGCTTCAGCCTCACCCCGCTTTGACATTCATCCGGTTGCCATTGCCAAGAGTCAAGAAATTTCGACCCGCCGCTTAGGCCTGCTTGCGTTCAATCAGGCTGCGCCGGATTTTCCGCCCGCGCTTGATGCGGTCTTCGATGAACCCCGCCTCACCCCGGCGAATGGCGCGGCCAAAGGCATGCGCATCCTCGGCAAAACGCGATAGCATCTCAAGCACCGCTTCGCGATTATTCAGAAACACATCGCGCCACATATCAACATCGGATGCCGCGATGCGCGTGAAATCCCGAAAGCCGGAGGCGGCGAATTTCAGCACGGCTTCCTTGGTTTCTTCCGCCAGATCATCCGCCGTGCCGCAAATGGTAAACGCAATCAAATGCGGCAGGTGGCTGACAATGGCGACAACCTTGTCATGCGTTACCGGGTCCATGGTTTCGATCATGGAACCGCAGCGCCGCCACAACTCCTTCACCTTTTCCACCGCCGCCGGGTCGCTCTCGGGCAGCGGTGTCACGATGCAATAGCGGCCTTCGAACAATTCCGGAAAACCTGCATCGGGGCCCGAATATTCGGTGCCCGCCATGGGATGCGCCGGCACAAGATGCACGCCCGCCGGCACAAGGGGCGAGAGATCACGCACCACGCTGCCCTTGGTGGAGCCAACATCGGTCAGCACCACTCCAGGGGCAAGATGCGGCGCGATATGGCGCATGGCGTCCGCATAAGCACCGACGGGGATGCAGAAAATCACACCATCGCAGCCTGCAACGGCGCGCGCGGCATTGGCTTCCACCACATCAGCCAGGCCTAATTCCCGCACGCGCGCCAGCGTTTCCGGGCGGCGTGTAGTCACCACGATGGTCTTCGCGATATCGTCACGCTTTTGCGCAACCCGCGCAATGGAAGATCCGATCAGCCCAATGCCGACCAGGCACAGCCGATTGAACAGCGGTTCAGCCATGCTGCGCCATGAAGGCTGCAATCGCATCCGCTACCGTCTGGCATTCCTCACCCGTGCCGATGCTGATGCGCAGGCACGCCGGCAGCCCATAGCCTCCCATGGCGCGCATGATCAGCCCGCGAGATCTCAGCGCGGCATCGGCGGCCTTGGCCTTTTCTGCCGAGCCAAAATCCGCCAGCAGGAAATTGCCTTCACTCGGCCAAACCTTAACGCCGGCTGCCGTCAGCGCCGCGCCAAGCTTGATGCGCCATTCGGTGTTATGCGCAATGGATTTTTCGATCCAGCCCGCTTCCTGCACCGCCGCAATGCCCGCCGCCATGGCCGCCGCATTCACATTGAAGGGCCCGCGCACGCGCGACAGCACACCAACCACCGCTGCCGGCGCATAAGCCCAGCCAAGCCGCATGCCGCCCAGACCGAAGATTTTGGAAAAGGTGCGCGTCATCACCGTATTGCCGCCACCCGCATCCACCAGCGCCGCGCCCGCGTCATAATCCATCCGCGTGACATATTCGGCGTAGGCAGAATCAAGCACCAGCAGAATATCATCGCGCAGCCCCACACGCAGCCGCATAATTTCAGATTGCGGCAGAATGGACCCTGTCGGGTTATTCGGATTGGCGAGGCAGACAAGCTTGGTGCGCGGCCCGACCGCGGCCAGCATCGCATCCACATCAACGGTCAAATTGCGTTCCGGCACCTTAATCACGCGGCAGCCAGCCCAACGCCCGGTGATGTCATACATGAGGAAGCCATGGGCAGACATCACAAGCTCTGTCCCCTCACCGCCATAGGCAAGGATCAGCAGCGCCAGCAATTCATCGGAGCCATTGCCACAGACAATCTGCGTGGGGTCGAGGCCAAAGCGCGCGCCAATCGCCTCCCGCAAAGCGGTCACGCCGCCATCGGGGTAGCGATGCGCTTCGGCTGCCATATTGCGGATCGCGTCAATCGCGCCGGGGGGCGGGCCGAAAGCGCCTTCATTGGATGAAAGCTTCACAACGCGATTTACGCCGGGGATTTTCGATTCCCCGCCAACATAGGGCTCCACCGAAAGGATCGAAGGGCGCGGCATTACGGTCATGGCAGATCTCCAGCAACGGGCACGGCATAGGCGCCCAGCAGAACAGCTTGAAGCCCGGCAATCCGCGGGTCTCCCGCAGCGATGAAGGCATCAATTTCAGCGAGTGCTAGGCTGCGCCCACCCTGGCGCACCAGGCTCAGGATACGCCCGGCAAACCTGGCTTCGGTCAGCATGCGGGCGAAGCCTTCGCATGTGGCATCGGCGCTGCCTTCCAGGCGCAAGAGGCTGCGATCCTCGCCCGAGGCATCGGCCGCCAAGGGGGCAACAACCATTGCGGCATCGGCATGGGCGGCATTTGCCACGAAGGGCAAGCGCGCCACAACGGAAAGCCGGGGCGCTTCAAGGCTTTGCCACCAGGCGCCCTCACCTTCGCCGGTTGGGGCGGCCAGCACCGCAACCGATGCCTTGCCGACGCTGAGCGCTGCCAAAGCCTGCGCCGGGGCAGCGAAGGGGGTCAGGGGTGTGGCGGTGCCGAAATGCTCACGCGCCAGCGCCAATGTCTGAGCGGCCTCGCTCGCAGCAGACACGGCGGCGGTAAAGGCGCCCTGGATGGCGGTATGAGCCATGATGATATGCCGCCAAATGCGCACCACCGCCCCACGAGAAAGCGCACCCGAATGCCGTGCAAGAAGGCGACGCAACACGGCGGCTTCCCGCCCGGGCCGCAAGGGGGACCCCGCGCCCGCCTTGACGCGGCTCGCGGCCATGCGCGCCACAACGCCAGCGCGGCGCATCAGCAGATCATGCATCGCATCATCCAGCGCATCTATCTCGGCGCGCAGCGCCTGAAGGGCCGGATCGGCAGTGGGGGTGGCAGGTGGCTTGTCGTTCATGCGGGACCAAATCTCTCGAGTAGCAATAACCTCCACATCGCCCGGCGCCAAGCGCCCCCAAGTGACACGCTAAGGTTGCGCCTGGGGGAGGGGGCAGCGTAAAAGCGCGTTCATGAGCCAAGCCATCGCCCCGCTGCCTGATGTGGACCATCAGGCTGCTCTGTTCCCCGATGGGCTCGCGCTCGAATGCGGCGCGGTCATCGCGCCCCTCACGGTCGCCTATCGCACCTATGGGCGGCTGAATGCGGCGGCCAGCAATTCCGTGCTGATCTGCCACGCGCTGACGGGCGACCAATATGTCGCCGAAAACCACCCCATCACCGGCAAGCCTGGCTGGTGGGAAAATATCATCGGCCCCGGTCGGCCTTTGGATACCGACCGCTATTTCCTGATTTGCGCCAATGTGCTCGGTGGCTGCATGGGCTCTACCGGGCCGCGCAGTGAAATGACCGATGCCGCCGGGCGCGGGCTGGGTCGGCCTTGGGGAACGGATTTTCCCTCGGTCACCATTCGCGACATGGTGCGCGCGCAAAAGCGCCTGATGGAAAGGCTTGGCATCAATCGCTGGCTTGCCGTGATTGGCGGGTCCATGGGCGGGATGCAGGTGCTGGAATGGGCCGCAACCTATCCGGAAGCGGTCTATGCCGCCGCCCCCATCGCCACCGCCGCGCATCATTCGGCACAGAATATCGCCTTTCATGAGGTGGGCCGCGCGGCCATTCATTCCGACCCCGATTGGCGCGGTGGGCGCTATTGGGAAGCGGGCATCATCCCGGCCAAGGGCCTGTCGGTCGCGCGCATGGTGGCGCATATCACCTATTTGTCCGAAAAGGCGCTGACACGGAAATTCGGCCGGCGGCTCCGTGGCGCCTCGGCACTGACCTTCCTCGAAGATGTGTTTGAGGTGGAGAGTTATCTCCGCCATCAGGGCTCCACCTTCGTGCGTCGTTTTGATGCCAATTCATACCTGACCATCACGCGGGCGATGGATTTCTTTGATCTCGCTGCCGATCATGAAGGCGATTTGGCCAAGGCGTTTCGCGGCACGGCGACGCGGTTTTTTGTTGCCTCCTTCAACAGTGATTGGCTATTCCCGACCAGCGAAAGTCGCACGCTGGTGCGTGCGCTGAACAAGGCCGCGGCCAATGCCAGTTTCGTGGAGATTGACAGCGACAAGGGCCATGACGCCTTCCTGCTGGACGAACCCGATTTCCATCGCGCGCTTGGCGGTTTCCTCGCCGGCTGCGCTGAACGCCTTGGGGTTTAGGTCATCACAATGGATGGCGTGCAATATGTCGCAAAGAATATGCGCCTTGATCTTCGCCTGATTTCCGAGATGATTTCGCATGATGCGCGCGTGCTTGACATTGGCTGTAGCGATGGTGCGCTGATTGAATATCTGGCGCGCGAAAAACGCGCCGATGCGCGCGGCATTGAAATTGACATGGCACAGGTGACGAAGGCGGTCTCCGCCGGGCTCGCGGTCATTCACGGCGATGCAGATAATGACCTTGCCTTTTACCCCGATGGCGCTTTTGATTATGTTGTGCTGTCACGCACGCTGCAGGCGGTGGAAAACCCGCGCGAAGTGTTGCGCCAATTGCTGCGCATCGGGCGGCACGCGATTGTGTCCTTCCCCAATTTTGGCCATTGGCAGATGCGCTGGCGATTATTGTGGAGTGGGCGGATGCCGGATACGGAAACCTGGAACCGCCCCTGGTATGAAACGCCCAATATCCACCCCTGCACCATCACGGATTTCACCGCGCTTTGCGCGCTGGATGGTTATGCGGTGGAACGCTGGCTGGCGGTTGATGAACAGGGGTTGAGGGCGCCGTGGCGCCGCTCATTGAGGCTCGCCAATCTGTTTGGCGAGCAAGCGCTGTTTATGCTGCGCCGGGCCGGGCCTGGGGCCTGACCCGGGCGCGCTTGCGCCTATTCTATGGGTGCGAGGCTCTTGATCAGGTCGAAAACCCGCTTGCGCACCGCAGGATCGGTGATCCGGTAATAGGCGCGCACCAACTCCAGCGTTTCGCGCTTGCTCATATTGTTATCTTCAAACCGGCCCGGGGCTTCGGCAAAGCCGTAAAGCGCCGGGCGGCTGCGCACCGCGACATTGCCGCCCATTTCGGGTGGCAGATCGTCAAAAAAGAAGCCGATCGGCACATCCAACACGCGGGCCAGATCGAAAAGCCGGCTGGCGCCGATGCGGTTGACGCCGCGTTCATATTTCTGCACCTGCTGAAACGTCAGGCCCAGCGCTTCGCCGAGCTTTTCCTGGCTCATGCCCAGCAATGTGCGGCGTAGACGCACCCTGGACCCCACATGTGCGTCAATCGGGCTGGCCCGATGTTCCCGCTCCCCCTTGGTGTTGGCTTCATCAATATCATTCATGGCAACTACAAATTTCATCTCTTTCCTCCACCCTGCCAGAGAGGCAACCATGGCGCGTTTTTCAAACCACACCCTTAGGTTTCGGTTGCATGAAACATCATACGCCTATCCCCAACAGCGATTAACAACAGTTATTATTACCCTTAGGGGCAAAAAAGCTACAGGTTTTTCCTAATTCTCAAAAAACTACATTATTTTTGCTCACGTGAAGCAAAACTCGGAATTCAGCGTTGACTTCTGGCTGACAAAATCCACCCAAAGGCGAAAATAGCCAAGGCAAGCCCCAAAGGCATCATCAGCCCAAGATCAGCATAGATGGTTGGCGCACGCGGCGAGGGTAACAAGGCCAGAATAACTGCTGATTCGCCCAGGGGTCCGCGAGTCACCAAGCGTCCGCGGGCATCAAATACCGCCGAAATCCCTGTCTGCGCCGCGCGCGCCAAGGGCAGGCCCTCTTCCACCGCCCGCAGCCGTGCTGCCGCAAAATGCTGCCAGGGGCCGGCGGTAATGCCAAACCAGGCGTCATTCGTGACATTCACAATCCAGGCGGGACGCCGCGATGGCATGATCCGCCCGGTGAAAATCACCTCATAGCAAATTAGCCCAACAAGGGGCGGCAGCCAGCCTGCCACCACAAGGCGCCTTTCCTCGGAAGCGGAATAATCGCGCGTGCTTTGCACCAGCCGAATGGGCAGAAGCCCCCTGAAGGGCATGAATTCGCCAAAGGGCACCAGCTTCATCTTATCGGCGGTGGCCAGAACCTGCGTCGTGGGGCTGATCACCACCAGGCTATTGAATAAATCCCGCGCATAGCCCGCCGGGGTGAAATCGCCGCGCGCGGTCCCGGTCAGCAGCAGGGCGTTTTGCGGCAGGGCGCCGGCCACCAATTGCCGCGCCTCCGGGTCATTGGGCAGCAGGAAGGGCACGGCGGTTTCGGGCCAGATCACGGCCAGCCGATGCCCTGGCGGCAATTCGCGCAAGGCGGCCACCGCCGCATCCCGGGTTGTTTCCACATAGCGGCGCAGGATTGGCACGCGGGATTCCTCGCGCCACTTAACCTCCTGCGCGATATTGCCCTGCACGATCAGCAGGCCGACCGGCTGAGGCTCGGGCTCTGGCGCCCAAAGCCGGGCGAAGCCGAAGGCGCCACAAAACGCCAGCACCGCGACACCGCTTAGAAAGGCGCGCCGATCCAGAATGGGCGTTGCGGCCGACAAAAGCGTAATGAGCGACAGGCCATGCACGCCGATCATCGCCGCCATCTGAATGGGCAGCGCATCAAAGGCCCAGACCGTGCCCAACAGATTCCACGGAAAGCCGGTCAGGATTTCCCCGCGCAGCAGCTCAAACCCGACAAAACCGCCTGCAAAGACCAAATTGCGTGGCCAGCCGGGCCGTGCCCCCCAGGCAATGGCAGCGGGCACCGCGACAAACAGCCCAAGCGGCAGCGCCAAGGCTGGCACCGCAATGGGGACCAGCCACCAATACCGCGCCACATCGGTCAGTATGGCGGAAGTAATCCAGTAAAGCCCGCCGGCGAAGAAGCCAAAGCCCCAGGCAAGCCCGATCCCGAAGGCGGCGGTCCAGCTCGCTGCCCCGCCAATCATGGCGAGCAACCCGGGGATCGCGAGAAACAGGGCCGGGATGATATGCAGCGGCGGCAGGGCAAGGACTGCCAGCATGCCAAGCCCAAAGGCAGTCACCTGGGCGCGCCAACCGCGCCGCGCAGCAAGTGCCCGCCAAATCCAGCCCATCCGAACTAAGCCTCTCTATTCCGCCGCGACGCGGGAATTGGCGCCAGGCCGGCGCACGCGTAAGCGCCGGATGCGTCGCGGATCGGCGTCTAAGATGCGGAATTCAAGCCCCGAGGGGTGAGAAACCAATTCCCCCTTGGCCGGCACGCGCCCCGCCAGCGTGAACACAAGGCCACCCACCGTATCAATATCGGCGGCGCGTTCCTCATCCGTCAGCACATTGCCGAGCTTTTCCTCAAAGGCGGCAATCGGCGTGCGCGCATCAAGATCAAGTGTGCCATCGTGGCGTTCGGTGATCTGCTGCGCCTCTACCTCATCATGTTCATCGCTGATATCGCCGACAATGGTTTCCACCAGATCCTCAATCGTGATCAGGCCATCAATGCCGCCATATTCATCCACGACCAGCGCCATATGCACGCGCGCCAGGCGCATTTGCAAAAGCAGATCGAGCACGGGAATGGATGGCACCACAAAAAGCGGGCGGCGCAGAACATCCGTCAAGGCAAAGGCTTTCTCTTCCTTTCCGACGGAAGCGAAGACATCCTTGATATGCACCATGCCGATAATGTCATCGAGCCCATCGCGATAGACCGGGTAACGGCTATGGCCTTCAGTCTGAATCAGCGCGATGGTTTCCGTCAACGAATGGCTTTCCGGTATCGCCATGATATCGGCGCGCGGCACCATGACATCATAGGCGGTAATGCCGCGCAGCCGAAGGACATTGCCAAGCAGCGCGCGTTCTTCGGCATCAAGGCTCGTGGTCTGGCCATCGCCGGGGCGCGCTTCGCTTGGCGCTTCATGGCGTTCGATCAGTTCTTCCACCTGATCGCGAATGGATTCAGCTTCCTTGCGGCGCAGTATGCCCTGGATTTTCCAGAACAGACTAGGTTTGTGACCTGCCTCGCTCATGTCGCGCCCCGCCAGGGATTGGGCAGGCCAAGCCGGCGCATCACGCGCGCCTCGGCGCGTTCCATCCGCCGGGCCTCACCGGCTTGCAGATGATCATGCCCAGCCAAATGAAGCGCGCCATGCGCGACCAGATGCGCGAAATGCGTTGCAACCCGGCGCCCGGCGCCGCGCGCTTCACGCTGCACCACCCCAAGGGCGAGTGCCACATCGCCGAGATAGCCCGGCATACCGCCGGGGAAGGACAACACATTGGTAGGCTTTGCCTTGGCGCGATGCGTGCCATTTAGCCGCTTCATGGTGGTGTTATCGGCAAGCAGCACTGTGACCGACCCCGAAGCCCCTGCTTCGCGCAATGCAACACCAGCTGCGCGGCGCGCCAGCGCCTCAGGTTGTTTGATGGCAGCGCGCCAGCCTGGCGCCGCCAGGATCACGGAGATATCAAGCCCCTCCGCCGATCCGCTCCGAAGCCCAGCCGAGGCACCCTCGCGGCGCCCCTGGCCGGGACGGCTACTTTCCGGTTCCATACTTCTCCTTCTTTGCCCAGTCCTGCTGGTCGGCCCGCCCATAAGCGGCGACGATCCGGGCAACCAAAGGATGCCTTACCACATCCTGATCAGAAAAGCGCGTCATGCTGATGCCTTCCACGCCGGAGACAATCGAAAGCGCCTCGACAAGGCCAGACGGCTGATGGGCGGGCAGGTCGATCTGGGTCGGGTCGCCCGTGATCACCATGCGGCTGCCCTCCCCCATACGGGTCAGGAACATCTTCATCTGGGCCGGGGTGGTGTTCTGCGCCTCATCCAATATCGCGTAGCAATGGGCCAAGGTACGGCCTCGCATGAAGGCGAGCGGGGCGATTTCAATCTCCCCAGCCGCGATCCGCCGCGCGACCTGATCGGCGGGCAGCATGTCATGCAAGGCGTCGTAAAGCGGGCGGAGATAAGGGTCCACCTTTTCCTTCAAATCGCCTGGCAGGAAGCCAAGCCTTTCGCCGGCCTCAACCGCTGGGCGGGACAGCACAATGCGGTCAACCCGGCCGGATTGCAGCAGGGCCACCCCTTGGGCTACCGCCAAATAGGTCTTGCCCGTGCCGGCCGGGCCAATGCCGAAGACCATGTCGCTGCGCGAAAGCATATCAATATAGGCTGCCTGGGCGGCACTTCGCGGTGCAATCGCGCCCTTGCGGGTGCGGATCGCCGGCAAATCCTGCAAGGGCAGGCGCGGTTCGCCCTGGGCAGCCCCGCCTTCCGCGAACCTCAAGGCCGCTTCCACTTCCGCCGTGCCGACATGTTCCCCCCGTTCCAGCCGTTTCCATAGCGCGAGCAGCGCTGCTTCCGCCATTTCCGTTCGTTCCGCCCCGCCGGAAATAGCGATGCGATTCCCGCGTGAGGCCACGCGTACGCCAAGCACCTGTTCGATCCGCGCCAGATGACGATCATGTTCGCCATGCAGCAGGGGTAGCAGCGCATTGTCGTGGAATTGCAGCGTTATGGAACGCTGATCACTGGATTGGCGCGGTTCCGCAGCGCGGAGGCCAGGGGTTTGGATGTTCAAGCGGCGTCTCTCTCCGATGCTTGGGGTTTGGACCCGGCAGGAAGCTCCCCGCCGAGGGAATTGGGGTTGGTGGCGGTCACGCGGACCGTTACGATCTGGCCGGTCAGGTCTCCGGGGGTCGGGAAATGCACCGGCTGCAACCAGGGCGACCGCCCGGCCATTTGGCCGGGATGGCGACCGGGGCCGGTCACAAGAACCGGGATTTCCATGCCGGCGCGGCTTTGATTGAAGCGGTATTGCTGATCGCGCAGCAGCGCCTGGATTTCCTGCAAACGTTCATCAGCGACCGCTTCATCCACCATCCCTGCCATGCCTGCCGCCGGCGTGCCGGGGCGCGCGGAATAGCGGAAGGAAAAAGCCGAAGCGAAGCCGATATCCTCAATCAGCTTGAGCGTCGCGCGATGATCCGCATCACGCTCGCCGGGGTGGCCCGCGATGAAATCGGAAGACAGCGCCAGATCAGGCCGCGCGGCGCGCAGAGTTTCAATCAGGCGCAAATATTCCGCCGCCGTATGGCCGCGATTCATTGCCTTCAGAATAGGGTCTGACCCCGATTGCGCCGGCAGATGCAGGAAGGGCATCAGCGCCGGGATGTCGCGATGCGCCGCGATCAGATCATCGCCCATGTCGCGCGGGTGGGAAGTTGTATAGCGCAGCCGATCAAGCCCTGGGATTTCAGCCAAGGCCAGCAAAAGCCGCGCCAAGGACCAGGCCGCGCCATCCGGCCCTTCGCCGTGATAGGCATTCACATTCTGGCCCAAGAGCGTGATTTCCCGCGCGCCCAAAGCCACCAGGCGCTTGGCTTCCGCAATCACCGCCACCGCCGGGCGCGAATATTGCGCGCCGCGTGTGTAAGGCACCACGCAGAAGGAGCAGAATTTGTCGCAGCCTTCCTGCACGGTCAGGAAAGCGGTCACCCCCTGCGGCGCCGCCTGTTCCGGCAAATGATCGAATTTCCCCTCCACCGGGAATTCGGTTTCAATCACCGCACCTGCCGCGCGGGAGGCACGCGCCACCATCTCCGGCAGGCGGTGATAGCTTTGCGGGCCGAGCACGATGTCCACCCAAGGGGCGCGCGCCGTGATTTCCGCGCCTTCGGCCTGCGCCACGCAACCCGCCACAGCGACAATCATCTCCCCACCGCGCGCGGCCTTGGCTTCGCGCAGCCTCCCCAGATCGGAAAACACCTTCTCGGTCGCTTTTTCGCGAATGTGGCAGGTATTGAGGATGACCATATCAGCTTCCTCGGCCACATCCGTCGGCGCATAGCCAAGGGGCGCCAGCACATCCGCCATGCGCGCGCTGTCATACACATTCATCTGGCAGCCCCAGGTACGGATCAATAACCGCTTCCGTGCCGGGGTGCCGTGGCATTCAGTCATGAAATCCGGGCCTCCGTCGCCCCAGCATGGGGCGAAACGGGGGAAATGAGCAGGCCGGCTGCGCTGGTCAAGCGCGCCAAGACCCGCAAGCGCAAATCAAGGGGCCAAAAACCATTGCCCAAGCCTGGGGTCTCCCGCCGCGTCGGGTCAAGGGTTTATCGCGGCGCATTCAGGAAAAGCGGTGTGCCGGGGCGGTTCTGTCGCAATTGCGCCGCACCGGCGGCGACCACATCGTTCACCGCTGCGGTCAGGAGCTTACGGTCCGGCAGGCTGGCGGGGTCGGCCACCTCATGCAGCAGCACTGTCGCCCGCGCCCCGGAACGACGCGTGATGCGCCAGAAATGGGAGGCGATATCCATATCGCCATACCAGGCGAAAAGCGGCCTATCCCGCCGGCAGGCTGGCAGCCCGCCAAGCCGATCATAAACCAATGAGACCGGCTGCACCGCCTTGGCATCAACTGCTGCCGCCAAAAAGGCTGAGCGGAAGGGCAGCACCCGCGTGCCATCATTGCTGGTGCCCTCGGCGAATAGGATCAGGCTATCGCCGGTTTGCAGCCTTTCGCGCATGGTGTCGGCTTCGCGGAGCACGGTTGAGGTACGGCGGCGGCTGACAAAAACCGTCCGGCCCAGCTTGGCGACAAAGCCAATCACTGGCCATTGCCCGACCTCGGATTTTGAAACGAAGCTCGCCCGCAGCACCGATCCCAGCACGAGGATATCAAGCCAGGAGGAATGATTGGGCAGGAAAAGCGTGGCCGGCTCGTCCGAGACCTTGCCCACCACCTGCACCCTAAGGCCAATCAGCCAGCAGAGCACCCGATGATAAAAGCAGCCAAAGCTGATCTTGGCCTGACTCGGCAGCAGCATCAGCACGCATTGGATGGGGATCGCGATCAGCGTCCAAATGACGGCGCTGACAATGCGGCGAATGGCGCGAAACCGACCGCCCAGTGGGCGCGGTTCCATGATATCGCCCCAAGCGACACCTGGCATGAATGGTTTGAAGCGCAGCGGCGTTATGCGCATTTGCCGACGCGGCTTCAGCGCTTCTTCCAGGTTACGCAAGACAGATTGCATAATGATTGGTTAGCGCACGGTTCATGGCGCTGCAATGACGCTTTGGCGATAATTCCGTGAAACCCGGCCAGGGTGCGGCGCATGGCTTGGCAGGTGTGGGTGTTATGTTGTATCAATCATCATGGCTATCTCGAAAATCATGGCTTTCTCTAACCCCCTTGCGCTCTCTGCCGGCATCGCCGCGCGGCTTGGCCTTTCCGCCCTGCTTGCTGCGCTGCTTTGGGCCGGGGTTGCCTGGGCGCTTTCGGCATGACGCCCACCGCTTTGACGCTCGCGGACCTGACGGTCTGCCATGGCCGTCGCCCGGCGGTGCATCACCTAACGGGCCGGTTTGCGCCTGGTAGCCTGACAGCGATTGTCGGGCCGAATGGCGCGGGGAAATCAACGCTGCTGCGTGCCCTCGCGGGGCTGCATCAGCCGGAAGCGGGGCGCATTACACAGGATGGGGTGGCGCGGATTGCGCTGCTGCCGCAATTGGCCGCGCTCGATCGCGCCTTTCCCATTGCCTGCCGCGATGTGGTGATGCAAGGGCTTTGGCCGCGCATCGGCGCCTTTCGCGCGGTGCCTGCCAATGAGCATACCAGGGTTGATGCGGCTCTGGCAGCGGTGGGTCTGGCGGGCCTCGCGAAACGCCCAGTCGGCAGCCTCTCCGCCGGGCAATTGCAGCGCCTGCTCTTTGCGCGGCTTTTGGTGCAGGATGCCGATATCCTGTTGCTGGATGAGCCCTTCAATGCGGTGGATGCGAAAACGGCTGCCGATCTGCTGCACCTGATCCGCCAATGGCATGGTGAAGGCCGCATCGTGATTGCGGTTTTGCATGATCTTGATCTGGTGGCGCGGGAATTTCCGGAAACCCTTTTGCTTGCGCGTGACCTGATCGCTTGGGGGCCGACGGACCAAGCGCTTTCCGCCGCCAATCGTCTCAAAGCACGGCAAATGGCCGAGGGCTGGGCAGATCAGGCTGAGGCTTGTGAGCGCGCGGCCTAAAGCGCGGCTATCATGATTGAGGCGCTGTTCGCCCCCTTCGTCGAATTTGGTTTCATGCGCCGCGCTCTGGTGGGGTCACTTGCCCTGGCCATCGCCGCACCGCCGCTTGGTGTTTTCCTGATGCTGCGGCGGATGAGCCTGATGGCTGATGTCCTCTCCCACGGGGTCTTGCCAGGGGTGGCGGTGGCGTTCCTGGTGGCGGGGCTTTCCGTGCCGGCGCTGTGGTTTGGTGGCTTGGTCGCGGGGCTTTTGGTTGCAGTGGGTGCCGGGGCTTTGGCGCGTATCACTGGTGGGCGGGAAGATGCGACATTGGCCGCACTTTACCTACTGGCCCTCGGGCTGGGCGTGGCGCTGATTTCCATCGGCGGCGGTGCGGGCGATTTGAAGCATATCCTGTTCGGCAGCGTGCTCGGCGTGGATGACGCCGCGCTGCTGTTGATGGCGGGGGTCGCGACGCTGACGCTGGTATTGCTTGCGATTGGCTGGCGTCCTTTAGTGCTGGAATGTTTTGACCCGGCCTTTGCCGCAGCGACTGGCGCACGCGGCGGGTTTTGGCATTTGGTTTTCATGGGCCTTGTAGCGCTGAACATGCTCTCGGCCTTTTTGGCTTTGGGCACGCTGATGGCCGTCGGCCTGATGATGCTGCCCGCCATTGCGGCGCGGCATTGGGCGGCGGAGATCTGCGGCATGGTTTATGCGGCATCCGCCATTGCCCTGGTGGCTAGCGTGATTGGGCTATTGGTGTCCTATCACGCTGATTTGCCGAGCGGCCCCGCGATTGTGCTGATGGCGGGCGCGGCTTGGGCGGTATCGGTACTATTCGGCCCGGTGGATGGGCTCATGCAGCGCGTGATCCGGCGCCGGCACTTGGCGGGATAACATCGCTTTCCGCTTGACCTTGGCCTGATCCGGTTCCAGCCTTTCTCCAAAGCCAGAGCTTCAAGAGTGGCCAGAAGGGGAGTTCATTGCCATGGCCGATTTGCGTCTCACGCGCCGGGCTGCTTTGGGGCTTCTGGCAGCACCTGCGTTGGCCCGTGCGCAAGGTGCCGATGTTTGGCCATCACGCAGCATTCGCCTGGTGGTGCCCTTTGGCCCTGGTGGACCCACCGATGTCATGGCGCGGGTGATCGCGCCTGGACTGTCTTCAGCGCTTGGCAGGCCCGTGGTGGTGGAAAACCGCCCCGGCGCCAGCGGCAATGTCGGCATTGCCCATGCGGCACGAAGCGCGCCAGATGGCTATACGCTGCTAGTGACCTCCACCGGTTTTGTGGTGAACCCGACATTGTTTCGCAACCCCGGCTATGACATCGCCCGGGATTTCGCGCCGATCACGGAATTGGGCGCTTCCCCCAATACCATCCTGACGAAAAGCGATAGCGGCATCATGTCTGTCGCTGATCTGGTGGCGCGCGCCAAGGCGACGCCAGGCGGGCTTAATATCGCCAATCCAGGCTTGGGTTCCACCCCGCATCTGACGGCGGAATTGTTGCGGCTGCGCACCGGGATTGAATTGGTGCAAGTCACGCATCAAAGCGCGGCGCAGGCAGTGCAAGCGGTGCTGGCGGGCACCACGCCGATTGGCGTGGCCGCGCTGCCGCCGGCGCATGCGCTGATCAAGGCCGGCACCTTGCGCGCCTTGGCCATTACCGGGGAACAGCGCTGGCATGATTTGCCCGATCTGCCGACGATGGTGGAGCTTGGCTATGATGGTTTTGTTTCCGAAACCTTCCAGGGCCTGCTGGCGCCTGCCGGCACGCCGCAAGCCATTTTGGATCGCTGCGCACAGGTTGCGATTGCGTTGTTGAACGAAGCCGAGACTCGCAACCGATTGTTGGGCGCAGGCTTTACGCTGAATGCGCACGGGCCAGAGGGCCTGGCGTCACGCATTGCGCGTGAAGTACCGCTTTGGCGCGATGTGATCGAAAAGGCAGGAATTCCGCGGGAGTGAGGTCAGGCGATCTTCGCCTGTAGTTGCTTGAGCTCCGGCAGGAAGCGCCCTGGCGTCAGAAAGCCTTCCCCTGGGCGGATGCGGGCATCAGGCTGCAATTTCCCTTGCATTCGGCGCGCGGTATTGGAAAATGGAACTTCGCCCTTTGTTGGGCGTTCAACATGATGGGGTGGAAATGTTCTCGCATATCTTCGTCGGCGCAGATGATGTCGCCGTTTCCAAGAAATTTTATGACGCGGCACTCGGCGTGCTTGGCGTTGCGGAAGGCAAGATGGACCCGAAAGGGCGCTGCTTTTACCGCACGCCAACCGGCACGCTTGGCATCAGCAAGCCGATTGATGGCAAGGCTGCGACAGGCGCCAATGGCGGCACCATTGGCTTTGGCTGCGACAGCCCAGAAAAGGCGAAGGCCTTCCATGATGCGGCTGTGGCCAATGGTGGCACCAGCATTGAAGACCCGCCCGGCTGGCGTGAAGGCGGCGCGGTGCGGCTTTATCTGGCCTATGTCCGCGACCCTTATGGCAATAAGCTTTGCGCGCTGCATCGCAGCGGGTGAACCGCTTGGCGTGATCCGTTACGGCGGATCACGCCATCACACGTGCAATGGCAAGAGGTAATGCCGCGGCACCAGCCTGTCCCGCTCCCATTTTTATGTACCAGTGATTTGTGGGTTTACTAAGCATGTTTCGGGTGCCGGCGGCCGCATTCCGAGGGCGTGGTGGGGCCGGACATGGTTATATTGGTGGAGCCATTGATTGATGACAGTTTGGGCC
>Ga0194123_10001113_pt1 | contig 42854 bp, 45 predicted proteins | sample TA2MahsurfametaG_5_FD_155479 | JGI IMG/M metagenome (GOLD analysis project Ga0194123, IMG submission 155479) | Freshwater microbial communities from Lake Tanganyika, Tanzania - TA2015023 Mahale A surface | ecosystem: Environmental > Aquatic > Freshwater > Lake | place: Tanzania: Lake Tanganyika... | reverse complement strand
TTAATCTTTGAAGTGTCACTGAAAATTGACCGCGGCTAGTCGCCCTAGACACCCAGAGCAAGATTGGCACGAGATCGTAGAGATGGCTCTTTCTGATCACGTCAGGTTCGACCAGATAGAGGCTGCCTTCGGGCTATCGTCTGATGAAGTAAAAGCTCTTATGAGAACAAAGCTTCGACGAGGTAGCTATCTAAAGTGGCGCAAACGAGTCCGGGCCTTCTCAGAGCGACGGCCGTCTTACAAATGAGCCATGACCAACCGCCATGGCTAGAGGACCTCGCCGCGATGCTTGATCTCGCGTGGCAGCGGATTCCCCGGGGGGTGTATGACCGTAGAGCCGCCGCTAGATATCCGACATTAGCGACTGTTTCGAAAGAGGGGTGGCAGCCAGGCACCGACGCGCACAATTTAAGCGGGTCGATCAATGGCTTGGAAGTTGAGGCTATCCCTAGATTTCGTGTTTTAACCTGACTATCAAAGACGTTAGCACTAAAGATAAGAAGAACGTACTGCAAAAAATGGAGCGGACACTAGATTTTTTTACACTTGATCCCTAAGCTCGCACAGTTCAGCGTCACTTATCGACAGCCGCACGCCTAGAGAACCGCTATCGGCGCTTACAGGAAATTTTCTCAAGCTTAAGTCGATAGCCTCTATGACGGGGTAGACAGCGCAAGCCTGAACGATTCGAGTGATCAGACGCTCTTGAGTATAGTAGTGGCCATCTGCAGCAAGATCCTGTATCTCGGCCATCAAGGGGTCGTAGTCAAATACATGCTGCAAACCATCCACAGGGATGAAAACCAACTTTGGGTTAATCCAGAGAGTCAAATCAAGCGTGTGGTACCTAGGAACCACTTGGCCAGGTGCATACGTCCCGATCTCAGCGTTCAAGACGAAGTCTTTAAGTTCTACGCTAGCTCTCATGGCCATACCACTTTAAACTTTTGGTGAAGGACTAAAAATTTTGAGGCAAGGCACAGGGAGAACCTTTAGCGGCGCCACAATGGCCGGACCCGCAAGAAGAGTAGATAGCTTTTCTCCATCACATAGAGCATCCCGGGTATGCGTGCTAGCGCAGCAAGCCATCGCCAATTATCAAGGTGACCCCAGACCTCCACGAATCCCTCGGCACCGCTCACCAGACTGCCGTTAGATTTACGTACATGGAATCGCTTCAGGGCAGTCTGTGGATCAAGATCCGGGCCGAGTTCGGATGGAGAGCTCTGGGTAACATCACACCAGTTTATGTTTGAGCCGCCAGAGCTTTGTTGATAAGTTGCAATTTCCGCTCGACAGAGTGGGCACCCCCCATCAAAGTAGACAGTCGGCGCTTTTGCTTGGCTTTTCATCGTACTGTCTCCAAACTTTTGAGGACCTCGTTTTTAGGCAATGTCTCAATATCGATGCCTTCGTAGCTCAACAGGCGAGCGAGCGACTCCTCTAGCAAAGACCGCACGGTCGCCGCATCGCTCTGGAGCCGGCGGTGTATCAGAGCGTCATTGGAATCGCGATTTGCGCACTGAGCGCTGTACTCCTCAAAGGAGGCAACACTTATAAGGAGCTGCGCTAATTGCCGCGGGCACTCACAGAAGACGGAGCTCTCGATACGGGTCAGATTAAGGAGCGTCTCAATAGAGTATTTTTGCGCCTGCGAAGCATTCTCGAAGACAGGTGTAGCGCTTGCTGTAATCGCCTGAGATGCTTGCTTGAGAAAACGACTGCATGCCTCCACTAGCTCATTCTCATCGGGGGGCATACGCATTACCGATATCTTCTTAGAGCGAAGTTTTCGAACAAGACTGCTCGGAGCGAAACGATATAAAACGAGAGTATGAATGAGGTCATGCTGATCTTGAAATGAAACAATATCGTCCGCTGATTCATCGAGTAAGTGAGGCATCTCAACGATTACAGCATTTAGCTGCGGCAGCTTCGATTGATAACCCCGATACATAGACGCTAGGGAGTCGACGCGTATCTCTTCTCGGATAGCAAAGGCAGCCGTCTGCGCTGGGATTCTGACCTGCTCAAGAAACTTACCCACGAGAGCGATGTGAAGGGTACTTCTCAAACCCTTCGTCTCGGGGGGCTCAGCCGCTAACCGATGCTTTGCGATCGAATCCTGTAGCAGTTGCAGCGAAGGAAGATCTAGAGAGGCGAGAGACCCGATGGGTTGACCCAGATCGACAAGCCGTTTTATGAGTATGAGTCGCTCTACATCCGTATCGCTATAAAGCCGTTGATGCCTGCCTGAAGGCTTTGCTCCCGTTAGCTGATACCGGCGCTCCCAGACCCGTAAGGTTTGAACCGGGATTCCTGCCAGTCGCGCTGTAACTCCAGATCTTAATAGTCTCATGACCTCATTATGACACGCTTTTTAAGGGAAATGGAGAAAAATTCGATAGAAAGAAGGAAAAAATAGCGCTATCGTCTCGGCATTGACTCAATTTTATCGGTTTACTGATACACAAAAGTCTTTTTAGGAGTTCCAAAATGGTCATCAATCAGCGCGTCAAGGCTTCCATAGAGGTAGTCAGGCATCTCGCAGAGAGTGCCGGAAAGTCTCCTCTGACTACAAAGGCTTTCTCGCAGGTAACCGGCCTTTCAATTTCCTACTTGGAGGTCTTGTGTGCGCAGCTGCGCAGAGCAGGGTTCATCGATTCCGTTCGCGGCCCAGGGGGAGGCTATGTTCTCAGCCGGTCTGCAGAGGGAATCAATGTCCTTGAAATCGCTCAGGCGTTTAGTACTGAAAAGTCAGAGGGGGACTTGCCTGATTATATGGGCACAGACTCGGAGGAGGCAGCGCCAGCGAATGCCCTTTTTGAACGTGCCTCAATCGAGATGCGTTCCTTCTTGCAGCGTATACGTTTGAGTGAGCTACTTGTCCAAACAGAGAGCGCCCCGAGCGGATTGGTAAGGGCGAAACCACCATCGTTTCAACGAGAATCAGATCGTCTAACGCCCTCTCTTGATTAATTAGAGGAAAGGCTCAAGTACATGGCAGCAGAAAAAGTTGCGCAGGCTACCGGACTTCTCGGCTGGGTAGACCGCCGGTTTCCGCTTATCTCGCTCTACAAGGCGCACCTCTCAGAGTATTACGCGCCAAAGAACTTCAACTTTTGGTATTTCTTTGGCAGCCTGGCGATGCTGGTTCTGGTCATTCAGATTGTCACCGGCATTCTCCTGGTGATGCACTACAAGCCCGATGCCTCGCTTAATGACGCCGGAATTCCGGTGGCCTTTGCCAGCGTGGAATACATCATGCGTGAGGTGCCTTTTGGCTGGCTGATTCGGTATATCCATTCCACCGGGGCCTCGGCCTTTTTTGTGGTGGTCTTTCTGCATATGTTCCGTGGCCTTATCTATGGCTCCTACCGTGAGCCGCGCGAACTCATCTGGATTTTTGGCTGTTTAATCTTCCTGTGCCTCATGGCGGAAGCTTTTTTTGGCTACCTGCTTCCCTGGGGCCAGATGTCCTATTGGGGTGCCCAGGTAATTGTTAACCTGTTCTCAGCAGTTCCCCTTATCGGCCCCGATCTTGCCGTCTGGATTCGTGGAGACTTTGTGGTGGGCGATGCCACGCTTAACCGGTTTTTTGCCTTTCACGTAATCGCCCTGCCTCTGGTGCTGGTGGGTCTGGTGGCCGCGCATATCATCGCCTTGCACGAGGTGGGCTCAAATAACCCCGATGGTGTGGAGATCAAGGCCAAGAAAGACAACAACGGCATCCCCCTGGATGGCATTCCGTTTCATCCTTATTACACGGTGCACGATATCTTGGGCCTTGCCGGGTTTGCCTTTATCTTTGCGGCGGTGGTGTTCTTCGCGCCCGAGTTCGGTGGCTACTTTTTGGAATACAACAATTTTATCCCCGCTGACCCATTGGTAACCCCGCCGCATATTGCGCCGGTCTGGTACTTCACGCCGTATTACTCCATGCTGCGTGCGGTAACAGACGTCTTTACCTGGGTCTTTGTTGCCGCAGCCGGTCTCGGTGCCTACGGGTTCTTGCGCATGCAGAACGGTGGGCTGCTCAAGATTATTGGGCTGGTGGCCATGCTCGGCCTGGCCATCGTGTTTCGGGTCTTTGATGCCAAGTTTTGGGGCGTGGTGGTCATGGGTGGTGCGGTGATCATTATGTTTTTCCTGCCCTGGCTTGATCGCTCACCGGTGAAGTCGATTCGGTATCGTCCCACCTGGCAGAAATGGCTCTACGGCGTGTTCGTGGTCAACTTCTTTGTGCTGGGCTATCTGGGTGTGCTGCCGCCATTTCCTGTGGGGCAGGTAGTTTCGCAGCTGGGTACGATCTTCTACTTTGGCTTCTTTGCCCTGATGCCCTGGTGGTCACAGTGGGGTGAGTTTAAGCCCGTACCCGATCGCGTGACATTCCAGCCGCACTAGACCCATGAGACCCATTACGAGCAACGCTATGACCCTCTCTCGCCCCCGTTGGCCCTTGAACCCTCGCCTTGTGCCAGCCGTCCTGTTGTCTCTGTCTTTTGCCTGGATCGCTGCAACGCCCGCGGTGGCGGCGGGCCCGAGCGCACCCCTGGATACCTTTCCGACGGCGAAGCTTACCGACAAGGCCGCGCTTCAGAACGGCGCCAAGCTGTTCATGAACTATTGCCTGGGGTGTCACGGCCTATCCCAGGTGCGTTATAACCGACTGCGTGACCTGGGCCTTACCGAAGACCAGATTAAAGAGAACCTGATTCTCACAGATGCAAAGGTGGGCGATCTGATTAAGACAACCATGCCCTTAAAGGAGTCTGCGGCCTGGTTTGGCAAGGCGCCGCCCGACCTTTCGCTTACTGCACGCTCCCGTTCGTCTGGGGCGGGCAGTGGTGCTGACTGGATCTACACCTATATGCGCACGTATTACGTGGACCCCAGCCGTCCCACTGGCTGGAACAACCTCGTCTACCCCGCCGTCGGCATGCCCCATGTCCTCTGGGAGTTGCAAGGCCAAAACCGCGCTGAGTTCAAAGTAGCCTCCGCGAGTGGGCAGGAACTTCAGGTCTTTGACCGTTTTGTTCCTGTATCGCCTGGCAAGGCTTCGGCAGCCGACTACGACAATCTGGTCGCTGACTTAACCGCGTTTATGGCCTGGGCAGCCGAGCCCGTAGCCCAGACCCGAAAGCAGGTGGGTGTCTGGGTATTGCTCTTTCTGGCCCTCTTCTTTGTCTTTGCATGGCGCCTGAACGCCGTCTTCTGGAAGGATATCCGTTAGGAAGATGCTACGGCGTCTGTCTTGCCTTTATTACTGACGAGCCAGATGCGCTGATGCGCCTACAGAGGCCCGGGCCTGTTATCGGCCTTCTCACCCCTTTTTCTTGCAACAGGAGTCTTACGCCATGATGGTTTTGTATTCCGGTACCACCTGCCCTTTTAGCCAGAGGTGCCGGTTTGTGCTGTTCGAAAAGGGCCTCATGGATTCCGATATGGCACGGGTTCGGGATGTGGATCTTTTCAACAAGCCCGAAGACATTTCAGTTATGAATCCCTACGGTCAGGTGCCAGTGCTGGTTGAGCGTGACCTGATTCTCTATGAGTCGAACATCATCAATGAGTATATTGATGAACGGTTCCCGCACCCGCAGCTTATGCCAGCAGATCCGGTGCAAAGGGCTCGGGCCCGCCTCATGCTGTTGAACTTCGAGCGAGAGCTTTTTGTGCATGTGGAGACGCTTGAAAAGCAGGATGCCAAAAAAATCGATAAGGCGCGGGCTGCGGTTCGCGACAGCCTTTCCCAGCTTGCCCCCGTCGTGGCCAAGTCGAAACACATGTTTGGAGAAGAGTTCTCCATGATTGATGTGGCTCTGGTGCCCCTTCTGTGGCGCCTTGAGCACTATGGCATTGAGCTGCCCAAGGTAGCGGCCCCGGTGCTTAAGTATGCAGAGCGCATCTTCTCTCGGCCCGCCTTTTTCGATGCCCTCACCCCTTCGGAAAAGGTGATGCGGCGCTAGGGGCCCTATGCCGACGATCGAGCCCCCTCCCGAAGTGAGCTCCACCAAGCCCTATCTGGTTCGGGCCATCTACGAGTGGTGCTCAGACAACGGGTTTACTCCTTACATTGCCGTGTCGGTCAACGACCAGACGAGGGTGCCCATAGCCCATGTGCGCAACGGCGAAATCGTGCTCAACGTGAGCCCTCTGGCAACCCACCGCCTGCAACTGACCAACACCGAGGTGAGCTTTACCGCGCGATTCTCTGGGCTGGCAGAGGACATCTGGGTGCCAATATCTCAGATTGTGGCTATCTATGCCAAAGAGACAGGGCATGGTATGGCCTTTGATGTTCCCAAGCCACTGGCCGAGGTTCAGACTACCGAGGATCCGACCACCCTTAACCTGGTTGGGGCTAAGCGCTCCCCAAAGAAGCCGACAGGCCGGGGCAAAGCCAACCGTCGACCTTCGGTGGGGCTCGCGCCGGCGGGCGCCTTATCGCAGGAGCCCCCCGATGACCGACCAGACCCACCGACACAGCCCTCCAATCCCCAAGGTGGTGCGCCTCGCCCCTCCCTTCGCCGGGTTAAGTAGCCTCTCTCTGTTCAGCAGCGGACTCTGCTGGGTCTTGACAGTCCGTCTTGCCGCCCCTTGCGCTCTCCAGAAACCGGCGCCTGCTCCTGTAGAATTTACGCGTTGCCTCGTTAGCACAGTTGGTAGTGCACCTGATTTGTAATCAGGGGGTCGGCGGTTCGAGTCCGTCACGGGGCACCACCTCTTCTGTTCGCCTGGCCAGAGGAACTTCCCGTGGGCAGGCGAATTCTAAGTGTCGGAAGCTGAAATCTATGTTGTCGCTGGCGCTCGCACTGGCCGGTGACCCTTTAATTTGGGTTGATCGCAAACTTTATTCGGAGTGGGCACATGAGAAACACCCTGTTGGTAGTGGCAATGTCTGCCTTCATATTGGTCGCCTGTGGCAAAAAAGAGGAGGCTGCGGTGTCGGCGCCTGCCGGGCCGAGTGCCGTGCTTGATGACACCAAGGTTTTGAACATCTATAACTGGCCAGACTATGTTCCCGAAGGCATGATTGCCGCCTTCGAAAAGGAATTTGGCATCAAGGTGAACTACGACACCTTTGAGACCAACGAGGCATTGCATGCCAAACTGGTGGCAGGCAATAGTGGTTATGACATCGTTGTTCCCGGGGCGGTCTTTGCCAAGATGCAGATAGACGCGGGATTCTTCCAGTCGCTTAAAAAAGATCGGATCCCCAATTTGGCCAATCTTGACCCTGCCGTCATGGCCACCCTAACCAAGGTAGACCCGAACAATGCCCACCTTGTCCCGTGGGGATGGGGCTTTACAACGGTGGGAATTAACAAGACCAAGGTTGAGAAGGCCTTAGCCGGCATGCCCATGCCCGAGAACGCCTGGGACCTGGTGTTCAAGCCGGAGTACACCAGCAGGCTGCGGTCTTGCGGGATTGCCTATCTCGACTCACCGAGTGAAATTCTGCCTGTTGCCCTTCACTATATCGGCAAGGACGCCTATTCCAACGACCCAGCAGACTATCGGGCGGCAGTCGACATGATGCTGAAGGTGCGCAAGGATGTGCGCATGTTTAGCGCCACCATGATCGATGACATTGCGGGTGGAAAGGCCTGCGCCGTAATCGGATGGTCAGGAGATATCAACCAGGCGGCAGCCCGTGTGAAAGAAAATGGCGGCAAGGATGTCATTGAGGCCTTACTGCCAAGTACGGGGGCCCTTATCTTTTTTGACAATATGGCGGTGACCAAGGACGCCAAGCATCCCAATAATGCTATGGCCTTTATCAATTTCTTTCTTCGGCCGGAAAACGCCGCCGCGATGGCAAACGAGGTCGGTTATCCTACCGGCAACAAGGCTGCCATTGGCCTAGTAGATCCCGATATCGCCAATAACAAGACCATCTTTGTAGAGTCTAACTACATGGCGAAAATGATTCCTCCTGGCAGCTTTACCAATGAGGCGCGTGAGGCTATGGCAAGCGCCTACAACACATTGAAAAAGGGCCGGTGATTTCGGTACGTTTTTAGGCGATGTCGCCTGAGGGCTGTTTGTACCGCGGTATAAACAGCCCTTTGCGTTTATTATGGGTTTGGTAAATTCATGGCTGAGACAAACGGGCAAGAGGGCTACCTTGTTGCCGAGAACCTGGTAAAGCGATTCGCAGAGGTTGTCGCTGTCGATGATGTTTCTCTGTCGATTGGCAAGGGAGAGATCTTTGCCTTGCTGGGAAGTTCGGGCTGCGGAAAGTCCACTCTTTTGCGCATGCTGGCAGGTTTTGAGGCCCCTTCGTCGGGCCGCATATTCCTGGGGGGGCAAGACGTAACGAGCCTGCCTCCTTACGAACGCCCTGTCAATATGATGTTCCAGAGCTATGCGCTTTTCCCACATCTCAGTACCTGGGACAATGTTGCCTTTGGGCTGATGCGCGAGGGCCTGCCCAGGGCCGAGATTCAGAAGCGCACCGATGAAATGCTTGCCTTGGTGCAGCTGTCCGCCTTTGCAAATCGCAAGCCCCACCAGTTGTCCGGTGGCCAGCAGCAGCGTGTCGCCCTCGCCCGCAGTCTGGCCAAGCGTCCAAGGCTCTTGCTGCTCGATGAGCCCTTGGGCGCACTGGATAAAAAGCTTCGCGAGCAGACCCAGTTTGAGCTTGTGAACATCATCGAAAATGTTGGGGTCACCTGTGTCATGGTGACCCATGACCAGGAAGAGGCCATGACTATGGCCAACCGCATCGCGGTGATGAGCAAAGGCCGGGTGCTGCAGGTGGGAACCCCACAGGAGATCTACGAATTCCCCAGCAACCGATTTGTGGCCGATTTCATCGGCAATGTGAACCTGCTAGAAGGCCAGCTCAGCCTGGATGCCGCAGACCGCTGCGCCGTGACCACGGCACTTGGCGAGGTACAGGTGGGCTATGGGGTCAGTGGGTCTTTAGCCATGCCGGTGGCCGTTGCCGTGCGACCCGAAAAGATCAGTATTGGCAGGCAACGACCGGCAGCCATAGACCGCAACCTTTTTGCGGGTCGGGTAACAGAGATTGGCTACTTTGGCGCGTATAACAGCTATATCGTAGTGACGCCGCAGGGCATCAAGATCAAGATTAACGAGCCCAACGGGTCACGCCATGTCATGCCCAATATCTCTTGGGAAGATGACGTGTTTTTCTGGTGGGAAGACACCGATGCAGTCGTCTTGCGCGACTAAAGCCTTAGGGTAGCGATATGGCGGGGCTCTCATCTCGTTCGGGCAGAAGGCTGGTAATCGGGATACCGTCTTTCTGGCTGTTCGTCTTTTTCTTTCTGCCCTTTTTAATTCTGCTCTACATCAGTTTTGTGGATATGGGCGAGAGCGTGCACCCGTTTAAGCCCTTATGGGACCCTGCAACCGGCGTCTTGCAGCTCAAATACGAAAACTATCTGAGCATCTTTCAGAGTGCTGAGGGTGCGTGGCTTAAGACCATCTATATCGAAGCCTATCTGCGGTCCATCTGGTATGCCCTATGCACGGCTATCCTCTGCCTGGTAATTGGCTATCCGTTTGCTTACTTCATCGCGCGCTCGGCCCCGAGCATAAGGCCTGCCCTATTGCTTCTGGTGATGCTGCCATTTTGGACATCCTTTCTGTTGCGGGTCTATGCCTGGAAAGGAATCCTTGGAGACTATGGCGTTATTAATCAGATGATCATGGGCCTGGGCTTAAGCAGCCAGCCCGTGCAACTGCTCTACACCGACGTGTCTATGCTCATAGGCATGACCTATGTCTACCTGCCCTTTATGGTCTTGCCGCTGTACGCAACCCTGGTAAAGATGGACTTTCGACTGCTGGAGGCGGCCTACGACCTGGGTGCCACCCCCTGGAAGGCGTTCTGGCTGGTCACCGTGCCTCTTTCCAAGGCGGGAATCATTGCTGGATTCATGCTCGTCTTTATTCCTTCGGTAGGCGAGTTCGTTATTCCTTCGCTTCTTGGCGGGCCCGAGAATATTATGATCGGCCGGGTTGTCTGGGATGAGATGTTTACGGGCAACAACTGGCCACGGGCCTCGGCGCTGGCCGTTGTCATGATTCTGCTCATAGTGGTGCCATTGGCAATCTACTACCGCTATAGCGGTAATCGCAGCGAGGCAGGCAGCCCATGAAGGACTTTTTCACCCGGCACCTGAAGACCTTGTGGATGGCTAAGGTCTACCTTTTTCTGTATCTGCCACTCTTTTTCATGATCGTGTTTAGCTTCAACAGCACGCGGCAGGATGCGAACTTCACCGGGTTCTCGCTGCGCTGGTATGAGGCGCTCTTTCGGGACACCAAGATTGTCGAAGGCTTCTGGCTGTCTCTGCAGGTGGCCACGGTAACGGGTCTGCTCTCGGCCACCCTGGGCACGCTGGCGGCTTTCGTGCTTGTGCGCTATCGCAGGTTTCTGGGAAGAACAGTATTTTCTGGCATGGTCAATGCGCCCCTGGTGATGCCAGAGGTGGTGATTGGCCTGTCTCTGCTGCTTCTTATGGTGGGAGCCCAGAACCTTTTTGGCTGGCCCGAACGCGGAATGCTCACGATAATTTTTGGCCACACCCTATTGGGTATGGCCTATGCCATGGTGGTGGTTCAGAGTCGTCTGCTCGAAATGGACCGCAGCATTGAAGAGGCCGCGATGGACCTCGGCGCCAGACCGCATCAGGTGTTTTTTCTGGTGACGCTGCCGAACATTTTTCAGGCCATTCTGGCTGCGTTTCTGCTGTCCTTTACGCTTTCCTTCGATGATGTGGTGATCGCGGAATTTCTCTCGGGACCGGGCGTGAGCACCCTTCCGCAGGTTATCTATGGCTATGCCCGGCGCGGAATTAACCCAACCATCTATGCCGCCGCATCTCTTCTGATTCTTACCGTGACTATCGTGGTGATCAGTTATGCGGTCTGGGTTGCCCGTGCGACCCGCAGGCGAGAGCGAGAAATAGCCCTGGCAGTTCAGCAGTAGGGGTGTTCAGAGCTATCCGCTTACGCCCCAGCGCAACCGATAGTCTTGCACCGCCTGTTGGTACTGGCTAAGCCCGGGGTCGTCTGAGGCCCGCAGAAAAGACAGCAGGCCGTTCAGACTGGCAATGGCCTGCACCGGAATGCCGAACTGCGACCAGACCTCTTGCACGGCCGAAGTCGCGCTGGGATGGTCTGCCGTGCCGCCCCGTTCCATGCGATCCAAGGCAATCAGCACCCCCACCGGGGTGGCACCCTGCGCACGTATCGCCTCTACAGACTCTCGCACGGAGGTACCAGCAGAGATGACATCATCGACAATTACGATCTTCCCCGCCAAGGGGGCACCGACAATCGTACCGCCTTCGCCGTGGTCTTTGGCCTCTTTGCGGTTAAAAGAAAACCGAATGTCCCGGCCTTGCTGGAACAAGGAGACGGCGGTTGCAGACACCAGAGGAATCCCCTTGTAGGCGGGCCCATAGAGGCCATCGGCAGCCCAGAGGCGGCTGGTTTCGGCCGCCAGAAACGCCTGGGCATAGAACCCGGCGAGCCTGCCCAAGAGGCCTCCGCTATAAAATAGCCCGGCATTAAAAAAATACGGGGACTGACGGCCCGCCTTAGTGGTAAAGCTGCCAAAGCGCAGTACTCCCGCGTCGATGGCAAACCGAAGAAATTCGGCCTCGTAGCCGGAGGCCTTGCTGACACTGCTGCTAGGCAGAGGGGTCTGTGGGCTCGCGGACATTCGTGAAAGAATACACCTATGCGTGTCATTAGCCTCAATGCCAACGGCCTGCGGTCTGCCGCCCGTAAAGGGGCGCTCGACTGGCTTTCTTCGGCTCAGGCAGACTTTGTCTGCATTCAGGAGCTTAAGGCCCAGCCAGAAGACCTCTCTGATGCGGTTCGCACCATCGGCGATTCGTCGGGCCAGACCCTTGGATCGGTGGTGCTCTGCGCGGTACAAAAGGGATACAGCGGGGTGGGCCTGTATTCGCGTGCTGCGCCTTTGGCGACACAGGCGGGCATTGGCGTGCCTGAGTTTGACCAGGAGGGGCGTGTCCTGCGTGCCGATTTTGACTCGCCCCTTGCTGGAATACCCGCGGTGTCGGTCGTAAGCCTCTATGCCCCGTCCGGGTCTGCGTCAGAGGCCCGGCAGGCCTCTAAGTTTCGGTTTCTCAGCGCCTTCTTGCCGGTACTTGCTGCTTGGCACGAGGAGTCTCGCACTACCGGCAGGCAGTTCGTGGTCTGTGGTGACTGGAATATCGCCCATACCGAACGTGACCTCAAGAACTGGAAAGGCAACCAGAAGAACTCGGGATTTCTTCCCGAGGAGCGGGCCTGGATGACCCAGGTCTTTACCGAACTCGGATGGGTGGATGTCTATCGGCAGCTGCACCCCCTTGAGGAGGCGCAGGCCTACACCTGGTGGTCTAACCGGGGCCAGGCCCGGGCCAACAATGTGGGATGGCGTATCGACTATCAGGTGGCAACCCCTGGCATCGCCGCCCGGGCCCAGTCCGCCTATGTCTACAAAGCGCAGTCTTTCTCAGACCATGCCCCTTTGGTTGTGGACTATCAATGACGTCTCAGTGGGATTAGCCAGAAAAGGCCAGCGTTTTTCTCGCGTTACTCGTTACTCGACTGTAACGCTCTTTGCCAGGTTGCGCGGTTTATCAACATCGTGGCCCCGGGCAAGCGCCACATGGTAGGCCAGTAGCTGCAACGGGACCACATGCAGTATTGGGGACAACAGGCCTGCATGGTCTCCGAGGCTAATCACCTGAACCCCTTCGGAGGCGGTAAGTCCCGCCCCCTGGTCTGCAATCACATAGAGGGCGCCGCCTCGGGCGCGCACCTCCTCTAAGTTGCTCTTGAGTTTTTCAAGCAACTGGTCGTTGGGGGCCACCGCCACCACCGGCATCTTGGCATCGACCAGGGCCAAGGGCCCGTGCTTGAGCTCGCCTGCGGCATAGGCTTCGGCATGAATATAGCTAATCTCCTTGAGCTTTAGGGCACCCTCTAGGGCAATCGGATAGTGAATGCCCCGTCCGAGAAAAAGCGCATGGTCTTTGTCGACAAACTGGCGTGCCCAGGTTTGAAAGGCTGGCTCTGCGGCAAGCATGGCGGTAAGCGCTGCAGGCAGGTGTCGCAGCTGCATGACATGCTGCGCCTCCTGCGCGGCCGAGAGCCTGTGGTGGGTCTTGGCCAGCGTGAGCGCCAACAAAAACAAGGCAGCAAGCTGTGTCGTGAAGGCCTTGGTAGAGGCAACGCCGATCTCGGGGCCGGCCCGCGTGAGAAACCGCAGGCCTGCGGCGCGAATCAGCGACGACTCGGGCACGTTACAGATCGACAGGGTGTGCTCGGCCCCAAGGCGCTTGGCATGGTCTAGGGCGGCGAGGGTGTCGGCTGTCTCGCCCGACTGAGAGATCGCAACTACCAGTGTCTGCGGCTGCCAGACACTGGTGCGGTAGCGATACTCGCTGGCAATTTCCACCGTACAGGGCAGGCCTGCAATGGCCTCAAGCCAGTAGCGGGCCACAAGCCCCGCATGAAAACTCGTGCCACAGGCCAGAATCAGAACCTGCCGCGTCTGTGCGAAGACTGCGGGCGCCAAGCTGCCAAAGAGTTCGGCCGAGATGCTGCCCGCCCCGGTGACCATTTCGAGCGTGGCGGCAACTGCGCCGGGCTGCTCGTGGATCTCTTTGTGCATGAAATGGGCATAGGGCCCCAGGGCCACATCGTCTGCCGAGAGGCTAGAGCGGGTGACGGGGCGTTCGATGGGGCGGTCATCGGCATCTATCAGCCGTCGCGCTACAGGCCCGAGCTTGTCGGTGCGATGCAGGGTAATGAGGTCACCGTCTTCAAGGTAGACCATATCGCGCGTAACCTGCAGCAGGGCAGAGGCATCAGAGGCGAGATAGGCCTCATCAGGAGAACTGCCGATTCCCAGAATAAGCGGTGCCCCGAGTCGGGTTGCCACGACGGTCTGTGGATCTTGGCTGCTGATCGCTGCCAGAGCGAAGGCGCCCTTGAGTTGCCTGCGGACGCGGCACAAGGCTTCTGTGAGCGACTGCGATTGACGCCGCACCTGGTGCAGCAGATGGGCCACCACCTCGGTATCGGTCTGCGAGGTAAAGGTGTACCCCTGCGCCATGAGAGTCTGGCGCAGGGCCTCGTGGTTTTCGATAATGCCGTTGTGCACCAGGCAGACTGACAGGCCCTGGCCTTCTGACAGATGGGGATGGGCATTGTCTTGCGTAACAGCGCCATGGGTGGCCCAACGGGTATGCGCGATTCCTACCTCGGCAGCCATGCCAGCGGCAGACTGGGCGAGTTCCTGCACCCGGCCTACGGCCCGCAGGCGACGTATGCCCTGGGCGGCATCGAGCACTGCTAGCCCAGCGGAGTCGTAGCCCCGGTATTCCAGTTGACGCAGGCCTTCAATCAGAAAGCCCACAATGTTATGGGAATGGACTGCTGCCACAATACCGCACATTGGGGCTATTTCTCCGGTTTCTGGGGCCGAGGGTAATTGGTGATGTGCGCCTGACGCACCCGCGACAATGCCAAGGCATGCGGCGGAACATCTTTGGTCACCGTGGTACCTGCCCCCACCGTGGCCCCTGCCCCGACCCGTACGGGCGCCACCAGTTGTGTGTCAGATCCGATAAAGGCACCGTCTTCGATGACGGTCTTGTGCTTTGCTGCGCCGTCGTAGTTGCAGGTGATGGTGCCGGCTCCGATGTTTACGTGGGCACCAATGGTGGCATCGCCGAGATACGAGAGATGATTGGCCTTGGAATGCGGGCCGAGGCGGCTGTTTTTGACCTCAGTGAAGTTACCCACATGGCTATGCTCGGCCAAGACGGTACCGGGTCGAATACGGGCAAACGGGCCAACCACGGCTGAGTCGCCGATCTGGCAGTCTTCCAGCAGGCTCATGGCGTGGATCTGCACCGCCGAACCTACTGCTACGTTCTTCAGCAGACAGTGCGGCCCGATACGAGCGCCATCGCCCAAGCTTACGGTGCCCTCAAAGACGCAGCCCACGTCAATAAAAACATCTTGGCCACAGCGCAGACTGCCGCGACAATCAAACCGGTCCGGGTCGGCAAGCTGTACGCCTGCATCTAGCAGTTGCTCGGCCTGTCGGCGCTGATAGACCCGCTCGAGTGCAGCACGCTGGGCCTGGCTATTGACGCCTTCAATCTCGATGGGGTCGGGGCAGATGAGGCTTCCGATGGTGTGCCCTTCGGCAACCGCCATGGCCAGCACGTCGGTGAGGTAGTACTCGCCCTGGGCATTGTTGTTGCCTAGCTGGTTCACCCAGCGGCGCAGGCATTCGGTGGGAGCGATGAGAATGCCTGAATTGATTTCGCGAATCGCGCGCGTCTCGGCATCGGCATCTCTGTGCTCTACGCTTCGCAGAATATGGCCCCTGGCATCGCGGACAATGCGGCCGTAGCCAGAGGGGTCGGTCACCTCGGCGGTAAGCAGGGCCATGCCATCATGGGCATGGGCTAGGGCAACAAGTTTTGCGAGTGTTTCGGGCCGCAGCAAGGGCACATCCCCGTAGAGCACCATGCACAGGCCGTCGGTCGGGAGCTCGGGCATTGCGACAGACACGGCATGGCCGGTGCCCTGGGGCGGGTCTTGCACGGCAAAAGCAAGAGGACAGTCGGTGGTCTCAAACCGCGACAGGCTGGCCAAAACCTGCTCGGCGCCGTGGCCTACCACCACCACAATACGATGCGCACCACAGGCCTGTGCCGTGCGAATGACATGACCGGCCATCGGAATTCCGCCTATCGGATGCAGTATCTTGGGCAGGCTACTTTTCATGCGGCTGCCCTTACCAGCGGCGAGCACAATCACATTCATGCGGATGGCATTATTCATTTGGGAGCTCGATACCCCATAGCTTGACAATAAGGGCTGCCATGTTCAGCAGCAACAGCAGTACCAGAAAAGACAGTAGCAGCACCCACCGGCGGGTGGCCCTCTGTTCGCGCGCCAGTGCCGCCAGCGTTCGGGCTACGGCATCGGGTGCGGGGTGGGCCATACGGCTAAGGGCGGTATGGGCCAGCCGGGGCAGTTGCGGCAGCATCACGGACCAGCGCTCGGCTTCGCGCAGGGTCTGCCGTTTTAATGCTGCAAAGCCCACCTGCTCCTGCATCCATTTCTCGAGAAACGGCTTGGCGGTTACCCAGAGGTCGAGGTCAGGATCGAGCTGTCTGCCAAGGCCTTCGATATTGAGCAGCGTCTTTTGTAGCAGCACCAGCTGCGGCTGAATCTCGACATGAAACCTGCGTGAGGCCTGAAAGAGCCGCAGAAGCACCTGGCCAAGTGAGATCTCTTTTAAGGGGCGGTCGAAAAAGGGCTCACAGACACCCCGTACCGCTGCCTCGAGGGCATCCACACGGGTATTGGCAGGCGCCCATCCCGACTCGATATGCAGCTCTGCAACCCGCCGATAGTCGCGCCGAAAAAAGGCCAGAAAATTCTGCGCGAGATAGTTTTTGTCGTACTCCGACAACGTGCCAACGATGCCGAAGTCTAGCGCGATGTAGCGGCCGAACCGGGGACCACGGTCGGACACCAGAATGTTGCCGGGATGCATGTCGGCATGAAAATAACCATCGCGAAAGACCTGCGTAAAGAAGATCTCGACCCCATCGCGAGACAGTTGCTTTAAGTCTACCCCTGCCTCACGCAGCTTCTGCATTCGGTTGATCTGAATGCCGTAGACCCGTTCCATCACGAGAACATCGGTGCGACAGAGATCCCAGAGCATCTCTGGGATCTGCAACAGAATCGAGCCCTCAAAGTTTCTGCGTAGCTGCGTAGCGTTGGCCGCTTCGCGTACCAGGTCGAGCTCGTCGTGCAGGTAGTTGTCAAACTCTGCAACCACTTCACGTGGCTTGAGCCGCTTGCCGTCGGCCGAGAAACGCTCGACCACCTGTGCAAAAAGCCGAAGCAGGGCCAGGTCTTTGTCAATAATCCGGGCCATGCCTGGGCGCAGCACCTTGACAGCCACTTCTCTGTCGTCATGCAGCCGGGCAAAGTGCACCTGGGCGATGGATGCGCTTGCAACAGGCTGCGTTTCGAACTCCGCGAAGATCTCGTGGATAGGCTGGCCAAGCGACTTCTCAATGGTTGCGACTGCAAGCAGGGAGTCAAAGGGCGGCACCTGGTCCTGCAGCATGGCAAGGGCATCGGCGATGTCTTCGGCCAGCAGGTCGCGTCGGGTTGATAAGACCTGGCCAAACTTCACAAATATGGGGCCAAGGCTCTCCAAGGCTTTGCGGATCCGCGTGCCGCGGGGCTCGGTAAAACGCCGCCCGAGTCGCAACACCTGCAGCAGGAGTCCCAGGCTGCGGGAGTTAAGCCCCCGACGGGCGCCATCTACGGCAAGCTGGTCAAGGCCATACTTCAGAATGACCCAGCCAATAGTAACCATGCGAAACAGGGAGTTCATGGTGACGAAGGGTCTGGCCTTAGGTTCTCAAACGGAAAAAGGTCACGATCCAGCAGATGTGAAGGCTTGACATTGCCCAGCGCCTTGAACATGGAGTCGATCCGCCCCGGGTGCCTCTTCTCCCAGTCTTTGAGCAGCGCCCTCACCTGCTGCCGCTGCAGGTTTTCCTGCGAGCCGCAGAGGTCGCAGGGAATGATGGGAAAGCCCTGGTGCAGTGACCAGGCCTCAAGGTCGTCTTCTTCAACATAGGCCAGAGGCCTAATCACCACATGCTGGCCGTCATCAGACCGCAGCTTCGGGGGCATCGCCTTAAGGCTTCCCCCGTGGAACATATTCAGAAAAAATGTCTGCAATATGTCGTCTCGGTGATGCCCCAGGGCGATCTTGGTGGCCTTCAGTTCGGTGGCAAGCCGATAGAGAATGCCGCGCCGCAGCCGTGAGCACAGGGAGCAGGTGGTCTGCCCTTCGGGAATTACGCGCTTGACAATGCTGTGGGTGTCCTGCCTTTCGATGTGAAAGGCAAACCCGCGGCTAGAAAGGTAATTCGGAAGCACATCGGTGGGAAAGCCCGGATGGCCTTGGTCGAGATTGACGGCAATCAGGCTAAAGGGCACAGGCGCCCGTTGCCGAAGCCCCTCAAGAATATCGAGCATCCCATAGCTGTCTTTCCCGCCAGACATACAGACCATGATGCGGTCGTGCGGCGCGATCATGTCGAAGTCGGCGATTGCCTGCCCCACCAGGCGGTAGAGCCGTTTGGAGAGCTTGTTTATCTCCGTTTCATTACGCAGGCTCTTAGGGCTGCGGGCCGCCAGGCCAATTGGCTGCCAGAATTCAGCGGGGGCGGGGGAGGCGCTGGTCATTGGGTACCGGTTACCGATTGTTGCGATGAGCCGTGCCGTGCCGCACGCCAGACCAGCACCTCTACGCCATGGCTTGCGCAGTCCTCATAGACATCGGGCTTCTGGGTCTGCACGCGCACCGCCTTGGCCGGGCAGTGTGTTAGGCAATAGTCGGCAATAGCATCAACAAGGGTCTCTTGTAGGTTGAAGTGGCGCGTTGCCAAAAGCCCTTGAATACCCGCGCGCATAAAGTCATAGTCGATGACATCGCGAATGCTGTCTCTGGCCGACTGGCTGACCGATAAGGGCAGGAAAAGGTCTACGTCCACAATCACCCGCTGGCGGCGCGAGACTTCATGGTTATGAAAGCCAATAGAGGCTTGGATCTCGTAGCCCGAGAGAAACAGACGCCGGCAGTCAGCAAGGCGAGGATCAAAAAGCACGGTCATGGTCGGGAGCGGGCAAGGCGATGGCAAGAACAGGAGTGAGCCGGCATGGTATGAGAAGCGATTGTCCGCGAGATTGTCTCGAAAATTATTCTGGACTTAGGGCCGCGCAAACTGCAGGTCGCGGCCACTGGGAATGAGATGCTGACCGCCATCGACCAGTAACGTGGTTCCCGTTACCGCGCGGGCGGTGGCAAGCCAGCAGACCGCATCGGCGATTTCTTCTGGCTGGCTGGATGCGCCCAATGGCGAAACCTTGTGGGCCTGCGCAAACCCCTCTTCTGACTGCCCTTGGGCGGCCAGGGTAAAGCCAGGCGATATCCCGAGTACCCGCAGCCATGGCCCGAGGCTGCGCGCCATGAGTTCGGTAGCCTGCGCAAGGGCGGCCTTCGATAGCGTGTAGCTAAAAAAATCCGGGTTTGGGTTTGCCAGTTTCTGGTCCAAGAGATTGATTGCGACTCCTGCGGGCAGTACAGGCCTGTCTGGCGGTGCATGCCGTTGTACATGGCGGTAGAGGGCCTGGGTGAGCAGCACCGGGGCGATCAGATTGGCCTGGTAATGGTCTGACAGGCTTTCTGCAGAGCATGACTGGGCAAGGTCGAAGTCAAAGACCGAGGCATTATTTACCAGCAGCGATACCGGCCCGATGGACTGGGCCACTTGGTCAAACCAGCCATCGATGGTATCTGCCGCAAGGCTAGTAGATAGGTCTGCCTCAAGCGTGCAGGCCCGGCCTCCCGAGGCAATAATCTGGGCCTTAAGGTCTTGGGCATCGCTGTGGGAATTTCGGTAGTGAATCGCCACCGGCCAGCCGTCCTGGGCAAGTGCCCAGGCGATTGCCCGCCCAAGCCGCCTTCCGGCGCCCGTAATGAGCGCGCTGCCAGATCTGGCTGGGTTCGACCTGGAATGGCCTGCGGCGGACCGGCCGTAATCGGATTCATGGGGCATGGCGCAAGTCTACCTTTGATACCCTGCGAGCATGCCAGACGCGACTGCATCTGATGGTTTGGAAGGGGCCTTGCCCCCGCCTTCCCATGCCCCGAACGCCTCCATGACCATTTTAGAAGCACTGGCTGTGGAGGCTATTGCCGGCGTGGCTTCCGAAGACTCTGGCGCTGCCGGCTGCAGTCAAATGACGATACCCTTTGACCGGTTTATGCACTGGGCGCTCTATCACCCGCGGGAGGGCTACTATGCTGCCTCTGGTGCGGGTCCGGCTGGCCCCTTTGGTGCCAAGGGCGATTTCATTACCGCCTCTGGGCTGGGCCCTTGGTTTGCGGGCGCCTTGGCGCAGGCATTCATGGGCATCGCGCGCCAGGCCTCTGACCCGCAGTCTCTGGTGGTTCGTGAGCTCGGGGCGGGTAATGGAGACCTGGCGGCAGACCTGATGCTGGAACTAGACAGGCAGCACAGCCTTCCAGGCCGGTACGAGATTCTCGAGCCCAACCCGGCGATGCAGCTGCTGCAGCGTGCGCGCATTGCCGCTCTGCCCCTCGGCCTGGCTAGCCGTTTTGTCTGGCTTGACCGGCTCGATGCCAGCATCCCGCCGATCCGAGGACTGATACTGGCCAATGAGGTGGCAGACGCCCTTCCGGTAAAGGTCTTTGAATGGTCTGACTGCGATACCGGAGTCTGGGAATGGGGCCTCGGACTGACGATGGAAGGCCCCAGTCCAGGGGCGGCAGGTCAGGCCCGGGCATCCCCAGGTCTGCGGTGGATGCGCTGGCCCGCAACAGGCCCTCTGCGCGAGGTGGTGCTTCGACGCAAGGCTGCCCAGCAGGGAGCCGGTCTGGGCTGGGCAGCCGGGCATCGTGGCGAATGGTGCCCCTGGCTGCAAGGCTGGGCCAGGGGTCTGGCTGACTCACTGGCCTATGGTGCGCTTCTGATTATCGACTATGGCTACGAGCAGTATGAGCTGGACCATCCTGACCGATCGGCCGGAACTCTGGCGGCCCATCGCCGCCATCGCCGGGTCGATGACTGGGCGGAGATTATTGCGGCGCCTGGCCAGCAGGACATCACCGCCCATGTGAACTTCACCGAACTGGCCAGTGTCTTTCAGGGTCAGGGGCTTGACCTAACGCTGCAGACACAGGCCGCCTGGCTGCTAGACCACGGGGTCCTGGCACAGGCTCAGGCGCGTTACTTCAAACTGCCCGAGGCCAGGGGCCAGGCGCCGGCCAATCCTCAGGCGCTGCGGGCGCTCTCGGGACTGCAGACGCTGTTGTCCGACGCCGCCATGGGCCAGTCGTTTTTGGTGTTGTCGGCTCGTCGGGGCATTAGCCCAGACTAATAAGCTTGGCCAGAAAGGCCCGGCGATGGGCCCGTACGGCCTCGGCTATGGGCGCGCCCGCGCCTGAGGCCGCCGCCTGGGCTATCTCCCCCACAGAAAGGCCCACCAGCTCTTGGGCAAGCCCAGCCCAGCGGTCTTGGCGGGCCCTCCAGGCTTCGGTCCCTGACGCCGGATCGGTGAGCCGTCCCAACAAGAGCAGCGGCCCAAGCCGGTCGGGCTGGCGAAACAGGTCGGCAGACTCGGCCCAGCCCACCAAGGCCTCGGGCCATTCGGGCATGGCAAGCATTAGCGGTGGATAGGGGCAGTTGCGGGCGATTAGCCCGGCCCATTGGCTGACCTCTCGGGGCAGAGCCAGCTGGCTAGCAAGGCTGCCCGGGGTGGTCTTTCCCCAGAGCCAGGCGGCGATCAGGGCCGTGGGCAGCTGCGCCTGCCTGAGTCGCGCGAGCAGGTCTTTCTCGGCCGGGGTTAAGGGGGGCTGCCCAGTGACCGCTGTGTAGCCGTTGACCTCTGCCAGAAAGCCCACCATAGCCTGAGGCGCAGGCGCTTGAAGCCCTTGCCAGAGTTCCTGCCAGACCCGCTCGGCAACCAGGGCATCGACCTCGCCCTGATCCACCATCTGCCGACACAGGGTTAGGGTCTGGGGTGCCACCCTAAAGTCGGGCCATCGGGCATGAAACCGGGCAAGCCTAAGAAGCCGCACAGGGTCCTCGCAGAAGGCGGGACTGACATGCCGAAGCACCTTCTCGGTAAGGTCTGCCTGGCCGTGAAAGGGGTCGTGCAGGTGGCCCGTCGCATCTACCGCCATGGCATTGATTGTCAGGTCACGGCGGGCAAGGTCTTGCTCGAGGCTTACCTCGGGGCTGGCATGAAAGACAAACCCTTTGTAGCCAGGGGCGGACTTGCGCTCGGTACGTGCGAGCGCATATTCGGCCTGCGTCTGGGGGTGCAGAAAGACGGGAAAGTCGGCCCCGACCGGGCGAAAGCCGGCCGCAGACATGATTTCTGGTGAGGCCCCGACCACCAGATAGTCGCGATCAGTGCTGGGCAAGCCCATCAGCGCATCACGCACGGCCCCACCGACGCAGTAAACGCTTACTTTTTGGGGAAGTCTTTTTACAACTGGGTCGTCTGACCGCGCTGGGGCAAGAGAGGGCAGGCTGATCAACGGGCACGCGCGCGGCGGGCTATCAGCCTGCCGCGAGGCGTCTGGCCGCCAAGCATGGCAGGGGCAATCGCGTGCAGGCTCACCGGATTGGTGATCCCTAGTTCGGGCGCCATAGGGCCCTGCCCAATGTTGGGAATGCTGGCCGATGCCAGGTTGTCGCGTGACAGCAGAGGCCTTCCGGGAAGATGCTCCATGATGAGCGCCTGCAGCCATGCAAGCCCATCGGGCAAGGGGAAGATCAGTCGTGGGCGACCGCTGTAGACCCCCGCCCAGTGGACGATTTCATAAAGGCTTAATACTTCGGGGCCAACGCATTCATAGACCTTGCCCCGCGTCTGACTAGCCTGCAGGCAGCGCAAAATAATCTGCACCAGGTCTCCAACATAGATTGGCTGAAACTTGGCATGCGCCGATGCCAGTGGCACCACCGGAAGGAAGGCCTGCATCTTGGCAAAAAAGTTTAAAAACTGGTCCCCTGGACCAAACACCACTGAGGGACGCAGGATCGTCAGGTCGAGGTTGAGTGTTCCGCGCAGGGCGGCTTCTCCTGCCGCCTTAGACCGCAGGTACATCGAAGGGGCCTGGTCTGAGGCCCCAAGGGCACTAATATGAACGAGCCGCCGCACGCCCTGTCGGGTCATGCACCGGGCAAGCCGCGAGGCAAGCCGGACATGCGACTCGTCGAACTCTGGCCCCCAGGGTCTGCCGCTGCGACTCTGCAGTACACCCACCAGGTTGACCACGGCCGAAACACCATGCAAGGCCTCGGCCAAGTCTGCCTCCTGTTGCACATTGGCCTGTAGGATCTCGACACCAGGAAGGCTCCAGAGAGCCTTGGCCTTTTCACGAGACCGGGTAATCACACGCAGGGTACGGGCGGTGCCATGGGCCTCGCGGGCCAGATGGGCGCAGAGCGCCTGGCCAATGAACCCGCTGCCACCGAGTACGGCAATGATGGGTGCGCTGGGTTCGGGGCTGGTCATCGGCGTTCCTTGGTCATACTCACGCGCGTGTCGCCTGTGGCGCTTGCCGCCCGGGGGCGGATCTCAGAGAGCCATTGGCTCAGGGTAGGCTGGCCCGGTGCTGCGGCCTGCTGGCTTAGCAAGGCCTCATACATTACCGTGTTTGCTAGGACCTGCTTTACGTAGTCTCGTGTCTCTGTAAACGGAATCGACTCCGCGAATGCCGCACCAGAAATGGGACGGTCCAGAGAGGACCGCCAGAGATGGCTGCGGGAGGGCCCCGCATTGTAGGCAGCGCTTGCCAACACCGCAGAACCTTCAAACCGTTCCTTCATATCGCGAAGATAGGCGGTACCGAGCCGCACGTTAATACCGGGCTCAGACAAGGCACTTTTATCTACCCGGGCCATGCCAAGACTTCGGGCCACCGACTGGGCGGTCTGCGGCATGAGCTGCATGAGCCCCGTGGCGCCGACGGGAGACTGCACCGATGTGAGGAACCGAGACTCCTGACGAATGAGCCCCATGACCCAGCCGGGGCTAAGACCTTTTTCTTCGGCCCTTTCAGCGATGATCTCTATAAAGGGTTTGGGATAACGCAGGCTGAAGTCATGGGTGTTCTGGGTGCGGATTGCTGCGGCGATTGCCCGGTCGGGCTGGCCTGCATCGAGCGCCAGCCTACTGGCCGCAAGAAGTCCGTTGTCATTGAGCTGCTGGGTAAGTGCATTCCATTCCACCACCGCCTCAGAACGCAGCCCAAGCCGGGACAGGGCCAGGCTGCGATGCAGAAACGGGTTGCTGCTGACATTTGGCGTGACGGCTTCGATGAAAAACTGGTCACGGATCTGGGGCAGGTGCTGCTCTGGCAGAAAAGCGCGGCCAAGGGCCTCGGCGGCAAGAAGCCGATAAAAGCTCCAGCCCTGAGGGATCTCTGACCATATCTGGCGGGCCTTGTCATTCTGGCCAGATTCCGCAGCGAGCCATCCCCGCCAGTAGGCCCAGGTTTCGGAGGCCTGCAGGGTCGGCGGCATGGCGTTTACGAGTCGGTCGAGCGCGCGTGCGTCGGCGCGGCGCAAGGCAAGCCGAGCAGCCGCCTCCAGCACGTCGGGCGGCTGCCTGTCTGCAGAGGGCAGCCCGGCCGACAGGTAGCTCCAGGCGCGTAGGTCGGTGCGCAGCCAGAGCCTAGAAGCAATGGCCAGAGAGGCAAAGGCCCGCTGTTCTTGGCTGAGTGCACCCTGGATGTTGGCAAATTCGCTCGCGGCACGGGCAATGTTGGCGCGGCTCAGGGCAAGCAGGTTCAAAAGAGGCTGCTCTCCGCTTGGCTGTCGCACGCCTTGAGACTGTCCTGCCTTCCAGATTCGGGCGGCCGCCTTCGGCTCTCCTGCAAGGCTTGCCCAACGGGCGCGCAGAATCAGCTCATTTGGTTCGAGCAGCTTTTGCTCGGCCATTGCCTCCAGCAGCCCCAGGCATCCCTCGTTGGTCTCCCGACCGACCAATACTGCCTGTAGCGCAGCTCGGTCTAGCTCTGTTATCTGCAGGCGTGCGCGGGCACACTTGGCCGAGGTGGGTTCCGTAGCATGCTCGGGAAGCGCTCGTAACAAGACCACCAGGTCAGGCCAGCTCTTGCCCCGAACGCCCGCCAGCAGCCAGTCGTTTTTCAGTGTCTGCACCAGAGGGTGACCAGGAAACTCCTGCTCAAAACTAGCAACCGTAAGTTTGGCCAGGGCACCAAAGGGCTGCTGTGCTACGAGAAGACGCGCATTCCAGTAATGGGGCCAGACGGCAAGGGGGTCGCCGGAGAGCTGGACCTTTGCGCGGCTCAGGCTCGGAATATCCTGTCGTTCATAGGCCTGCTTTGCCGCTAGAATCGGGTGCGGCGCGGGCGCAGGCTTAGGCGTTGCCCAGGCAACCCCCGAGACCGAGGGCGCTAAAACCAGCAGTGAGCCGAACACCGCTACGGCCGCCCGATGCCGCGCATTTTTCAGGCCAATTCCGTCCATAAACCCCTGGTCTCCCGAATCCTGTGAATCTTGCTGCGAAGGCGGTAGCTGTGCCTGACTGTAGACTTGCACCATGACGCCAAGGATAGCCTGACGGAGTCCCCTATGACCAGCCTAGAGACAAGCACGGTATCTCAGCCATCCCAGGCCTATTCAAACCAAAACGTGGAAGCGGGCCGTAAGGCAACGCTCCGACGCCTCCTTATGAGTCATCGACAGGAAATGCCAGAATTTGATAGGGCTCTGGCAACCGGCCGAATCGCCGAAATGCTGCGGCAGCGGGCGCAGGAGGAGTTCTGGCGGTGTGTCGCGGTATACCTGCCCTGGCGAGGCGAACCCGATCTGCGCGGCCTCTGGCAGCAATGGCAGCAGGCGGGACTCTCGCTAGCCCTTCCGGTAGTTGTGGGCAGCAGCCGGGCCTTAGAGATGCGGCATTGGACCGAGGGGGTGGACTATGCGTCTGACCTCATGGGGCTGCCGGTACCCGCCACAGGCAGCCCATTGACCTGCGATACCTGGATTATTCCCTGTGTTGGGGTAGGCCCCACCGGGGAACGCCTTGGGGCGGGTAAAGGGTTTTACGACAGGTCTATGGCCCAGCTGCGCGCAGCAGAGCCGACCGGGGTTTTGCTGCCGAGGTTTATTGGGGTTTGCTTTGGCCAGGGAGAGGCCGCCGAACCGTTTGCCGAGCCGCATGACCAGCGGCTCGATGCATGCCTAACAGACCGAGGCTGGCGCCGTTTCTAAACCGGCAAGCCCAAGGTTCTGGGCAATTGCGAGCACCTGTTCGGACCGGTTCATGGTGTAGAAGTGCAGACCCGGAACGCCGGCTGTCAGCAACTGATCGACCAGGTCGGTGACCACTTCCTGGCCAAAGGCCTTAATAGAGGCGATGTCATCGCCATAGCCCTGCAGGCGAGACCGAATCCAGCGCGGAATCTCTGCGCCGCAGGCATCTGAGAACCGGGCGAGCTGGCTGAAGTTTGTGATGGGCATGATGCCCGGAACGATCGGAATCTGTATACCCTGCGCGTAGACATCATCGACAAACCGAAAGTAGGCATCTGTGTTGAAGAAATACTGGGTAATCGCCCCGTGGGCCCCTGCCCGAACCTTCTCGACAAACCGGGTGAGGTCTTCATGCAGAGAACGCGCCTGAGGATGCCCCTCGGGGTAGGCAGCGACTTCCACATGAAAGGCCTCCCCAAAGGAGTCTCTTATGAACCGCACCAGGTCTATGGCATGCCCGAAAGACCCTCCCTGGCCATAGCCTGACGGAAGATCGCCCCGCAGGGCTACCACTTTGGCAATACCGCGGCCCTGATACTCAAGAAGGAGCTCCTCCATGTCATCTTTACTGGCGCCAATACAGGAGACATGGGGCGCCACGGTAGGGAAGATCTGCTGCATCTGGGCTACGGTGGTTCTCGTGCCTTCGCGGGTCGATCCCCCTGCCCCATAGGTGACCGAGACATAGCTCGGAGACAGCCGCAACAGCGCCTGCGCGGCGACGCCAAGCTGCTCTTGGGTCGCCGCGCTCTTGGGCGGAAAAAACTCGAGACTGATCTCGGGGCGGGATCTCATGCAGGCCCTCACTAACAGAGGGAAGGGGTACCGTGTACTGGGCTTTTGCCTACTGCCGCTCAGTGACCGCTTGGTGGCCGCTTCCGTTTCCGCCTAGTACCGGTAGGTCTCGGGCTTGTAGGGCCCCTCCATGGGCACGCCAATGTAACGGGCCTGCTCAGGGCTTAGCTCCGTGAGCATAGCGCCCAGCTTTTTGAGCTGCAGTCGGGCCACTTTTTCATCGAGGTGCTTGGGCAGCACATAGACCTTACCCTTCTCATAAAAATCCTTATGGGCAAAGAGCTCGATCTGGGCAATCACCTGGTTGGCAAACGAAGAGCTCATGACATAGCTGGGGTGCCCGGTGCCGCATCCGAGGTTTACCAGCCGGCCTTGGGCCAGAAGAATGATGCGCTTGCCATCGGGGAAGATGACATGGTCGACCTGGGGCTTGATCTCTTCCCATTTGCATCTGGTGGTGAGCTCAGCAACCTCAATCTCGTTATCGAAGTGGCCAATGTTGCAGACGATGGCCTGGTCTTTCATGCGGGACATATGGTCGAAGCTGATCACGCCCTTGTTGCCGGTAGCGGTAACAAAAATGTCGGCCTTGTCGGCGGCATAGTCCATCGTGACTATGCGGTAGCCTTCCATGGCGGCCTGCAGGGCGCAGATGGGGTCGATTTCTGTCACCCATACCTGGGCAGACAGGGCACGCAGCGCCTGGGCGGAGCCCTTGCCCACATCGCCATAGCCTGCCACGACAGCCACCTTGCCTGCAATCATCACGTCGGTCGCACGCTTAATGCCGTCGACCAGAGACTCACGGCAGCCATACAGGTTGTCAAACTTGCTCTTGGTAACCGAGTCATTCACATTAATGGCGCGAAAGGCAAGCTCGCCCTTGGCAGACATCTCTTTAAGACGATGTACGCCGGTGGTGGTCTCCTCGGTGACGCCAATCACGGCGTCGAGGTTGCGCTGATAAAACCCCGCGTCTTTGGCCAGTTGCTTCTTGATCGAGGCAAAGAGGCAGGTCTCTTCTTCGCTCTTGGGGTGGTCGAGCACATGGACATCGCGGGCGGCCTGGGCGCCGAGGTGCAGCAACAAGGTGGCATCACCGCCGTCGTCGAGGATCATGTTGCTGGGCTTGCCGTCGGCCCAGTCAAAGATGCGATGGGTGTAGTCCCAGTACTCTTCTAAGGTCTCGCCCTTTTTGGCGAAGACTGCAATGCCGTTGGCAGCGATGGCGGCCGCCGCATGGTCTTGGGTAGAGAAGATATTGCAGGAGGCCCAACGTACTTCAGCGCCGAGCGCTGTGAGTGTCTCGATGAGCACCGCGGTCTGAATGGTCATGTGCAGCGACCCGGTAATACGTGCGCCCTTAAGCGGCTGGGACTTGGCGAACTCGTCACGGATGGCCATAAGACCTGGCATCTCGGTCTCGGCGATCTTGATTTCTTTGCGGCCCCAGTCGGCAAGTGACAGGTCTGCCACAACATAGTCGGAAAAGTTTAGAGGTTTTAATACGGCGCTCATCTCGCGCTCCTTTCGGTGAAGAAAAGTTTCGCGAGCGCCGTTTCAAGGTTCAAGAACGTGGAGAGAATCGCCTTGAACTGCCCAAGCCTGGGGATGACAGGTTTAGCCGGTCCACTGAGACCCCAAACCAAAATGCACCCTCGCAACGCTCCTTAGGCAGGCTGAGACTCTAAGCGTTTTAGCTGACCTTGTCAAAACTAACTAGCTTATGAGACCGGTTTTCGTTGCGCCCGAGGGTGGGCCTGGTCGTAGACCTGGGCAAGACGCTGGAAGTCGAGATGGGTGTAGACCTGGGTGGTACTGATCTGGGCATGGCCAAGGAGTTCTTGCACGGCGCGCAGGTCCCCACTGGACTGCAGCAAGTGGCTGGCAAAGGAATGCCGCAGCATATGCGGGTGCACACCCTGGCCCAGGCCAAGCGCTTTGGAACGCGCGGCAAGGCGACGCTGCACCGTGCGGGCCGATAGCCGCTGCCCCCGGGCATTGATGAAAACGGCATGCACGGGTCTATCGCCGTGTAAGGCCTGCAGAAGACCGGTTCGCACCGACAGCCAGCCTTTGAGCGCATCCATGGCCGGGGGCCCCATAGGAAGACTGCGCCGCTTCCCACCCTTTCCGACCACTGTGAGCTCTTGCTGTGCAAGGTCTATCCATCCAGACTGCCGGTCCGCAGGGGTTAGGTCGAGCCCAATAAGCTCTGAGAGGCGCAGTCCGCAGCCGTAGAGAAGTTCGACCATGGCCTGATCCTGATGCCACCGCCAGTCTTCCGATGCCTTCTTGGTAGGCCTGGGGTCATGGCAAGGGTCTTGGCCGGAGGAATCGGGCCCTTGGGCGAAGGCCTGGGCAGCGTCTACTGACAGTGCCTTAGGAAGCGGCCTGCCCGCCCGCGGGGCGCGCAGGCCTTTGGTAGGACAGTAGCCCGGCTCTTGCCCGGGCTGCCGGCCGATCCAGGCAAAAAACTGGCGCCAGCAGGACAGTCTTCTGGCCAGCGATCGGGAGGATATGCCCAGCGCTGCCTGGCCTGCCAGAAGGCCGCGCAGGTCTATGCCGGTTATCTCGCCAGACGTTTTGCTGCCCAGTTCGCCGATCAGGCTGTCGAGGTCGCGCCGATAGGCCCCAAGCGTGTTCCGGGAATAGCTGCGCGCGGCAAGGCTCAGCAGAAACGGGTCAGCCCAGGCTGCAATGGCAGGCCCGGCCTGCTGGGCAGCATGTGCTGCGTCTTTGGTGGGCCGGGACATGGTCTCTATGGTGACCTTTAGAACTCAGGAGCCCTGCGCTTTTGCGCCTGACCCCACCAGACCCAAAAGCGCGGCACTGGCGAGCTCTGCCAGGCCCGCCAAGAGCTCCACCCCATGGTCTTGCGAGAAACGCCCGGGGTCGGCCGAGGCCAGCACCAGAATTCCAAAGGATTCGGGGCTGGCACCGGCGCGCAGCGGAATCATGGCCACCGATCCGCTGTCTGTCGCATCGCCCTCTACTAGACCCAGGGCGAGCCTTGCCTGATAGGCATGAGCCGGCAGACAGAGCGGGCGAATCAGGGCGCCCGCCAGTGCGGCGACCTCATCGTGGTCGTCGCAAAACACCACCGGGGAGGGCATGAGCCGCCCAGGAATGCGCAGCCCCGCCATACGCCCCCAGAGTGCCAGGGCCACGATTGGCACGGAAAACCCTTTGGCCAGCCCCTCGGTAAGCACTGCCAGTCGCTCTACGGGGTCACTGGCCAGCAGGGCCTCGCGTACCCATGCGGTCATCTTGCGCACGATGGCGTCGTTTTCCTCTCCGACATGCATCATCTCTGTGACCCGGGATTCCAGGAGCCGAATCCGATCGCGCAGTACCTGCGTCTGTCTCTGGGCAAGAGAGATCACCCCTGAGAGCTCTTCTTGTGGCAGTTCCAGCTTTGCTAGAAGGGCCGGGTGGTGGATTAAGAAGTCGGGGTTTTCAACAAGGAAACCGGCGACCGCCTCGGGACTGGGGCTATCTGGTTGCTGAGAGGGGGGGCCTTCGATGGCTTTGCCTTCTTGAGGGGGCGGGGCCGCGGGTCTCATAACAATAATGCTCCTTCAAAGACAGTGGTTGCCGGCCCGGTCATGCGCACGGGGTCATTGGCGTCGCCCGACCATCGAATCGTGAGCCGCCCGCCTCGGGTGGATACCGCAATAGGCAGACTCGGAGAAAGCCGTTCTTGGAGGATGCCACTGACCACTGCGGCGCAGGCCCCGGTTCCGCAAGACAAGGTTTCTCCCGCCCCGCGCTCGAATACCCGCAAGGCGATATGACCCGGATCGAGCCATTGGGCAAACCCGGCATTTACGCTCTTGGGCAGGCGACCATGTTCTTGTAAGAAGCGGCCTTCATCCCGCACCGGATGGCCCTCGACAGCCGCAACCCATTGCAAGAGATGCGGGTTTCCCATAGATACTGGGTCTAGCCAGAGCGTCTGCCCTTGAGGCCCAGTAAGGCCATAGCAGGTTGTCCGCCCCCGCACCTCGGTTGGCAGGTCTGTAGTGTCGAAGGGCAGGCTCTCAGGTAGAAGCTGGGGCCGACCCATATCGACCTCGACCTCACCATCGGGCGTGAGGCGGGGCACGATGACTCCGGCCTTGGTCTGCACGCGAATCGAAGGCCCGCGGGCAAGCCCTTTATCGATGACAAATCGCACAAAACAGCGGGCACCGTTGCCGCATTGCTCCACCTCACTGCCATCGGCATTGAAGATGCGGTAGTGGAAGTCAGAGTCTGGCGTGCGGGCGGGCTCTACAACGAGGATCTGATCGGCACCCACCCCAAACCTACGGTCTGCGATACGACGAATCTGCTCGGGCGCGAGGACCCAGGGGTCTAGTCCTTGCAGGGCGTTGATCACGACAAAGTCGTTTCCCGCCCCCTGCATCTTCGTAAAGGTGAGCTGCATGTCCAGCATTATGGGGCTTAGGAATAGACCGAAGAAAGCCCGGGCGGACGGGTCTTGAATCTCCGGTGCGTCCAGAGATACTGGCTCGGGTCTTCGCGAATCCAGCCTTCTATCTTCTGGTTGAGATCGGTGACACAGGTCGCAAGGTCTTGTTCGTCTGCCTCGTCGTAGCGCCACCCAGGGTAGAACCGAGCCTCGTATCCTTCGGGCGTGAGCCGGGTGACCATGGGTACCACCGTGGCCTTGGCCATGCGCGCCAGTCGTACGAGGCTTGTTGGGGTGGCGGCAGGTTCCCCAAAAAATGGCGCAAAGACGGCGCCATTTCGGCCGAAGTCCATATCCGAAGAGAAATGCGCGGTTGTGCCGTCGCGCAGTATCCGCGCGAGCCTGCCAATGCCCTCCCGTCGGGAAATGAGAATTGCGTTTGCGAATCGATTCCGACCCTCTAGCATCCAACGGTCCATTGCAGGAATCGACTGATTGGAATACAGACAGACAAGCATCCGATCAATCTGCAGTCGCGTACCCCCGGCATCAATGCCAAGAAAGTGGGGCGCCAGGACAATCACAGGACCCAGTCTGGAACTGTCTGCGGCCTGAAGATGCTCTAGCCCCGAGACCCGCACGCGTCGAATAATCTCCTCTTGTGGCTCTCGCCAGAGCCAGAAAAGGTCAAACAGGGCGATTGAGAACTGTTTAAAGAAAAGCTTCGCTACCTCTGTGCGCTGGGTCTCGGACCATTCCGGAAAGCAGATCCGCAGGTTGGTCTGGGCAATCCGTCGCCGCCGCCCTGCCACTCGGTAGGCAGCCGCACCAACAGCCGCAGCGCAGCTTCTTTGCAGGCGCAATGGCAGCCTGCTCAGCAGGCTGCCCAGACCCAGGGCGAGCATGGCCGCGATGGATTTAAAGAGGCTGACCATGGATTTTTTTGTACCGGTTGTAGCCCCACAGGTACTGCTCGGGCGCGCGCGCGATATGGGCCTCGACCTCCTTATTCATGAGACCAACGGCTTCTTGTAGCGAAATCGAAGGCAGAAGATCGTCGAAGAACGTCTCTTCGCCTTGACTATCCCGCACCTTCCAGGGCGCTAGCCGAAGACTCCAGCCTGCGTCGGTTCGCAGCGCCGCGGCCCAGATAATAGCCGCGCCCGTTGCCTGAGCCATGCGTATGGGCAGGGTCATGGTGTAGGCGGGCCTTCCAAAGAAGTCCGCGACCAGGCCTTCGCCTTCGGAGGGGACCTGATCTGGAAGCAGCCCTATCGCGCCCCCCTGTTTCAGCGCACGCATCAACTGGCGTACGCCCTGGGCATTTGCGGGCACGGGTCGGACCCCTTCGGCAGATCGAAATGTCCGCAAGAGCCTTTCAATTTCCATCCGACGCGCGGGGCGGTAAAGGACAGTTAAGGGGAACTCCCGGGCGACCCGCCGGGCGGCAAGCTCGAAGGCGCCTAGGTGGGGCGTCAGGAAAATCAGTCCTTTGCCTTTGGACAGCGCTGCAGACATTTCCTGCAGGCCTGAGACCTCCATGGCCATCTCGGTCTCTGGGCGGCACCAGACCCTGGGCAGTTCGCTCAGCATCAGGCCGGACTGGGCAATAGCCCTGAGCTTGCCGGGGGGCCTTGACTCAGGCGCAGACCGACGCCAGTAGAGGAGGGCCTGCGACCATTGGGTATTGAAATCGCGACGATAACGCGCAGACCCAAGCCACATTAACAATCCGAGAAGAAACCCGAAGGCCCTGAGCACCGGCAGGGGCAAAAAGGAGGCCAATTTGAATAGAGTCTGCATAACCACTATAGTGAGTGCATCGCCGATTTAATCGACAACTTGCGGGGCGATTGTCGTTCAAATACCGCTAAAGCGTTTGCCATACGCGACACAGGGCCATAGGTTTAAGGCCACAACTCCTTCGGCAAGCACTGACAGCAACCGCAAGCGGTCTATCCGATGGAGAGTGCTATGTCTCAAGATTTCTTTTTTACCTCTGAATCCGTCTCTGAAGGGCACCCTGACAAGGTTTCCGACCAGGTCTCTGACGCTATTCTGGATGCCATCCTGGCCCAGGATCCCTACTCGCGCGTTGCCGCCGAGACGCTCTGTAACACCGGCCTGGTGGTACTCGCTGGCGAAATCACCACCCAGGCCAATGTGGACTACATCCAGGTAGCGCGAGAAACCATTAAGGGTATTGGCTACGACAACACCGACTACGGGATTGACTACAAGGGCTGCGCGGTTCTGGTGGCCTATGACAAGCAGAGCCCGGACATTGCCCGTGGCGTCAATGCGGCCCATGATGACAACCTCGACCAGGGTGCGGGCGACCAAGGACTGATGTTTGGCTATGCCTGTGATGAGACTCCTGTATTGATGCCTGCTGCGATCTACCTTTCACATCGTCTGGTGGAGCGGCAGTCGCTCTTGCGTCGCGACGGTCGAATGCCCTGGCTACGGCCGGATGCCAAGTCTCAGGTTACCTTGCGCTACGAGAATGGGCGCCCTGAGCGCATCGACACCGTGGTCTTGTCCACGCAGCATAGCCCTGATATTGGTCTCGAGTCTCTGCGCGAGGCAGTGATCGAGGAGATCATTAAGCCGGTTCTGCCCAAGGACCTGGTCAAGGGCGAGATTAAGTATCTGGTGAATCCTACCGGGCGGTTTGTGGTCGGTGGCCCCCAGGGTGACTGCGGCTTAACGGGACGCAAAATTATCGTCGATACCTATGGCGGCGCGGCGCCCCATGGCGGTGGCGCATTCTCGGGCAAGGACCCATCCAAGGTAGACCGATCGGCAGCCTATGCCTGCCGATACGTTGCAAAGAACATTGTTGCTGCGGGCCTTGCCAAGAAGGCCTTGATTCAGGTGAGCTATGCCATTGGGGTTGCCCGGCCCACCTCTGTCTGGGTAAGCACCGAAGGCACCGGGGTGGTCGCAGACGAGCGTATAGCCAAGGCGGTGGGCCAGATCTTTGACCTCAGACCGAAGGGGATTATCAAGATGCTGGATCTGCTCAGGCCGATCTACCGCAAGACCGCGTCTTATGGGCATTTCGGGCGAGAAGAACCCGAATTTACCTGGGAGGCGACAGACCGCGCCCAGGCACTGCGTCAGGCCTGTGGGCTGTAGCGATGATTCCTGTCACGATACTCACGGGCTTTTTGGGCGCAGGCAAGACCACGCTGCTAAAGCGTATCTTGTCAGAGCCGCATGGCCAGAAGATCGCAGTGATTGAGAATGAGTTTGGCCAGGAGAGCATCGATAACGAGCTGCTGTTTGCCGATCAGCAAGAGCGTATTATCGAGATGAACAATGGCTGCCTCTGCTGCACGGTAAGAGGCGACCTTGTGGAGATGCTCGGCCGGCTGGCTGAACGCCGTAAGGCCGGTGAGGTCTCTTTTGACCGCGTGGTGATCGAGACCACCGGGCTTGCGGAGCCTGGCCCTGTGGCACAGACGTTTTTTGTTGACGATGCCATAGCCGATCAGTACCTCATCGATGCGGTGATCACGGTAGTGGATGCCGTGCATGGCCCTGTGCAGCTCTCTGAGCACTCCGAGGCGCAGGCCCAGGTGGGCTTTGCTGACCGAATCCTTATCTCCAAGGCCGACCTCGTGTCTGAAGAAGCGCTGTCAGCGCTCAGGCGACGCCTGGTGGCCATGAACCCACGTGCCCCTATTCGTTTGGTGCATTTTGGTGAGGTACCGATTGCAGAGGTCTTCGATATTCGGGGGTTTAATCTCAATGCCGCCCTGGATCTTGACCCCGATTTTCTCGATACCGAAAAGCATCACCATCACGATGATGATGTTGGATCATTTTTGTTTAAGGCAGAGCGGCCGTTTGATAGCGATAAGTTTGAGGCTTTCATCTCTGCGGTGAGCCAGGCCTATGGGCCGGAGCTCTTTCGCTATAAAGGGGTTCTCTGGATCAAAGGAAGCGACCACCAGATGATCTTTCAGGGGGTGCATATGCTCATGGGAGGGGACAAAGGCCGCCCTTGGGCCGCCTCTGAGAAGCGGCAGACCCGCATTGTCTTTATTGGCCGTCGCCTTCCGCAGGATACAATCGTCAAAGGTCTCACCCAGTGTCTTGTCTGAGGTTGAGGTGGGCTGAACCTGTTTGACTGAAGGTGGTGTTATGAAATCAACGGATCGTCTTGTCATCTCGTCTGAAGAGATGCTTCTGGCACAGCCGGAATCTGAATATATGAGTCCGGCGCAGCTTGATTTTTTTCGCAGAAAACTCAAAGAGCTGGAGTCTGAGTTGCGGACCAACGCTGGTGAAACCACCGAGCACCTTCGTGAGACTGTTCTTGTGCCCGACCCGGCGGATCGCGCCACAATTGAAGAAGAGCATGCACTGGAGCTGCGCACCCGCGACCGCGAACGCAAGCTCATTAAAAAAGTGCAGCAGGCACTCGCCCGTATTGATTCGGGCGAGTATGGGTTTTGTGAGGAGACAGGCGAGCACATCGGCCTGCAAAGGCTTTTGGCCCGGCCGACAGCCACCCTATCGGTAGAGGCGCAGCAGCGCCGCGAGATGCGTCAGAAGCAATACGGCGACTAGCCCTTTTTATGGCTGACCTGCAGCATACGCGTCAAAAGGCCGCCATCCTCGCGGAGGCGCTGCCCTATATCCGTCGGTTTCATGGCAAGACCGTTGTCGTGAAATACGGTGGAAACGCGATGACCGATGAGGCGCTCAAACAGAGCTTTGCCCATGATGTCGTTCTCCTTAAACTCGTGGGCATCAATCTCGTGGTCGTGCATGGAGGCGGCCCCCAGATAGAAGAACTCCTTGGCCGTGTCGGTAAAAAGGGGGAGTTTGTTCAGGGTATGCGGGTGACTGATGCCGAGACAATGGATATTGTGGAGATGGTGCTCGCCGGCAAGGTCAACAAAGAAATTGTCGAACTCATCAACCATGCGGGCGGCAAGGCTGTTGGCCTTACAGGCCAGGATGGCGGGCTTATTCGAGCGAAAAAACTCATGCTCAGCGCCCAGGACGCCCCAGAGCAGATGCTCGATATCGGTCAGGTGGGAGAGATTGAGCAGGTTGACCCCGATATCGTCCACTCCTTGCTGCGCGGAGGATTTATTCCCGTGATCGCCCCGATAGGCTCAGGGGCCCACGGAGAAACCTACAACATCAATGCCGACCTGGTCGCCGGTAAGCTGGCTGAGATTCTCAAGGCCGAAAAACTGGTGCTCATGACCAATACGCCGGGAGTGCTCGACAAAAATGGGCGGCTGATCACAGGGCTTACCGCACGCGAGATTGATGCACTTTTCGCCGATGGCACCCTGTCTGGGGGAATGCTGCCCAAGATCAGTTCCGCCCTAGACGCCGCCCGTGGCGGCGTTCAGTCAGTGCATATCATCGATGGTCGTGTGCCCAACAGCCTTCTGCTCGAGATCCTGACCAGTGAGGGTGTGGGCACCATGATTCGCTCGCACTAGTCTGTCGGTTCAGGCAGGCAGGGCAGGCAATGCATCGTCTTGGTCGCCTTGGGCGAAGGCCCTCTCGATCTGACGACCAGCAACGGCGGGTATGGCTGATCGACCTGGATAACACCCTTCACGATGCCAGCTGGCGTCTGATGGCCGAAATCAATGCGCGCATGACCGGCTTTATATCGGATCGTCTGGGCGTGTCTCTGCAGGCTGCCGGAGCGCTGCGCACCAGGTACTGGCATCGCTACGGGGCCACCCTTCTTGGGCTGATCCGCCATCACGGTGTAGAGGCTAACGATTTCCTGCGTGCGACGCATCCGGACCGTGACCTGCCTCCTTTCGTGGCACGCAGGCCGGGCCTGAGGCGGGAACTGGCGGCGCTCACGGGTCAGCGCTGGCTGGTCACCAATGCGCCTCGGGACTACACCGACCACTTGTTGCGAATTCTCGGTATTGCCCAGTGTTTTGACCGGCTGGTGTGTATCGATGACATGCATTCGATATCGCGGCTGCGGCCCAAGCCCCACCCATTGCTGTGGCGACGCCTCATTCGCGCTGCGGGCCGCAGGCCCTCCGAGCTCTGTCTCATCGACGACAGTGCTGCGAACCTTCGCACTGCCCATCGGGTGGGGATTGGCACGGCCCGGCTATGGGCCTCGCCAAGCCAGCGAAAACTTGGCTGGGCGCATCAAAGGCCAGCCTCTGCCCTGCGCCCTTCCTATGTACGGGTTCAAGTAAACTCATGGCCATCGTTGATCCGTCGTCTCGGCGACAGGCCACAAGGGAGACCATGATGCAGAGCATCGAGGCAGGCGATTCTTCGCGTAAGCGGCTCAAGCCAGGCGAGCGCAAGCTCCAGATCCTTCAGGCTATGGCCCTCATGCTCGAGCAGGAATCGGAGAAGGTCACTACGGCGGGGCTTGCCTCCCGGCTTCAGGTGTCAGAGGCGGCCCTGTACCGACACTTTGCCAGTAAGGCCCAGATGTATGAGGGGCTCCTGGAGTTTATTGAGCAGACGATCTTTGGCTTGATTAACCAGATTGATGCCGAGAACGACCCGCCTCAGTTGAGGGCAAGGGCCATCGTGCTGATGCTTCTGAATTTTGCAGAGACCAACCCCGGTATGACACGTGTACTTACCGGGGAGGCCTTGGCCTACGAAAACCTGCGTCTGCAGCAACGGGTAAACCAGTTACTAGACCGAACCGAAGCCTCTCTGCGACAGTGCCTGAAGCTGCAGCTTGCCCAGTCAGACGGTACACCGCCCTTACTGGATCCCGCGCTGCAGGCAAGCCTTTTGATGGGCTTTGTTCTGGGGCGGTGGCTGCGGTTCTCTAAGACTGCTTTTCGGGCAAGGCCCAGTGAATCCGCCGAGGCGATTCTGCTTGCTCTGTTCCCTTAAAGAAGGTGTTGCCCTATCGCACTGGGGGACGGTTCTGGCAGACAGGGCATCCTAGGCGGGCGGAGAATCGTAGGGTCTCGAGTCTGGGCTCCTTTGCGTCGAACACGCGAAGCGCCCCGGCGGACGGTTTTTTTCCTAAGAGAATCTTGAGAGCCTCATTGGCCTGAAGCAGCCCCATCGTGCCGACGGCTGTGCTAAACACACCGTAGGCGCCGCAGGCAGCCTCTTTGGGGGGATTGGCCGGATCAAACAGGCATGCGTAGCAGCCGGCCTCGGGCTGGTTCGGGTCAACCACAAGGAGCTGTCCCGACCACTGCAGTGCCGAGGCCGAAATAAGGGGCTTGCCCAGATGGATACAAGTCCGATTGATCTCCTGGCGCACGGAAAACTGGTCGGTACAGTCAAGCACAAGGTCAGCCCCCGCAACCCAGGGGCTGAGGTTTGCGCTTGTGGCGCGTTCGGTATGCTCTTCGACCTGAAGCCTGGGAGCCAGCTGCCTGAGCTTCTGGGCGACCACCTCTGCCTTATACCTGCCAAGGTCGTCTGGGCTAAAGAGCACCTGTCTTGGAAGATTCGACAGGGACACCGTATCGGGGTCGATCAGGCGCATAGCCTGTAGCCCCGCCTGAGCCATATAAAGTGCCACAGGCGCCCCAAGGCCCCCTAGTCCGACTAAAAGCACCCGTTTCTGGCAAAGAGACAGCAGGTCGACCTCATCGAAATCCGCAAGCAAGAGCAGCCGGCTGAACTGCGACAACTGATCTGCATCGAGGCCAGAGGCTTTACTGCCCTCGGCCCGACCCTGGCCAGCGCCTGCCATGAACGGGGCTTTGGTGTCCCGGGCAACCGACCTACTGCGGAAGGGCCGGTGCTGGCGAGGTGGCCACGGGCAGCCCCTGCAGGTGGTTCAGGGCCTGCCTGAGCTGATGATCGGTTTCAGATCCAAACTCGATTGGCGGACGTGCGCCCGCCGTGGGCGTAGCCTGACCGGGCTTGTCTGTGGGCCGGGCATTGGCCTTACCATTTGCTGGGCTTGCCTCTGGCGGCTTGCCGGAGGAGGAGCCTTTACCACTCCCACCGGATTCAAGGTGCCGGCTAAGGTCTGACTCGCGCACACGGAACTGTTCGGTGACATCCCCCTCGGGCGTTTCCTCTACCCAGAAGTCAGGCCGAATACCCTTGGCCTGAATTGACCGCCCGGAAGGCGTGTAATAACGGGCAGTGGTAAGTTTGATGGCCGTGTTACTGGTAAGAGGCAGGATGGTCTGAACCGACCCCTTGCCGAATGTCTGGGTGCCGAGAATCTGGGCACGTTTGTGGTCTTGCAGGGCCCCTGCCACGATCTCCGAGGCCGAGGCCGAACCGCCATTGACAAGCACTGCCATGGGAAGTGCTCGGGCCTTGGGGTTCAGCCCGGCAAGAGGGTCTGCCCCGCCCCGCAGATAGTCTGCAGGCCTTGCAGAATAGCTGCGCTTGGCATCGCTCTGGCGCCCATCGGTGGTGACAACCAGGGTGTTGGGCTGCAAAAAGGCTGCGGAGACACCGACCGCCGCGTGCAACAAGCCACCGGGATCGTTGCGCAGGTCGAGCACGATGCCCTTAATGGGCTTAGCCCGGTCGGCCTCTGACTGGGCAAGCAGCTTGTTCAGGTGGGACACCACAGAGGCAACCGTGTGCTCCTGGAACTGCGTAATGCGGACATAGGCATAGCCGGGTTCAACATACTTCGACCGCACGCTCTGCACCCGAATGACGTCTCGCACGATCGTGACGACGATCGGCATGGGTTCGCCCTTGCGCGACAGCGTGAGGGTGATGGAGGTCTTGGGCTTGCCGCGCATTAGCTTTACCGCGTCCTGCAGGTTCATGCCCTTGGTGGCCTTGTCGTCGATCTTAATAATCAGGTCGCCAGCCCGCACACCTGCCCGGGCAGCCGGAGTGTCTTCGATAGGCGAGACCACCCGAACAAAGCCGTCTTCGAGGCCCACTTCAATGCCGAGCCCGCCAAACTCCCCCTGCGTGCCCACCTGGAGCTCTTTAAATGCCTCGGCATCAAGGTAGGCTGAATGCGGGTCGAGCCCCGTGAGCATGCCGCTGATAGCCTCTGTGATGAGCTTTTTGTCCTCAACGGGCTCTACATAATGGGCCTTGATGGCGCCATAGACATCGGCAAACTGGCGCAGCTCTTCTACAGGAAGAGACACCCGGCCGTCGCGCTGGGCGACAGCAGAAATGCCTACACTGATCAGCAGTCCGCTGACCATTCCAACGGCTACCCAGCCTACCGCTTTCAGACGTGATCCAGTCATTTTCTATGGCCTTTGGGCTTTGCCCTGGTTTGCCACCGCGGCCATGGCGGCCTCGATTTCGGTTGGGTCGGCGAGATACCGACGCGCTTTGAGCTTGCACTGATCATCGAACTCCAGACTGATCGGCTGCGCAGTTGGGATGTTCAGATCAATGACCTCTTTATTTGACATATTCTCTAGCACTTTAATTAAAGCGCGTAGCGAATTCCCATGGGCGGCTATGAGAATTCTACGGCCTGCCCGAAGCTGCGGGACGATCTCATTCTGCCAGAACGGCTCCACCCGGGCTACGGTGTCTGCCAGACACTCCGTCTGAGGCAAGAGCCGGGGATCCACATGGGCATACCGCGGATCATGCCCTTCCCAGTGGGCGCTGTCGCGACCAATAGAATCAGGTCGGACGTCATAAGAACGCCGCCAGCGCAAAACCTGGGCCTCGCCATACTTCAGGGCCGTTTCAGTCTTGTTCAGACCCGCGAGCGCACCATAGTGCCGCTCGTTAAGCCTCCAGTCTTTAATAACCGGAATCCACATCTGGTCGAGGGTGTCTAAAACGATGCAGCAGGTGCGGATGGCGCGCTTTAGAACCGAGGTGTAGGCCACGTCGAACTGGAATCCACGGTCATTTAGAAGCACGCCGGCCCGACGCGCCTCTTCGTGGCCATTGGGGCTGAGGTCGATGTCTACCCAGCCGGTGAAACGGTTTTCAAGGTTCCACTGGCTCTGACCATGGCGTAGAAGAATAATGGGGGGAGGCATAATCTGTCTGTTACCGTAAACCGGTAATTCTATAATCTAAGGCTAACGCCTGACAGGAGTCACGCCTCGTGCAGTTTTTTTTAGACAATATCTTTCTTATTCTCGCCGCATTCATTAGTGGCGGTTTACTGGTGTGGCCTCTGGCAACCCGCGGCACCAGTGCCCGGCAGGTCAATACCCTGGGGGCAACGCAGCTCTTAAACGCCCAAGATGCAATTCTTATAGACATTCGTGAGGCGGCCGAGCTCTCTAAAGGCCAGGTGCCCCAGGCCACCCATATGCCGGGGTCTACTCTTCCCAGTCAGATGGAGAGTCTTGTCAAGCTGGCGCAGGGGGGAAAGAAGCCCCGGCCGGTAATTCTTATGTGCGCCAGCGGCTTTCGTTCCGGTCAGGCTGGTCGAAAGGTTCGCAAGGCTGGAGTTGCCGAGGTCTATAGCCTGGAAGGCGGCTTTGATGCATGGAAGCAGGCCGGGCTGCCGGTCTCGCAAAAACGCGCCGACAAGTAGTAGCCCCGGTTAGCAGCGTATTGCTGAAGACTAGTACTGGCTTCGCCCTAATAAAAAGAAAGGATCTCTGGATGGCCCAGGTTTTGATGTACACCACCGCAGTCTGTCCGTATTGCCAGAGGGCTGAGGCGCTCTTAAAGCAGCGGGGCGTTTCCCACATCGAGAAGATACGCATCGACCTTGACCCTGCAGCCCGTGATGCAATGATGAGCCGCACCGGCCGGCGCACTGTTCCGCAGATCTACATCGGGGAGCAGCATGTTGGAGGCTTCGACGATCTTGCGGCCTTGGACCGCGATGGTGGTCTCACCCCGCTTCTAACAAAGGAATAGCATGGCTACCTCGCCCTCTTCTCCCCCTCCCCCAGCAGTCGCCCCCGACGCGGGCGAGGACAAGCCTGTCTTTGGTCTACAGCGGGTATACCTCAAAGACTGCTCTCTCGAGGCCCCGCATGTGCCGGAGATTTTTTTAGACAACAAAGACCCGAGGTTAGAGTTCCAGCTAGATACCTTCGACCGGGAGCTCGGCGGGGCAATGGTAGAGGTGGGAATCCGGTGCACCGTTACCTGTCGGCTTGGCGATCGTGTGGCGTTTCTGGTGGAGGCCAGCGAGGCAGGGGTATTCGAGATCTCTGGCGTCAGTGACGAGCAGCGCGCTCTTCTTAAAGGCATCTCTTGCCCTTCCATCGTCTATCCCTATCTGCGTGCCAATCTGGCCGATATCGTGCAACGGGCCAGTTTCCCGCAGTTTCACCTCTCCGAGATCAACTGGGAGGCTTTTTTTCAACAAAAAATGGCCCATCTCGCCCAGGAAAAATCAGGAACCGCAAGGCCAGACGAGGCAGCCCGCACCTCCGATAGTGGGCTCATCCTGCCCAGCTAGTTTTCAGTTGGTTCTCAATTAAGCGGCCTACACGTCTGAAGGTATCCGCCTGTGTCTGACCCCACGCGCGGGCCGATTCTTGTGCTGGGCGCAGGCGCCTGGGGCACTGCCCTTTCGGTGCACCTTGCGCGCAGGGCGCAGCCAAATATGGTCTCGCTCTGGGCCCGCGATGCGGCATTGGCCGAGCGCATGGCCCATAACCGTGTCAACTCCCGTTACCTGCCCGAGATCCCTTTTCCTGAAGCCCTTCTCGTATGGGCCAGTCTTGAGGATGCACTGGCGTCCTGGCGCAGCCGGGTAGCGGGGCAGGACGGGCTGGGCTTACTGGTGCTCGCCACGCCGGTGTCTGGCCTTCGCCCCCTGGCAGAGGCAATAGCCA
>Ga0194123_10001109_pt1 | contig 43018 bp, 35 predicted proteins | sample TA2MahsurfametaG_5_FD_155479 | JGI IMG/M metagenome (GOLD analysis project Ga0194123, IMG submission 155479) | Freshwater microbial communities from Lake Tanganyika, Tanzania - TA2015023 Mahale A surface | ecosystem: Environmental > Aquatic > Freshwater > Lake | place: Tanzania: Lake Tanganyika... | reverse complement strand
AGAACCCGCACCTCCTTCGCGGGCGAGCCCGACAAAAAACTGAACCAGTCGCGCGCGATTCGCTCGGCCTCCGGGTTGATCTCAAAGAAATCGTAGCGGTCGGTTGGACGCGCGTAAGCCGCGACAGTCCCTGCACCCAGGCCGGTAATCGCCACATCGATCTCGGGCTTCTTGGACTTGAGATAGTTGAGCGTCTCGCCGATTCCGCTTTTCGGATCGTAGTAGCTCACGGGCTTCTGCTCGACCCCAGGGGATATGAGCTGAATACCGTGAGTGACCTGCCCGCTGAAAAACACCCGATGGTCTTTTGATGGGTCAGCTGCGAATCGGCGCTCAACGACTGCGACCACGCCATAGAAGTTGCGTGACTGATCGAGGGTTGACTCCGCCGCGTTCGCCATGGACGTGATCCGGCTTCGCATCGGGTTATCCCACCAGAAGGCGAGCGCCGAGCAGACCAATACTGCAACCCACACCACTGCCGCTCGGGAACGTTTCGTGGGGCTTGCGGGGCTGCCCCCGCCGAATTCCCGGGCCATGACCATCACGCAGAGCGCGGCCGCTGCAGCGAGGCCAAGCGGCCATTCATGAAAATCATTAAAGAGATGCGTCGCAATCAGCGCGATAAAGAGTCCACCGCAGGCGCCACCGAAGGACATGCAGAGATAGTAGGTGGTGAGCTGCGAGGGATTCGACGGCCGGCGACGATAGAGCTCGCCATGACAGACCAGACACACCAGGAAGAGCATGGTGGCAAAGAGGTAGCGCAGCTCGGTTGCGCCCAGCCCCCAGTCCCAACCAAAAAAGTCGGGGATCGTGTAGCGCCCGGCAACAATCAGCACCGCCATCAGCCCTGCCGCTGCGATCAGACCGGGACGATACCAGCGTGGGTGGTCGAAACTGACGATGAATGACAGCAGGTAGATTGACAGCGTGAGGATCCACAGCCGCGGCTCAGGGGCGATGTTGTGGCTCGCCTGGTCGGTTGTGGCAATAAAAAGCATTGACGCGAGCGCGGGCAGCAGCACCCATGCAGCAACCTCGGCAGCGCGGGGTCGGTTCGATTGGGAGGGGGCGTTACCTGCGGGACGATTGCCTTCTGTTTCGGAAGCTACCGGGCTATTGGGGCGTTGGGCCGGTTGCGAGCCGAGAGGCAGACCTTGCGCGCTCCGGGCCTCGGCTCGCTCTCGTATATCGACGGCTCGCGCCTGAAAAACCGCGACGGCGGCGCAGGCGATCGCAAATAGCCAGAATCCCCAGGTCCAACCCTTGCCGATCAGCGGCAACTCAAACCACGGCTCAAACAGATAGGGAAAGGAAAGCAGGGCGAGCAGTGAGCCCAGATTGGACAGCGCGAAGAGCCGGTAGACAGCGCCTGACACCTGTGCGCGAGCGAACCAGTGCTGTAACAGAGGCCCGGTGCTCGCAAGGCAGAAGTAGGGAAGACCCACGCTCAAGGTCAGGATCCAGAGGATTTGCGTGACGGGTGATTGCGCACCCTGCGGTCGCAGGCTCTGATCGGGCACCGCAGATTGCGCAAGCAGCGCGGCAGCCAGCAGGAGCAGCACATGGATGAGGGCCTGCCGTCGTGCGGAGTCGATGGATGCCAAAGCGTGCGCATACAGATAGCCGCCAAAGAGTGCGCATTGAAAGAAAAGCATTGCCGCGGTCCAGACCGCAGGCCCACCGCCGAACCAGGGGAGGATTGCCTTGCTCACCATAGGCTGGACCTGAAAGAGCAGGAATGCGCTGATAAATATGGTGATGGCGAAAACGGCGGTGTGTGACGCCCGCAGCGACTTGGAAGGGGTGTTGCTCATGGACTTGCCGTAAGGATCTGCGTCAGAGACGTTTGGCTCGTGTTTCAGCCAGCGACTTTTGGGTGAAAAGGTAGTGCGTTGATTCGAGCGGCTTGTGGCACGCCAGGCACTCGCCCTGGCTAAAGCCCTGTCGTGGCGACCGGTCCTGTCCGAAGACCGCATATTGCCAATCGCCGTTTCTGAGCATGGCGGGAATCGATTCGCCCCAGCCCTTTCCAACCGCCATGCCGGTGTAAAACAGCAGTTTCTCGGCCTGAAAGAACCCGTCGGTGCCCATTACGGGTTGACGCTTGTCATCAAGTTGCGCGGCGTACACTTCGACGAGCACCGCAGCACCCTCGGCGGGGGTCTGTCCCGCAGCAATGTTTTCAAGCAGAGAGGGGCTCGCAAAAAATTTGCGGACCTGACGGGTTGCTGGGAAATTCATTGTCAGATAGTGCTGAAATTTTTCGCGATAGTCTGATGGAAATGCCATCTTGCTGCCGGCCAGCGTCGCGAGTGGGGTGGAGCGCCCCGACCCAACCTGCGCGCCAGGCATGGCTGCGTAGTGGGCGGCCAAGCCGCGAAGCTCAGCCTCAGGAATCTGCGTTGCAATTGCGTTCATGACGCCGCTCTTTCGGCTGCCATCGCGCAGCGCGCGCAACTGATTTTCAAGGTAGGTGGCACGCTGGCCTGCAAGATTGGGAATGGTGTCGCTGATGCTGAGCCCGTTGTTACCGTGACAGGCCGCGCATACGGCGTTAGCAAGCTCAGCGGCTTTTTCGGAGGGGTTGGCCACACCGGTTTGCGAGACAAGGGCGAGTGCGATTGCAACGCCGGCCGAGCGGGTCACTCGGCGGAAACTGGCAGTGAATTGATTGGCAGGCATGGCGTAGCTCCGATGGATGGTGGCAATGCGGCAGATGCGAGCGGTGCGGTTCTATGTCAATTTGGCAATTTAGTGCGTGACCAGCCGACGGCGCCCTGTCAAGACCACCCTGCCGCTTTAGGAAGCCAGGTGCAGAGCGCCGGGAAGAGCGTGATCAGCGCAAGCCGTGCAATATCAGCAAACACATACGGCGTAATACCCAGATAAATTCTTGAAAGAGGAATATGGGGCGCCATTGACTGAACAACAAAGACGTTGATTCCTATTGGCGGAATGATCATGCCCATGCTGATCAGTATTACGTTGACCACGCCCCACCAGAGCGGATCGTAGCCAAGCCCGATGATCAGCGGATAAACAAACGGAAGCGTGATGACCATTGCGGCGATCTCATCGAAGATCGCCCCCGCGATCAGATACATCACCTGAAGCATCACGATGACGAGAAGCGGCGCGACCCCGAGCGACTCGATACCCTGGATAACGGCCTGCGGAAGCCCCGACAGTGTTACGAAATAGCTGAACACCGAGGCACCGATAATGATGACGAAAATCAATGCGGTGGAGGTGGCAGTGTCGCGAATCGATTCGATGAAGCGTGTCATCGTCATTCGGCCCCGGGCGAGCGCAATAAAGAATGCAAAGCTCGCTCCGACTGACGCTGCTTCGGTTACGGTGAAAACCCCCGAGTAAATTCCTACTCCCACGGCGATCGCAAGCAGCATCACCGCCCAGCACTCCCTGACGGTGGCGAGTCGGGTTGCCCAATCGCTTCTCGGACCCACTGGAGCGTGTTCCGGCGCAACTCGCGCGTAAATGGCTACGGCAAACATATAGATCACGACGGTCAATAATCCCGGGATTACTGAAGCCACGAACAGCGCCGTGATTGAATTTTCAGTAAGCACCCCGTAGAGCACCAAAATGACCGACGGCGGAATAATGATGCCCAACGTGCCGCCGGTCGCGATCGTCGCTGCGGCAAAGCCTTCGCCATAGCGGTGCGCGGTCATTTCCGGAAGCGCAATGCGCGACATCGTCGCCGCTGTTGCAACGGACGACCCGCATACGGCGCCGAACCCGGCGCAGCCGAGAACCGTCGAAATCGCCAGTCCACCAGGACGATGGCCTAGGAAAGAACCTGCTACACGGTAGAGTTCCGTGGAAAGGCCCCCGGCGTGCGCGAAGTTGCCCATCAGCAAAAACAGCGGAATCACGGCCAGAGCCAGACTCCCGAGCGCACTGGAGGGCTCGGTGGACAGCAGTGACAGCGCCGGCCCCCAACCTAGAATCAGGCCGCAACCGATGAGCCCCGACATACCCATGGCCACGCCGATAGGCACATGCAGGGCAATGAGCGCGAACATGAGACCAAGGCCCGCCAGGCCGGTAAGAAGCGGCTCCATGAGTACTCAGTGCTCGGGATCTTCGGCTTTGCCGCGAAACGCCTGCACCCAGCGCGCGATGACGAGAATCTGAGCGGGAACCGTCACCGCAAGCACCAGCGTCACAAGCAGCCAGGCTGGCGCGACAGGTACCTCGATCGTCCGGGTGGATGCACCGCGTCCATGCTGATCGATTACGAACAGCAGGAACTGCCACGTGACCAGCGTGAAAAACACAAGTGTCACGGTGTTGCCAAAGATCTCAAGCAACCGGTAGCCGGATCGCGGAAGCGCTTTGCCAAGAAAGCGAATCGTCACATTGGACTGGATGATCAGACCCGATGGAAAAGACGATGCAATGATGACCGCCATCACAAGGCTAAGGATGTCGGTTAAACCTGGCAGGCGCGGCCAGCCAAGGTAACGGGCTGCCCCTTCGTAGGTCGTTAGGGTTGCCGCGACGCACAACCCGGAAAAACCGAGCAGTGCGAGGCGGTCGGTTAGCCTGGCGAAACTGCTGAACAGGAAAGCCGGCACAGAATAGCGCTCAGCCGCGAATTTTCTTTAGTAGCGACAGAGCCTCTGCGTAGATTCTTTCGCCGTTGGGCGACTTCTGGATCCACCATCTGTGCACCACCTGTGCACGTTCTGCATAGTGTTTTTTTTCTGCAGCTGACAGTTCGGTGAGCTGGATTCTGCCTTCCTTCTCGACATTGGCGCGAATTTCCTGCGCCACGTCTTCGTAAGCCGCGCCTGCATTACGTGCGAAGGCCGCGCCCCCATGCTTCATGACCGCATCCTGAACCTCTTTGGGAAGCCCGTCGAAGGACTTGCGGTTCATCAGTAATAAAAATGGGATTACGCCTATCGGCGCAAGCTGATTCTGTCGAACCAGCGGGAAGGTCTTGAAGGTGCGCATGCCCGACCAGCTCTGGATGACCCCGTCTAGGGTGCGTCGCTGAAGGCCTTCGTTCATCTCTGGACTGTCCATTGTCTCGGCGCTGGCCCCCATCGCCTTCAGCCATTCAGCGTGAACCGCACCGACAGAGCGGACTTTCTTACCTTTCAACTCCTCGAGCGACTTCAGGGGGTTGGCCATCCAGAGATTCGATACTTCAGTCGCGAAAAAGCCGACCAGGTGCACATCCTCAATGCCCCGTAGCAGCTTCTTTTCGCAGAGCTGCCAGCCTACCAGGGCTGCCTCCCGTGCATTTTCGAAGAGAAAAGGAAGTTCGAACAGCTGCATATCTTCGAACTGGCGTCCGTGGTATCCAGGCAGAATCCATGCGACATCCGCGACGCCCGCACGCACCAGGTCAAACTGCTTGAACGCGTCCTTGCCAAGCGAGCCGCCCCAGAAGCCCTGGAAGCGGGCTTGTGCGCCAACTTCCTGCTGGGCAGCGTTCATCCAGGGCCGGATGACTCTGGACACACCTACCGACTGCTCTGGCACGAAGGTGGCGACTTTGATGAGCGGCGCCGACTGAGCGAAAACCGCTGGTACAGCGGGCAAGGCTGAAAGAGCACCGGCTCTAGCAATCACCTGACGACGTGTTGAATCCATCTGAGAGTCTCCTCGATTGATCGGTGGCCAAGCGGCGCGACCTTTGTTTGAATTACCGCCAAGTTTAATGCGCCCGCGTCGCTTTGCCGACATCAACTTTGCGCAAAACAGGGAAAGCCCCGGGACTGCAATTCAGCCGGCCCGTTTACCCGCTGGCAGGTTACCTGTCACCACCGAGGCAATCTGATCGACCGACTCAGGAGGCAAGTCACCCCGCCAGGCAACGTGACCATCGGGGCGCACCAGCACCCACTTGCGTTCGAACAGGCGATCCTGCGCGATGCTGGGCAGCGCCGCATGGCCCAAAGCAATCTGCCTGCTGGCAAATGCGGCCTCGAAGGTCGCGGCCACCGTGGACCGCTCCTGCGCCGTGACGCTAGAGGCAACTACCAACACCCAGCCACGTCCGAACCAGTCGAGCGTACTTGTCCCGCGAAGGCTGGTGTCGTCGCCGAGCCAGGCATGCGGAGCACGCGATCCCGGCCAGGTGCTTGGCACAACCTGCGCCGGATCGTCGGGTGGCTCGGCGCTGCCGTCGGGCACTATCACGGGCGAGTCGACATAGCGATAACCAAGATGCAATCCGGCCGAATTGAATTGTCGGCTCATCCAGCGAATTTTGGGGACGATGTAGGCGCGAGCCGCCTCGCCCGCCTCGGAGTCTTCATCGATCTCGTGCGGCACTTCGTCCATCACCATGTCGATCTTGTCCGAGTTATTGGCGGAGACAACGCTATTGCGCACCGCAATGGGCTTGCGCTCGATCTCGTAGCTGTCAAGTAGTGCTGGACCACCTTGACCTGCCTCAACGGCTGCCAATTTCCATCCGAGGTCGATGGCATCTCCGATCCCGGTGTTCATTCCAACGCCACCCGTTGGTACAAAAAGGTGCGCGCTGTCTCCAGCGAGGAACACCCTGCCTTGAGTCGATCGCCATTTGCGCGCAACCGACTGATGATGGTGCCAGTGGGTTGTTGCATGCAGTGTGAAGTCAAATGGGCGACCAACGGCGCGCGTCAACACCTCTCTGGCGTCGATGGCCTCAGTGCTTTTTGAGTGATCAAGAAAGTAATACTGAAAGCTCCACAGCTCAGCGCCATCGATTGCAGTGAAGACGCCAAAACTATCAGGGGCGAAGACGAAGTAAAGGTTGCCGAGCCCTTTGCCGTGAATTTCGAGAAATTCCTTGGACCGAAAATAGAAGCTCACATTAGCGCGCATCTTGCCGCGCCCGTTGTAGCGTATTCCCAAGGCTCGCCGGATGGTGCTCGTGCCTCCGTCACAAGCGACCAGCCACCGGCTTCGGATCCACTCGGTTCGGCCAGTCGCCAGTTCGGTGACCGATGATGTGACACCTTCTGCGTCTTCCTGGAATTGGTCAAAGCGCCAGCCATGTCTCAAGGTGATACCCGGCTGAGACTCTGCGAATCGCCACAGCACCGGTTCCAGGGCCTGTTGCCCGATCTGGGTCTTGTAGAAAGGAGACCACTGCAACTCGCGCCAGCGCGTCATGACCTCGGGAGGTCGCTCGATTGTCTGGCGAATCGAAGGAGAGGTAATCCGATAAAGCTCGTGACCCGCCAAGCGGCTCGAAAAGGTGATGAAGTAGTTGACTTCCGGAGGAAGCGCCGACCGATAAATGTCCTCGATGATGCCCCAGCGCCGAAAGTACTCCATGGACCGTGCGCCCAGAAGCGTCGCCTTGGGATGCTCTGTCGGTGCAGTCCGCGTCTCAAGTACCTGACAGGAAAGCCCCCGCCAGCCCAATTCGCCGGCAAGCGTCAGTCCCACCGGCCCGCCGCCCACGATTAATACTGGCGTCTCAATCATCATCACTCCCGAATGTCTGGATAAGACCAGTCGATTGTATGATCACAAAAATCGATCAGCCCTCATAAGAAGTTTCCTCGCCGAAGGGCGTCAACCATGATCACACTGCCAATGCAGGCGCGGTTCTCCCAGGTCGCCGCTGCCGTACTTGCTTCAGCAAGCCTGTGGGGAACGAGCGCTCCGGTGCAGGCGCGCATCGACCGGTTCGAGATCCTCAGAACAGAGCCCGCTTTTGAAGGGCGAATCTTTGACGGTGCGGGTGCATTTGAACGCATCATTGCACGTGCCCATGGGTCGCTGGACCCATCGGACCGCGCTAACTCATTCATTCACGATATTGACCTTGCGCCGCGCAACGCCCAGGGTCGCGTCGAATATGTCACGGATGTTGAAATCGTTCGGCCACGCGACCCCGCTAAATCAAATGGTGTTCTGCTCTTTAACATCACCAATCGCGGCAATAAAGGCGCGCTGGCGCTTTTTAATGCTGACATCGCACCTAACATAGCGCGGATCAACGCACTGCAAGACGCCGGCGATGGCTTTCTGCAGCGCACGGGCACCACACTGGTCTGGTTCGGCTGGCAGGGTGATGTTCAGGCTGGCAACGGGCGCATGCTCCTCAACGTTCCGGTCGCCCGTCACCCTGATGGTTCAGCTATCACTGGGGTTGTGCGCTCGGAACTGATCGCAAGGCAGCCTACGCCCACGCTGCATCTGGCATCGGGGTGGTTCAGCGCGACAGCGATGCCGTACGCCACTGCCAATCGCGATAACCGCACCGCTGATGAAACGGGCTTCATTCCCCAACTGAAGGTTCGCGCTCATCATCGGTCTGCGCCGGAGACGATTCCTAACGATGATTGGTCTTTCGGCGTCTGTCCCGCCAGTGCCGACGGCAGGCCGGGCACGCTCAGGCCCAGCGACACCGACATCTGCCTGCCAGCCGGGTTTCAACCGGGACGCCTCTACGAACTGCTCTACAAGGCTCGCGATCCCTGGGTAATGGGGATTGGTTTTGCCGTCACCCGTGATCTCGCCGCCTTCCTGAAAGCGGATGCGGGCGACGCGCCGGGGATGCCCCGCCTCACCCAAGTCGATAAGCCCACCGCAATCGTCATGGGGTCCTCCCAAAGCGGTCGATTTATCCGATCGTTTCTGCAGCGCGGCTTTAACCGCGATGAGCAGGGGCGCGTGGTGTTCGACGGCGCGATTCCGCATATCGGCGGCGGCCTGATTCCACTGGATGTGAGGTTCGCACAGCCTGCCCGTTCCGCTGGCACCGAGCAGGTCGACAATCTCTATCCGGGTACTGGGTTTCCATTTGCCTACGCGTCTACCAGCGACCCGCTCACAGGGCGCGCCCTGGGTCTGCTTGACCGATGCGCCGCAGATGGCAGTTGCCCAAGGATTTTTCATATTGCCACCGCGCTGGAATTTTGGGAGTTGCGCCAATCGCTCGGCTTTACTGACCCCCTTGGTCTTCGCGATCTCGCGGAACCCGCGAACGTTCGCAGCTACATCATGGGCTCCACGCAGCACTCTGTCCCGGCCAGGCCTCTGCCACAAAAGGCTCCATTTGCCGGATGCGAGCAGCAGCCCAACCCGAACCCGCACACCTGGACCATGCGCGCGCTGTTTATCGCGCTCGTCGACTGGATCCGCACTGGACAGGAGCCGCCCCCAAGCGAGCGACCAACGATTGCGGCGGGAACCCTGGTATCGCCTGAGCAGGTCCGGTTTCCGTTAATTCCTGCCAATCAGTACGGCGGTGTTCAGCGCCCCGCTGTCCGCATGCTCGCAACGCACAACCCACTATTCGTCCAAGACTACGGCCCCGGCTTTGACACCGCCAATACCCGCGGAATCGTATCGATCGATCCGCCAAGGCTTTCCGCAGCGCGCTACGGCGTGCTGGTTGCACAGGTCGATTCCGATGGCAACGATCTAGGCGGAATCAGCAGCCTCTTTGTGCGAGTACCCATCGGCACTTACACCGGCTGGAATAATTTTCACGAGTCGCTGTTCAAGAGCGGATTCTGCACACTGCAAGGTAGCTTCATTCCCTTTGCGGCAACGCGAGCAGAACGTATCGCGGCAGGCGATCCTCGCCCATCCATCGAAGAGCGCTATCCGAGTCGTGAGAGCTACGTTGCTGCCATCCAAAAGGCTGCAGGCGATCTGATCGCGAAGCGGCACCTCCTTGCGCCCGACGCTGCGCGGCTGATAGCCGAGGCGGAGCGCAACGGCTGGAGCAACCGCCCTTAACCCTTCGACGCGATCCGGATCGTATTGTCGCGGCGGCAGCCTCGGCGACACGTGTGGTCGACTTAGCGATCTATTGGGTGTAGAAACGGCGCTACTGTCATTTACAGGACGCGCCGCCATGAGCATCGCCGCAGTTCGTTTCTCTGTCATCGCATTGACTGCAGGTTTGGTCGCGTTTTCAGCGACTGCGCAAGATTTTCCCGCCAAGCCGATTCGCATGGTCGTGCCCTGGCCAGCTGGCGGACTGGTAGATATCGCAGCCCGTACGGTTGCGAAGGAACTGCAGGCGAGCATGGGGCAGCCTCTGGTCATCGACAACAAGGCGGGCGCTGGGGGAGTGATCGGGGCAGATCTGGTGGCCAAGGCCGCCCCCGACGGATACACGCTTGCTTTCACCACCTCGGCGCTCAACATGAATGCTGCCCTGGGACAGAAGCTTCCGTTCGACGTCACCAATGATTTTGTTGGAGTGGCCGGGGTCGCTTACGCACCCGCTGTCGTAGTGGTCAACGTCCGACTTACCGCTCAATCGGTACAGGATCTCACCGCGCTTGCCCGAGCGCGTCCAGGGAAGCTGTCCTACGCCTCGGCGGGGATAGGCTCACCCGCTCACCTGGCGACAGAACTCTATAAGTTCACGATGGGTCTGGACATTGCGCACGTTCCCTACAAAGGCGCGCCGCAGGCTATCGTCGACCTGGTGGCTGGGCATGTTGATATCCTGTTCGCCAATACAGCGGTTGCGCTGCCCCAGATTCGCGCTGGCGCTGTGCGTGCGCTCGCGGTGACGGGGGCCGAGCGCTTCCCGGCGCTTCCAGACCTTCCCACTATGGCCGAGTCCGGCGTCAAAGACTTCGACGCCGACCAGTGGCTGGGCATTCTCGCGCCACGCGCGACACCACCCGCCATCCTGAGCCGCCTGCGCAGCGAAGTCGACCGCGCACTGCTGAACGAGGGCGTGCGAGCCGCATTACGCGCCAGCGGGATGAGCACTGCGTCGGTGGCTACGCTCGCACAGTTTTCCGACTATCTTCAGGCTGACCTGATCAAGTGGACCGACGTCGTGAAGCGGGCTCAAATCAAGCCCGAATGAGCCAGCCCCAGCTTCTTTCGTAACAGTACGCAATGACCTCTCTCTCGACTGATCAGCTAGAAACCAGCTCAGGTGCAGTCCTCGGTAGGACACTTGCGCAGTCCAAGCCGCATTGGCCTGCGCCGGTTCGGGCGCGCAGCGGTAGCCCGAATGTGATCGTCATCCTGATGGACGATATGGGATTCTCCGATCTGGGCTGCTTCGGTGGTGATATCGACACACCGAACATTGATTCGCTGGCAACTGGCGGGCTGCGCTTTACCGGCTACACCACTGTCCCGATGTGTACGCCTGCGCGTGCAGCCCTGCTCACAGGGCGTAATCCGCACACTGTCGGGTGTGGTTGGCTGTCACAGAGTAATCCGGGGTATCCCGGCTACGGTGGCGAGATCTCGCTGGCCGCCCCGACCATGGCAGAGCTGCTGCGCGCTGCGGGGTATTCCACCCTGGCTGCGGGCAAGTGGCACAACACCTACGACCGCAACAACGTGCCAGGGGGCGATACCCGATCTTGGCCGATTCAGCGCGGATTCGATCAGTTCTATGGATTCATGGGAGCGGAAACCAGTTATTTCCAGCCAGACAACATGATGGAGGGCAATCACCTGGCGAATGTGGCGTGCTACCCCGATGGCTATTTCGCTCCAGACGACTACACCCAGCGCGCTGTGGAATGGATTACGCAGCACGCCACCAGCTCGCCCGATAGGCCCTTCTTTCTGTATCTGGCGTTTCAGACCCCGCACGGTCCACTGCACGCAAAGGCCGAGGATCTTCAACGCTATCGCGGCCGCTTCAATGAGGGCTGGGATGTTTTGCGCCGCCGCCGCTATGAGCGTCAGCGTGCAGCCGGTCTCATCGAACCGAACGCTGGCTTTGCGCCACGTAACCCAGGCGTGCCGGACTGGGCCTCGCTCAATAGCGATGAGCGCGAGCTCTTTGCCCGGTACATGGAGGTCTATGCCGCGCTGCTCGATAACGCGGATCAGAATGTGGGCCGGCTGATGAATTGTTTGCGACGCGTCGGGCTTTTCGACAACACGCTCGTATTGCTTACGTCTGATAACGGTGCCAACGCTGTTGCAGGGCCTTCAGGTGTCATGAATCTGATCGGGCGCAGGATGGGTGCGACCGAAAACATGGCGCTCAATTCAAAGCTGCTCAGGGAAGACAGAGTCGGGGACGCCGATACGTACATCTGCTACCCGACCGGATGGACCCAGCTCAGCAATACGCCCTACCGCTATTTCAAACGGACCCCGATGGCAGGCGGGATTCGTGTACCGCTCGTCATGCACTGGCCTCAACAAATCACTGATCCGGGATCAATCCGAAACCAGTGGGTGCACGTGACTGATCTACTGCCCACCGTCGCTGAGTACACGGGCGGACGACTGCCCGACGAGTTCAACGGTCACCGAACCCAACCCTTTGATGGCAGGAGTTTCGCGAGCATCGCGAACGACGCCACGGCTGCCCCGATCCGGGATCACCAGCACTATGAGTTGCAAGGTAGTCGTGCCTATATATCGGGTTCGTGGAAGATCGTGTCACTGCAGACGCCTGACAAAGCGATTGATCTCGATAACTGGATGCTTTTCAATATTGCCGAGGATCCCGCTGAAATCACTGATCTTGCCTCCAGGGAGCCGGCGCGTTTACGCCAGATGATTGATCAATTCGAGGCTGAGGCGGGTGAGAACCATGTCTACCCGATCGATACACGTGATGAGCGACGTAACCATCATGTGCCGCCTTACGAAGTGTCACGCATGCTGATGCCCCGACGGTTCTATCCGTCGGGCCCGTCGGTTCCTTCGCTCGTCGTGTCGCCGCTTGTTTGCGACCGCAGCTATAAGCTCGAGGCTTTTTTTAGCTGGTCGAAAGGGCAGGAGGGTGTGATCTTCGCGCTCGGCGATCGCTTCTGTGGATTGGCGCTGTTTGTCGAGGCAGGTTCGCTTCACTGCGTTTATCAATGGTGGCATCAGCCCATCTCGCTGCCCCCCGTTTCCCTGTCCGAAGGTCGCCAGCACTACCGCTTTGATTACCTGGCAACGGGTGGCCGCAAAGGGCAGGCGAGCGCATGGTTGAACGACCAGCCCTGCGTGGATGACATTGACCTGTCGCCGACCATGCTTCGTATCCCCACCGCCGGAATGAGCGTCGGTCTGTCTCGTCGGTTGTCCGTGAGCGAGCGCTTCGCGCACCGCGGTGCATTCCAGTATCCAGGAGTCATCGACCATATCCTGATCGTACCTGGCGAATTAGCGCCTGGCAGCGGCCTTGAACCCAGTGAAGAGATCGCTCAGGCCACGATTCGGGCCGCAGCAAACTTGGCAGGTTGAATCTCTATCTGCAGCGCCACGAAAATGGGCAACCCCTAGCGATCCGACCCTCGTGATTCTGATCTGGAGATCTGCATGACCGACTGGCGAGCACGGCTTGGATTTCTGATTCCCCCCGGCACACCGACGGTTGAGCGTGAGATGTTTAGCGCGGCTCCCGATGGCGTTTCAGTTCACTTCAACCGGATGACCGCAAGGGGCGCAGTCGGAACGCTGCAAAACCTTCAGCAGCGCGCAGCCAGTCAGCTGGCGAACCTGGACCAGACCGTTGACATGCTGGCAAGCGTTGAGCCCAACGTAATCGTGCTGGCCCACACCGCCACCAGCTACACCCTGGGGATGGATGGCGATCGAGCGCTCTGTCAGCGGATGGAAGATCGCACCGGCATTCCGTTCATTAGCGCGCTTGGCAGTGCGGCAGCGGCGCTGAAGCAGCTGAATGTTCGCCGGATTGCAATCGGTACGCCCTACGATATGGCGCTCACACTGCGAAGCAGAGAAGTTCTGGAGCAGTACGGCTTTGAGGTGGTCAACGCGCAATGCCTGCCTGACGTTCAGTGCATATTCAATGAACCACCGCGTCGGGTCTATGGCCTGATTCGGGACGTTAACCGAGACAACGCTGATGCGGTGTTTGTGAGCGGCGTCGGTCTGCCAACACTTTCGGTACTCGGTGCAGGCGAAGCCGATCTTGGCAAACCCGTGCTATCGAGTGCGGCGGCCATGCTGTGGAATGCGCTGGGGACCGCCGGCATTGCCACGCCTATATTAGGCTGTGGTCGCCTGCTTAGCGACCCGCTTTACAGACCGCCGTCGGCCTATCGGAAGGTCCGCCCGATCGCCTGAGTTTATTCGGGTTTGAGGCCCAGGCCGCGTATGACGGTACCCCAGCGTTGCCGCTCCTCTTCAAGAAACCGCTGGAAGTCGCTGGCGGTCATGGCGGGGTAGCTGTCCACACCGAGTTTTCGTAGCGCCGCACGGGTGTCGGGAGCCTGCGCTACAGCGGCTACTTCCTGCGTCAGTCGTTGTAGCACTCCCGCAGGTACAGCAGCCGGCGCCACCAGTCCGAAGAAGTTTGCGAAATTCATTGCCTCGTAGCCCAGTTCCTTCATTGCCGGCACTTCTGGCAGATTGAAGAACCGCGCATGGGTTGTCACAGCGAAGACTTTGATCTTGCCCGATGCGCTCATGGTCTGAGCGCTGCCTGCGGGCAGCATCTGAAGGTCAGTCTGACCTCCCATCAGCGATGTCATCGCGGGCGCCTGGCCCTGAAACGGGACATGAAGAACATCGATCCCGGCCAGGCCTTTAAGCGTTTCCATCGCAATCTGCGAGGTGCTGCCCAGACCGGCAGAGGAGTAAGTGAATTTTCCCGACTGCGCCTTGATGGTGGCGATCAGTTCACGCAGGTCGTTTGCCGGAAAGTCGGGGCGCGAAACCAGGGCAAACGGATTGATGGCGAACGGTGCAATCGCAGCGAAGTCTTTGCTCGGATCATAGGGAAGACGAGCGCGAAGACTGGGCGCGATCGCGTGGGTTTCGGCGCTGGCGAGCAGCAGGGTGTAGCCGTCAGGCTGAGCGCGGGCAACCGCTTCCGCGCCGATTGTTCCTGCCGCACCGGCTCGGTTCTCGACGACGACCGCGGTACCGAACCGCTCGGTGAGACGTTGCGCCATGATGCGGCCTGCTGAATCGGTGATACCGCCCGCGGGCCACGGTACGACGATCTTGATGGGGCGCTCGGGGAAACTCTGCGCCATAACGCCGTCAGAAAGCGACAGCGCCAAGGCCAATGATAGAGCGATGGCCGCAATACGACCGACTAGCGCGGACGCGATGCACGATGTCATGTGGTGCAGAAGGCTGTGCGAGTTGGCGGGTGACATGAATGCGGTCCTAAAGAGTAGATTTCGAACGGCAGGCCGGTGTGCGCTCGCACACGGATCAACCCTCAACTGCCTCGCTAGCGTCAAAGTCAAGTTCGACTCGTGCGCCGTTAGGATCGAAGCTAAAGAGTTGCCAGGTTCCGCTACCAGCCTGTCGCCTTAAGTCATAGCTCATGCTGCGGGCGTCAAACCGAGCTTTGACCGCATGAAGTCCGCGTGCGCTGAAAGCCAGATGATCGATTACCCCGGTGCGAGGCTCCGGCATCGGCCGATCCCAATAAATGTGGAGGATGGCCTGTTCGGACCCCTCGGCATAGAGCCAGGCCCCAGGAAAGCCGAGATCGGGGCGGAAGCCCTCGCGAAGACCTAGGAGGCTACAGTAATAGTCGAGAGTGCGTTCGCGATCTTCGGCAGTGATGGTGAAGTGATTCATGCCCTCTATCATGGTTGAGTCCTCATACCGTCAATACTAAGGCGCCAGTGGTCTGGCGCGACTCCAACCGCTCGTGCGCCCGCGAAGCCGCGGCCAGCGAATGAGGCTCGATGGGCGGCAGCTTTACCGACCCGTCGGCAACCGCTGCCCAAAGCCGATCAGCCCGCTCGGCAAGCTTTTGGCGGGTCGCGACATAAGCAAAGGCAACAGGCCTGGAAAAACTCGCCGACTTGCTAACCAGAAGCTCTGACGAAACTGCTCTCGGTGCGCCGCTGGCCTGTCCTAAACTGATCCAGTGGCCACACGGTGCCAGCGCGGCAAAGTTCTCCTCGAAAGCTGCATCGCCCAGGCCGTCAACGATGACGTCTGCGCCACCGCTCCATACCGACTTTGCCTCATCAGCGAACCGGTATTCGCCCGTCACGATGACATGGTCGCAACCGTGGTCACGTGCGAGTCGAGCCTTTTCGGGGCTAGACACGGTTCCGATAACGCGAGCGCCGAGACGGCTCGCCCAACTGCCGAGGATCAGTCCGACACCGCCGGCAGCAGCATGTACCAACCAACGCTGGCCGGGGCGAATATGGGCCAGATCATGCAGCAGATAATCGGCAGTGATCCCTTTCAGTAACAGCGCCGCAGCCACCTGGTCCTCAATATGGGCGGGTAGCCGTATAACCCAATCCTGGGACACGCAACGTGTGCTGGCGTAGGCTCCGGGCAAGGGGCCCATATAGGCGACGCGGTCTGAAGGCATAAGCCCCGAAACGCCCTCGCCGATATCGATAACTGACCCAGCCGCCTCCATGCCTGGAGTGCCGGGCAGTGGCAACAGATCCGGGATCGAGCCGCGACGCAGGTAAATATCAAAATAGTTGACGCCGATAAATCTCTGTCGGATACGAACCTGACCAGGCCCAGGGGCGGGTACCTCGGCGCTTCGGACTCGCATTACATCGTGACCACCATAGGCTTCAATCTCTATGCGTTGCGAGGGCAGTGGCAAGGCCATAGGCATCGGAGAGTGACCCTTGATCCGGCGATCGGCACCCTGTTCGAGGTGTCGGCGCAGGCTGGCAAAGCCAGCCTCATAGACGCCAGTCGCGACGAGGTTAGCAAGCTCGCGTTCTCGCCCTGGCGGCGTGCCGAAGTTCGACTCCCAATGCCAAAACGTCCGGTTACCGTCAGTGACGGGCTTGAGCGTGACGGTTGAGACGTACCGTTCCAGGGGTACCGTAGCCTCGACTATGCAGTAGGTGAAGCGGTAGTTGTTGTCATCTAATGCGAGCAGTTGTTCGCGGATGAAGCTGCCATCCTGAAGGGTGAAGGCGCGGACGCAGCCAACCTCGGCCGAGTCTCGACCAGCTTCAATCCTGCTCTTTTGAACGACACTGTGCCAGTCATCATGACTGTTGAAGTCGCGCAGTACGGCCCAGACCCTGTCGATCGGGGCATCGATGACTGCAGAACGGATGACTTTTTGCAGCACGTTCAAGCTTGGGTGGGTCAACGGCGTGCGAAGTAGCGCTTGAGCGCTTCAAATCCGCTTTGGAACACGCCTTGCCCGATCAGGTCGGACAGCTCGCGTTCGCGCCCTTCCTCGCAATCAAACTCTGCGCTCCACTCTGCAAAGCAGGCATCGCCGTCGGTGACTGGTGTGAGCTTGAGCGTCGCAACATAGTTGGCCACCCCCATTGGGCTTTCCAGAATTTCATAGGTGCAGGTGAAGTCATAGTCTGATAGCGCGAGCAGCTTTTCGCGTATACGTCCGCCGTCGCGGGTATGAAACGCACGAACACAACCCACCCGGTCAGCAGGTTGCTGGTTTTCGATCCGGCTGTCGGCTATCAAGGGGTGCCATTGCGGCAGACCATTGAAATCCCTTATTCGCGCCCACACGCTGTCGGCGCTGGCCGCGATCACGCTTGATACATAAACACGAATCACCGTACTGGCTCCACGATCATGGATTTATCGGTCAAGTTGCGGAGTGTTCGGCGCCGCCGCCGATACCCCAGCCGCTCCCGCTGCGCCAGCAGTAAGTTTCTGAATATCGCCCGCATCGAGCCCGATTTCGCGAAGCAACTGATCGACGATCGGCGCCTGCGCGCGGAACCGTAGCGCTGAATTCACCACACCATCAGCGAATCCAACGCCACTCCCGTCACCGTGCGAGGATCCACCGTTGCCGGCCAAACCCTCAACATGCAAAATTTTGATGCCTTCGATTTTTTCCATCGGCTTGACCGACTCCCGGATGATGGCCTCTGCTTTATCGACCAGCCGAATCCGAAGAGCTGACGCCCGCGCCTCAGGGGAGAGTACATTCTGGGCCTCGTTCATCATGCGGGTGGCCTCGGCTTCAGCCTCGGCCCGTACTCGAAGGGCGATCGCTCGAATCTTCTCGGCATCTGCATCTGCCTCAGCCTGTGCGCGAATCGCCACGCCGCGATCGGCGCTGGCCTCTTTCTCCGCCGTCGCGGCCAGCGTGAGCCTTAAGGCCTCACGCTCAGCATCCTGCCGGGCGGCGATGATTTCTATTGCGCGCTTGCGCTCGGCCATCTCAACTTCACGGGTGGTAAAGACTCGCTCCTCAGCTGCAACGGCAGTAGCGCGTGCCTCTTCGGCTTCTGCCTGTGCCTCACTTTGGGCTTTGCTCTCGCGCGCAATCGCGATCGCGCGCTGCTGCTCTGCCAGTTCAAGTGCCTTACGGCGCTCGATCTCAGCCGCCTGGATTTCACGCTCTTTGCGGATACGTTCGTTTTCAATTCTCTCCTCGCTTCGAATCCGCGCAGCCTCGATTGCCTGACGCGCTGCAATTTGCGCTGATTCTGCGTCCTGTTCGCGCTGTGCCTTTTCAGTGCTGACTTCGGCACGCTGGCGGGCGCGTGCCATCTCGACCTCGCGCTGTTGGGCAAGTCGCGCACTTTCACTTTCGAGATCGATATCGAGTGAGAGCTTTTCAGCCTCCAGATTCTTATTACGAATTGCAATTAGCGTGTCCTGCTCGATATCGTTGCGCTGCTTTTTTCGGCGTTCGATCTGCTCGGTGAGGCGCGTCAGGCCCTCAGCGTCGAACGCGTTGCTAGGATTGAAAAATTCCATCCCTGTCTGGTCGAGTTGCGTGAGCGAAGCCGATTCGAGCTCAAGCCCGTTTTTGGTCAGATCCTCGGCGACTGCCTCACGAACCCTGCGGACATAGGTGCCGCGTTTTTCGTGTAGTTCTTCCATCGTCATGTCGGCCGCGGCGGTACGCAGAGCATCGACAAATTTACCTTCGACCAGTTCCTTAAGTTGCTCGGGTTCCATGGTGCGAAGACCCAGGGTCTGGGCGGCAGCGGCCACTGCATCAGTCGCGGCGGCCACACGAACATAAAATTCGGCGATTACATCTACGCGCATCCGATCTTTGGTGATCAGTGCCTTGTCGCGGCCCCGGCTGACTTCGAGGCGCAGGGTGTTCATATTGACCGGGATAACGTCGTGTACGATCGGCAGCACAAATGCGCCCCCATCGAGCACGACCTTTTGTCCGCCCAAGCCCGTCCGAACAAAGGCCCGCTCTTTGGAGCTCCGAAGATATAGCCAGTGCAATAGCCAGACCGCAATGGCGACAATAATCGCCACCACGATCAGTCCGAGGATAAAGCTACCGAATTCAGCACCGCTCATGGTCAATCTCCTCAGGCACGGGCATCACGTTTACCGCGGCGCGGTGCAGAACCCGCTGCAGTCTGGGACGTTTTAGAAGGCAATGTACTGCGTCGAATATGCGTGAATTCCTGCGTGGTACGGGTCAGAGCGAGCTCGGTCGGCAGACGCTCCATTGAACTCGCGCCGTAGAATCCATCGCATCCGGGACAGTGATCCAGAATGAAGGTCGCATCCTGTGGTGTGGCAATCGGGCCGCCGTGGCAGAGGACGAGTACATCCTTGCGAATCTTTCTTGCCGCAGCGCTCCAGCGTTCGATAGGTTCGACACAATCTGCGAGCTTGAACGCAGTGCGGGCACCGATTGCACCACCTGTGGTCAGCCCCATGTGGAAGACGATTATGTCGGCACCTGCGCGGGTCATCGTCTGCGCCTGCTCAGCATCGAACACATAGGGCGTGGTCAGCAGATCAAGCTTAGCGGCACGCGCAATCATGTCGACCTCGAGCCCATAACCCATTCCGGTCTCTTCGAGATTGGCTCGGAAGGTGCCATCAATCAGCCCCACTGTCGGGAAATTTTGAACGCCTGAAAATCCCAGATCGATCAGCCGCCGCAGAAAGGTCTCGGGAATCATGAAAGGATCGGTGCCGTTTACACCTGCGAGCACCGGGGTACGCTTCACCACGGGCAGCACCTCGCGCGCCATGTCGCAGACGATATCGTTAGCATTGCCGTACGCGAGTAGACCAGCGAGCGACCCGCGGCCGGCCATTCGGTAGCGCCCAGAGTTGTAGATCACAATCAGATCGATACCGCCCGCTTCTTCGCACTTGGCCGACAATCCTGTTCCGGCACCGCCCCCGATGATGGGCTCACCGCGCCGGACTTTGGCGCGAAGGTGCTTCAGGATCTTGCCGCGGGGTATTCTCGCCATCTGCTCGCTCTCCTTTGGTCGTTATCTAGGCGCGTCTTGCTACCGGTGGCCGCGATAATTCGGTCCAGGCATCGACGAGTGCCTGCGCAAATGACTCATCGTTGATGTGATGCGGCAGGCGGGTCAGCTGGCGATCCGGCCCACTGCGAAAGCCTTGTTCGATGGTTTCGAACAGCACTCGATTGGCATCGGGGTCGTGGAAAGGCTGGCCTGGACGATCAATTGCTGAGACACCTCCTTCGGGAATCAGGAACCGGACCGGTCCACGCATGGCATTGATTTTTTTAACGAGAAACTCACCAATTGCACGACATTCGTCAGGCGTGGTGCGCATCAGGGTTACGGTCGGATTGTGCCGATAGAGTCTGCGGCCCTTGAATCGGTCTGGGACCGAGTCCCAGGGGCCGAAATTGACCATATCGAGTGCGCCGCACGACCCAACCCAGGGGATGGCATGTCGGGCAAATACATCAAGGCGAGTTGGTCCGGCTGACAGTGTGCCGCCCGCGATTTCATCCGCGATTTCGGTGGTGGAGACATCGATCACACCCGCAAGCAACTGCGAGTCGGCGAGCTTCTCCATTGATTGCCCGCCGACGCCCGTGGCGTGGAACACCAAGCAATCGTAGCGGTCGCCGATCAGCTTGGTGACCATTTGCACACAGGGTGTCGTCACACCGAACATGGTCAGGCCCAACGCCGGGCGCAGCGATTGGGTGGCCAGGGGCGGGTGCGTAATCATTCCTGCGAGGGCGTGTGCAGCATTGGCGAGCACACGTTCACTGATACGGTTGATGCCCTGGACGTCGGTAACCGAGTACATCATGCAGATGTCGCTTGGGCCAACGTAGGGACGGGTATCGCCGCTTGCCATCGTTGATACCATGACCTTTGGCAGGCCCACCGGTAACGCCCGCATGCCCGACGTGGCAAGCGATGTACCTCCCGAACCGCCCGCGGAGATGATGCCGCCTAGATCGCGGCGGGTAGCGACAAATCGTTCGAATGCCAATGCCATCGCGGCAACGGCACCGCCACGATCACCGCTGAAGACCGCTGACTCGCCTTGGGGATGATGCCGCGCGACTTCTCGAGGGTGTACGTTTGCAAGAGAGGTTCGACCGCTGGTCGCAAGATCGACCGTCACAACGCGTAGCCCCAGCCGCTCCAGACTCTGACGCAAATAGAACAGTTCGCGCGCCTTGGTATCAAAGGTGCCGACTACGTAAGCCGCGCGCGCGCTGGTAACCGAAACTGGAAAGTCGAAAACCGAACCGGTGCTGGCAGTAGTATCGCTTGCCAGTATGGCGACAGATGCATGGCGCCCAGTATCACTACTTGAAGGCTTCGATGAACTCTGAGGGGCGCCGACTTCTGGTTGCGGCAGCGGTGGTGCTGCACTCACAAGGTTCCAGCGATTGAAACCTGCGCCCGCGCGTGGCGCGATTGCGTCAAGCGCGGGTTGCGAGTCACCGTGCGACCGCTTGACGGTGAGCACCTGAGTCGCAGTGGGCTGTAAGGCAGTTGGCGGTGCGATATCAGCGAGACCTTCCTCCTCATCGCCGCTTGATCGCACCCCGAGCAGGCGCTCCTGTAGATCACGGTCAGCGGCGAGGACATCGGTGGGCATGACCTGCGCGAGGCGTCCGTTGACCATGACGCCGATCTGATCTGCAACCTCAATCGCAACGCCGAGATTCTGCTCGATGAGTAAAACCGCAATGCCGCCGCTGTGAGCGAGGCGACGGAGGCTTTCTGCGACCTGTTCAACGATGACAGGTGCAAGGCCCTCTGTGGGCTCGTCCATGACAAGAAGGCGTGGCTCGAGTAAGAGCGCACGTCCGATTGCAAGCATCTGTTGCTCTCCCCCGGAGAGCTGAGAGCCGCCATTGGACTTACGCTCGGCGAGTCTTGGAAACATCGTGTAGACGCGGTCGACTTCGCGACGGTGGCTTGCCACCAGGCGTAGCGTCTCATCGACAGTGAGCGATGGCCATACCCTACGGCCCTGTGGCACGTAGGCAATACCAGCCCGGGTGATGCGATGGGCTGGCCAACCCAGGATGTCATGACCGTCTAGTCGAATGCTGCCCTGAGCTGCGACGAGACCGGTGATCGCATTGCAAAGCGTTGTCTTGCCCATGCCGTTGCGGCCGACGATTCCCAGAACGCCGCTCTCAAGGGTAAAGCTCACTGACTGCAGCGCGTGGGCTCGACCGTAATGGACATCAAGCCCCTCGACTTCGAGGAGCGGGCGAGCCGCAACCGCCGTATTTGCGGACGGTCGGCTGGTGTTCGTACGTTTTGCGCGGGAGCGAGGCAGCATCAGCGTCGCCCGCCCATGTAGATGGCCTGCACCTGACTGTCGGACTCGATCTCGGCAGGCGTACCGGAGCGAAGTACACGGCCGTTGTGCATCACCGTGACGCGCTCGGAAACGCGCAGCGCAATATCGAGATCGTGTTCGATAATCACGAAGCTCATATGCTTAGGTAGTGATCGGAGTAGCAGGACCAGTTCGCGGCGCTCCGCGGGCGATAGTCCTGCTGCAGGCTCATCGAACAGGATCAATCGAGGAGCGCCAGCCAGAGCCATACCAATTTCGAGTTGGCGCTGCTGGCCGTGCGCGAGATTGGCGACGAGTTGATCTGCGAGGTGCGCAAGCCGTACCCGGTGAAGTAAATCTTCGGTAGCCCTGCGGCTCGTGTGTGATGCAGAGGGCCGCCACATGCTGAAGCGACCGCTCGCAACGCCGCGGACGGCGAGGAACAGGTTATCTCGAACCGTCAAGTCGCGAAACAAAAGTGAGGACTGGTAGGTACGACGCAAGCCTTTTCGAATTCGGTCATGAGGGCTCAGAAGCGTAATGTCCTCACCAAAAAATTCGATACGTCCTGCTGTGGGCAGAAAATCTCCGGTGATGGTGTTGAAAAGCGTGGTCTTGCCTGCCCCATTAGAGCCAAGCACAGCGTATTTTTCGCCTGCGGCGACATTGAACGAGACATCGTCAACCGCTCTAAGTGCTCCAAAGCTACGACTGACATTTTGTAACGCCAGTGCGTTGGACGATGCGATTGGCGACTCAGTTGGCCCCAGACGCACGCCTCCAACGGCAGGCGTGCGTCTGGCCGACCAATTTCTGTGGTGGTTGGCTGAGGTCATCAGGCCATCCACCAACTCTTGTGATGAAGCGAGATCAAGGGCAGTTAGGGATGTCACGCGAACCGATCTGGAACTCTTCCTTCTTGAGTCCCAGCATCTGGTCCACGTTGTCGACCTTGCGCAACACGCGGGTCGTGAGGGCACCCTGTGCATCCTTGACCACCTCGGTCACGAACGTGGTACCAATAGCCTGCCTGTTAGAGTCAAGCCGCACTGTTCCGGTAGGCATCTTCAGCTCGAGTTTGCTGAGCGCATCACGGTATTTAGCCTGACCCCCTGCGAGGTCACCTTTGACTGCGTCCAGTGCATCGAGCGCTGCCTTCATGTTGGTGTAGTAGACCAGTGCAAAAAGGCTTGGGCTGGGGTAGCCTCCGGATGAAACCGGGAAGCTCTTCTGGTAGGCCGACACGAAGGCCTTCCAGTCTGCGCCGTCAAAGCTGTCGGCGTAGGGTCCAGCGGAAATTGTTCCGACCAGCGAGTCACGACGCTTGCCACGATAGTTGAGGACATCCTGGCTTACGGTAATGGACCCTCCCATCATTGGCTTATCACCGCCCGAGGCCTCATACTGATTCAGGAAGTTGACTGCATCGGCACCGCCCAAAACGACGAGTAATGCGTCAACATCTTTTGGGATCCGCGCGATGACTGATGAATAGTCCTTGCCGCCCAGTGGTACCCACGCCTTTACCGGGACGCGGCCACCGAGTTTGCAAAACTCGGTCATGAAGCCCTGGACCTGCGAGTAGGGAAAAGCATAGTCCTCTGCAATCACCATCACCCGCTTATAGCCCTTGTTGATTGCGGCCTGACCGAGCCCCACCATCCACTGAGCGCCTTCGGTGTTGAAGCGGAAGAAGTTGGTCGAGGGGTTGACCAAGGTGGTTGCCTGTGCGCCTGAGCCGCCGTTGATGAAGGTCATGTTCGGCTGGGTTTTTGAGTAGTCCTTTACCGCGATGCCTTCGCCACCGGACAGCGGACCCACGACGATATCGACCTTATCTTGTTCAACCAGTTTGCGCACCGCGTTGACGGCGACATCCGGATTGGCATTCGAGGACGCCTTGATCATTTCGATCTTGCGACCTGCCACCACACCACCCCGCTCTCTTATTGCGAGCTCTGCGCCCCGCATGCCATCGGCACCGCCCGCCGCGAAGGGGCCCTCCAGGGTGGCCAAAACCCCGATCTTGACGGGCGCCTGCTGCGCCCAGGCCATGCTGGTGAGGGCTGCTACGACTGCAGCCCCTGTCACCGAGCGAATCCAGGTCCGTTTCGTCTCCATCACTTCCTTCTCCTTAAAGAGGCGCGCTCAATGGCGCTGGGTTGATGCAACTGAATCTGATGTCTGATGACGCATACGAGTACGAAGCTTGTCCCAAAGACCGAGCAGACCGTCGGTAGAAAACAGCACGATCGCGAGGAACACGATACCTATCACCAGGTTAAAGCGTTCGCGATCGATGAGATCAATGGCAAAGGTCTGGAGCAATACAAAGACTATGGAACCAAGAAATGCGCCGATCGGGTGACGCATGCCTCCCAAGACCGCGATCACGAGGATATTGATCTGCCAGCCAACGTTGATCGACCCAGGCGTAATCAGCCCGTTGTACCAAACAAGCAGAACGCCACCAATGGCTGCAAGCAATCCGCCGAAGGCATACGCGGCCACGCGGTGGGCCACGATATTGAAGCCCAGCGCCTCCATGCGCCGTGGGTTGTCCCGTACGCCCTGAAGCGCGATACCGAAAGGCGTTCGTACCAGCCACTTGACTGCAAGATAGCCTGCCATCGCCCAAAACAGCGTTAGGAAATAGAAAGGTACCGGTTCGCGCCAGTTAAGTCCGAAGACATCAGGCGGATAAACTTTTTGAAAACCCTGAAATCCGTTGAACAAGGAATAGTTCTGCAGGACGAGGTAGTAGAAGGCAACCCCGAAGGCGAGTGTGATCATGATGGTGTAGATACCCTCGGTGCGCACAGACAACCACCCGACCACGGTCGCGCAGGCGCATGCGATGAAAAGGGCAACTAAAACTGCGACCCACCAGGGCCATCCAAGACTGATAGGGGTGCTGCTGACACCAAAAATCGCGATCGAATAGCCCGCGACCCCCGCCACTGACATCTGGGCAAGCGAAACGATACCGCCATAGCCGCCAAGGAACGTAAGCGATAGCGCAATAAGCCCGAGAACCAGCGACTGTGCAGCGACCTGAAAAGTGAAAAATGGCGTAGCGACGAACGGGTATGCCAAAAGGAAAAGGAAGATCAGCACATGACGCGCTGACAGATGACGCCAGAGAAATTTCAGCCAACGAGGCGCATTGCTTTCGGCGTAAGGGTCGGTCTCAACCCCACCAGCCGACGCCGGCGACGATCCAGCCGGCTGGGAGCGCGCGGGCAGTTGAAGGGCCGGCTGTTGAAAGCCACCCTGCATCGCGCGCCGCCAACGACTTGCGCTCATGACCTTACCTCTTCGCTCATGCTGGTCGACCGAGGATGCCGCGCGGCCGAAAGGCCAGAACGAGAATAAGAATCACGAAGGTAAATACAACGCTGTAAGTCGGTGCGTAGGCTAGACCGTAGGTTTCAGCCAGTCCAAGAATCACAGCCCCCAGGGCTGCGCCGACCACGCTACCCATGCCACCTACGATCACGACAATGAGCGACGCAAGGAGCAACCGGGTGTCCTCGCCTGGCACCATCGACAACTCGACCGCGCCGATCACTCCGCCAAAGCCCGCGAGGCCTGCGCCGAGCATGAAGGTGATCGCGAAGACAAGGTTGACGTTAACGCCTGAGGCCGCCAGCATGTTTCGGTCGTCCACACCCGCCCGGATCATGGCGCCAACGCGAGTGCGCGTAAGTAGCCACCAAAGGAAAATACCAATTGCGACACCGAATCCAAGCAGACTCAGCCGGTAGGCCGAATAGGCCTTTATAAGCGGCAAGCCGCGGATTGGGCCGTGTAACCACTCCGGTGCATCCATCTGGTGGACCTGTGCGGTAAAGGCCCAAAGCAACAGGTCAGCAATCACGATGGAGAGCCCGATCGTGACCATGGTCTGGCGCATATCCTGACCCTGCATGTGGCGCAGGATGAGCACCTGCATCAGTAGGCCAAGTATTGCTGCTGCAAGAAACCCAGTGGCGACAGCTAAAATCCACCAGCCTGTTTTTTCAGCAACGATGAAACCGACATAGCCGCCAAGCAGATATAGGGAGCCATGGGCGAGATTGACATTGCGCATCAGGCCGAAAACCAGCGTGAAGCCCGAGGCAACGATGAAATAGAGCGCAGCGAGCGTTAGGCCGTTCAACAGCGTGACGAAATAAAGCCGCGTATTGTCCGCGATTGCCCAAATCGAAAAAACCAGCAATGGGCCGCCGATGAGAAGCCAGGCCCAGTGCTTAGCGGTCAATTTCATGCCGCGCTCACCCAGGTACGGGCGCGATCCACCGGTGGTGTTTTTGCGAAAACGCCATCCTTCATCACAGCGAGGATTCTTTTGGGTTCACGCAGGATGGAAAGGTTAGCCAGCGGGTCGCCATCGAGCAGCAGCAGGTCCGCAAGATAACCTTCGCGAACCAGCCCGAGGTCGTTGGGTCGCTGCATGACCTGCCCACCATAAAGTGTGCATGCACGAATCGCCTCCATCGGCGTAAATCCCAGGTATCGCACAAAGAGTTCCAAATCGCGGGCGTTTTGCAGATGGGGGTTGAAGGCGAATCCGTAGTCGCCACCAGGCAGCACGCGGACGCCGCGGCGGTGCATCGCCTTGAGCGATTCGCAGGCAGCCGCCCACTCCTCTTCATAACCCATCGATACAGCTTTCTCGCGGCTCACGCCCCACGGCTCAGCCTCATTGAGGAGGGCATAGATAATGCCGATTCCCGGTGCGACGAAGACGCTGTCTTTAGCAGCCTCAAGCATGTCCAGCGCTTCGCTGTCCGTGAAGCTGGCGTGATAAATCATGGTGATTCCGTGCCGTAGCGCCTGCTTGACGCTGGCACACGAGCGCGCATGGACAATGATTCGCTTACCACGCATACGTACCTCTTCGGCACAGGCGGCCACTTCGGCGTCGGTCATCCACGTGGTTTTGGCATCGGCGCCCGGGACAAAGTTATCGCCCGAAAGATTGAGCTTGATCGCATCAACCCCGTATTTGAGAAACATACGCGTGACCCGGCGCAGATCCTCCGCGCCGTTTACAACCACGCCGAAGCTGAAGTCCGGGAAGGGTAGATGGGGCAGCATTTCATCGCCTAGTCCACCAGGGACCGTGATCTCCTGACTTGCCGCGAGATATCGGGGGCCGGGAATTTGCCCAGACTCGATGGCATTGCGAATCACCACATCAAGTCGGGGCTTGGCGCACGCCGCCCCAACGCACGAGGTGAAGCCCGCCTTGAGATAGTTGTGCGCCACCTTGGCTGACCACAACACGTGTTCCTCAAGCGGCATCGTTTGGATGGCCGCTAGCGAGGCCGCATCGTTCCAAGAGAAATGCGTGTGCGCTTCGGTCATGCCTGGCATAAGCGTCGCACCTGCGCCGTCGATAACCATGGCATCGCCTGCACTCACGCCGCCGAGGCTGCGTGTGATCTGGAGAATGCGCGGGCCGCGCACGCGCACGCTACCGGGGTAGGCGCTTTGCCCCGAGCCGTCGAGGATCCGGACGTTAGTGAAGAGGACTTCAGAAGGTTCCCGGGTCATCGAGGTCTCCGATTACTAGAGTCGGCAACTCGGGCTCAAACGGCCCAACGCGTGGTTCGAGTCGAGCGTCCAGGTGGCGCGCGGTGAAATTCGCCATCCTTCATCACGGCGAGGATGCGCTCACGCTCCTGAAGTAGCGTGATGTCGCTTAGCGGGTCGCCGTCGATCAACAGGATATCTGCGAGACAACCCTCACGGATGTAGCCAATCTCTTTACCCATTTTCATCATCGGGCCGCCCCAGGCTGTTGCTGAAAGCAGGGCCTCCATGGGACTCATACCGATGAGCTTGACGAAATATTCAAGGTCCTTGGCATTCGTGCCATGAGGTGTCCACGCAAAGCCGTAGTCCCCTCCCGGCAGGATGCGAATGCCGCGCCTGCGCATGGCCTTCATGCTCTCTATGGCAGCCTCGAGTTCACGGTGATAACCCATTTTTCGGGTGACTTCGGGGGTGAGGCCCCAGGCGCTTGCGTTGTGGCAGGTATTTATGAGCCAGGCTAATCCGGGCGCAACGAAATGATCGAATTTGTGCGCCTCAAGTAGATCGAGGGCTTCTTCGTCAGCAAAGCTCGCGTGATAGATCACTTCGATACCGTGCTTGATGCACTGTTTGATCGACCAGGTGGAACGTGCATGGGCGGCAACGCGTTTCCCCCAGGCCTTCGCCTCCTGAACGCAGACGGCGATTTCCTCCTCGGTGAATTGACTCATCTCCGAGGGCATACCAGTGATCGATTCGCCAGAGAGATTGATCTTGAGCGTGTCGACGCCGAATTTACAGAACATGCGCACGCAGCGCCGCATTTCTTCTGCACCACTCACCACGGCACCAAAGGCAAATTCTGGTTGAGGCAGGTGCGGCGCGGTGGTGTCGCCTAAACCGCCTGGAACGGTAATTTCCTGGCTTGCGGCGAGATAGCGGGGACCAATGATGGTGCCGTCGTTGATGGCGTTGCGAATCACGACATCAAGTCGGGGTTTGGCCGTGGCAGCACCCACGCAGGAAGTCCAGCCCATATCGAGATAGCGTTTGGCGACCTCCGCGCACCAAAGGATGTGCTCCTCAGGCGGCATTCGCTGGATCGAATCGAGGCTCGGCTGATCGTTCCATGAAAAATGCGTATGCGATTCGATCATGCCTGGCATCAGGAACGCGCCTGCGCCGTCAATCACTTGTGCACCCATGGTCGGCGCAGATCGCACACCGCGCTGAGCCGGTAGCACTCGGGTGATACGGTGACCTTGTACCAGCACCTCGCCCATGAACGGCGCCTCAGCGCCACCGTCAAAGATCCGGACATTGGTAAAGAGAACATCAGCCACGTTCAAGTGACTCCTGCGGCAAATGTGGTGCGATTGGCCCGAGCAGACAATCGGCTCGCAGCGCTGGTAAATTCGATCCACTCGCGCAGGCACTCGCTCGGACGCTCGATTGGTGTCCAATGGCCGCACCGACCAAGGACGAGTTGCCTGACCAGCAGCGATGCAGTGAGCCGGTCCGCGAGTGAGCGCATCGCCTGCGGAGGCGCCACAGCATCTTCATCGCCGGTGACCAACAGCACGGGCACCTTGATTTTCTCAAGCGCAGCGCTACGGGCTTCGGCAAGTGCCTCGCAGCTCCGCGCATAGCCCTCGGGGCAACTGCGCGCCACGGATTCGCGCACCATTGCAATGGCAAGAGGCTGCCGGGTACGCGTGTCGGCCGATAGCGACACCGCCGCGGTCTGGACAGCAATCTTGAGCATTCCTGACACGGATTCGGTTCGAGCAAGTGCGGCACGGGCGTGAAGTGGTGCGCGCGCCGGCTCGGAAGGTTCGGCGAGCGGCCCATAGAGCGCGAGGCTTCTTATCCGCTCTGGATGGGCGACCGCAAGGTGTTGGGCCACGATAGTCCCTAGGGAATGCCCGATCCAGTGGGCCCGACGTATCGCCAGCCGTTCACAAACCTGCTCGACACATTCAACGAAACGCGCGATGCTGAGCGCCCCGTCGACTCGCATCGATCGTGCACTACCGGGCAGTTCGATGCGGATCACCCGATGACCGGCCAACGGCGCGAGCATCGGTATCCAGACTCCCGCACTCCCGCCCAGTCCGTGCAGGCAGACCACGGGATCGCCATCGCCCTCATCTTCGACTGCAATGCGGTCGATAAAGCGTAGATTCATTCGCCGCTCCGAGCGGCAATGCGTCGAATACGCGCCGACAAACCCGCGCCCGAACGCCTCCTGCGGAACATCTGATTCGTCTCCATGACGTCTCACCTGCCAAGGGACGGCGCGCGGGGCGCCGACTCGCGGTAAGATCTTGTCTTTGTAAATGAGACTTAAATCTCATCTTGTTACATTGCAGCATAGACGTTGTTCTTGGTAATCAGCAAGAACTTTTCAAGGATTTTTTCAGTTAGGGATTTCGAGTCTTCCCAGGTTCGCTCGCCCCCGCTATGACACGTCTGCAGCACAAACTGAGTGAAAGCCCACCTGCGCCAGAGCGGGGAGTTCGGGCCGAGAAACATAAAATGCTGCTCGAGTCTGCAATGACATTGATCCGCTCCACCGGGCACGTTCCCACAGTCGCTGAAGTCGCCCAGCGCAGCGGTGTATCCCGAGCGACCGCTTACCGCTATTTCTCGTCGCGCAGTGCGCTGATTGTTGCGGTGATGGATGCAACGCTCGGCCCGGTCAGGCGCTTTGAATCAAGACACACAGATGGACCGAATCGCGTACGTGACGTATTCGAGCAAACTTTTCCGAGATTCCGTCAATACGAAGCGCAGATGCGCGCAGCTGTGCAACTCTCGCTAGAACATTGGGCGAAAGAGCGGGCTGGCTTACTCGAGGAAAAACCGTTCAAGCGCGGATTTCGAGTCAGGATCGTGGAGGACGCGATCAGACCTATGGCCAACCAACTCTCCGCTGCCGATCACAGACGGCTCCACCAGGCGCTCACCGTGATTTACGGCATAGAAACTTGGATCGTCCTCAAGGATATCTGGGGCCTGTCGGACCGCGGCGTAGAAAAGATCGCCCTCTGGATGGCAGATTCGCTCGTGAAGGCTGCACTGGCTGGTAGTCCGCCAGCCTCAAAGCCGTCTCCTCGGTCGGGCGCTGCGCGTCAGCGACCTGGCGGGCACGCTGCGCGCTGAACGTCATCACCAATCGCCCAGAACTGGCTAAGTGACGATGCGGGCGCGGCTTTGACTGGTGATAACGGTGGCTGCCACCGTCGTGTGCAGACACAGATTCAGAGAACCGAGTTAAGTTATCGACAACAGCGAAGCGCAATACCTGCCGCGCCCCGGCCCTCTGGAGCTGGGCGGCGACGGGGCGATTTCGCTGCTCGCCAAATGAAAGTGTGGACCAAGGGGGCACGATGACCTTTTCAATTGTTGCACGCGACCCCGCTGCCGGTGCCTTCGGAGTGGCTGTCGCTACCCGCTTCTTTGCGGTGGGCGCCCTGTGCCCGCACGCCGAGGGAGGGGTCGGAGCGCTTGCCACGCAAGCGCTCATCAATCCTCTGCTGGGCATCGATGGCCTGGCGATGCTTCGCTGCGGCGTTGCTGCAGGGCAGGTGGTTCAATCGCTGATCGATGCTGATCCCGGACGGGAGGCGCGACAGCTTCATTTGCAGGATTCGCTAGGGCGAATTGCCGCCCACACTGGAGCGGACTGCATCCCCTGGTGTGGGCACCTTATCGCTGAGCAGGTGTCAGTGGCCGGTAACATGCTGGCGGGGCCAGAGGTGCTGGATGCGACACTTCACGCGTACCAGGAGGCGTCGAGTCTTCCTTTCGCCCAGCGGCTCATCCACGCGCTCCGGGCAGGGGAGGCTGCGGGTGGCGACAAGCGCGGAAAGCAGTCTGCGGCGCTTCGCATTCACACCACGGAGGCGTATCCGGCCCTTGATCTGCGGGTCGATGACCATGATGATCCGCTCGTAGAACTCGACCGTCTGGAGGTGGTGAGTCGCGAGCGTTTCGTGCACTTTGCGCAGTTTTTTGCCACGCGCGCACGACCGGGGGGCGTTCATGACCGGAGCACGATCGAGGCGGCTATCGCAAGCGCCACTGCGGGTCAGATCGGTACGCACTCCCGCGCGACCAGTGCCTGAGCTGAATTTCCATGCTGCTTGAAATCGATTCGCTGCGGGTGAGTTTCGCTACCGCCAACGGAGAGGCGCGTGCGGTTGATGGCGTCAGCCTCTCGGTAAAGGCCGGTGAAACCCTTTGCATCGTGGGCGAGTCCGGATGCGGTAAGAGTGTCACCGCGTTGTCAATCATGGGGCTGGTGCAGGGTCCGCTGTCCAGAGTCACGGGGACCATCCGCTTTGAAGGCCGAGAACTGTTGACCCTTGATCGCAACCAGTGGTCAGACCTGCGTGGCAATCGTATTGCGATGATCTTTCAGGAGCCGATGACTTCGCTCAATCCTGCGTTCACCGTTGGCGCACAGCTCACCGAGGCTTTGATACGCCATCGCGAGATCTCGAGAGCTCACGCCCGCGACGAGGCGATCGCCATGCTTGCGCGTGTGCGGATCCCGTCGCCCGAGCGCCGCATCGACGACTATCCACACCGTCTTTCGGGTGGTATGCGTCAGCGGGTGATGATTGCGATGGCACTGCTATGTCAGCCCGCGCTATTGATCGCAGACGAGCCGACCACAGCGCTCGATGTGACCATTCAGGCGCAGGTGCTGGCACTGATGCGAACTCTCCGCGAGGAGACTGGGACGGCGATTGTTCTCATCACTCACGATCTGGGTGTAGTGGCGCAGATGGCTGATCGGGTGGCAGTGATGTATGCCGGTCAGGTGGTGGAGCAGGCGCCGGTCAGAGAGCTGTTCGCGCGCCCCCAGCATCCCTATACCGTAGGCCTGTTGGGTGCCATTCCCGCCATCGCAGCGCCGCGTGCGCGCCTGTCAGCGATCAGCGGTATGGTGCCGGCCGCGACCGCTATGCCCGAAGGCTGCCGGTTTGCCGAGCGGTGTCCGTTTGTGCAGCCCCAGTGCCGTATCCAATCGATGGCGCTTACCGAGGTGACGCGCGCGCATTGGTCGAGATGCCGCCGTGCGCCGCTCGAGAGACTGGCCCAGGGGCTTGACGACCCGTCTGCAGAACCGCTTCTTCTCAATTTTCGTTCCGCATGAGTACAGGTCTGTCTTCCGCCAACCCGGGCGCACCGCTGCTGGAGGTTCGCGACCTGACGCGGGCGTTTACTGTGGCGCAGGGGCTGTTCGGTCGCTCACTTACCAGGGTTCGCGCGGTGGATGGGGTCTCGTTCAATCTTGATGCCGGTTGCACCTTTGCGATCGTTGGTGAATCCGGCTGTGGCAAATCCACTGTCGCTCGGCTGCTCCTTCGCCTGATCGAGCCCGATGACGGCAGCATCCGCCTCGAAGGGCATGATCTTCGTGCGCTCGATCCTGCTGAACTCCGCCGAAGTCGCGCCCGAATCCAGATGGTGTTTCAGGATCCGTATGGATCTCTCAACCCGCGGATCCGGGTCGGCGAGATGCTGGCTGAACCGCTTCTTCTGCATACCGATCTCGCGCCTGGGGCTCGCCGCGAGCGGGTGAGCGAGTTGCTCTCGCTGGTGGGCCTGCCCGCTGAGGCCGCCGCCCGGTATCCGCATGAGTTTTCGGGCGGTCAGCGGCAGCGGCTTGCGATCGCCCGGGCGCTCGCCGCATCGCCGCGGCTGATCGTGTGCGATGAACCGGTGTCGGCGCTTGATGTGTCGATTCAGGCGCAGATTCTCAACCTCCTCGCTGAGCTGCAGGAGCGGTTCAATCTGGCTTATGTATTCATTTCCCACGATCTGGCGGTGGTTCGACAGATGGCAGATCGACTTGCGGTGATGTATCTCGGCCGTTTTGCCGAGACAGGGCCTGCTGGGCGGATCTTCGCTTCGCCCAGGCATCCGTACACCCGTGCGCTGCTGTCAGCGGTGCCGGTACCCGACCCTGACCGCACAGTGTCCGAGCCTGCACTCGGGGGCGATGTTCCCAGCCCCCTGAACCCGCCCTCCGGCTGCTCGTTTCACACGCGCTGCCCTCATGCGCGCGAGCGCTGTACGGCTGAGCAACCAGCGCTCGAGGACGCTGGTGATGGCGTGCAGGTGGCGTGCTGGTTCTGGCGTGAGCTACCGCCTGCAGCGGGCGTGGCGGTGAGCGTATCGACGGATAAAACCCTGTCACGGCTTCAGGCGGCGTTCCTGAGGCATAGTTCGACCTCATCCTGACCCCTCTCGGAGCATTGCCTCATGAACACGCTCTCCCTGATACGGCACGGTCTCGCCTTCATGACCGCATTTTCGATGGCCAGTACGGCCGTGGGTCAGACCACGCTTCGTATTGGTCTTGCGGAAGACCCGGATGAACTCGATCCGACCAAAGCGCGCACCTACGTCGGGCGAATCGTGTTTTCGTCGCTCTGCGACAAACTGTTCGACATTGATGACAAACTCAACATCGTTGGCCAGCTTGCTACCAGTCATGAAACCGCCGCGGACGGACGAAGCATGACGATCCGGCTTCGCCCGGGTGTGAAGTTTCATGATGGCGAACCCTTTACCGCTGAGGCGGCTAAATTCAGTATTGAGCGGCATCTCACCCTGCAAGGTTCATTCCGTCGCGCTGAAATTGCGCAGATCGACCGGGTCGAAGTGGTGGACTCCCTCACTGTTCGATTGCAGCTCAAGACGCCGTTCGCGCCGCTCCTCGCACAACTTACCGACCGTGCGGGCATGATGGTGTCGCCCAAAGCAGCGCAGGCGCTCGGCGACAAGTTTGGAACTGCGCCGGTTTGCGCCGGGCCCTATCGCTTTGTCGAACGCGTGGCACAGGACCGTATCGTGGTCGAGCGCTTCGCCGATTACTGGGACAAAGGCCGTGTTCACATCGATCGCATCATCTATCGGCCGATTCAGGACTCCACCGTGCGCCTTGCCAACCTCAAGTCGGGTCAGCTCGATCTGCTCGAGCGGCTGCTTGCCACCGATGCCCCCCAGGTGAGCAAGGATCCCAAGCTCAAGCTCGTCACTGGCACCGAGCTTGGCTATCAGGGGATTACGATGAATCTGGCCAACGGCGAGAAAGCCAATTCGCCGTTGGCCAAAGATGCGCGCGTGCGCCGCGCATTCGAACTCTCACTCGATCGTGATGCCATCAACCAGGTGGTGTTTAACGGCATCAATAAGGTGAACAACCAGTGGGTTAGCCAGACGAATCCGTACTACCAGGCCAAGTTCCCTACGCCCAAGCGCGATGTGGCGCGCGCGCGCGCGCTGCTGAAGGAGGCAGGTGTGAGCACGCCTCTCGCGCTCGACTTCATGGTGCCCAACAACCCCGAAACGCGTGCCGTGGCCGAGGTGATGCAGTCGATGGCGGCCGAGGCGGGCTTTGATCTGAAGATCCGGGTCACTGAGTTCGCCACTTCACTTAACGAAGCAGAGAAAGGTAACTTCCAGCTCTATATGCTTGCCTGGAGCGGCCGTACCGATCCCGATGGCAACATCTTTTCATTTGCCTCCTGCAAGGGGCCGCTCAATTACGGTCGCTACTGCAATGCCGAAATAGATGGGCTTCTCGATAAGGCGCGAACCATCACTTCAGTGCCCGAGCGCAAGGCCCTGTACGAACAGGTGGCTCAGCGCTGGCTAACCGAAGGTTCGGTGGTCTACCTCTACCACCGCGCGCTGCTCTTTGGGCACACCCCCCGGCTGGAGGGCTTCAAGGTGATGCCCGATGGGCTCATTCGGGTCACTGATCTCAAGCTCGGTCGCTAGCGAGGCATCCAGGCAGCCGGGCTGTCCGGTTGCCCGTCTCTGATCGTCTAATGCTCAACTTTCTCCCCCGCCGTCTGCTGCAACTCATCCCGACCCTGTTCCTGGTGTCGGTGATGATCTTTCTGCTGCAGCAGTTGTTGCCTGGTGACCCGGCCCTGGTAATGGCAGGCGAGGAGAAAGACGCCGAGGTGATTGAGCAGATCCGCAGGCAATACCGGCTCGATCAACCGCTCCCCATGCAGTACCTATATTGGATCAGCGGGGTACTGCAGGGTGATCTGGGCGAGTCGATGCGGATCAAACAGCCGGTGGCCTCACTCATTGCCGACAAGCTCCCTGTTACGCTGCAGCTGGCCACCATGGCCATGGCGTTCGCCCTTCTGATTGGGATTCCCGCAGGCATTCTGTCAGCCGTGAAGAAGGGCACGGTGTGGGACAGCGCGGCCAATGTATTTGCGCTGTGGGGCCTCTCCACGCCCAATTTCTGGCTGGGTATTCTGCTCATCTTCCTGTTCTCTGTTCAGCTCGGGTGGCTGCCCGCTTCGGGCTGGGTGAGCCCCTTCGAGGACCTGGGGCAGTCGCTTGCCACCACCGTAATGCCAGCGTTCGTGCTGGGTAACGCGATTGCCGCGGTACTGATGCGGCATATGCGCTCGGCCATGCTTCAGGCTATGTCGGCCGACTATGTACGCACCGCGCGTGCCAAAGGACTGCGCGAGCGTGCGGTGGTGCTTCGACACGCGCTTCGTAACGCGCTCACACCGGTCATCACGCTGGGTGCGCTGGAGTTCGGCACACTTTTGTCCGGCGCGGTGCTCACCGAACAGGTGTTCTCCATACCGGGATTTGGCAAGCTGATCGTGGATGCGGTCTTTAATCGCGACTACGCAGTGGTACAAGGCGTGGTCCTGGTGACAGCCACTGTGTATGTCATCCTTAATCTTCTTGCGGATGTGCTGTACGTGCTGGTCAACCCGAGACTTCGCGGATGAGCCGGTGGCGGCAACGTCCGGCGGCGCTGTTTGGCGCGATTGTTCTCGCGGTGGTCGTGCTGCTTTCGGTGTTCGCGCCCTGGGTGGCTCCCTATGATCCGCTTGCCACCAGCTGGTCATTGGTTCGCAAGGCGCCCAGCCTCGCGCACTGGTTCGGAACCGATGAGGTGGGTCGTGACCTCCTGTCGCGGGTGATCTGGGGCGGTCGCGCATCGCTCTCTGCCGGTGTGATCGCGGTGGCGATCGCCGTATGTGCGGGGGTGCCGCTTGGCATGCTCGCCGGCTATGCCGGAGGCTGGTTCGACGTGGTGGTCGGGCGCCTGACAGATGCCATGCTGGCAGTTCCGTTTCTGATTTTGGCCATTGCGCTCGCTGCTTTCCTCGGACCCAGTCTGGGCAATGCCATGATCGCCATTGGCATCACTGCCACGCCGATTTTTGTTCGTCTCGCACGTGGACAGGTGCTCGCTGCACGCAATGAGGATTGGGTTGAAGCAGCGCGCGCGGTGGGTAACCCGCCTGGCCGGATTCTGTTGCGGCACATTTTTCCCAACATTCTGCCGCCGGTGATGGTGCAGGCAACGCTTGCCATTGCCTCTGCCATCATTGCTGAAGCGAGCCTGTCGTTTCTGGGGCTAGGGCAGCAGCCGCCGGCACCGAGTTGGGGGTCGATGCTGAACACCGCCCAGCGTTTTCTCACGCAGGCACCGTGGATGGCGATCTTTCCGGGCATCGCAATTTTTCTGACGGTGCTTGCATTCAATCTGTTCGGCGACGGCCTGCGGGATGCGCTGGATCCGAAGCGTTGTTAGGGCTGCTGTTTCGCCCGTTCGATAGGGCGCAGGCTATTGGCCAGCGATCGCCATTTACTGCGGCGAGCAGGGGGCATAGCCCGAAAAGAAACGCATGATCAGCCAGGCTTTGCAGCGACGGCCATAGCTGCGATGATCCGTTCCAACCCCACCCGAGCTGATCAGGAGGCGCAACTTGACCCAACGTGGAGATGGCTACGTACCGGTGGCCGACGGCGCAAAGCCCTCAACTGAGGGTATCGACCCGGCCGAGTGGGCGCTCAGGCTCCGGCTGGCTGCGGCCTATCGTGCGGTCGACTACTTTGGCTGGTCGGAACTGACGGCCAATCACATTTCGCTTCGCGTTCGGGACCAACCGTCGGAATTTCTGATTAACCCCTACGGCCTGCTCTACTCCGAGATCACAGCGTCGAATCTGGTGCGAATCGATGTAAGCGGAAATGTCCTCACGCCCACCGAGTATCCGATCAATCCGGCCGGCTTCAACATCCACGCGGCGATTCACGAAGCGCGTGCTGACGCGCACTGCGTGCTGCATGTTCACACGGTGGCGGGCATGGCGGTGTCATGCCTGTCGGAGGGGCTGCTGCCGCTCACGCTGGAGGGTACCGACTTTCACGACCGCATCGGTTATCACGAGTTCGAAGGCCCGAGTCTTGCCGTCGATGAGCGGGCGCGTCTGGCTGCCGCACTCGGTTCCCGAAACATTGCGCTGATCCTGCGACATCATGGTCTGGTGACCATCGGGGAGACGGTGGACTCGGCGTTTCTTCGCATGTATCGCCTGCTGCTTGCGTGTGAAGTTCAGCTGCGTGTTCTCATGACCGGGCAGCCGTTTACTCGCATCTCCCAGGGAACACTGGAACACTCGGCGCAGCGCCATGACTGGTTCTTCCGCATTGGCCCCGGTGGCCGCCAGATCGGGCATGGCGAACTCGACTTCAGCGCCATCATGCGGCTCATGGCAAAGATCGATCCTTCGTATCAGACCTGAGCCGTAACGCGCTGCCCGCTGGCGAGAATAAGTCGTGATCGGCAATGTCGCCGCTGACGGCCGCCCCCGATGATTCAGGCTGCCGCGTGGCTGGCGTCGATCTTCCTGCGAATGTGCTCGCCGGCGGTGATCGCCGGAAAGCGGGCCGTCTCGCCCGGGGGCACACAGGCGGGCACGCAGGCGATGCTCTGGTCGTAGTTCGGGTGAACAAACATGCCCATCGACAGACGTCGGCTGCGGGCCATCCCAAGAGGCGGGTTTGCCACGCGATGCAGCGTCGAGGCCCAGCGGCCGTTGGTCCAGTGCGCCATCATGTCGCCGAGGTTCACAACGAATTCACGCGGCCGCGGCTGTACGCCCGCCCAGCGACCGTCGGGCATGCGAACTTCCAACCCCCCTGGTGCGTCGGAAGCGGCGAGCAACGTCATGGCGCCGTAATCGGTATGCGCACCGGTTCGAAGCTGACCGGGAATCGGTTCGGTATCCAGCATCGGATAGTGATGGCATGAAAGGATGCTGAAGTGCCGGTCGAGCACGCCATCGAACCAGCCTGCAGGCAGTTCAAGCGCGGCACCGAAGATCTTCATCATGTTGACTGCCAGCACTTCATACGCCCGATATACCTCAACCAGTGTGCGATCAAGACCTGCTGGCTGATCCGGAATCAGGTTGGGTGCATAGCTGGTGGCCGCTTCAGGCAACGCGGCATAGTGGTTGCGATGATCGTCCACAGGTCCGAGAAACAGCGATTCGCGCAAATCGGGTGGCGCCTTCTGTCCCAGCGTGTTGGCCAGTCCGCGCGTGGCCATGCCGTGATAGCCGCGTTGCTTTGCCGGCCCGGTAGGGTGCCAGCGATTCTTGAGCTCGGCGGGCAGATCGAAGAAGGCGTAAAGCTCTCGCATCGCGCGATCGAGGAGGCCCGAGGGGAATCCGTGCCCGCTGATGATCAGGAACCCGGTCTGCTCGCAGACCTGCGCAACCTCGCGAGCGATCCGCGATGACTCGCTCTGGTTGCCCTCAAGAAAGGGGCTGATATCAATCGTCGGAACGTCGATCCGCTCGGTCATGCTGAAAGCTCCCTGTCCACCAGGATGTCGTACGCCGGGTCACGGCTGATGAGTCCGCCAGAGACCAGCGCGGCCTTCAGGCGAAGCAGTGCTGCGGGCGGCAGGTCGGGGGTTTCAGCCCACAGCCCCGCCGCGCGATAGTCGGCGATGATTGCCGATAACGATTCGAGCGGAAGATCGGGCAGGAAGGGCTTCACGGCGCGGGCGATGTCGTCGGCCGTCGAACGCTGCAGCGCTTTGAGCGCGCGGGCAATGCCCGCCACCAGCCGGGTACACTCATCGCGGCGTCGTTTCATGGTCTGGCGGGTTGCATAGAACGTGGTGTAGGCGATGTCGCCGCGCTCTGAAAAACGATGCCAGATCGCGCCCTGTCCTGTTGCGACCAGTTGGTGAGCATAGGGCTCGAACACCTGAATGACATCCACCTCTCCGCGCAGATATGCACGGAGATTTTTCGCCATTGGCCGAACGCGTCGTCCGGCGAGTTTCGCGGGTTCAAGCCCGGCGCGCTGCAGATCATCCTGAAAGGTCATCCAGGGTGTGGGGACGTCGCCCGCCGGAGCAAGCTTGAGTCCCACGAGATCAGCAAACCTGAACTGCGGCTTCGGTCCCCGCCCCACCAGAACAAAGGGGTCGCGCGCCACTACCTGACCGAAGCAGGCGAGCGGGCAGCGCGGGTCGGCGTCGTGATGCATCATCACGCGCATCGGACCGCCCCAGGAGACATCGGCGCTCCCCTCCAGCAGTTTCAGGGGCGTGTTTGATGTGGCAGGCGACACCACGTGCTGGATTGCAAGCCCTTCGCGTTCCCAGAACCCGCCCGCGAAGGCGAGATAAAACGGCACATAAGGTACCGCGCGCATGTTTTCGCATAGCACGAGCGGGCGACGCGAAAGGGGACGCGGTGTTCGGCCTAAGGGGGGAGGGGCCATGGATGCCGCCCGCGAACGATCAGCCACGCCCCAGCACGAGCCGGGCAGCAGCTTCGCCCGCCAGCCGACCGGTGCTGGTAGCCATCAGAAGGCCCGAGCCCGACATGTAGCCCCAGTCTGCGGGCCCGGACAGGCCACGCGCAGCCCCGCCTCCCGCGAACAGATTGGGGAACGGTGTGCCGTCTGTTCGAAGCACGCGCATGCCGGTATCGATTTCAAGACCGCCCTGGGTATGGGTGAGCGCACCCACGATCCGGCATACGTAGTAGGGCGCGCTCAGCATGGGTTTGCGCGTGAAATCCCGCCCGAAGTCGTCGACCCGGGTTCCGGTCGCACAGGCAGCGACGTCGGCGAAGGTCTTCTCAAGTGCGGCCAGGTCGCAACCGGTGACGCGCGCGATATCGGCGATGCTGTCGCAGCGCTTCACGCAGCCCGACTCGACCGCCTTGACATGGCTTTCCTGGCGAAACGCGATGGTCTCGCCGCGCTGGTCCCAGATCGCCCAAGCAAATTTCTCCGGCTGCCGATGAACATGGAGCGCCTGCTCCGAGTAACCCGAGTTCTCATTCGAAAAACGCTGGCCGCTGCGGTTGACGTGAAAGCCGCCCTCGGTGATGGTGGGCCAGCTGAGGTGTGTGGCGGCGGGCCACGCCACTGCGCCATGGCCCTGAAACGATCCCATGTCGCGAACCGATGCGCCCATCGCCTCGCCCCATCGAACCGCATCGCCCTGATTTCCCACATGGCCTTCGTAAAACAGATCAGCGCCTTCAGGGATGTAGCGGGCGAGCATGTCGCGGTTGCCTCCATAGCCATTGCAGGCAAGGATCAGCGCGTCGCAGCCGATTTCCTCAACCGTACCGTCGGGGCGCTGCACACGCACACCGCGAACCAGGCTATGGTCATCGACAAACAGATCGGTGACCTGGGCGGACGTGGCGATAGGCACGCCTTCGCGGTCAATCGCCGCGAGAAGCGCCGTGTGAAGTTCGTCGCCGAGTCGACGGGGTGTGGCGTGCATGTGCGGGCGGCTGTGGCCAGGGTATTGAAAGTCGAGGACCGGGGCGAGTGGGATGCGGTGCCGGTCGATCAGCCAGGTGACCGTGTTGCCCGATTCATCGGCCATCAGGCGTGCGATCGCATGGTCACATTCACCGTGAGCTTTGTTGACGATGTCGTGGAACAGCAGATCGGGTGTGTCATCGAGCAGGCCCGCTTCGCGCTGAAAGCGCGTGCCGGCGGCGGGTATCTGTCCCCCTGAAAGCGCCGTACTGCCCGAGGGCTTGGCATCGCGCTCGAGAATCAGCACCTCGGCACCGCGCTCGGTGGCGGCCAGGCCGGCAATGGTGCCGCAGGCGCCGGCACCGATGATGAGCACCTGAACGTGCGTGGCAAACGTCTGCCCGGTGAATGCTTCAATCGGCATGAGAGAGTTCCTGTGAGGGCGTGCTGAGCGGATAGGGATGCGTGTCGGTCGAGACCCGGGTCTGCTTGCGAACCTGAAGGGTTTCTTCAGTTGGGTGACATCAGATTCGGGAGCCAGGTGATGATTTCAGGGAAGATCACGTAGAGACCGAGCGCCAGAAAATCGAGCAAGATAAAGGGCGTGACGCCGGCGAATACCTGGCCAAGTGTGACCGGTATGGGCGATGAGCTTTTCACCACAAACACATTAAGCCCGACAGGCGGCGTGAGCACCCCGATCTCTGCAAGCTTCACCGACACCACACCCAGCCAGATGGGGTCAAAGCCAGCTTCCTTCATCACCGGAAACATGATGGGAAGCGTCATCACCATGATGGCGATGGGTTCTAGGAAGCAGCCCAGAACGGCGAACAGCACGATGAACCCGAGCAGATAGATGTACTTCGAGCCTCCAAGCGAGAGGATCGTTTTCGAGATGGTGGTGACCAGTCCGGAGTAGGTGAGGAAGCGCGCGAACAGGATTCCCCCGATCACGATGATGAAGATGACCGAGGTGGTCACTGCCGCTTCCTTCAGCACCTCGGACATGGCCTTGCCCGTGATGCGTTTCTTCGAGAGCGCGATCATGAACGCGCCGAACGCGCCCACCGCCCCCGCATAGGTGGCGGGGAAATAGCCCCCGTAGATCCCGCCCACAATCAAGGTGAACAAGACAAGAATTCCCCAGACGCCCTTCAGTGCCTCAAAGCGCTGTGCCCATCTAAATTGCAGGTTGGCGAGCGGCGCAAGGTCTGGTCGAACGCGGGCCACCACATAAATGCCAGTGCAGTAAAAGACCGCTGTGAGAATGCCGGGGACGATACCGGCAATCAGCAGTTTGCCGATCGACTGCTCGGTGATGACCGCGTACACCACCATCAGGATGCTAGGCGGGATAAGCGCGGCAAGTGTGCCTGCCGCTGCGATACAACCCGCGTTCAGTCGGACGTCGTAGCCAAAGCGTGCCATCTCAGGCATGGCCATGCGCGTGAACACGGCTGCG
>Ga0194123_10001105_pt1 | contig 43180 bp, 37 predicted proteins | sample TA2MahsurfametaG_5_FD_155479 | JGI IMG/M metagenome (GOLD analysis project Ga0194123, IMG submission 155479) | Freshwater microbial communities from Lake Tanganyika, Tanzania - TA2015023 Mahale A surface | ecosystem: Environmental > Aquatic > Freshwater > Lake | place: Tanzania: Lake Tanganyika... | reverse complement strand
GTCCTGAACACGAAATAGCCCTTGGTCAAATCCCGGCACGGCCTCCACAGGACAGGGGGGGTCGACGATCACCGAACGCGGCCCCGCCCAGTGCATCGTGTGGCCGCGTTGCGCGAGCTGCTGCTGCCAAATGTGGGCCTCGGCAGGCTCGCCCAGATACCTGAGGGCAAAGACCGGAGGCCGTGCAGCCACCGCGCAATGGGCCGGAAGAGTTCGGCTGCCCGCAGCCAAAAGCCGCTGCACCAGCCATACAGGCGCGTTGGCGATGGCCATGAGGTGCCATTGGTCAGCGGCAGCAGCCTGCGGCTCTCGGGTCAGACGACGCAGGATGGCATTGACAAAAGACGCAGACTCCGTACCACCAAGAGCCCGCGCAGCGTGAACCGCCTGGTCAATCACGATAGGCGCGGCCCGGTACTCTCGCTGCAGGCAGGAAAAGGCAAGCGCCAAGAGGGCTGCGATCTCTGGCCCAGGGGGCTTTCGGCTCATCCTGGCAACACGCACCCGCATGAGGCCCCAGGCCCGAAACCCATAGGCAGCCAGGTCTTTAACCGCTGTATCTGATCTGTCGGGCGGCTGGTCTACGCGATGGTTCTGGCGCGTATTCGTCGTTGCCCAGCGCATTAGGTGGCTTGCCGCCACCATTCGCCGCCACAGCGCCGGTGACTGGGCTGGTGACTGCGCCGGTATTCCCCCGTCGATACGCTGACGCCGAACCTGGCTACTGCCCCGGGCGTTTACAGAGCTGACCATTCCGGTCTTCGCGAAGTTCCATGCTAGCCACCAAACCGGTCCCCCAGACTGAGACGATGCCCACGGCAAAAGTCCTGCACGCTAAGCCTCTTACCACCCGCCTGCTGGAGCCAGTCGATGACCACTACCCCCTGGGCACAGGCGAGCTTTAGTCCATGGCTTGAGGAAGGCAGTGCCAGCACCTCTCCCGGCTGTCCCCACTGGCCCGTCTCCATGATCAGTGAAACTCCACCACACTTTAGTGGCTTGCCGTGCAGGCTGGTGCGGGCAGCAGGACTCGGATCTAGGGCTCGGATCTGCCCAAACACTACCCGCGCCGATGCCTTGAAATTAAGCTCTTGGTCTTCCGCGCGAATCTTGTGGGCGTAGACCACGCCCTCCTCGGACTGCGGCTTCGGAAGTCGATGCCCAAACGGTGGCGCAAGAAGAAATTCCGTTAAAAGCCCAACCGATTCTCGTAGAAGGCGCTCCGATAAGCTGCCGAAGTTGTCCTGCACGGTAATCGGGACCACCGACTGCGCCCAGATCGGTCCGGTATCAAGGCCCGACTCCATCTGCATTAAACAGACCCCGGTCTGGGCGTCGTTGGCCTGCAGGGCGCGCTGTATCGGCGCAGCCCCCCGCCAGCGCGGCAGCAACGAGGTGTGCAGGTTCAGGCAGCCATGACGCGGGGTCTGCAATACCACTGGGGGCAAAAGCAGGCCGTAGGCCACCACCAATAAGAGGTCCAGTTTCTGGTCTGCAAGCCAGTGCTGCGCCGTGCGGCCCTCCTCAGAAGAGGAGGCCAGACTACCCGGGGTCAGCACGGTAAGCCCCGCTTCCTGTGCATGCTGATGCACCGCTGAGTGCTCTGGCCGACGCCCACGGCCACGGGGCCTGCCCGGCTGGGTCAACACCCCCGCCCAGTGAAGATCTGCCAGACGCGGCTCTAGAAGCAGTTGGGCAAGGATCTCTGCGGAGAACTCGGGAGTTCCGGCAAACGCCAGGCGCATATTAGCCCAGCGCCGCCTTTAACCGCATTAAGGAGTTATGTGCTGTGGCCGATAGCCCCGCCTCTTCAGGCTGAGGCAGTGCGCCGTCGCGTTCTGCCTTTACCAGCTTGGTGGCAATGCGGCCTTGCTTCAGACGCGACAGGTAGTCAACAAACACTTTGCCGTTGAGATGATCCAGTTCGTGCTGAATACAGACAGACAAGATTCCGTCTGCAATAAAACTTACCGGATCACCCTGGGCATTAAGGGCCCGAACTTCGATGCGATCGGGACGGCTTACCTCGTCGTAGACGCCGGGGACAGAAAGACATCCCTCCTGATGGATCTTCGTATCAGAGCCGAGAATGGTGATCTCTGGGTTGATCAACACCCGCAGGTCATTTTGCGCTTCAGAGACATCCACCACCACAACGCGGAGATGGACATTCACCTGGGTTGCCGCTAGGCCGATACCCGGAGCGGCATACATGGTCTCTGCCATATCGAGAACCAGGCGACGCACCTGGTCATCTACCGTTGCCACCGGGCGGGCAATGGTCCGAAGCCGTGGGTCGGGATAGTGAAGCAGTGGAAGAATGGCCATAGTCTGGGCGTGGGTATCGGTTTGAATAACAAGGCTCGGCTAGGCGGCTAATAGTACAAAACTTTTGCCCTCCTAGGCTTGCGGGCTCTGTCCTATCGAAGGAACTGCCCCCATGTCACATCCCTCTGCATCCGCTGCTGCGTTTATCACTCAGCCCCTTGACCCGGAACTGATTGGCGTGCCACAGGCATGCCTGCACCCGCCCGTGAGACATCTCTATGCCCGCGGCAATCAGGCACTACTTGAGCAAGGACGACGCCGGATAGCCATTGTCGGTAGTCGTCGCGCAAGCGCCCAGGCCATGCGCGATGCCCAATGGTTTGCCGAAACAGCCGCGAGCCAGGGCGTGGTTGTCGTAAGTGGTCTGGCAGTGGGTGTAGATGCGGCAGCCCACGAAGGCGCACTTAAGGCCGCGCCCGCGGCGGGGAGCGGCACAACGATTGCCGTTTTGGCCCATGGGCTCGATGCCATCTATCCGCCCTGCAACAGACAGCTTGCTGACCGTATTCTCTGTTCGGGAGGTCTGTTACTGAGTGAGTATCCGGATACCACTGCGGCACGTCCTTTTCAGTTCGTCCACCGTAATCGCATCATTGCGGCAGTAAGCGAAGCAGTCTGCGTTATCGAGGCCGGCGATAAGAGCGGTTCACTCATTACTGCGCTTGAGGCACTTGAACTTGGCAAGGAAGTCTGCGCGGTGCCGGGTCCTATTCATTCCCCGCTGTATGTGGGCAGTCACCGGCTGATTCGACAGGGTGCTGGGCTGGTGACCTGTCCCGAAGACCTTTTAATCGACCTTGGTGTTCTTAGTCCCAAGAAACACAAAAAGCGGGAGGTTTTCAGCCAGCAGCAGGACCTTCCTGAGTTTAACGATCCTCGTATGCAGAGCGTCTTGACCGTACTCGACTGGCATGGGCAGTCTGCCGAAGAGATTGCCCGACGGCTTGGTGAGGCAGTCCACACGGTGATGGTGGGGCTCCTGCTCTTAGAAACCCAGGGTCTTGCCCGACGACTGCCAGAGGGAGACTGGGTACGTTTTCAGGTTCAACGTTGACTGGGTTATTCTAAAGCCCCCCTTATCATTGGAGTGCTTGTGGCTGCAGGATCTGATATTGCCCTAGTCATTGCTGAGAAGCCTTCTGTTGCGGCAGATATCGCCAAGGCCCTCGGAGGGTTCTCAAAAAAAGAGGATGTCTTTGAACGCGATGACATGGTCATCGGGTCTGCGGTAGGCCATCTTCTTGAGATGGCGGCGCCAGAGCAATACGAGATAAAGCGCGGCAAATGGTCATTTGCCCATCTTCCGGTAATCCCGCCGCATTTTGATCTGCGGCCGCTGCCAAAAACAGAACAAAAGCTCAAGACATTGGCCCGGCTGATTAAGCGAAAAGACGTTGCCCGCATTATCAATGCCTGTGACGCCGGGCGAGAGGGGGAACTCATCTTTCGCACCATCATGCGATACACCAAGGCTAAGCAGCCTATCTCTCGGCTGTGGCTGCAGTCGATGACCCCCGATGCGATCCGCACGGCTTTCGATCAGCTACGTGGCGATGCTGAAGTGCTGCCGCTCGCCCAAGCAGCCCAATGCCGTGCGGAGGCTGACTGGCTTATCGGTATTAATGGCACGCGTGCGATGACCGCGTTTAATTCCAAAGAGGGTGGGTTTTTTCTCACAACCGTAGGACGGGTGCAGACGCCCACCTTATCCATCGTTGTGGAACGCGAAGAGGCGATCCGGCGGTTTGTGCCTAAGGGCTACTTTGAGATCCTTGCCCAGTTTGCGGCGAAGGAGGGCGGCTATCAAGGCAAGTGGTTTGATCCGAACTTCAAGAAGTCTGATGCCCCTGCCGATGCGCGGGCGGAGCGGCTATGGTCTGAGCAAGAGGCCGACGCCATTGTGGCGGACTGTCTTGGCAAGCCCGCCATAGTGCGTGATGAGGCCAAGGCGTCTTCACAGGCTGCCCCGGCACTTTTTGACCTCACCAGCCTACAGCGGGAGGCCAATGCCCGGTTTGGTTTCTCGGCCAAAAACACGCTTGGAATTGCCCAGGCCTTGTATGAGAGGCACAAGCTTCTCACCTATCCCAGAACCGATTCCAAGGCACTTCCTGAAGACTACGTACAGACCGTTAAGGCCACCATTGCATCCCTTGAGAAGACCGATGCCTATGGGCAGCTCTGTCGCACGATTCGAGAACAGAAGTGGGTGCAGCCGGTACGACGCGTCTTTGACAATACCAAGGTGTCAGACCACTTTGCCATTGTTCCTACAGGGCAGATTCCACGCACACTTTCAGAACCTGAGGCCAAGATATTTGACCTCGTCTGCCGACGGTTTCTTGCCGTATTTTTTCCAGCAGCCGAGTATCTCAACACCACACGCATTAGCCAGATTGACGCGCATCTGTTTCGCACCGAGGGCAAGGTACTTGTGAAGCCCGGGTGGCTTGCGGTCTATGGCCGGGAGACCATTGCCGGTGAAGAGCCCCTGGTGAAGGTTGCCGAGGGCGAGCAGGTGCAGACCGAATCTGTTGTGGCGGAGAGTCTGCAGACGAAGCCACCGACGCGGTATTCAGAGGCAACCCTGCTTTCTGCCATGGAAGGGGCGGGGCGGTTTGTCGATGATGACGACCTCAGAGAGGCAATGGCTGGCAAAGGTCTGGGCACGCCCGCGACCCGGGCGGCAATTATTGAAGGCCTGCTGGCGGAAAAATACCTGCTGCGTGAAGGCCGTGAGCTGCATCCTACGGCCAAGGCATTTCAGCTCACGACGCTACTGCGTGGCCTGGATGTCAAGGAGCTCTCTAAGCCAGAGTTAACGGGTGAGTGGGAGTACAAGCTACGACAGATTGAACAAAACGCACTCGCACCCGATGCCTTTATGGCAGAAATTTCCCGGCTAACCCAGCACATTGTTGATCAGGCAAGAAACTATGATAACGACACAATTCCTGGGGACTACATCACCTTGGATAGTCCCTGCCCGAAGTGCGGCGGAGTGGTCAAGGAAAACTATCGGCGCTACAGCTGCGGGCAGTGTGATTTTTCGATCAGTAAGATCCCAGGGGGGAGAACCTTCGAACCCAGTGAGGTCGCGCTCCTGTTACAGACTGGTGCCCTCGGGCCGGTAGATGGCTTTCGTAGCAAGCTTGGGCGTCCTTTTGCAGCACGCCTAGTGCTATCGCCTGACCATAAGCTGGAGTTTGACTTTGGCAATGCAGCAGCGGGGGATCTGGCGGAGCCGGTGGATTTTTCGGGTGAGACCAGTCTTGGGTCCTGTCCCAAGTGCGGCGCTGAGGTCTTTGCCCATGGGTCGTCTTATGTCTGTTCCCGCAGTGTGGGGCCTGAGAAGACCTGTGACTTTCGGTCTGGAATGGTAATCTTGCAGCAGTCTGTCAGCCGCGAGCAGATGCGCAAGCTGCTGCATGAGGGAAAAACCGATCTCCTCGAGGAGTTTGTCTCGGCCCGTACCCGACGCCGTTTCAAAGCCTACCTGGTAAAAACGCCGGATGGGAAGGTGGGGTTTGAGTTTGCGCCAAAGGCCGAAAAGGTGGCTCAGAAAAAGACCCGAGAGACCCCAACAAAAACGCAGTCAAAGACTAAGCGTTAGGCTGGTTGGTGATTCCGGACCGCACATGCCCGGTGGGCGCCGCGCGTGCTGCTGAATCACAGTGACGCGTCTGGTCATCAAAGAAAAAATCTGGCTGAAACTCTTTTAAGAAATCACCCTTGTCGAGTCCTCCCAGAAAAAATGCTTCATCAACGTCGATCTGCCATTTCATGAGTGTGCGTATGGCTCTTTCGTGGGCGGGCGCAGACCGCGCGGTTACTAAGGCTGTTCTCAGGCGCATCGCGGTGTCTGGCCCGGATAGGCGCAGCCGATGCAAGGACTCCAATAGGGGTTTGAAGGGTCCTGGGGGAAGCGGCGTGTCTGCCTGTCGGGCTTCGTGGTCTACAAAGGCATCCAGACCGTGCTGCTGAAACACCTTCTCTGCCTCGTCGGAGAACAACACCGCGTCTCCGTCAAAGGCGATTCGCAGTTCGTTGGGAAACTCGGCAGACGCTTTCTGAGAGTGTGGGTAGACATGGGCGGCAGGGCAGTCAGACTCGAGTGCCTGCTCTACATCAGAGGCATTGGCTGACAAAAACAAGGCCGCGTTCAAAGGCTTAAGGTAACGATACGGGCTTACCCCTCGGGTGAAAACGCCACGCGAGATTGCCAGCCCATGGGCCTGCGCGGAGTGATAGACACGCAGCCCGGAGACAGGGTCATTGCGTGACAAGACCACCACCTCGGTGCGATTAAATCCGGGGGTGTTGAATCGCAACAATTTCTGCACCAGCGTAAAGGCAACCCCTGGCTTTGCCGGCTGGTTTATCCGCGACCACTGCAGCTGCATATAGGCACGGTCGTTGTGCTCTTCAAAGACTCGGTTTTCTTCTTCAAAATCAAACAAGGCGCGCGACGAAATCGCCACCACAAGGCTAGACATCGAGATTGGCTACCCTGAGGGCATTGGTCTCGATGAATATACGGCGCGGTTCGACTTCTTCACCCATCAGGGTATTGAATATGCCATCTGCCGCAATCGCGTCTTCGATTTTGACCTGAAGCAGAGTGCGCGTTTGGGTATCCATGGTGGTCTCCCAGAGCTGCTCCGGGTTCATTTCGCCCAGACCCTTATAGCGCTGCTTCGATATGCCTTTTTCCGCCTCGGCCAGCAGCCAGTGCATGGCCTGGGTGAAGTTGCCCACAGTAGTAGTCTTTTGGTGGTCACCGGACCCCCGAAAAACCTGGGTTCCAGGAGTTACCGCCCCCGAGAGTTCGGTGCTTGCATGCACCAAAGACAGGTAGTCGTCGGACTGCAAAAACCCATGATCAATGACGGCACGGCGCATATTGCCATGCAGGTTCTTTTCTATCGTTAGGCGCCAACGGCCTGTCTGGCTGTCTTGGTCTGCAAGTACTCGTATGGCGGGGCTATCGCCTGCAGGATTGTGCCGGTCATAAAACGCGGTTAGGCGCTGGGCTGAAGCCAGGGCGCCATCAGCCGTAGAAAGGTCGATAACCACACCTTCAAGCAAGGCCTCGGTAATCCATGGGTCCACAAACCGCGATACCCTGTGAATAACAGCTCGAGCATTAAAGTAGATCTGGGCCAGCGCGCTGAGGTCGGTTATAGATTCCCCATTTGGCTTTATGATTCGTGCCTCTTTTATGGCCAGGTTAAGCAGGTAGGACTGCAAGGCATGATCGTCCTTAATATATTTTTCTTCCTTCTGGTGCTTTATTTTATAAAGAGGTGGCTGGGCAATATAGATATGCCCGCGCTCTATTAGCTCTTTCATCTGTCGGTAAAAAAACGTTAGTAGCAGCGTGCGTATATGTGATCCGTCCACGTCTGCGTCGGTCATGATGATAATACGGTGATATCGCAGCTTATCGGGGTTATATTCGTCACGGCCAATACCGGTGCCTAGCGTCTGGATAAGGGTTACGATTTCTTGCGAGGCCACAAGCTTGTCGAACCGCGCCTTCTCTACGTTTAGTATCTTTCCCTTTAAGGGTAAAATCGCCTGAAATTTTCTATCCCGTCCTTGCTTTGCCGAACCACCAGCAGAATCACCCTCAACCAGGTATAGCTCTGCTTTCGCCGGATCACGCTCCTGGCAGTCTGCAAGCTTTCCAGACAGCCCAAAAGAGTCCAAGACCCCTTTTCGTCGGGTCATTTCGCGCGCCTTACGAGCGGCTTCACGGGCCCGTGCCGCGTCAACAATTTTGTTGCAAATGGCCTTTGCTTCGGTGGGGTTTTCCAAAAGAAACGACTCTAGGGCGGTGGCGATAATATCTTCAACCGGCTGCCGAACTTCACTAGAGACCAGTTTGTCTTTTGTCTGGGATGAGAACTTTGGCTCTGGCACTTTTATAGACAAGACACAGGCAAGACCCTCTCTCATATCATCGCCGGTGGTTTCTACTTTTGCCTTTTTTGCAATTTCTTGGTCGGCGATATACTTATTGATCACACGCGTCATGCCCGCACGAAGCCCGGTGAGGTGAGTACCACCATCTTTTTGCGGGATATTATTAGTAAAACAAAGAACCTGCTCCATGTAAGAGTCGCTCCACTGCATGGCAACCTCTACCACGACGCGATCTTTCTCTAAAGAAGCAGAAAAAATCTTTTGATGCAGTACTGTTTTTGCTCGGTTTATATAATGCACAAATCCAGCGACGCCACCAAGAAAAGCGAAATCCTCTTCCGTGGCAGATCGCTGGTCAACCAGCTTTATGTTGACACCATTATTAAGAAAGCTCAGTTCACGAAGCCGCTTGGCCAAAATATCGTATGAAAAGTCTACATGACCAAATGTCTGTTTGCTGGCCAGAAAGTGAACCTCGGTACCATGTTGGTCGGTGGTACCCGCAACATGTAAAGGACTCACCCTTTCGCCGTGACGAAACTCCATGGTATGCACCTGTCCTTGCCTTCTAATGGTAAGTCTTAACCATTCCGAAAGTGCATTAACAACCGACACCCCCACACCATGTAGCCCTCCTGACACCTTATAACTATTCTGATCGAACTTTCCTCCTGCATGTAGCTCGGTCATAACGATTTCGGCAGCCGAACGTTGGAACTCGTCTTCATGGTGTATATCGGTGGGAATGCCCCTGCCATTATCAGAGACCGAAATGGAGTTGTCGGTGTGAATGGTAACGACGATGGTGTCGCAGTAGCCCGCTAAGGCTTCGTCAACCGCATTATCAACGACTTCGAACACCATATGATGCAACCCGGAGCCATCACTGGTGTCGCCAATATACATACCGGGTCGTTTACGAACCGCCTCTAAGCCTTTTAGCATCCGAATGGCAGAGGCGCCATATTCGCTAGTCACGGCCTGCGACTCGGAAAACTTAGGTGTGGTCGATGTAGACGGTTTAGAATCTTGCATAGTGTGGCTTTGAGTAAATAAGAGTAGGAGAGTCTTTAAATTCTCATGGGCATAACAACATACCGAAAATCTGGGTCAGTATCGATGGTAAGCAAGGCGCTCGAACTTTGATCGAGCAAGGATATTTTAATAGTATCGCTATTCAAGGTTGTTAAAACTTCGATAAGATACTGCACGTTAAATCCAATATCGATAACCTCGCCTTCATAAGAAATAGCCAGCTCCTCCTGAGCCTCTTCTTGTTCGGCATTGGTAGACGAAATTCTTAATTGGCCTTGCGATAGAATTAAACGCACCCCTTTAAACTTATCGGTAGTTAGAATTGCTACCCTCATTAGGGCGCCAAGAAGTTCTTCGCGAGAAAAAACAATTGTCTTAGTGTGTTTCTGTGGTATTACACGTTCGAAATCGGGAAATCTTCCTTCAATAAGCTTGGAAAGTATCTCTAAGTCATCTAAAATAAACCGGACTTGATTTGCGGCGATTTCAATTGAAACCGACTTATCATCATCTTGAATGGTTTTTTGAAGCTCTGCAATAGCCTTACGTGGAATAATAACGTCTATTCGCTCCGTACCTTCGGCAAAAGAGACATTCTCCTGCGTCTTTATCCCTGTCTGAGCAAAGGCCAGTCGGTGGCCGTCGGTAGCAACCCCCTTTAACGACTGTCGATCAAGTACCAGTAACATGCCATTAAGGTAATAACGTATATCCTGTTGGGCCATAGAAAAGGAAACAAGCGTTAACAGTCGTCGAAACTCTTTCTGGCCAATAAGTACTTTTGCGGGAAAAGCTTCGGATCGAATTACTGTGGGAAATTCGCCTGCTGGCAGTGTCTGCAAAGAAAATTTAGACCGGTTCTGCACAATACTCAGTTTATTAGCCGCGAGGGATATGGTGACTTCGTCGTTAGATGGCAGAGACTTTAATATATCAACAAATTTCCGTGCCGATACCGTGGTCATTTCAACATCTGTACCCACCCCAATAGATGCTGAAGCAGTAATCTGCATTTCAATATCGGTAGATAAAAAAGATATCTTCTGGCCCTCTTTTCTGATAAGTACATTAGAGAGAATTGGTAGGGTGTGACGTTTTTCCACGATTCCCGCAACGTGCAGTAGCGGCTTAAGGATTGCATCGCGTGTTGCTTTAATAAGAATCATAATTAACCCGTAATAGTAGTAAGCGAGCCGTGTTGTTCAAGAATTGCTTTGGTGTTTTGCTTAAGGTGCTGTTTTTTATAATTTTTATTCAGATGTTAGGGAATCTGTAGTGTGTGCATAAAAGTCTTTGTTTGTGGATAAAGTTTGGCTGGTTGATACCTGTGCAGAGTTATCCACAGCTTAACATGGGGGCATAAACAGGGTTTGCGGTAGGGTCCATTTTATGTACGAATCTGTTGCTCTAAAATGTGAATCTCGCGATTTAAATCTGTGTTTTGTTGTCGCAAGGTTTGTATCTTGCGTATAGCATGCAATACGGTGGTATGGTCTCTGCCACCAAACAGGTCACCGATCTCGGGCAGGCTTTTCTGGGTGAGTTCTTTGGCAAGATACATGGCGATCTGGCGTGGTAGCGCGATAGAGGCAGGGCGCCGTTTGCTGTACATTTCAGCCACTTTAATTTTGTAGAAATCGGATACGATTTTTTGAATGTTCTCTACAGAAAGAGATGTTTTTTGAATGGATAGCAGGTCACGAAGGGCCTCTTTTACATGTTCTAGTGAGGGAGTGGCCTGGTGAAACTGGCAGTAGGCAACAATCTTTCGTAGTGCCCCTTCGAGCTCTCGAACATTGGACCGTAGCTGACGGGCAATAAAAAAAGCAACGTCTTCGTGTAAGGCAAGCTTTTCGGTTTCTGCCTTTCGGAGAAGAATAGCCACGCGCATTTCGAGTTCAGGTGGTTCTATAGCAACTGTGAGACCGGAACCAAATCGGCTGATAAGTCTCTGATCGATTCCCCCAAGTTCAGTGGGATAGGTATCGCTGGTGATAATAAGTTGTTTTTTGGCCGCAATTAAGGCCTCAAACGCATAAAAGAACTCCTCTTGCGTGCGGCTTTTTCCTGCGAAAAATTGAATATCATCAATAAGTAGCAGGTCTAGAGAATGGTAATACTTTTTAAATTCATCAAAAGATTTGCGTTGATAGGCTTTGACCACGTCACTGACATAGGTTTCCGCGTGAATATAGCGAATCTTGGCGTTCGGTAGTCTCTGGTGCAGGCTATTGCCGATGGCATGAATAAGGTGACTTTTACCTAGGCCCACACCACCATAGAGAAAAAGAGGGTTGTAGCCTGATCCAGGGTTTTCCGAAACCTGCAAGGCCGCTGCCCGGGCAAGCTGGTTGGCCTTTCCAGGGACAAATGCATCAAAGGTCCACTCCTGATTGAGCCGGGCATGGTTGGCGGCCTTGGGATCTTCTTGGGCTAGGTAGCTTTGACTAGCAGACGGTTCGGTGCCTCCAGAAGGTATTGCCGACGGGTGCAAAGGGTGCAAAGGGTTAATCGAGCTGTTTTCCTTGTGCCGCTGCTCAGGATGAGGGTCATCATCGATTTCGTTATTGACAGAGATCTCGATTTGTACGGTCTGATGCAATTGGTCAGAGACCCATCTGGCCAGAGGCGCAACGACCTGATCTCTTGCCCAGACCTGTTTAAACCGATTGGGGGCTGAGAGGCGAATCTGCCAATGCGTGCCCTGGCGTTGAATGCCGTCATACCGCAGTGGCTGTATCCAGGTCTGATACTGTTGGGCAGAAAATAGGGTTTTGAGATGGCGTAAGCAGGTCTCCCAGTCAAGTGTGTCAGGGTTTGGCTGGGCCGTAGGGGAGACCAGCGGATGTTGGGAGAGTTGCGAGTGGTGCGGCGAAGTCATTGAACGATTTTACTGGAGCCCACTTAGTTATCCACATGTTAGTACTCACCATCATTTAAGGGCATTTTCGAAAAAGGTGTCTAGGTGATCTCACGATATAATCGAGGGCTTTTTTACAAGGAGTTTTTCCATGAAGCGCACCTATCAACCCTCGGTTGTTCGCCGTAAAAGAACCCATGGTTTTCTTGTTCGTATGAAGACACGGGGAGGGCGCGCGGTTATTCGTTCGCGTCGTGCAAAGGGCAGGCATCGGCTGGCTGTCTAGGTCTTGGTCGCCGCTTGTTACGTCCATTAAACGATCCCAAGGCCTTTGTCTCTCTGTATAGATCAGGGCACCGGTTTCAAACAGGCTTGTTTACACTCGTCTACGACTTTGGCCAGTCGCAGGACTCCAGTGGCGCAGCTGCCTCGGATCCAGCCACAACCCTGTTCCTTGGATTCGTCCTGCCCAAAAAACTGGTAAAGCGCGCGGTAGATCGTAACCAGGTAAAGCGGTGGGTACGATCCGCGTTGTCTCAAGTGGCGTTCCCAAAGACAACACGACTGGTCATACGTCCGCGCATAAAGCTGTTCTTGCGATCGGTGCCGGATAAGAGGCGTGTGCAAGATGATCTTTATAGCCTGATTAAGACGACACAATCGCAGCTGCGCCATGGCGAGTGACTTTTTGGTTCAGTATCGCGCAGGGGTAACCCAGCCTCTGGTCTGGCTTGTCTGCAAAGGTATTTGGCTTTACCAGATTAGCCTGAGGGTTGTTATTGGCCCTCGGTGCCGTTTTTTTCCGAGCTGCTCTGAGTACGCCTCAGAGGCCTTTGCGCGGCATGGGTTGTTCGAGGGGGGGCAGCTTACGATACGGCGACTCTGCCGATGTCGACCGGGTGGCAGTTCCGGTCTAGACCTTGTTCCGGATGGTGCATCACCCGTTGTTACCAAACAAGAAGACCTTTTGAAAAAGTGACTTTATGGATACGCGTCGAACAATTCTCTTGATGGTGTTTATGGTCTCGTTATTCCTGCTTTGGGATGCCTGGATGCGTCAAGGGGCTTCTACAGATGTCTCCAGGCAAAAGCCCGGGTCTTCGAGTGGACTGCTAGAGAGTCCGAGTGCTACTGGAGCTGGTGGGGCTGGTGTTACGGGCGCTTCTGGCGGCGCCGTATCTCCTGGGGCGAGTCCCGCGGTTCCGTCTGGCGTTAATGCCCTGCCTGTGCCCACTATCTCGGCAGTTACCCCGCCTGCCGCCGCAACCATTGCCACTGGGCAGGGGCAGGGGGCGGCTGCGTCTGCGCCGAGAATTGTTCTACAAAATAAAAACCTGCTGCTTGAAGTGGACCCACAGGGTGGGCGTATTGTTCGTGCGGTACTTCTTACCCAGGAGTCGGTCAATTACCCGGATGGCCTGGTGCAGCTCTTTAGCGATCAGCCGGCCAAGCGCTATGAGGCGCAGACGGGGCTTGTCTCGGCCAGCCAAGGCCAGAGCCTCCCACCGAACCACACCATGCCATTTACGCTGCTGCCCTTAAAAGAGGGTCAAGACCCCGAACGAATGGTGGTACTGGTGGCAGAGTCTGCTGGCCTGAAGCTTACAAAGACAATAGCCATAGAGCCCGAGGGTCATCAGGTGCGTGTGGCCCACACCATTTTGAATACCGGTGCTGACACCGCAAGCCCATCGCTTTATCTGCAGCTGATGCGTAACAGCGAACCCCCCCCGGGGGAGAGCGCTTTTTATATGACCTTTACCGGCCCTGCCGTCTATACCGAGCAGGGTAAGTTTCAAAAGATTGACTTCTCCGATATCGAGAAGGGTAAGCAGAACTATGTAAAACAAGCCTCCGATGGCTGGGTGGGCATAGTGCAGCATTACTTTGTCTCTGCCTGGCTGGTAAACAACCAGTTAGTGCGGGAGTTTTTTACCCGCCGTGTGGACACCAATCTGTATACGGCCGGCATGATTCAGCCACTGCCCGCGATAGCGCCGGGAGCCCAGCAGTCCCATGAGGCAATTCTGTATGTGGGCCCGCAGGAGCAACGCGTGCTCGAGGCGCTTGCCCCGGGGCTCGACCTGGTGGTGGATTACGGCTGGCTCACGGTGCTGGCTAAGCCTATTTACTGGTTCTTAGAACAGCTCTATGGCATGGTCAACAACTGGGGCTGGGCGATCGTGCTGCTCACCATACTGATCAAGCTGGTGTTCTACCCTTTGTCTGCCGCAAGCTATCGGTCGATGGCCAAAATGAAGGCGGTCTCGCCCAGGCTGATGCAGATTCGTGAGCGGTATGTGAATGACAAGGCCAAGATGAATCAGGCCATGATGGAGCTCTACCGCAACGAAAAGATCAACCCCTTGGGCGGCTGCCTTCCTGTGCTTATCCAGATTCCTGTCTTTATTGCCCTTTACTGGGTGCTGCTCGCGAGCGTGGAAATGCGCAATGCGCCATGGGTTCTGTGGATTGAAGACCTATCGAGCCCCGATCCCTTCTATATCCTTCCGGTGGTGATGGCCATCACGATGTTTGTGCAGATGAAGCTCAACCCTCCGCCACCCGACCCGATTCAGGCTAAGGTCATGATGCTCATGCCCATCATCTTCTCGGTGTTCTTCTTTTTCTTTCCTGCCGGGCTCGTGCTCTACTGGCTGATCAATAACCTTGTTTCCATTGCCCAGCAGTGGTACATCATGCGCAAGGTGATGGCGCCGCAATGACCCGATCGACCCCGTGGACCCCAATTACCGGGATACGGTGAGCCAGCGATGGGGCCGAAGAGGCCTATGAGGCCTGAGGACCCCGTAGAAGCCTGGCGGGGGCCGCTGGCACCGCAGTCTGGTGACACGATCGCCGCAATTGCAACGGGGGCGGGAGTCGGCGCGGTGGGTATCGTGCGTGTGTCGGGCTCCGCCGTGCCTGGTCTTATCAAGGCTGTCTGTGGCAGGACCCTGCAGCCACGATGGGCAACCCATACCGCCTTTTGCGACGCCCTTGGTCAGCCGATAGATGATGGAATAGCGCTCTACTTTCCTGCGCCGAACTCCTACACTGGGGAGGATGTCTTAGAGCTTCAGGGTCATGGGGGGGCGGCTGTCTTGCAGGGGGTATTACAGGCCTGTCTGGCATGTTCTTCAGCAGAGCAGCCGGTGCGCCTTGCCCGCCCGGGGGAGTTTACTCAGCGCGCTTTTTTCAATCAGAAGCTTGACCTCATGCAGGCCGAGGCGGTGGCCGATTTGATTGCGGCGGGCAGCCAACAGGCCGTGCGTGCCGCTATGGCCTCTTTGTCGGGCGGGTTTAGTGAGGCGGTATCGGCGGTGCAGCAGGGCCTGATTGATCTGCGCATGCGGCTGGAGGCCTGCCTGGATTTTCCCGAAGAGGATATCGACCTGGTCTCTGAGCAGGGCATTGGCCAGAAGCTTGCCGCCCTTCAGGAGCAGCTGCAGGCCATACATGCGGCCTCGTCTCGGGGTGCAGCCCTGCAGAAAGGGATAAGGGTTGCGCTGGTTGGGCCGCCCAATGTTGGAAAATCCTCTTTGCTTAATGCGCTTGCGCAGGCACCGGTGGCCATTGTCACTCCCGTTGCGGGTACCACCCGAGACCGGGTTGTCCAGGAGCTCTTTATCGATGGCGTTCCGGTGCAGGTGATCGATACGGCCGGTATTCGCCTGACCGAGGACCTGGTGGAGCGGGAAGGTGTGGCACGTAGCTGGCAGGCCATTGAAACTGCCGACCTGGTGCTGCTGGTCAGTGATGCCAGCGCGCATCCTGCGGTCTGGCCCGAGACCCTGGAGAACGAGATTTCCCAGCGCATGGCCAGTGCTGCCCTGAAAGAGCAGTCTCAGTCGGGTCTGGCCTCTGACCCGGCGGCGCGCCTCTGGCGCGTGTATAACAAGTGCGACCTTCTTACACAGCCGTTGCAGACAGATGCCCGTGGGTATTGGGTGTCTGCCAAGACGGGGATGGGTCTGGAGGTGCTCAAAGAGGCACTAAAGCAGGCAGCAGGATGGGGATGCAATGACGGGGGAACCCTATTTAGCGCGCGGGCCTGGCATCTAGAGGTACTCAGACGCTGCCAGGAGAGCCTTTCTCTGGCCGAAGAGCATCTGGCCGCATCTGACCTGGAGCTGCTCGCCGAGCAGCTGCGTCTTGCCCAGAAAACCCTGTCGGAACTCACCGGGGAGTTTCTGGCAGACGACCTCTTGGGCGTTATTTTTAGTCAGTTTTGTATTGGAAAGTAGTGCGCACGAACCGGCCTAAGGTTCGGTTTTTTTCCACGCCTCGGGCATCGAATATCTCGCCCGAGCAGGCTATCCATGCACCCGGGGGCTGACACTGCGCGGCGGCGAAGGCCATGCCGAGATTAAAGAGAGCATCGGAGTCCTCGCAGGAGGCGGGAACCATGGCACCGGTGAAGACCACGACCTGTTCGGATCGCCGGGTAGCGCCGGCCGATAGCGCCGAGGCCACCAGGGTGTCCGTGCCGTGGATCACCACCACATGGTTTTCCGGGCAGTCACGAATGCGCTGGCAGAGATGGGTGCGTTCTTCTTCTGTCATATCCAGGCTATCGACTAGCATCACCGTCTCTAAGCGGGTGTTTTCCGGCATTCGACACTGGGTTTTCCAGGATGCGATCTGGCTTTGCCCAAAGCCAAGTCCCCCCTGGCCAGGTCGGTAGACTTTTTCAAAGGTGCCGCCTGTGGTGAGCAGGGCGATAGCGGCGGGGCTGGTTTTCTGGTGCATGCTGGCCTCGGGGTCTGGGGCATTGGCGGGCACGATGCCGCAACCAACTGTTTCTGAGAAACTAGGGATTGTCATGAATAACCAGAGGGCCCCATTCTGGGGCGTCTGCGCTAGACTGAGGGAACTCTCAATTTTCAGGAATTCATCCTAATGACGTCCATTCCCATGACAGCACCTTATCCGCTGGACCATACGGCATTGGTTGGCTGGGTTCAAGCGGTTGCTCAGAAAACCCAGCCCGATGCCATTGTCTGGTGTGATGGATCGCAGGCCGAGGCAGATCTTCTCATGGAAAAAATGCAGGCCGCAGGCATGATCCGCAGGCTGAATCCGGAGAAACGACCGAACTCCTATCTGGCCTGGTCTGATCCTAGTGACGTTGCCCGCGTGGAAGACAGAACCTTTGTCTGCACCGATACCGCGCAGGAGGCAGGCCCGAATAACAACTGGGTCGCCCCTGATGAGATGCGCGCCACCTTAGCCGGGCTTTTTGCCGGCTGCATGCGCGGGCGCACGATGTATGTGATTCCCTTTTCGATGGGGCCTTTGGGGTCTTCGATCTCCCAGATTGGGGTGGAGCTCTCCGACTCGCCCTATGTGGTGGTGAACATGCGGCTGATGACCCGGATGGGGGCTGCGGTCATGCGCCAGCTGGGTTCCAATGGCGGCTATGTTCCTTGTGTGCACAGCGTGGGCGCCCCTTTGGCGCGCGGCCAACAGGATGTCTCTTGGCCCTGCAACCCCACCAAATATATTGTGCATTTCCCCAAGACGCGCGAGATCTGGTCTTACGGGTCGGGCTACGGGGGCAATGCCCTGCTGGGCAAAAAATGTTTTGCCTTGCGTATCGCTTCGACCATGGGCCGCAACGAGGCCAAAGACGGCGGTACGGGCTGGCTTGCCGAGCATATGCTGATTCTGGGGGTCGAGGCGCCCTGGGGCAGAAAGTTTCATGTGGCGGCGGCCTTTCCGTCGGCCTGCGGCAAGACGAACTTTGCCATGCTGATCCCTCCGCAGGGGCTCGATGAGAGCGGCTGGAAGATCACCACCATTGGCGACGATATTGCCTGGATTAAACCCGATAGCCAGGGCAGGCTGCGGGCCATTAACCCCGAGGCAGGGTATTTTGGGGTGGCCCCAGGCACCAATGAGAAGACCAACAAGAACTGCATGGCCTCTCTCACCCAAGATGTCATCTTTACTAATGTGGCGCTTACCGATGATGGCGATGTCTGGTGGGAGGGCATGACCCCAACGCCGCCCGCCCACTGCCTTGACTGGCAGGGTAAGGACTGGACGCCCGAGGCGGCTAAGGCCGAGGGCCGTCGGGCTGCCCATGCCAATGCCCGGTTTACCGTGGCCGCAACGCGCAATCCGGTGCTTGACCCCGCCTGGGACGATCCACAGGGAGTGGTGATTGATGCCTTTATTTTCGGGGGCAGGCGGTCTACTACAGTGCCCCTGGTTACTGAGGCGCGCAACTGGCAGGAAGGCGTTTACATGGCAGCGACCATGGGGTCGGAGACCACCGCGGCGGCTGCCGGCCAGCAGGGCGTTGTTCGCCGCGACCCTTTTGCCATGCTTCCTTTCTGCGGCTACAACATGGCCGAGTACTTTGGCCACTGGCTGGCCTTTGGGGAGAAGCTGCTCGCCCAGGGCGTTAGCCTTCCGAAGATCTTTTGTGTGAACTGGTTTCGCACCGATGCCCAGGGTCGTTTTGTCTGGCCGGGCTTTGGTGAGAATGCCCGGGTCTTGAAGTGGATGCTGCAGCGGATAGAAGGCAAGGCCGCAGGGCAGGGCCATGTCCTCGGGATCTCACCTCGGTATCAAGACCTTGACTGGACAGGGCTTTCGTTCTCGGTGAAAGACTTTGAGGCGATCTCTGCGGTGGATGCCGCCGCCTGGCACGATGAGTTCAAGCTCCACGATGAGCTCTTTGACCGGCTCGCCCATGGGCTTCCAGGGGTGCTCCCAGAGATCAAGGCGCAGCTTGCTGCCACTCTGGAGCAGCAGCGGCAGGCGGCTTAGCCCGAATAGGCTAAATAGGGTTTTAGAATGGGGGAGCGCCTGCGGCCTCGGCCGGTCGGCGCTGGGAGAGGGCCTTGGCAATGGTGAGGCTGCGTGGCCCGGGTAGCACGGTAATCGACTGCCCGGCCGCGAGCACCCCGGGGGTCTGCACCGATAGATACCAGCCGCAGGCCTGCTGCAGAAACATTTTGCGACTGGCCATGCGGTCGCCCATAACCGCGTTTAGCTTGTAGCAGGGCTCTCGCGGCTGCTCGACGCGCAGCCGCACCTCGCCGATTTCCCAGAGGTCGCCCAGATACACCGTATGTTCGGTGAGCCCGACAATAGTAAGGTTCTCGCCAAGTGCGCCGTGGGTATCGAGCCGGCTTCGGCGCGCATCGCTGGCCTCCAAGGCGGCCTGCCAGAATGCGTAATGAATAGCCGGATAGCAATAGACCGCCTTGTCCTGTCCGCCGTGCACGGTGAGGTCTGCCTGCTCGTCTCCGGAAAGGCCGGTGACCCCGCAGAAGACGGGCTGCGGGCTGCCTTGCGTCGATATGGGCACTTTTCGGATGCCAGAAACCACCTTGCGTGTGCCGCCCTGCGGGCCTTCGCGAATCAGAAGCGGCTGGCAGTGGCCGACAGAGATCGAGAGAATCTGAGCCGGGCTTCTGGGGTCCTCGGGGGTCTGTGAAGGCGGTAGGGGATCTGTCATAGCCTGTCTGAAGAAAGTGCGTCTGCCGCACGGTGAATAGCTGCTAGAAGCGAGGCAGCAGAGGCCGTATTTTTACCCGCAATATCGAAGGCGGTGCCGTGGTCCACGCTAGTGCGCACAAAAGGCAGGCCAAGGGTAATGTTCACGCCGTCATCGATTCCGCGCAGCTTCATGGGAATAAGCCCCTGGTCGTGGTAAAGACAGACCACAAGGTCGTAGTCACGGTCGGCAGGGCGGCGGCCAAGCGCCTTCATAAATGCGGTATCGGCGGGTATGGGGCCCGACACGTTAATGCCCAGGGCGCGTGCCTTTGCGACTGTGGGCTCTAGAATTGTCGCCTCTTCTGAGCCAAAAAGACCATTGTCTGAGGCATGCGGGTTCAGGGCCGCCAAGGCGATGCGCACCTGCGAGACCCCGAGATAGGCTGCCGCCTTCTGGGCAATCGAGAGGGTCTGCACCAGATGGTCGGGGTCTAGGTCTTCTATCGCTTTTTTTAGGGGCAGGTGGATACTGTCGAGCACCACACACAGGTCTTCCGAGAGCAGCATCATGCGCACTTTCAACCAGGGGTGCTCCCCCGGTAGGCTCAGGGCGGCGAGCATCTCGGTATGGCCCGGATAAGGAATGCCCGCCTGATGCCAGGCCTCTTTATGGATTGGGGCGGTGACTAGGGCCGATAGACCCCCGGCAAGGCAGTCTTGGGTGGCAGCCGTAATGGCAGAGGCAGAGGCCTTGGCCGCCTGTGCCGAGACGCTGCCCACGGGGTAGGGCCCCCATGCCCCGGTGTCTCTGATCTGCGCGGCATCGATGGTGATCCTGAGGTCCCGGGCAAGGTCTAGGCAGTGCCGTGCGTCGCCGTACAGCGTTACCGAAATGGGCTTGCCTGTGCGTGACACCAAGGGCTTTTGGGTAAGCGTCTGGACTGCCTTCAGGCATATCTCCGGGCCAATACCGGACGGATCGCCCATCGTGATCCCGATAGAATGACTAGTCGCAGTGCTTGCCGCGTTGGCTTGTGTGTGGAGACGTGTGTCGGTCATGGGGCATGCGGTGCAGTCTGCCTTCGAAATTACAAAAATATGGACGACATAAGTCTTAGTGTAGGGCTCTTTCTCGCCGTGGCGGCGTTTCTCGCGGGCTTTATGGATGCGGTGGTGGGCGGCGGCGGGCTGGTGCAGCTCCCCGCGCTCCTGTCGAGTCTTCCGGGGCAGTCTACGGCGGTGGTCTTGGGCACCAATAAGCTGTCTTCGCTTGCGGGCACCACCATGGCGGCATGGCGCTATATGCGTTCGGTCAGGCTTGCCTGGCCTGTTCTGGTTCCGATCATGCTTGTGGCTGCAGTGTCTTCCTGGTGGGGTGCCCATGCGGTAAGCCTTGTTACCCGAGAGCAGGCCCAGCCGGTGATCTTGGTGGTGCTGGTGGCCGTGGCAGTCTTCACATTCCGCCGAAAGGAGTTTGGTCTGCACCACGCCCCGCGCTGGTCTTTTATGTCGCAGGCGCTGCTGGGCATGCTGGGCGCAGCGGTCTTGGGGTTTTATGACGGCGCGCTTGGGCCGGGAACCGGGGCATTTCTTATCTTCTTTTTTGTCCGCGTCTTTGGCTATGACTTTCTGCATGCCTCGGCCGCGAGCAAGGCGGTAAATTGGGTGACCAATGCGGCGGCCCTGGGATTTTTCCTGCCTATGGGCCATGTGCTTTTAACTTTGGGGCTTATCATGGCCGTTTGTAATGTCGTTGGCGCACTGCTCGGGGCGCGGCTGGCGGTTGTGCGCGGCAGCGGCTTTGTCCGGCGGTTGTTCTTGGTGGTGTTGTGTTTCATGATTGCCCGCATGGCATGGGCAACCTGGGAGAGCATATGGTGAGCGTAGTGACAGAATCGGGTTTTCAGAACTGGCGCCCCCCGGCGGTACTGGGCAACTGGGTGGGCGGGGCCCATGCGGTGCCGGCAGCGGGCTTGCGGGCGCCTGTCTATAACCCGGCACTCGGCGAAGTGGCTCGCGAGCTGGTGTTGTCTTCCCGTGATGAGGCTGCCAAGGCAGTTGATGCGGCCCGTCGGGCGTTTCCGGCCTGGGCCGATACGCCACCGGTGAAGCGGGCGCGAGTCTTATTTTCCTTCAAACAATGGGTGGAGGCGCATCACGATACCCTTGCCCGCTTGATTACAGAAGAGCATGGCAAGACCTTCGATGATGCGCGGGGCGAGGTTCAGCGCGGTCTGGAGGTCGTGGAGTTTGCCTGCGGCATTCCCCATCTTTTAAAGGGTGAGTTTACCGAGCAGGCCGGTGGTGGCATTGATGCCTGGAGCGTACGGCAGTCGCTCGGGGTCTGTGTTGGTATTACGCCTTTTAACTTTCCGGTGATGGTCCCAATGTGGATGTTTCCTATGGCGATTGCCTGTGGAAATACATTTGTCCTAAAGCCTTCGGAGCGAGATCCGTCTGCCTCTTTGCTGATGGCCGAGGGGTTAAAGGCCTGCGGGCTTCCCAATGGCGTCTTTAATGTGGTCCAGGGGGGACAGGAGGCTGTGGAGGCACTCATTGACCACCCCGATGTTTCGGCGGTGAGCTTCGTGGGGTCCACGCCCATTGCGAAGGCTGTGCATCACCGGGCGAGCCAGCAGGGCAAGCGGGTGCAGGCCTTGGGTGGGGCAAAGAACCATCTGGTGGTGATGCCCGATGCCGACCTGGAGCAGGCTGTGGATGCGCTCATAGGCGCAGCCTATGGGTCTGCTGGTGAGCGTTGTATGGCGATATCGGTTGCGGTGGCGGTGGGCGGTGTGGCCGATGCCATGGTGGACCGGCTGCGGCAAAGGGCGCAGGCCATTCGGGTGCTCCCCGGGCTGGAATCCGGCGCCGAGATGGGCCCGCTGGTAACCCAGGCGCACCTTGACAAGGTGCAGGCATACGTTGCTGCAGGGGTTCAGGCGGGCGCCTCGTTAGTGGTCGATGGCCGTGGCCAGCGTCCGGTGGGCGCTGAGAAGGGCTTTTTTATGGGGCCCTGTCTTTTTGATCGGGTCGCACCGGAGATGACCATTTACCGGGAAGAGATCTTTGGCCCGGTGCTGTCGGTGGTGCGTGTTCCTGATTTTGAGGCCGCCCTGGCCCTGATTCATAGCCATCACTACGCCAATGGGGTGTCGCTCTTTACCCGTGATGGCGATACCGCCCGGGAGTTTGCCCGACGCGTGCAGGTCGGCATGGTGGGGGTCAATATTCCGATTCCGGTACCCATGGCATTCCATTCTTTTGGGGGGTGGAAGGACTCACTCTTCGGGGAACACCATATCCACGGGCCTGAGGGGGTGCGGTTCTATACGCGATACAAGGCGATTACCCAGCGCTGGCCGCAAGGAATTCGTTCGGGGGCGGAGTTTGTCATGCCCACGATGAAATAAGGGTAGCAACCCCCTGGGTTAAGGCCGGTTGCTTGGTCGGAGGCGGGTCTTTCCAGGGCCATTAAAGGGGAGGCTGTTCTATGGAAATGATTCGGGCGGCGGTTTTGCGATCTTCGGGGGTGAAGGGGCCGTATGTTCAGACGCGGCCCCTGTCGATTGAATCGGTGGCCCTGGAGCCCCCCGGCTTTGGTGAGGCCATTAAAGGGGAGGCTGTTCTATGGAAATGATTCGGGCGGCGGTTTTGCGATCTTCGGGGGTAAAGGGGCCGTATGTTCAGACGCGGCCCCTGTCGATTGAGTCGGTGGCCCTGGAGCCCCCCGGTTTTGGTGAACTGCGGATAAGGATTCGGGCAGCGAGCCTGTGTCATTCTGACCTTTCCGCGGTCAATGGGGATCGCCCCTGGCCCGTGCCCTTGGTGCTCGGGCATGAGGCAGCGGGGGAGGTGGAGCTGCTCGGTCCCGGCGTAACGGGGTTTGCGGTGGGTGACCCGGTGGCCCTTGTCTTTAAGCCATTCTGTGGCCGCTGTATCCCGTGCCTGAGCGGTCACGGAGGCCTTTGTGAACCGGGCAGCGCGGCCAACGCAAACGCCAGCCTTTTGGGCGGCTATCAGCGGCTTCGTCTTGGCGGCATGCCGGTGCATCACCATATGGGGGTGGCGGCGTTTGCCGAGAAGGTGACCGTCTCCCAGCACTCGGCAGTCAAGATTCCTGTCGGTCTTGCCTGGGAGGTTGCGGCCTTGTTCGGCTGTGCCGTGCTGACCGGCGCCGGGGCGGTGTTTAACACGGCCCGTGTCGGCGCTGGCGATTCGGTGGCTGTCCTGGGGCTTGGGGGTGTCGGCTGTTCGGCGCTCTTGGCGGCAAGGGCTGCCGGTGCAAGCCTGCGGGTGGGTATTGATATTGTGCCGGACAAGCTTGCATTGGCCCGTGATCTGGGGGCAACCCATGTCTTTGATGCCCGAGACCCTGATGTCGTTGCACAGGTACGGGGGCTAACTGGCGGGGGAGTGGACTTTGGTCTTGAGATGGCCGGAGTGATTCCTGCCATGGACCTGGCCTACCGACTCTGTAGACGCGGCGGAACCATGGTGTCGGCGGGGTTGCCCAACCCCTCGCTGACATGGCCGATTCCTGCGGTGAGCCTGATTGCCGAGGAGCGAACGATCAAGGGCAGTTACATGGGGTCTTCGGTTCCGGTTCGGGACATTCCCCGGTATATTGGTCTGTATCAGGCGGGTCTTCTTCCCGTCGATCGCCTGCTTGAGCGAACCATTGGTCTGGACGATCTTCATGAGGCGCTTGATGCATTAGACTCTGGTCGCGCCCTGCGTCAGGTGGTTGTGTTTTCCTAATACGCCTGGCGGCGCTGGGTGATGCGGTAATTTGTTTCACGTGAAACATTTCATCAGATTCTTCAGCCATTAGGAGGGTGGAGGGTGGAATACGGTCCGGGGTTTGATCTCATTGTCGTGGGCGGAGGCCATGCGGGTACTGAGGCCGCGCTGGCCGCCGCGCGCATGGGTGCACGCACCTTGCTGGTTACCCATGCCCTGGAAACCCTGGGGCAGATGTCCTGTAACCCTTCGATTGGCGGAATAGGCAAGGGCCATCTTGTACGGGAGGTTGACGCCTTAGGGGGTGCCATGGCCATAGCGACCGATGAGGCAGGGATACAGTTTCGCACCCTAAATGCCTCTAAAGGGCCCGCGGTAAGGGCCACACGCGCCCAGGCGGACAGGGTGTTATATCGGCAGGCGATTCGTCGGCGCCTGGAAAACCAGCCCGGGCTCTCCCTATTCGCCCAGGCGGTAGACGACATTCTGATCGAGGCTGGAAAACCGGTTGGCGTGCGGACTCAGGCCGGGATTATCTTTCGGGCCCCTGCGGTGGTTCTCACCGCGGGTACCTTCTTAAACGGCAAGGTATATATCGGCCTGGACAATTACTCGGCCGGCCGGGCGGGCGACCCCCCGGCAATCGCCTTGGCCCATCGGCTCAAAGAACTCGGCCTTCCGCAGGGCCGGCTAAAGACCGGCACGCCCCCTCGGCTGGATGGCCGAACCATCAACTGGACGGCGCTGGACCGCCAGCCTGGAGATTCGCCTGAACCGGTATTTTCTTTCTGGGGCTCGCGAGAGATGCATCCGCCTCAGATCGCCTGCGGTGTTACCTACACAAATCCTCAGACCCATGACTTTATTCGCGCTGGCCTGGACCGCTCGCCGATGTTCACCGGTGTTATTGAGGGCATTGGCCCCCGGTACTGCCCGTCTATCGAGGATAAGGTGCATCGGTTTGCCGATCGGGAAAGCCACCAGATTTATCTGGAACCAGAGGGCCTGACGACCCATGAGGTCTATCCCAACGGGATTTCCACAAGCCTGCCCTTTGATGTTCAGGTGCAGATCGTGCGCTCAATGCGGGGGCTGGAGGCGGCCCATATTCTTCGCCCCGGTTATGCCATTGAGTACGATTTTTTTGACCCTCGCGGTCTACAGGCAAGCCTTCAGACCCGGGACATTCCGGGGCTCTTCTTTGCGGGCCAGATCAATGGCACCACAGGCTATGAGGAGGCCGCTGCCCAGGGGCTTTTGGCGGGTATCAATGCCGTCCGCTGGCTGCGGGGGGAGCCAGCCTGGGTTCCTGCTCGGCATGAGGCCTACCTTGGGGTGATGGTTGATGACCTGATCACCCGCGGCGTCACCGAACCCTATCGTATGTTTACCAGTCGGGCCGAGTACCGGCTAACCCTTCGTGAAGACAATGCTGACCTGCGCCTTGTTGCGCAGGGCAGGGCCATGGGTCTGATTACCGATAGCCAGTGGGCTGCCTTTGAGAAAAAGCAGTCGGCGGTCGAGAAGTCTTTAGCCAGCCTTCGCGCCACAATGGTAAATCCGCAGGTGATTTCTGGGGGTGTTGAATCATCCGGTTCCCAGCCTGCCTATGCCATGCTGCGCCGTCCGGATGTTCGGATTAGCGACCTTGTCTCGATGGTCCCCGGGCTTGTCGATCAGCCTGCTGAGGTGCTCAGCCAGGCAGAAACGCAGATTAAATACGAGGGCTATATCGCCCGCCAGCAGCAGGAGGTTCAGAGGCAGCAGCAGCAGGAGCAGACCCTCATTCCTGAGGGCATTGACTATGCTGCCGTAACCGGTCTTTCGGTGGAGGTGCGTCAGAAGCTTCTGCGTCATCGGCCGCAGACTCTTGGTCAGGCCTCACGAATCTCGGGGGTGACGCCGGCAGCCCTTTCGCTTCTGTGGATTCACATCAAGCGGCTGCGCGCGGATCCCAGGTCAGGTCCGGAGTCGCGCGCGGCCTAAGCCGGGTGATGCCTGTAGCCGCCGACGGCCCCGCCTCGGGTTCAGACGAACTGCTGGCGCTTCAAGAGCCATTTTTTCGCCAACTGGCCGCCCTAGGCCTGCCTCTGCCCCAGCCCCTTACCACGGTTCAGGGAGAAAGCCTGTTTCGTTTCTTGCGCCTGTTGCGCCGCTGGAATGCTACCCACAACCTGACTGCGATCACCTCTGCCCAGGAGCTGGTGCACACCCATCTTCTGGACCCCTTGCTGGCGTTACCCCTGTTGTCACGGCGTGCCGCCGAGGCCCGTTTTGGGACCATACTGGATGTTGGTTCCGGCGCGGGGATTCCGGCCATCCCCTGGGCCTTGGTAGACCCAACGCTCTGTCTGGCCCTCGTGGAGAAGTCGGGCAAAAAGGCGGCTTTTCTGCGGCATGCCGTCGCGCGACTGGGCTTGTTCACCCGCGTTTCGGTTATTCAGGCAGACGTCGAACGCCTGCAGCGGAATCCGAGTTATGCGATTATTACCAGCCGGGCATTTGCCGCGTTGCCGAAGTTTTTGTCTGTAACGATGCACCTGTCCGCGCCGGGAACGCGCTGGGTCTATATGGCGGGTCGCTTAGAAGCCATAGAGGGCCTTGATATTAACAAGAGTATGTACACACATCCAATCTCAATGCCAAGAATCTTGGGCGAAGTCGTGCTCGACGCAGTCGATCCCCTGAATCACCCGAGCGGCATGCAGCGTCATCTGGTCTGGCTTCGGAGGATCGCGTGACCGCACAGGTTTTTTGTGTGGCGAACCAAAAGGGCGGGGTTGGCAAGACAACGACCTCGGTAAACCTGGCGGCGGCCTTGGCCCAACTCGGCTGCCGCACCCTGCTCGTCGACCTGGACCCCCAGGGCAATGCCACCATGGGCAGTGGCGTAGATAAATCCAGTCTGAAGACCTCGATCTATCCACTCCTGGTCGGGCTTTCCTCCCTGGCCGAGGTGCGGTGCCCCACGCCCGGGGGATTTGACCTGTTACCTGCAAACCGGGAACTGGCCGGGGCTGAGGTGGAGCTGGTCGCGCTTGATCGTCGGGAGCTGCGGCTGCGCGATGCCCTGGGCTCTGTGGCAGACGACTACCATATGGTGCTAGTCGACTGCCCGCCGTCTCTGTCATTACTCACCCTAAACGGCCTGTGTGCGGCCCACGGGGTCATTATTCCTATGCAGTGCGAATACTTTGCCCTGGAAGGGCTTTCCGACCTCGTGAACTCCATCAAGCGGGTCCATGCGGGGCTCAATCGCGAGCTGCGCATCATTGGGCTGCTGCGCGTGATGTTCGACCCCCGAATGACGCTTTCGCAACAGGTAAGCGACCAGCTGGTGCAGCACTTTGGCGATAAGGTTTTCTCCACCGTGATCCCGCGTAATGTGCGCCTGGCAGAGGCCCCGAGTTATGGGCAGTCGGTTCTGGCCTACGATCCGAGCTCCCGTGGGGCGCAGGCCTATCGCGCCTTTGGCCAGGAGCTGCTCGATCGGCTGGGCGTCTCTCCGGGAGCCCCGATGCAGCAGGCGCGGGTGCTCGGATGATGGCACGCAAAAAAGGACTGGGCCGGGGGCTGGAAGCCTTGCTGGGCTCCTCTACCGCATCGAGCCTATCTGGAGGGGTCTCGATCCAGGCACTGCCGGTGGCGCGGCTGCGCCCGGGGCGGTATCAGCCGCGCAAGGCCATCGACGCAGAATCCTTAGAAGACCTGGCGGCCTCCATTCGGGCCCAAGGGATGATTCAGCCCATCGCCGTTCGGCCCTTGGTGCTCGGTGACCCCGACCAGGGATACGAGATCATCGCTGGAGAGCGGCGCTATCGCGCAGCGCTCTCGCTCGACATGGATGAGGTGCCGGTCGTCGTCCACGAGGTGGATGACCAGGCCGCGCTTGCCATGGCGCTGATAGAGAACCTTCAGCGCCAAGACCTCAACGCCATGGAAGAGGCAGAGGGCATCGCTCGGCTAATAGAGGACTTTGGGCTCACCCATGAACAGGCAGCCCAGGCCGTTGGCCGCTCCCGGTCTGCCACAAGCAACCTGCTGCGGCTGCTGCAGCTGCCCGCCTTCCTGCAGCAGGCGGTCCGTGAAGCCACTATTGATGCCGGTCATGCCCGTGTTCTGGTGGGCCTGCCGGCCGCGCAGCAACGGATCATGCTGGCTGCCATTGCGGCAGAGGGGCTATCGGTGCGGGAGGTGGAGTCTCGGGCGCGGCTTTTGGGTCTGGTGCCCGAGGCCAACGACGGCAAAGCCCCCGCCAGTGGCCCCCACCGTGACGCCACGGCTGCGCGTAGCGGGCCTGAGAAGGCCCGAGGCCTGACAGCCGACTGGCAGAAAATGCAGACCGACCTTGCCGACCAACTCGGCCTACCCGTGGTGCTCACGCCCAAGAAAAAAGGCGGGGAACTGCGGATCCGGTTTAGCAGTGCTGAGGAGTTCGACGGCCTGCTTGAACGCGTCTTTGGCAGAACCAGCCTTCGGCAGGACTAAACCTATTTGCCCTGGCCTTCGGAACGCGTTTTGACAGCCCTCGGTAAATCGACTTACACTTCGGTTATGAGATGAGCCATGGGCCGTGGATCTTGGTTGGATTTCTGGGGCTGCAGGCTGTTGTGGTCGGTCTGGTGTCCGTTGTGGCCGCAGTGGTATGGTCGATGTCCGCAGGGTTTTCGGCCTTGCTCGCAGGAGCAAGCGTCTGGGTCGGTAATGTGGCCTATGCAAGCCTCCTGATTCCGCGCGGACGCGTTTCGTTTGTCTGGGTTTTCGTTGGGCAGTTTGTAAAGGTTCTTGTCACGCTGTTGTTGTTGTTTCTGGTTGTGGCCTGGTATCCGGCGCTTGTCTGGCCGGGGTTTTTGTCGGGCCTGTTTGCAGCGCTGCTGGTGATACTGGCTGCGCCCGCCTGGATTGCAAAGCGCCAAAGAAAACGAGATGCGCAGCGGGTGGATAGTCTGGTAGAAACGTTGTCAAAAGAATAAACAAGAAGGTTCTGGTGTCAGTGGTCGACACCAACCGATTAGGGGGGTAGCTTTCATGGCTTCTGGCCAGTTGCCGACGTCGTCGGAGTACGTGGTTCACCACCTGACCAATCTCAATCAGACTGGTCATGCCCAAAAAGAGATCATTGACTGGTCTCTTATCAATCTTGATTCCGTGTTCTGGTCGTTTGGGCTGGGCATTCTTACCGTATACATACTCTGGCGTGCCGCAAAAACTGCCACTTCAGGCCGCCCGGGCCGGTTTCAGGCTGCGGTAGAGATTCTTGTTGAAATGGTGGCAGACCAGGCCAAGGGGGTCATCGCCAGCGCCGAGTCGCGCAAGTTTGTGGCCCCATTGGCCTTAACGGTGTTTATCTGGATCTTCCTGCTCAACTTCATGGACCTCATCCCGGTAGACTTGATTCCTTACCTGTGGGGGCTCGGGGCCAGTTCGCTGGGCTTTGTGGCAAGCCCCATGGACGCCTACATGCGGGTTGTTCCTACCGCTGATGTTAATGTCCCCTTAGGCATGTCGATCGGGGTGTTGCTGCTCTGCCTCTACTACAACGTGAAGATCAAAGGCCTGGGTGGCTGGGCACACGAGCTTTTCTCAGCGCCCTTCGGAAACCATTTCCTGCTCTGGCCAGTGAACTTCCTAATGCAACTCATCGAGTTTTTTGCCAAGACCGTTTCGCATGGCCTGCGTCTCTTTGGCAACATGTTTGCCGGTGAACTGCTTTTTGTGCTTATTGCCCTGCTCGGGGGTACGGCCACGGTGCTCGGCTTTTTTGGGCACCTTCTGGCTGGAACCGCTTGGGCTTTGTTCCATATTTTAATCATTACCCTGCAGGCATTCATCTTTATGATGCTTACCCTGGTCTACGTGGGCCAGGCCCATGATCATCATTAACCTGTTTTAGTGCACTTGGTTTTTCGTTTTTACTGATTTTTATTTTCTTACCCCAGAGGAGTTGTCATGACGAACGTTGCATTTGTAGCACTGGCCTGTGGCCTGATCATTGGAATGGGTGCCATTGGCGCCTGTATTGGCATCGGGATCATGGGCGGAAAGTTCATTGAGGCCTCGGCCCGCCAGCCGGAGCTCATGAACGACCTGCAGACCAAAATGTTCCTGTTGGCCGGCCTCATTGACGCAGCCTTCCTGATCGGCGTCGGTATTGCCATGATGTTTGCTTTTGCCAACCCCTTTGCGGGATAGGCAATCGCGGATCGAGTCTTTTTCTGGGAAGGGCCCTGGCAAGAAGCGTCTCCAGGGCCTCACCGGCCGTTAGTACTAGTCACTACAAGGACCGCGCTGTGAATATCAACGCAACCCTTCTCGCTCAACTGGTCGTGTTTTTTATCCTCGGCTGGTTCACCATGAAGTTCATCTGGCCGCCGATTATGAAGGCCCTTGACGAACGTGCCGACAAGATCTCCGATGGCCTGGCTGCTGCCGATAAGGCAAGGGCAGACCTGGTTGCTGCGGAACGACGGGCGGCAGAGGAAATGGGTAAGGCCCGCGACCTCGCCGCAGAGGTGCGAGGGGCGGCTGAAAAGCAGGCGGCCCAGGTGATCGAGCAGGCACGGGCCGAGGGGGCAAAAATTCTTGCCCAGGCGCGAGCCAACGCTGAGCAGGAGGCCGCGGCAGCGATGCAGTCAGCGCGCGACGCTCTGCGCATGGAGGTGGCTGCCCTGGCCGTAAAGGGCGCAGAGCAGATCCTGCGGCAGCAGATTGATGTCAAGGCCCACGACGCCCTGCTGCAAAACCTGAAAAACGAGCTGTGATATGGCAGAGCTATTGACCATTGCCCGGCCTTACGCGGAGGCCGCCTTTGCAGTGGCGCACGAAGAAAAAAAGGCTAAGGCCTCGGCCTACTCTGACTGGGCGACCGCATTGGCAGCCATGTCACAGACCTCCGCCGCCCCCGAGATGGCAAAGTTGTATGGCAACCCAAGGCTCAGCGCTCAGGCCTTCGTGGATCTTTTTTCTTCGGCCACAGGGGCTCTGTCAGCATCTCAGAAAAACTTTTTAACCCTGCTTGCTGAAAACGATCGGCTCCAGGCCTTACCGGAGATCCTCAAGCAGTTTGAAGCCCTGTGTCATGCGGCAAATGCCGAGCTGGCTGTTGAAATCCAGTCCGCATTTGCCCTGTCCGATCAGCAACAGTCTCAGATTGTGTCGTTACTTCAGTCCAAGTATGGGCGGGCTGTTACCGCCTCCACGCGTGTCGTGCCGCAGCTCATTGGCGGGGTCAAGCTGGTCATGGGTGATGAAGTGATTGACGCCTCCGTAAGTGGCAAGCTCGCCAAAATGTCTACCGCCCTGATGAACTAGGAGTGATGAATGCAACTCAACCCGTCTGAAATTAGCGAACTGCTTAAAACCAAAATCCAGGGCCTGGATCTCGTTGCCGACACCCGCAATCAGGGCACGGTGGTGACGGTTACCGATGGCATCTGCCGCATTCATGGCCTGTCCAATGTCATGCAGGGCGAGATGCTCGAGTTCCCCAACAACACCCTGGGCCTTGCGCTAAACCTTGAGCGTGACTCGGTGGGTGCGGTGGTTCTGGGCGAGTACATCGGCATTACCGAGGGCGATGTGGTCAAGGCCACGGGCCGCATTCTTGATGTCCCTGTTGGCCCCGAACTGATTGGTCGTGTGGTCAACGCCCTGGGTCAGCCCATCGATGGTAAAGGCCCGATCGGCGAGAAGATGACCGACATGATCGAAAAGGTTGCCCCTGGGGTGATCTACCGAAAGTCGGTGTCGCAGCCAGTGCAGTCAGGCCTAAAGGCTATCGACTCCATGGTGCCGGTGGGCCGTGGTCAGCGTGAACTGATTATTGGTGACCGCCAGACCGGAAAGACGGCGGTGGCCGTCGACACCATCATCAATCAAAAAGGCAAGAACATGACCTGCGTCTACGTGGCGATTGGTCAAAAGGCCTCTACGATTGTCAACGTGGTGCGCAAGCTTGAAGAAACCGGTGCCATGGCCTATACCATTGTTGTGGCTGCCTCTGCCTCTGAGTCGGCCGCCATGCAGTACATCGCAGCCTATTCTGGCTGCACCATGGGTGAGTACTTCCGAGACCGTGGTCAAGACGCGTTGATTATTTACGACGACCTGTCTAAGCAGGCGGTCGCCTACCGGCAGATCTCGCTGCTGCTGCGCCGCCCGCCGGGTCGCGAGGCCTTCCCGGGCGATGTGTTTTATCTTCACTCCCGCCTGCTTGAGCGCGCAGCGCGTGTGAACGAAGAATATGTTGAAAAGTTCACCAATGGGGCTGTCAAAGGAAAGACCGGTTCGCTTACGGCGCTCCCGGTTATTGAAACCCAGGCCGGCGACGTCTCGGCCTTCGTTCCCACCAACGTGATCTCGATTACCGACGGACAGATCTTCCTCGAAACCGACCTCTTTAATGCGGGCATTCGGCCGGCCATTAACGCGGGTATCTCAGTCTCACGGGTAGGTGGTGCTGCGCAGACCAAGCTCATGAAGCGCAAAGATACCGGCGCAGGGGTACGGTTGGCTCTGGCCCAGTATCGCGAACTCGCTGCCTTTGCCCAGTTTGCCTCCGACCTTGATGAGGCCACGCGAAAGCAGCTTGATCGTGGCCGCCTGGTGACCGAACTGATGAAGCAGCCGCAGTACCAGCCGATGGAGGTCTGGGAGATGGCTGCAGTCCTTTTTACTGTCAACAATAACTACATGGATGACGTTCCGGTCAATAAAGTCAATGCCTTTGAGCGCGGACTGCGTGACCACCTGCGATCTAAGCATGCCTCGCTCATCGGGGCCATGGAGACCGGTGTGGACTTAAGCAAAGAATCGGAGGCCGAGCTACGCGCCGCCATTCAGTCCTACAAGAAGACCGCTGCAGTCTAATGCCGTCTGTTCCCATCAGTCTTTGGTAAAAAGCCTAATCGTCATGCCTTGTTTTCTCGCCGAACAGTTTGTGAAGGAATAGCCCCATGCCCGGCTCAAAGGAAATCCGTACCAAGATCAAGAGCGTTCAAAATACGCGCAAGATCACCAAGGCCATGGAGATGGTGGCGGCCTCAAAAATGCGTAAAGCCCAAGACCGGATGCGGGCTGGGCGGCCATACAGCGATATCGTGCGGTCCATCTGTGCCAACCTCAGCCATGCCACGCCGGAGTTTATCCACCCCTTTATGGCCAAGCGCCAGACCCTGCGCAAGGTGGGCCTCATTGTCGTTACCACCGACAAGGGGCTTTGTGGTGGCCTAAATACCAACCTCTTGCGCATTCTCACGCAGCGCGTGAAGCAGTGGGAGGCGGACGGCGCAGAGGTGCGGGTGACGGCCTTTGGCAATAAGGGCCTTGGTTTTTTTAGTCGCATCGGGGCCAAGGTGGTCTCCCATGCCGTGCAGCTTGGCGATACGCCGCGCCTAGAGACCTTAATTGGCCCGGTGAAGGTGCAGCTCGATGCCTTTGCCGCCGGAGAACTTGATGCGGTCTATCTGGCCTCCAGCCTCTTTATAAACACCATGAAGCAGGAGTCTCTGGTACGGCAGCTTCTGCCGCTTGATGACGATCGGCCCGAACGCACCGATCCCAATCACGACTGGGACTATCTCTACGAGCCTGGTGCGGAGCAGGTGCTCACGGAGCTTCTGACCCGTTATGTGGAGTCTTTAATTTATCAGGCGGTTGCTGAGAACATGGCCTGTGAACAGAGCGCCCGCATGGTGGCAATGAAGTCTGCGAGCGACAATGCCAAGACGCTCATCGATGAGCTGCAACTGACCTACAACAAAGCCCGCCAGGCCGGTATTACCAAAGAACTCTCCGAAATCGTGGGCGGTGCCGCTGCCGTCTAATTCGTCAAACACCCTTACTTCCCGAGACTTTCACAGAGTAGATACCTACGTTTAACCCTTCAGACTGACTTAAGGACGCAAAAGATGAGCTCTCCACAAGGAAAAATTGTTCAGTGCATAGGCGCTGTAGTTGATGTGCAGTTTCCCACCGAGGGGATGCCCAAGGTCTTTGACGCTCTCATGCTTGACCCCAGTGCCGAGCACCCCTTGGTTGAAAAAGGCCTCACCTTTGAGGTCCAGCAGCAGCTTGGCGATGGTGTTGTTCGCACCATTGTAATGGGCTCGTCTGACGGCCTTCGCCGAGGCATGCCCGTCAACAGCACTGGCACGCCTATTTCGGTCCCCGTTGGCCACGAGACCCTGGGACGGATTATGGATGTGCTGGGTCGTCCGATCGATGAGGCGGGCCCGATTCCCACTGAGGCCAGACGTGCGATTCATCAGCCCTCGCCAATCTTCTCGGAGCTTTCGCCCTCGGTGGAGCTGCTTGAAACCGGCATCAAGGTGATCGACCTCATCTGCCCGTTTGCAAAGGGTGGAAAAATTGGGCTCTTTGGTGGCGCGGGTGTGGGCAAGACCGTCAACATGATGGAACTCATTAACAACATCGCCAAGCAACACTCTGGCCTCTCGGTCTTTGCAGGTGTGGGTGAGCGGACCCGTGAGGGCAACGACTTCTACCACGAGATGAAAGACTCTAATGTTCTCGATAAGGTGGCCATGGTCTTTGGCCAGATGAACGAGCCCCCCGGAAACCGGCTGCGTGTGGCCCTGACCGGGCTCACCATGGCCGAGGCTTTCCGTGATGAAGGCAGAGACATTCTGCTGTTTATCGACAATATCTACCGCTACACGCTTGCCGGAACCGAGGTGTCTGCATTGCTTGGTCGTATGCCTTCTGCGGTGGGCTATCAGCCAACGCTTGCAGAAGAAATGGGCCGTCTGCAAGAACGTATTACCTCTACCAAGGTGGGCTCGATTACGTCGATTCAGGCGGTGTATGTGCCAGCCGACGACCTCACCGACCCCTCTCCGGCCACCACCTTCGCCCACCTCGATGCCACAGTGGTGCTCTCTCGCGACATCGCCTCGCTCGGTATCTACCCTGCGGTCGACCCGCTTGACTCCACCTCGCGTCAGGTGGACCCCAACGTCATTGGCGAAGAGCACTATGGCGTTACCCGCCGGGTGCAGGCCACCTTGCAGCGCTACAAAGAACTGCGGGACATCATCGCCATTCTCGGCATGGACGAGCTCTCGCCTGACGATAAGCTCGCAGTGGCCCGCGCGCGGAAAATCCAGCGGTTCTTATCGCAGCCGTTTAACGTGGCAGAGGTCTTCACGGGCTCCCCCGGCAAGTATGTCACCCTTGCCGACACCATCCGCGGGTTTAAGATGATTGTCGATGGCGAGTGCGATAGCCTTCCAGAGCAGGCCTTCTACATGGTCGGCCCGATCGAAGAAGCGTTTGAGAAGGCCAAGTCTCTCCAGTAGGCCTTTGTCGCTCTTACAGATCCTGCCCAAGAAAAAACCCCACTGAGGAAAGCCCATGGCTAAGACAATCCACGTAGACGTTGTAAGTGCTGAAGAGCACGTCTACACCGGGCAGGCAGAGTTTGTTGCCCTGCCGGGAGACCAGGGGGAACTTGGCATTCTTCCGGGGCATACCCCATTGATCACCAAGATTCGTCCAGGTGCCGTTCGTATCCAAAACGATGGCAAAGAAGAGCTGATATTTGTTGCGGGCGGTATCTTAGAAGTGCAGCCACGAGCGGTTACGGTTCTTGCCGATACCGCGATTCGTGGCAAAGACCTGGACGAGGCCCGGGCAGAGGAGGCGCGGCGTAAGGCAGAGGAGGCCCTGGCGAATCGGGCCGCCAATATCGACTACGCCCGTGCCCAGGCTGAGCTTCTTGAGGCTATTGCGCAGCTCTCTGCAATCCGTAAGCTCCGGGGTAAGCGGTAGTTTTGACCCTTCAGAACGACCTCTTTTTACGCGCCCTCGCCCGCAAACCCGTTGACCGTACCCCGGTCTGGCTGATGCGCCAGGCAGGGCGATATCTTCCCGAGTACAACGCGACACGTAAAAAGGCTGGCAACTTTCTCACGCTGTGCAAGACCCCAGAACTTGCCTGTGAGGTCACCCTGCAGCCCATCGACCGGTATGGCTTTGATGCGGCCATCCTCTTCTCAGACATTCTTACGGTACCCGATGCCTTAGGGCTTGGCCTGCATTTTGTCGAAGGGGAAGGACCCCGGTTTCATCGCCGCATCACCTCAGAGGCCGATATTGCCGGCCTGCCGCAGATCGACATTGGCCCGGCTCTGGGCTATGTTGGAGATGCGGTTGCCCTCATTCGCCAGGAGCTGCAGGGCAGGGTTCCGCTTATTGGATTTACGGGAAGCCCGTGGACGCTCGCCTGCTACATGATCTCCGGAGGCAGCAGCGGAGACGACTTTCTTTCAGTACGAAAATGGCTCTACAGTCGGCCTGATCTGGTGCATCAGCTGCTTGGCAGAATTACCGAGGTGGTTATTGGCTACTGTCGCATGCAAGCAGACCGGGGTGCCCAGGCGATGATGGTCTTCGATAGCTGGGGAGGCCTGCTTGCAGACGCCGCCTTTGAAAAATTTTCGCAGCCCTACATCAGGCGGATAATCGATGGCCTCACCCAGAGCCATCCCGCCCTGCCGACGATTGTTTTTGTAAAAGGAGGCTCTGGATGGCTGGAAAAAACCGCCGCCACAGGATGCTCCGCCATTGGCGTTGACTGGAGCATCAGCCTTGACCAGGCTCGGGCCCGGGTGGGTAGCCGTTGCGCGGTGCAGGGCAACCTTGATCCCGCCGTGCTTCTGGGTACCCCTGCCCATATCCGGGCAGAAGTAGGCCAGGCCATCCGCAGCTTTGGTACCTTAGGCGAGGGCGCGGGCCATGTATTCAATCTGGGCCACGGCATTTCTCAGTTTACGCCGGTGGAAAATGTCCAGTGCTTAGTAGAGGCGGTGGCCGAATTCAGCGGTCAGCAGGCCTAAGCCGGTGCGCCTAACTGGCCCGGGTTGTGCACACCGTATGGCGTGGTAATTTATCGGTTAAATCTGCAAATTTACTCCTAGCCTATTTCTTAACACATTGTTTTTTTGCAGCAAATATTCAATTTACGCTAGCTAATAGATTTAAATCAGCATCTGTCCAGACGTATGGGGAGTGCGCTTGTCCCAGTTTCCCACAGACTTGTCCACAGGCCCTCCCTCCCCCGAGGGCAGCGCAGGACCGCCAACCCCTCCTATCCACCCGAGCCCCCTGAGCACTTCCGGCCTCCAAGCCCACGCTCCCCGCTGGTACTCGGTGGCGCTCGCCACGCCACGCCTGGGTCCGCTTACTTACGCCGCCGCGAGCACGCCCACACCCAAGTGGGAGGAACAGTCGACCACGCCCTCAGGAATCCTGGCGCCGGGGGACTGGTGCATCGCGCCGTTGGGAAAGCGTGCGCTGCTGGGCCTTGTCCTCTCGGTCTCCGACACCCCGCCTGAGAACCTGTCACCCGACCAGATTCGTCCGCTAAGCCCGATACGCCCACAGCTCCCGGCCCTGTCGGAGCGTACCCGCAGCTTCTACGCGTTTGCCGCGACCTACTATCACCGACCCTTGGGCGCCGTTCTGGCAACCGCCATTCCGCCTTATCTGCAAAGGCCCGTGGGATACGCCCCGAAGAGCCGCAAACCCGCAAATTCTCGGGCCCACCAACTGCCATCCCAGGCTGGGAAGTCCTCAGGCGCGCAAGCCCTCCCGGTCATCGAGCCGCCCATCGACCCACTCACCAAGGAACAGTCTAGCGCCCTGCAGGCGATCGCCGCGCAGCTTACCGAGACGCTGCGTGACCAGCCATCCTCCCCACTACTGCTGCATGGTGTCACGGGCAGCGGCAAGACAAGGGTCTATATTGAGGCCATGCATGCCCTGTGGCAGGCAGAACCCGATGCCCAGGTGCTGCTGATGGTTCCGGAAATCGGCCTGACCCCGCAGCTCGAAAACAGGATGTGTAAGGCCTTTCCTGAAAAGACGCTGGTAAACCTGCACAGCGGCATGCCCGAAAAAGGCCGCGCCGTATCCTGGCTCATGGCAGCCCAGGGCGTCGCCCATCTGGCCATCGGCACGCGCCTGTCGGTGTTAACTCCTTTGCCGAGGCTGCGCCTGGTAATTGTCGATGAGGAACACGACGCGGCGCTTAAGCAGCAGGACGGCCTGCGCTACTCCGCCCGAGACTTAGCGGTCTATCGGGCCCGCCAGGAGAATGCGCTCGTCATTTTGGGCTCTGCGACGCCAAGCCTGGAGAGCCTCGCCCGCTGCGAGGATGGCGCCTACCAGCGGCTTGTGATGTCTCGGCAGGCCACCGGTGCCCAACGGCCCCCCGTGCGCCTCATAGACACGCTGGTAACGCCCGCCACCGACGGCCTAACGCAGCCCGCACGCGAGACGATTGGCCAGGTGCTCGCGTCAGGGGGCCAGGCCCTGGTCTTTCTCAACCGACGGGGCTGGGCGCCCGTATTGGGCTGTGAGTCCTGTGGCTGGGTGCAACACTGTGGCGCCTGTCTTACCCCAATGGTGCTGCACCGGGTCTCTCGACGGTGGCGGCTGATCTGTCACCACTGTGGCCTTCAGACGCCCGCCCCGCAGGCCTGTCCGGACTGCGGCGCGCAAGACGTCGGCCCCATCGGACGCGGGATTCAAAAGCTAGAAGACACCCTGCAGCGGGCCTTTCCCACAGCCAGTATCCTGCGGCTCGACCGCGATGCCATCGGCTCTGTGAAAGAGATGCAGGCGGCCATGCAGGCCATTTCTCAGGGACGGGTGCAGATCATCGTCGGAACCCAGATGATGGCCAAGGGGCACGACCTGCCCGGCCTGCGGCTGGTGGTGGTTGCCGATGCCGACCAGCAGCTGCTGCACCCGGACTTTCGCGCCCCGGAATGGCTATTGGCCACCCTGACACAGGTGGCTGGGCGGGCAGGGCGGCATACCTCTCTGCCGGATACCCAGGGCACTAACAGCCCCCTGGCCGAGGTGCTGATCCAGACCCGATATCCACAGCATCCGCTGTTTCGCGCACTGGTGGAAAACACCACGGAGGCCTTTGTCCGCCGCCTGATGGAAGAGCGCCGGGCCGCGGGGCTTCCCCCTTATGGCCATATGGCTATCGTGCGGCTTGCCGACAGGGACCAAGACCGTCTTCGTGCCTGGGCCGCCGACCTGCACCGCCGTCTTTACGCATGGCTGCGTGACCAGCGGCGGCAGCCCAATGCAGACCCCCAATGGTCTGAGGCACAGGTATACCCGCCCGCCCCGGATTATCCTGAGCGCCGCGCCGGCAGGGTGCGCTGGCATCTGGTGGTCGAAGGCCCCACCCGCAAGACCCGTGCCCAGATCGTGGGCCAGGTAGAGGAGTTCTATGCCAGTGTGCGAACCACGGTAGACCTGGTGATCGAAATCGATCCCCTGAGTCAGAGCTAGGCCAGGGAAGCCTCTAGAGGTAATGCGCCGTGCCGGTCATGACCCGGCCAGACAGCCGCATAGCCGAACGCACGACGAGGGGCAGGGGCCTTGCCCCATGGTGGCGGGCGTTTTGGCCATGACTAGCTTCATCTTGAATCATCTGGGCCACTACGGCATGGGAGCTCCGGTCATCGGCCGGCAGCCGTGCCTGATGGCTATGCAAATGCGACTCTACCTGCTTCTCGGTTTCGGACAGAAATCCCAGGGAGACCGGCCCGCCGAGCCGTCCGGCCAGATATCCCAGGCCAAAGGCACCGGCATACCACAAGGGGTTCAAAAGGCTCTTGCGGCCCTCTAAGGCTCTTATGCGGTCTTCGCACCATCGTAGATGATCGGCCTCCTCGCGGGCCGCCTGCCGCAGCAGGCCTTCGAGCTCCGGCGTGCCAGCCGCCAAGGCCTGCCCCTGATAAAGCGCCTGTGCGGCCACTTCTCCCGAATGATTTACCCGCATCAGGGCCGCGCTTAGGGCACGATCCGCGGGGCTGAGGCTTGCCTCGGGAAGGGCCGCGGCAGGCGAGGGACGCCCCGATCCCGCAGGGGCACTGCTCACAAGGGTACGCAGGGCGTTGTCTGCGGCAATACACAGCCGATCAACAAGGCCCAGTGTGGCTGCCATTTCCTGTGCCTACTCTTTAAAGCTGCCACCCGCACTATTGGCAAGGTGAACGGTGGCCTTACGAATCTCTTCATCAGAGTATCGGCCGCCACCCTGTGCTGGCATGGCGCCCTTGCCCTTCATGGAGGACTGATAGAGCCCCTCCAGGCCCTGGGCAAGCCGGGGCTTCCAGGCAGAGGCATCGCCTAGTTTGGGCGCGTTTAAGGCGCCAGTAGTGTGACAGGCCGCACATGCGGCAGAGTAGACCTGTGCCCCGGTTCGGATCACGGCAGCCGCAGTGGTGCCGCCTGCTGCTGCCTCGGGCCCACTGGCCACGCGGCCTATGGGCGCGATGCGCTGGGCGGTGGCCTCGGGAGAAAAGGCATCACTACCCGCCCCCATCTTTGGCCGTGAACCCACATAGACGGTGAGCAACACAATCACCACGATGGGCACCACGAAGGCGAGCACTACCGCGACGATTAACTGCTGGGGGGTTTTTATGGGACTCTCGTGTTCGCTCATTGCGTCTCCGGGGCTGAGTAATAGGGGCCGATGCTGCCGATGCTGCAAGTGGCATCGCTGATCAACGATCCCGCGTATTATACGAAGCCTGCGCCTGCGTCTGTAGCTCAGTGGATAGAGTATTGGCCTCCGAAGCCAAGGGTCGCAGGTTCGATTCCTGCCAGACGCGCCACACCAACTACCCGAATGACTCAGACCCCTAAGCAGGCGGTTGCCATTGCCCTTCAGTCCGCCCTTACTGCAGTAGCAGCAGGCGTGGACCCTGACATCCCTCCGGCCCCGTCAGGCCTGAACCTTCCGGGCGAGGAGGCCATCCTCAAAAGCCTGGTTCCCACGAAGCAGGCAGGCCATGGCGACCTTGCATCGGGCCTGTCGCTGCGCCTTGCCAAGGGCTGGGGGGTGCCGCCTTTAAGGCTCGCTGGGGCGATCGCCCGACAGCTTATGGGCAGACGCCCTGAGACCCCAGAGGCCCCCAAGAGCCCTGAAGGCCCCGAAGGTCCTGTGGCGGGTCCTGTGGCGCCGCCTCTGGAGAAGGCTGAGGCGGCAGCCCCGGGATTTATCAACCTATGGCTGACGGCCGCAGCCCAGGGGTCGATCCTCGAACCGATTCTGCGTGCGCCGACCGCCTTTGGCCGAAGCCCTGCCCGAGGCGATCGGCAGGTGCTGCTGGAGTTTGTCTCTGCCAACCCCACCGGACCTTTGCATGTGGGCCATGGCCGGCAGGCGGCGCTCGGCGACTGCATTGCGGCGCTCCTAGAGGCCCAGGGCGCCGCAGTCACGCGTGAGTTTTATTACAACGATGCCGGCACCCAGATTGAAAACCTCGCCCTATCCGTACAGGCGCGCATTCAGGGGATATCGCCCGAAGACCCTCGCTTTCCTGCCGATGGCTATCGCGGCGATTACATTACCGATATTGCTGCTGCCTACATGGCTGGCCGTACCGTCGTACCCGCTGATGCCCCTGCGGTGACAGCTCGGGCCGATCCTACCGATATTGAGGCGGTGCGCGCCTTTGCCGTGGCCTACCTTCGGTGCGAACAAGACGAGGACCTTAAGGCCTTTGGGGTGCGGTTTGACCGGTTTAGCCTCGAATCTGCCTTGTACCGTGAGGGCCATGTGGCTGATATCGTCAGGCGGCTACGGGCCTCGGGTTATGCCTATGAGCACGAGGGCGCCCTCTGGCTGCGCTCTACCGACTTCGGTGACGATAAAGACCGTGTGATGCAGAAGCAGGCCGGGGGCTTTACCTACTTTGTTCCTGATCTGGCCTACCATGAGCAGAAGTTTCTGCGGGGCGTGCACAGGGCCATCAACATTCAAGGCTCAGACCACCACGGCACCATTGCCCGCGTGCGCGCTGGTCTCGCAGCCCTGCAGGCCGGTATTCCTGCTGACTTTCCCGAATATGTACTACACAAAATGGTTACCGTGGTTCGGGGCGGTCAGGAGGTGAAGATCTCCAAGCGGGCGGGCAGCTACGTCACGCTGCGCGATCTGATTTCCTGGTCTGGCGATGGCGACCTTGTCCGGGGCCGGGATGCAGTGCGGTTTTTTTTGATTTCCCGAAAGGCCGATACCGAGTTTGTCTTCGATATCGACCTTGCCTTGTCACGTAGCGATGAGAACCCGGTCTACTATATCCAGTACGCCCATGCGCGTGCCTGTAGCGTGCTCGCCCAGGCAGGTAGCGCCCGCGACCGCTGGCAGGCCCCGGCCGCATTGGGCAGGCAAGACCTGCAACACCCGGTTTCCGTTGCATCTGCCGCCGTGTCTCTGCCCAATCTTGCCCTTCTGGTTACGCCCCATGAGAAGTCCCTGTTGATGCGGCTTGCGCAGTTTCCAGAGGCACTGTCAGAGGCTGCAGAGGGGCTCTCCCCCCATGTGCTTGCCTTTTACCTGCGAGACCTGGCTGCCGACTTTCACAGCTTCTACAATGCCCAACGGGTGCTGATTGGACAATCCGATCTCAGAGATGCGCGCCTTGCCTTAGTCACCGGCACTGCGGCTATTCTGCGGGAAGGGCTGGGGCTGCTTGGGGTCTCAGCACCCGAGCAGATGTAGCGGTGGTTCTGCGCGATAGTCTCAGGCAGACTGGGTCGGCACTCGGTATCATCACGAGACTGTGACCCGCTTCTTAAGCCCTCTAGGCCCCCTTTCTTTTTCAGGCCATCTTAGGCCTTCTCTGCCGCCGCAGGGGCTTGCCTTGTTTCCTTTTGTGCTCGGGTTTGCGACCGCACTGGTACTTGCCGCCGCAGTGGCCTTGTACATTACCCAGGCCCCCGTTCCCTTTGTAGACCGTGGCATACAACGGCCCCAAGGCTCGATCTCTGGAG
>Ga0194123_10001102_pt1 | contig 43276 bp, 46 predicted proteins | sample TA2MahsurfametaG_5_FD_155479 | JGI IMG/M metagenome (GOLD analysis project Ga0194123, IMG submission 155479) | Freshwater microbial communities from Lake Tanganyika, Tanzania - TA2015023 Mahale A surface | ecosystem: Environmental > Aquatic > Freshwater > Lake | place: Tanzania: Lake Tanganyika... | reverse complement strand
TCGGGATGGAGCCGCACGCCACGGATCACCTGGCCGGCCCGCTGAACGCTCTGTCCGTTGAGTTCAAGGATTCGATCGCCCGGCCGAAGCCCTGCCGCCGCGGCTGCAGACCCAGGCGCCACCTGACGCACCCAGACCCCTGATGGATCGCTTTCCAGGAAGGCCCCTAAGCGAGCACCACTCGGGGGTGGAACGCAGCCATCCGGCAGAAGGGGGCGCTTGAGGGCGAGTTGTTGTTTGAGGCCGAGCTGCCGGAGCTGTTGGGGAACGCCATCGTTCCCTTCCATGTGCCCCGCCCCGATGAGGGCTACCAGCAACGGCTGGGGATTCAGGCGATGAGCAGCCACGAGTCGCTTGGCCATCACGCGGTCACGCAGCACTTGGCTGTCGATGAAGCGCTCCAGGTCTGCAGCGTTGTTGCGTGAATCCCCCAGGGGTTGGTGCGCTCGCCAGCTGATGGTCAATCGCTGGCGATAGGCCTGGCTGGCCGGTGCTGGTTGGTCGATTCCTTGGAGCTGAGCCGGTGAAAGCGCCGCCAACCCGCCTTGTCTCACCTGCCGAACAAGCGCAGGCTCGGCATTCAGGGCCAGTAGGGGCACTCGTTTCAGGCGAGCCCAGCGCAGCAAGGGCACATACAGCTCAGGGTCATGGCCCCAGATCGATGCCCAGTCCACCTCTTTCAGCAAGGTCGCCAGATCGATGTCACCGTTGTTGAAGCGGTTGAGAACAGGCTGCCGGGCTGTTGGAATCATCTCGAGAGCGAGCACCAGCTGGCGCTGGAGGCTCAACCGCTCGAGGGTGCGCAGCTGCCACTCATGGTCGGCGCTGCTGATATGGATTTCGCCCAGCATCAGCACAGCCAACTCAGGTGCGCGCTGCAGCAGATCGCTTTGCTGCAGCGCTGCTGCTGCCAGAGCGGTTTGGCAGTCCTTGCTGGTTTCAGCAAGCGCCGCCTGCGGACCACTCAGCAGGCTGCCCGCAAAGAGCAGGCAGAGGGAGGGTTTCAGCAATGCCTCAGCCTCCGGCCTGTTTCGGCTTGTAGCCCGCCTTCTCCAGTGCAGCGAGCGCTGGGCCCACCTGATCTCCCTGCAGTTCAATCACCCCGTCTTTCACGGTGCCGCCAGTGCCGGCTGCGGCCTTGAGCTGTTTCAGCAGGCTTTTCAGCTCGCTTTCAGCTGCCTCTAAACCGGTGATGGCCGTGACCATCTTTCCGCCCTTGCCAGCTTTGGTGCGTTGCACCCGCACGCGCTGCTGGTTTTTCGGGGTGGGGTCTGACGCTGGCATCCCTCTCTGCAGGCTCTCCGGCCTGCTGAATTCCTGCCAGCCGCCCTTGGCCATCAACTTGTTCTTCGCTACACCCAGTTCAGCGCACGAGTCGGCAGGCGTCTTCAACATCTATGGATGTGCCTCCCTTTCAGCTGGAGATGGTGCGTTTTGGCCTTCAGGGGCAACCCGCTGCAGTGGAGTGTCGTTCCTCGCAGCAAGAGGTCAGAGCCAGCCTTTCCGGCCTTTGGGGCGAGCCTGTTCAGCCTTGTCGCCAGGAGGTTGGTCGGATTCGAATTGACGAGCCGGCTGGCTGGCCCGTCCTGCCGCCACCGCCAGTTCCTACGCTGCAGTGACTCCGCCCCAGGCTCCGGTGACCAGCAGCGCTCCCCAGGTTGACCCCGCGGCCCTGGAGCTGGCTGCCAGACCGAACAGCCTCGGCCGCTACGGCCAGTTCGGCGGTCAATACGTGCCGGAAACCCTGATCCCCGCCTTGGCGGAGCTCGAGCAGGCCGCGGCGGAAGCTTGGAACGATCCTGCCTTCACCGATCGGCTCAACCAGCTCCTGCGCACGTATGTGGGGCGCCCCAATCCTTTGTATGAGGCCGAGCGGCTCACGGAGCATTACCGCCGCGCCGAGGGTGGACCGCGCATTTGGCTGAAGCGCGAAGACCTCAACCACACCGGCGCCCACAAGATCAACAACGCCCTTGGTCAGGCGCTTTTGGCCCTGCGTATGGGCAAGAAGCGGATCATTGCTGAAACCGGTGCCGGTCAACACGGCGTGGCCACCGCCACCGTGTGCGCCCGCTTCGGTCTGGAGTGCGTGGTTTACATGGGCGCCGAGGACATGCGCCGCCAGGCCCTCAACGTGTTCAGGATGCGCCTGCTCGGAGCCACGGTGCAGCCTGTGACCGCTGGCACCGCCACCCTCAAGGACGCCACCAGCGAAGCCATCCGCGATTGGGTGACCAACGTGGAGAGCACCCACTACATCCTCGGCTCGGTAGCCGGACCGCACCCGTTCCCGATGCTGGTGCGCGATTTCCATGCCGTGATCGGCGAGGAAACCAAGCGCCAGTGCCATGAGGCCTTTGGTCGCAATCCCGATGTGCTCGTGGCCTGCGTCGGCGGCGGCTCCAATGCCATGGGCCTGTTCCATCCCTTTGTGCAGGACACCAACGTGCGCCTGGTGGGTGTGGAGGCCGCTGGTGACGGCGTGGCCACGGGCCGCCATGCCGCCACGATCACGGAGGGGCGTGTGGGTGTGCTGCACGGCGCCATGAGCCTGCTGCTGCAGGACAGCGAGGGCCAAGTGCAGGAAGCCCATTCGATCAGTGCCGGCCTCGATTACCCCGGCGTGGGCCCTGAGCACAGCTATCTCAAAACCATCGGCCGGGCCGAATACGGCGCCGTCACCGATGCCGAGGCTCTCGATGCCCTGCAGCTGCTCTGCCGCCTTGAGGGCATCATCCCTGCCCTGGAAACGGCCCACGCCTTTGCCTGGCTCGAGAAGCTCTGCCCCACCCTCGCCCCCGGCACCGAGGTGGTGCTCAACCTCTCCGGCCGCGGCGATAAGGATGTGAACACCGTGGCCGACAAGCTCGGCAGCGCCCTCGGCGGCTGAAGTTCAGCTCAGCAGCCGCTCCAGCGTGCTGGCCACCGCCTGCACGGCTGAGCGGGCTGTGGCATAGGGCATCCGCATCGGTCCGATCAGGGCCACGTGGCCGGAACCACCAGTGGCGGTGTCGTAGCGCGACTGCACCACGGCGCATTGATGCAGCGCTGGGTCAGGGTGCTCGGCACCGATCCACACGCCACCCAGCGGACTTACCTGATCCGCCTGTAACACCCGCTGGGGCTCCTGTTCCACCAGCTGCAGCAGCGGCCGCAGGCTCTCACTGCGTTGGAATTCCGGCTGGCTCAGCAAGCCGCCCAGGCCGAGGGTGACAGCGCTGCTGGGTTGGCTGGCGCTGGCCTGGTGGTGGCTGATCAGCCCCTGGCGCAGCAGATCCCCGCAGCCCTGGAGCTGCGGAGGCAGGCTCTGCCAGTTGATGGATCCCTGGGCCAGCTGATCGCTCACCCAGCGTTCCAGGGCGGGCAGGTTGTGCGCGCTGCCGTGCGGCAGGCGCAGGTTGAGGCTCGTGGCGCAGGCCCCTCCATCCACCAGAAACACCAGAAGGCGATCGCCGCTGGGCACCAGACGAACGGTTTGTAGCCCGGGGGTGAGGCGCTGCGGCCGGGTGATCAGGCTCAGCAGGCCGGTGAGATCCGCGAGCCGGCGGGCGAGGTGCAGCAGCAGATCGTCAAGGGCGGCCCACTGCAGGCTTGAGCCCATCAGTTCCCGCTGCAGCTGCCCAGCTGCAGCGCCGGGGGCCGGTAATAAGCAGTTCACGAAGTGCCGGTAGCCCAGCGGGCTCGGTACCCGGCCGGCGGAGGTGTGGGGCTGGGTGAGTAGGCCCCGCTGCTCGAGGGCGCCCATCGCAGAGCGGATCGTGGCTGGGCTCGCCTCCAGGCCGAAGCGCTGCACCAGGGTTTTGCTGCCTACCGGTTCGGTGGTGTCCACGTAGTGGCGCACGGTGGCCTGCAGCACCTGCTCTTGCCGGCGGGGCAACGGCTGCACGGAAAGGCGCCTGCTGCGAGAGGTGCGGGGATCGTAGGGGCGGTTGCGGCTCAGTAGCGCGGCACAGTTGGATCCACCTCGGCGCTCCAGGCGTCGATGCCGCCCTGTAGGTTCCACACCCGCGGGAACCCCTGGGCCTCCATCAGCCAGCAGCCGAATTGCCAGCTGCGGATGCCGGCGTGGCACAGCACCACCACATCCCGTTCGGCATCGAGCTGATCCCGCAGGGAGGGGATCCACCGCTCCGATTCGCTCAGCGGCAGGTGAATCACAGGCGTGTTGAGCCGCGCCAGCTCCAGTTCCATCGACTCACGCACATCCACGAGCTGCAACTGCTTACCGGCTTCGAGGCGCTGGTGCAATTGGCGGGCGCTGAGGGGTGTGGGTGTGCTCATCGCCAGAAGCTAGGGCTGCTCAGGGTGCCAAACACTGCCCCATGCATAAAGATGAGGCCAGTCCTGCAGGCAACCCATGAAGGCCCGCCCCTTCCTGGCGGCAGTGTTGGCGGCGGCCGTGGCCTTGCTGAGCTTGGGAGCCGCGGGCTGGTTTTTGCTCCTGCAGCACAGCCCGCTTGGGTTGCAGAACCAGCGCCTCGCCTTGCCCTTGGCGGCTCGCTTTGTGCCCCGTACGGCGCCCCTGAGCGTGCACTGGTTGCTCTCGCCTGAGCAGCCTGCGGCCTACGCACGAGCGGTGGCGGCGCCGCGCCAGCGCCGAGAGGCCGCGGCAGCCGCAGATCGTCTGCGTGATGGCGCCTTTGTTGCCGCCGGGCTCGACTACGCCAGTGAGTTGGCTCCATGGCTGGGGCGCGAAAGCAGTTTTGCGCTGCTCACCCCTCCGGCGGCGCAGGAGCCTCCCGGCTGGGTGCTGGCTCTGCGCAGCCGCGATAGTGAGGGTGCGCGCCGTTTTCTGCAGCGGTTCTGGCAGAGCCGCAGCCTGGCCGGCACGGATCTGCAGATCAGCAGCTACCGCGGCATGGGGCTGATCAGTGGTCGCGGCGCCCTGCTGGGGCAGGACCCGCAGCCGCTGGCCACGGCGTTGATTAACGACGAGTTGGTGCTGATCGCCTCAGGCCGAGGCGTTCTCGAGCAGGCCCTCGACGTTTCCCAGATTGATGAACTGAATCAGGCCGCCAGCGTTCCGTTGCAGCAGGCCGTCGATCGCCTCGGCCGAGGCGTGGCCCTGCTCACCGCCCGTCCCCAGGCCATGGAGCAGTGGCTGGGTCTCCCGGCCGCCACCACTCCTGCAGACGACGATGCGGAGTCGCCCGCAATTGAGCTGGTGGCGGCGGTCGCCCCCTCGGGTCGGGGGTTGCAGCTGGATGCCATCACGCAGTTGCGTCAGGCGCTTCCTGAGCTGCCTGCGCCACCGCAGGCTTTGCAGAATCAGCTTCAGGTGTCTGCCACCAGCCTCGCTCTACTGAGCGATCCAGCTCAGGTGCTGGAGCCAGAACCGAACACCTGGGGTGAGCTGCTCTCCCCCCTGCTGCGGAAGGCCCTCAATCGCATGCCCGGTGCCCTGCCTGCTATGGTGGTGGCGGCGGATCATGGCCCGCTACTGTGGGCGCAGTCGCGCGATGGCTGGCTGCTTGGCACCATGGCGCAGCAACCGCCCCTCGAGGTCCTCGATGCCTCCCTATCGGCTGAGGGTTACAGCAGTTCGCCGCTGCAGAGCCGTGGCCTCGCACTTCAGGCCTGGACGCGTTTGGAGTCGAAGCCGGTGAAGGGCAATCCCGATCAGCTGCAGGCTCAATTGGCAGGAGCACGCACGGTGCAGAACAGCTGGGCCTGGTGGGGGCAGGGCCTGGCCGTGCTCAATCAGCAGGGCGAGGGCCACCACGGTTCCGATCAGCGCCTCGACCAACTGGAGTCGTTGGGAACCCCAGAGGCCCCCTTCCAGTGGGCCATGGATGCCTCCACGGCTCAGCAGCTGCTGGCGGGTTGGCAGCCCTGGCGGCTGATCAGCGCCCTCTCCAGCAGTTCGCTCACTCCCTTGGTGGATGGGGCAGCCCTGAGCCTTGAGGGCGATGGCCCCTCCGCCCGCGCCCTGCGGCTGCGGGCCCAACTGCAGCTGAAGGGCTGAAGCCATGGCCTCTCGCAAGCGGGAATTGCTGCTGCTACGCCACGGCATCGCGGAGGAGCGGGGCGAGGGATTGGAGGATGCCCAACGAAGCCTCACCCCAGAGGGGTGGGAGCGCACCATGGCCCAGCTTCAGGGCTTGGTGAATCTGGAGCTCAGCTGCGATCTGGTGTTGAGCAGCCCACTGGTGCGGGCCCGGCAGACGGCGGAGCTCGCCGTGGAGGCGGGCCTGGCCCCGGAGCTTGAGCTGGCGGCAGCCCTGGCTCCCCTGGCCGATCCGTTGCCTCTTTTGGAGCGCTGGCTCGGGGCGGTTTCACCGCGGCCGGCCTGGCGCCGGCTGGCGCTGGTGGGTCACGAACCGGACCTCAGCACCCTTGCGGCCCTGTTGATCGGTGTGCCGATGGCGATGGCGCCTGAAGCCCTGCACCTCAAGAAAGCCGGTGTGGTCCTGTTGCAGTGGTCCAAGCCGCCCCAGGCTGGGTTGCTCGGCAGTGCCCGGCTTGAGTTGCTGCTGCCGCCGCGGGTGCTGTTGGGCCGGCGCGAAAGCCAGTTATCCGGTTGCTGATGGCACCGAACCGCGCGAGCAGCGGCCTTAGGTTGCCAGTCAGATGTGCTGGTTGCAGCGATGGTGAGGGCAGCGGGAGCTGATGCGATCGCGGTAACGGCGGCCCCGGTGTATCGGCCTGGTTTGGAAGGCGTGCCGGCCACCCAGTCCGCCGTCTGCGATATCGACGGTCAGCGCGGGCTGCTCACCTACCGCGGCTACAGCGTTGAGGAGCTGGCGCAACACAGCACCTTCCTGGAAACCGTTTATCTCCTGATCTGGGGCGAGCTGCCGACCGCAGCCCAGTTGCAGGAGTTCGAGCACGAGGTGCAGATGCACCGGCGGGTGAGCTTCCGCATCCGCGACATGATGAAAAGCTTCCCCTCCCAGGGGCACCCGATGGATGCGCTGCAGGCCAGTGCAGCTTCCCTCGGCCTCTTCTATTCCCGCCGCGCCCTCGATAACCCGGAATACATCGTTTCCGCGGTGGTGCGCCTGATCGCCAAGATCCCCACGATGGTGGCGGCGTTTCAGCTGATCCGCAAAGGCCAGGATCCGATTCAGCCCCGCGACGATCTGCCCTACGCGGCCAACTTCCTCTACATGCTCACCGAGCGTGAGCCTGATCCCCTGGCGGCTCGCATCTTTGATGCCTGCTTGATCCTGCACGCCGAGCACAGCCTCAACGCCAGTACCTTCAGCGCCCGCGTGACCGCCAGCACCCTCACCGATCCCTATGCGGTGGTGGCTTCGGCCGTGGGCACGCTTGCTGGGCCGCTGCATGGCGGTGCCAATGAGGATGTGCTCGAGATGCTCGACAGCATCGGCAGCGCTGATCAGGTGGAGCCCTGGCTGGATCAGGCCATCGCCGAGAGGCGGAAGATCATGGGCTTCGGCCACCGTGAATACAAGGTGAAGGATCCGCGCGCCGTGATCCTGCAGAAGCTCGCGGAGCAGCTCTTCGATCAGTTCGGCCACGATCCCCTCTACGACCTGGCGCGCAAGCTCGAAGAAGCCGCAGCGGTGCGCCTCGGCCCCAAGGGCATCTACCCCAACGTGGACTTCTATTCCGGGCTTGTGTACCGCAAGCTCGGCATCCCGGTGGATCTGTTCACGCCGATCTTTGCCATCGCCCGCACAGCTGGCTGGCTGGCTCACTGGAAGGAGCAGCTCGGGGCCAATCGCATCTTCCGCCCCACGCAGATCTACACCGGTTCGGAGGCCCGCGCCTGGGCACCGCTTCAAGCCCGCTGACCCGAGTGCGGCTGCGGCCGCTTAAGTTGCCCCCATCCACAGGCCACCCATGGTGTTTGCCAATCCCGCTGTCGTGAGCGCCGGCCTCGACCTGGAGGCGAGCTTCACCGACCTCCTGCAGGGTCTGGGGCTCTCGCCGGGCGCTGCGCACCTGCTCTGGCTGCCCCTTCCGATGCTGCTGGTGCTCGTGGCAGCGGTGGTGGGTGTGCTGGTGAACGTCTGGCTGGAGCGCAAGATCTCCGCTGCCGTGCAACAGCGCATCGGCCCTGAATACGCCGGCGCCCTGGGCATCCTTCAGCCCCTGGCTGATGGCCTGAAGCTGCTGTTCAAGGAAGACATCATTCCGGCCCGCGCCGATGGCCTGCTGTTCACGCTCGGCCCCGTGCTCGTGCTGGTGCCGGTGATCCTCAGCTGGTTGGTGGTGCCCTTCGGCCAGAACCTGCTGATCAGCAATGTGGGCGTTGGGATCTTCCTCTGGATCTCACTGAGCAGCATCCAGCCCATTGGCCTGCTGATGGCTGGCTATGCCTCGAACAACAAGTATTCCTTGCTCGGTGGTCTGCGCGCGGCTGCTCAGTCGATCTCCTACGAGATCCCTCTGGCCCTGGCTGTGCTCGCCGTCGTGATGATGAGCAACTCGCTCAGCACGGTCGACATCGTGAATCAGCAGACCGGCGCCGGCATCCTCAGCTGGAACATTTGGCGCCAGCCTGTGGGCTTCGCCATCTTCTGGATCTGCGCCCTGGCTGAGTGCGAGCGCCTGCCCTTCGACCTTCCTGAGGCTGAAGAAGAGCTGGTGGCCGGCTATCAGACCGAATACGCCGGCATGAAGTTCGCCCTCTTTTATTTGGGCAGCTACATCAACCTGGTGCTCTCCGCTCTGCTTGTGGCGGTGCTTTACCTCGGCGGTTGGGGCTTCCCCCTGCCGGTGGAGTGGGTGGTGAACCTCACCGGCCAGCCCATCGATGCACCGCTGGTGCAGGTGATCACGGCCACCACCGGCATCGTGATGACCGTGCTCAAGGCCTACCTGCTGGTGTTCTTCGCGATCCTGCTGCGCTGGACCGTGCCCCGGGTGCGTATCGACCAGCTCCTGGATCTGGGCTGGAAGTTCCTGCTGCCGATCGCTCTGGTGAACCTGCTGGTGACGGCCGGCCTCAAGCTCGCCTTCCCCGCCTTCTTCGGCGGCTGATCCCCAGCCTTCCATCAGGCCGGGCCATCATGGTGCCGGCGTCTCCGCCTCTGCTCGCCTGTTCATGTTCGGGTTCCTCAAAAAAGTCGGTGACTACACCCGCGATGCGGTGGGTGCAGCCAACTACCTGACCCAGGGCTTGTCGGTCACCTTCGACCACCTGCGCCGCCGCCCGATCACGGTTCAGTACCCCTACGAGAAGCTGATCCCCTCGGAGCGCTACAGAGGTCGGATTCACTACGAGTTCGATAAGTGCATCGCCTGCGAGGTGTGTGTGCGGGTGTGCCCGATCAACCTGCCGGTGGTGGATTGGGTGATGAACAAAGCCACCAAGAAGAAGGAGCTGCGCAACTACTCGATCGATTTCGGGGTGTGCATCTTCTGCGGCAACTGCGTGGAGTACTGCCCCACCAACTGCCTCTCGATGACTGAGGAATACGAGCTAGCTGCCTTCGATCGCCACAGCCTCAACTACGACAACATCGCCCTCGGACGCCTGCCCACCAGCGTGACCAGTGATCCTGCGGTGATCCCCCTGCGCGAGCTGGCCTATCTGCCCAAAGGCGAGCTCGACCCTCATGGCGTGGATCCCAAGCGCCCGCGGGCTGGTCAGCTGCCCGCCCAAGTGCTGGAAACCCTGCCCAAGCCTGAGCCGGCTAAGAGCCAAACTGCCCCTGCCGCCAGCGAGGAGAACGCCTGATGACCATTGCCTCCTCCACCCAGCTGATCTGCTTCACGGTGCTCTCCGCAGTGGTGGCCATCGGCGCCCTCGGTGTGGTGCTCCTGCCCAACATCGTGTATTCCGCCTTCCTTCTCGGCGGTGTGTTCCTGTCGGTGGCTGGTCTCTACCTGCTGCTCAACGCCAGTTTCGTGGCCGCAGCTCAGGTGCTCGTGTATGTGGGCGCGGTGAACGTGCTGATCCTGTTCGCGATCATGCTCGTGAACAAGAAGGAAGATCTTTCGGCGATCCCCGGTTTGGGCTTACGTCGTGTTCTCTCCGGTGCGGTTTGCGCCGGTTTGTTCACGCTGCTGTTGCGGGTCGCTTTCACCACCCCTTGGGCCACCCCTGGCCCTGAGCCGGTGGGTGAAGAAGCCACGATCCGCATCGGTGAGCACCTGTTCAGCGATTACCTGCTGCCCTTCGAGCTGGCCTCGGTGCTGCTCTTGATGGCCATGATCGGTGCGATCGTGCTGGCCCGCCGCGACGTGATGACGTCGGACATCTCCACCGGTGAGCCCGCCGATCAGGGCCTGATCGAAAAATCCCGCACTCCGCTGCTGCTGGAGAAAACCAACTGATGAACCTCGAGCTGCCCACCACTGTTCCCCTGCAGGCCTACCTGGCTCTCGCGGCAATCCTGTTCTGCACAGGTGTCTGGGGTTTGATTAACAGTCGCAACGCCGTGCGGGTGCTGATGAGCATTGAATTGATGCTCAACGCCGTGAACATCAACCTGATGGCTTTCTCCAGCTACCTCGATGGTCAGCTGATCCGCGGCCAGGTGTTCGCCATTTTTGTGATCACCGTGGCGGCAGCTGAGGCCGCTGTGGGTCTGGCGATCCTGCTTTCGCTCTACCGCAACCGTGAGACGGTCGACATGGAGCGCTTCAATTTGCTGCGTTGGTAGGCAGGCTGGGGGCACTGCCCGCGTGCCATGCGCCTTGAGACTGTTTGGTTGATCCACAGGGCCGCCAGTCAGGCCGCCCTGCGCCAGGCCCGTCGCAGTGCGGAAACCTTGCGGGAGCAAGGGGTGAAGGTGTCTGTGGCGATGAGTGGTGCCACGGCTAATCCGTTTCCGGGTTTACTGGCGGATGAAGGTGGTCCGCCGGATCTGGCGGTGGTGCTTGGTGGTGATGGCACCGTGCTCGGAGCGGCCCGTCATCTGGCGCCTCTTGGGGTTCCGATCTTGTGTTTCAACGTGGGCGGGCACTTTGGCTTTCTCACCCATGAGCGCAAGCTGCTGAGCCAGGGTGCTGGCCCCGATGGCGAGAGTGATCTGTGGGAGCGCTTGCGCGACGATCGCTTCGCGCTCGAGCGCCGCATGATGCTGGAGGCCAGCACCGATCGCAGCGATGCGGTGTACGTGGCCCTCAATGATTTCTATTTCCGGCCTGGCCTCGATGAGGTGTCGCCCACCTGCGTGCTCGAGCTGGAAATCGATGGTGAGGTGGTGGATCAATACCGCGGCGATGGGCTGATCATTTCCACCGCGACAGGCTCCACGGGGTATTCCATGGCGGCCGGTGGTCCGATCCTGCACCCGGGGGTGGAAGCAATCGTGGTGAATCCGATCTGTCCGATGAGCCTCTCCAGCCGGCCGGTTGTGGTGCCGCCGCGGGCGCAGCTGGCGGTGTGGCCCCTGGGTGAGGTGAGCCGGCGGGTGCGCCTGTGGAACGACGGCGCCCACGCCACCGTGCTGGAGCCCGGCGATCGCTGCGATGTGCGCCGCTCGCCGCACCATGCCTTGATGGTGCTGCTCGAGCAAAACCCCTCCTACTACCGCACCCTCAGTCGCAAACTGCACTGGGCCGGCAGCCTCACGGCTGCAGAACCCTCCCCCAACTGAGCCTTACCCCTCTCATTCGCGAAGGATTCCATGGCCCTGGAGATCGAGCGGCGTTTTCTCGTGGCTGGCGCTGGCTGGAGGCAGCACGTGTGCTGGAGCCGAAGCCTTCAGCAGGGCTATCTGGCTGGATCGGCTGACGGTCTCACCCTGAGGGTGCGCAGCGATGGCGCCGGTTCCGCCTGGATCACCCTCAAATATCCAGCGGCCGGCATTGCCCGCCATGAGTTCGAATATGCAATCCCGCCCCTCGACGCCGAGGCCCTGCTCGAGCGCAGCGAAGCCAGGCTGATCAAGGCTCGCTTTGGGCTGGATCTCCCTGGCGGTGAGTGGGTTCTCGATGTGTTTGAGGCGGAGAACGCGCCGCTGGTGATCGCTGAAGTGGAGCTTGAGCACGAGCAGGCGGCGGTGGCCATCCCGCCATGGTGTGGCTGTGAGATCACGGGCCTAGGTGTGTTCAGCAATGCGGCGCTTGCCCAGCGTCCGTTTCAGCACTGGTCAACGGCCGAGCATGCGCCCTGGCTGGCGAAACTCAGCAATCGACAGGCTTAGGATTCTTTTAAGGATTTGGGGTCTACTGGTGTTGGGGCTCTACGACCAGCGAGGGTTGTTGCGCTTCAGCGGCCGCGATCTGGCCGACTGCCTGGCCTATGCCGAGCTCTTTGCTCTAGCGGAGGGCAGCTTCAGTCTGGAGCCCCTGGTGCATGAACCGAGCCTGGCCAGGGAGCAGTCGACCCGGTTTCCTGCTGCTCAGCCTGCTCCGCCCTCCTGAGGCAAATTGCAGCAGTTGAAGCCATCGCGGCAGATCTTGCCGTGATCCATCGCCCAGTTCAGTAGGGCCACCCGGTTTTTGGCGCCTGTTTTGGTGAACACATTGCTCACGTGGTTATCCACCGTGCGCTTGCTGATCATCAGCCGCTCGCCGATTTCCTGGTTGGTGAGCCCCTGAGCTACCAGATCGATGATCTCCAGTTCGCGCTCCGAGAGATCCATCCACGCCCGCCGGCCGAGGCCTCACTCTAGGGAGAGTGGCGCTGTGCGGACAGGGCTGTGGTCGATGATGGCCAGCATCTGGACCAGGGCGTTTTGGGGCTGCAGCAGGCACTGGAGGTGGGCTCGCTTGCCCTCACAGCCGAGGTGATGCCGCCGCGGGGAGGCGATGCCAGCGGCACCCTCTCCCACGCCCGAGCCCTCAAAGGCCTGGTGCATGCGGTGAATGTCACCGATGGCAGCCGTGCCGTGATGCGGATGAGCAGCCTGGCGGTCTGCCGTCTGTTGCTCGATGAGGGGATTGAGCCTGTGTGGCAGCTGGCCTGCCGGGATCGCAACCGCATTGCCCTGCAGGCCGATCTGCTGGGCGCCCATGCCCTTGGAATCCGCAACGTGCTTTGCCTCACCGGTGATCCGGTGCGGGCGGGTGATCAGCCTGGGGCCCGGCCGGTGAATGAGCTCGAATCCGTGCGGCTGTTGCAGCAGCTGCAGGCCTTCAATCAGGGGATGGATCCTGTGCAGGGTTCGTTGCCGGATGGGCCGACGGCTCTGTTCCCCGGTGCCGCCGCTGATCCCCAGAGCCCCAGCTGGAGTGGCCTCAAGAGCCGGATCGCCCGCAAGCATCAAGCTGGCGCTCGCTTCCTGCAAACCCAGATGGTGATGGACAGCGAGTGCCTGCGGCGCTTTGTGGGTGAGATCACCGGCCCTTTGGGCCTGCCGGTGCTGGCCGGGGTGTTTCTGCTCAAGTCGGCTAAAAATGCCGCCTTCATCAACCGCGTGGTGCCAGGCGCAAACATCCCGCAAACGATCATTGATCGGCTGGCGGCGGCTGCCAATCCCGCCGATGAGGGCATCAGCATCGCGGCCGAGCAGGTAGCCGCCTACGCGGGCATTGCCCAGGGCGTACACCTGATGGCGGTGAAGGCCGAGGAACGCATTCCCCTGATCCTGGAGCGCGCTGGAATCAGCTCGCGTTGCTGATCGCCAGATCGGTGCCGAGTAGTTCGGCCATCGCCTTCTGCTGCGGTGAGGGGCTCACGTGGTCCTGGCGGCGCACGTCGGTGATCAGCCAGTCGAGCGCTGCTTCCTGCAGGTCGAAGTGATCGCCGTTGCGGTCCACGCAGTAGCGACCGAACACCAGCTTCTCCACCAGCCGCACGCCTGGGCCAATGCGGGAGTAATCGAAGATGATCGAGTTATCGATCGTGGCGCCCTCGCAGATGTGGCAGCTGGGGCCAATCATTGCCGGGCCAATGATCGTGGCGCCATCTTCAATGCGGCTCATGCCGCCCACATAGATGGGGCCCTGCACATTGATCTTGTCCCAGTTGGCGGCCACATTGAGGCCGGCGTAGATGCCCGGGCGCACCTCCTTGCCAGGGATCTGCACTTGCCGAACCTGGCCCTGCAGCACGCTGCGGATTGCCTGCCAGTAATCGGGCACCTTGCCGATATCCACCCATTCGAATTCCATCGGGAGGGCATAGAAGGCGGCATCGTCGGCCACCAGGCGTGGAAAAAGATCCGAGCCGATGTCGAAGGGCACGCCATCTGGCACATAGTCGAGCACTTCGGGCTCAAAGATGTAGATGCCGGTGTTGATCATGTCGCTGGCGGCTTCATCCACCGCCGGCTTCTCCTGGAAGGAGCGCACCCGGCCGTCGGCATCGGTCACCACCACGCCGTAGCTGCTCACCTGATCGCGCGGCACACGCTTGGTGATCAGGCTGGCCATCGCCCCTTTGGCCTTGTGGCGGCGCACCGCTTCGCTCAGATCGAGATCGATCAGGGCATCGCCGCAGAGCACCACGAAGGTGTCGTCGAAGAAGCGCTGGAAGGTTTGGATCTTCTTCAGGCCGCCGGCGGAGCCGAGGGCATCACCAATCAGCTGGCCGTCTTCAATGCGGCCTTCAAAGCTGTAAGCGATTTCCACGCCGAAGCGCTGGCCATCGCGGAAGTAGTTCTCAATCTCCTCAGCCAAGTGGGAGACGTTCACCATGATTTCGGTGAAGCCGTGTTCCCGCAGCAGCTCCAACAGAAACTCCATCACGGGTTTCTGAAGGATGGGAATCATCGGTTTGGGGACGATGTGGGTGATCGGTCGCACCCGGGTCCCCTTACCGGCCGCCAGGATCATCGCCTTCATCGGCGCTGTCTGCTTTCGGTGAGTCCAGCCACCTTACGCACCACGACTAGGCCGCAAGCGGCTCTCGAGCCGGCCCCCGAGCTGACCCCAGTTCTGCAGGCAGGGGCAACTGCACGCTCTCACGCTCATCGAGCAGACGCTTGAGCTGCAGTGGCCCAAACAATCCCCCCTGCTGCTCCAGCTCCACCTTGCCCTGGGAACACAGAAACAACAGAGCCCAGAACACCCCAACCCGATCGCTATCCAGATCTGCCGGGGCAACAGCCCGCCACTCCTGCACCAGGCCTTCGAAGCAGGTCCACTCCAGGGATGGGGGCCACTGCAGCAGGAACTGGCTCAGGGCGGCGGTGGTTTCCGGCAGCTTCTCGCGGTGGGCCAGGGCTGCCACCTGCTCGATCACCGCTCGATCGCTGTAGCGCTTGCTGCGTTGGCGCTTGCTGCGCTGCACTTCGTCCTGCTCAAGGCGCTCGGCGATGTCCTCCAGCTGGCGGATCAATTCCCCCAGGGTCACCGGGCGTTGCAGGGGCGGCGGCGCCACAGGCCGTCGCAGCAGATGCCGCTCAGGCCTCCTGGGCAGTTCCACGCCGGGGCTGAGCAGCCAGCCCTGACCTTCGGCATCGAAGTCAAAGCTGAAGTCTTCCTCGGCGAGGGGCTCCGGCGGGAAGGTCTGCGCCTCCAGCACTTCCGCCTTCAGGCTCACCAGCATCGAAGCGGCCAGAAAGGCCTCACTGGTTTCTGCGAGGTCTTGTTCGTAGCTGCCGCCACGGCCCATGGCGGCTACGAGCCTGGGCACTTCAATCCGTTGGCGCAACTGGTCGAGAAAGCCGTCGACAACGGCGATCACGTCCACATCCCAGGGGTCGAGATCGCCTCGTTCAGCGGCGTCCTGCAACAGCCGGATGGCCAGCCTGGCGCCATCTGTGGCCACGGATCCGCCTGAACTCGCCCGACCTTATCGGCTCTGAGACTGAAAAGCCAGGCCAGTGCTGGATTTCAGGCCGCTTCGCTCTGGGCAGAACTCTCACCGGCTGCCGGCAGCAGCCCCAGCTGTGCATCCACAGCGGCCCGGTAGCGCTGCACATCCTCCTCGAGCTCGCGGATACGCACCTGTTGCGCCTCCATCTCGCCAGGATTCACCTGGCTTTCCACCCGTTTCACCACACCGGTCCACACGGCAAACACCCAGGCAGCTGTGGCGCCGATGCCACCCACGAGCAGCAGCAAGGCGGCAAGCGGCAGGGTTGCACTCAGGCCTGGCAGGAACTGCACCGTGGTGGCGGCGGTGTTCTCCAGAGTGAACATCACCATGGCGAGGCCGAAGCTGAAGATCAGCAGGAAGTTCAGCTGCTTCATTGATCGGTTGGTGCGGGATCCTGGAGCCCGAGATTACGAAGCTCGATCGGCGATGTTCAACGCCAAGGCGAGAGCCTGAAAGCTTTGTTACCCAGCCAGAGCTGGGGCTCTTAGGGGAGCCTGACGAATCAGGCCCGCCCCCGCTGGAGCGTTCATCGCTTTCATGGCGCTTTCGTCTCGTGCCACCAGCACCTCCATCGAGGCCTTGTAGCTGTCGGTCATCAGGCGCGGGTAGAGGCCAATGCCGATGATTGGCACCAGCAGGCAGCCAATGATGTAGATCTCGCGGGGCTCGGCATCCACCAAGTTGGCGTGCCCCACGAGCTCCGCTTTTTCCTGGCCGTAGAAGATCTCCCGCAGCATTGAAAGCAGGTAGATCGGCGTGAGGATCACACCAATCGCCGCCAAGCCATCCACGGCCACCCGGAACGGCAGGGTGTAGGCGTCATCGGTAGCGAAGCCCACAAACACCATCAGCTCGCTCACAAAACCACTCATCCCCGGCAGGGCCAGTGAGGCAAGCGAGCAGACCGTCCAGAGGGCAAACATCTTGCGCATCTTCTGGCCCACGCCGCCCATCTCATCGAGCTGGAGGGTGTGGGTGCGGTCGTAGGTGGCGCCCACCAGGAAGAACAGCGAAGCGCCGATCAGGCCATGGCTGATCATCTGGAGCATGGCGCCACTGGAGCCCAGGGCGCTGAAGCTGCCGATACCGATCAGCACAAAGCCCATGTGGCTGATCGAGCTGTAGGCGATCTTGCGTTTGAGGTTGCGCTGCGCAAAGGAGGTGAGCGCGGCGTAAATGATGTTCACCACTCCCAATACCACCAACAGCGGCGCAAACACCGCATGGGCATCGGGGAGGATCTGGCAGTTGAATCGCAGAAGGGCGTAGCCGCCCATCTTCAGCAGGATGCCCGCCAGCAGCATGTGCACTGGGGCGGTCGCTTCACCGTGGGCGTCCGGTAGCCAGGTGTGCAGTGGCACGATCGGCAACTTCACGCCAAAGGCGATCAATAGTCCCGCGTAGGCCAGCAACTGGAACTTCACCGGGAAGCCCTTGGCCATCAGTTCGCTGTAGTCGAAGCTGATGTGGCCGCCATAGAAGGCCATGGCCAGGCCCGCCAGCAGGATGAACAACGAGCTCCCGGCCGTGTAGAGGATGAATTTGGTGGCGGCATATTGGCGCTTCTTGCCCCCCCAGATCGCCAGCAGTAGGTACACCGGGATCAGTTCTAGCTCCCAGGCCAGGAAGAAGAGCAGCATGTCCTGCACGGCGAACACCGCGATCTGGCCGCCATCCATCGCCAACAGCAGGAAATAGAAGAGCTTGGGCTTGAAACTCACCGGCCAGGCGGCGAGAACGGCCAGGGCTGTGATGAAGCTGGTGAGCAGGATCAGTGGCATCGAGATGCCGTCGGCCCCCACCGACCAGGCCAGGCCCAGATCCGGGAGCCAGCTCACTTTCTCCACCAGCTGCAGATCGGGGTTGCTGGGGTCGTAGCCCGTGAGGTAGGCCCCCACCGTGAGCAAGAAGGTGATCAGGGCGATGCCAAGGGCGAACCAGCGCACCTTCTTGCCATCACCCTCATCGGGCACAAACGGAATGCAGAGCGCGGCGCCGATCGGGAACAGAATCGAGGCGCTCAGCCACGGAAAGGCAGTGCTGCTGCCCTGGCCTGCGGTGGCGGCCAGGAACGTGGCGACATCCAGGTGCACAGAGGGGCAACGGCTCTGGGCGGAGTGTAGAAATCACTTCCGCTGGTGCATCGATGGCGTGGCGGATGTCACACAGAGCGTTGTGGCTGGGTGTGTGTCCGCGGGGCGATCACCGCTGGGGGCGGACATCGCCCCGCGGACACACACCCGCCACCAGGAGTTGTTGCCAAAGAGACTCCCCAGGCTCAGGCTGCCGGGCGCTGGCGGCTTCGTGACCCACGAGGCTCACATCCCTCGCGCCAGCACTCACCTGCGGAGGGTCTGAGGCGTTGCCCTGCAGCCGGCATCCGCCGCGCGCAGCGCGAGCGGCAGCCGGCGAAAGGTCAACGCCTCAGACCTACCCAAGCGCGCCGAAGAGAACCACCAGCGCGATCACCCCGCCGAACACGATCAGGGCATAGAACTGGGCGCGGCCGGTTTCGAAATATTTGAGGCCTTCGCCGCTGCCGAGGGTCACGAGGCCGGTGAGGTTCACCACGCCGTCCACCACCTTGGAGTCGACCTCGAGCACCGAGCGGGCCAGCTTGCGGCTGCCCTGGACGAACAGCTTGTCGTTGATGGCATCGAGATACCACTTGTTGGCCAAGAAGGCATTGATCGTGGGGAAGCGCGCCGCGACGGCCGTGCCCAGATCGATCTTGCGCAGCGCGTAGGCCAGCACGGCCACGGTGATGCCCACCACGGAGATGCCAACGGAAGCGCCGGCGAGAGGCAGGAATTCACCCCAGCTGAAGTGTTCAGCTACTTCGGCGGCTTCATGGGGATCGAGGAGGTATCCGAAGCGGCTGTTCCAGGGCACACCCAACAGACCCACCAGAGCTGAGGGCACCGCCAACACCGCAAGCGGCATCGCCATCTGCCAGCCGGATTCGTGGGGGTGATCGGCGCGGGCATGACCATGGTCATCACCGTGGTCGTCGGATCCTTTGCCTGCGGCGGCCATGAGCTGCGCCTGCATCGCTTTGTCGTTGCCCCGGAAGCTGCCCTCGAAGGTGAGGAAGTAGAGCCGGAACATGTAGAAGGCGGTCATGCCGGCGGTGATGAAGCCGGCAACCCACAGCACCGGGAAGCTGCCGAAGGCTTGGCCCAGGATCTCGTCTTTGCTCCAGAAGCCGGCCAGGGGCGGGATGCCGCTGATCGCCAGGCAGCCAATGAAGAAGGTGCTGCTGGTGATCGGCATGTGCTTGCGCAGGCCGCCCATCAGGCGCATGTCCTGGGCGAGCACCGGTTCGTGGCCTACCACCTCTTCCATGGAGTGGATCACCGAGCCGGAACCCAGGAAGAGCATTGCCTTGAAGAAGGCGTGGGTCACCAGGTGAAACATCCCGGCCACCGGGGCACCGCAGCCCATGGCCAGCATCATGTAACCGAGCTGGCTCACGGTGCTGTAGGCCAGGCCCTTTTTGAGATCCATCTGGGTGAGCGCGATCGAGGCCCCCAGGAACAGCGTGATCGTGCCGATCACGGCCACCACCACCTGCACTTCAGGGAAGGGCACGTAGACGGGTTGAAGCCGTGCCACCAGGAATACACCCGCCGCCACCATCGTGGCGGCGTGAATCAGAGCCGAGATCGGTGTGGGGCCCTCCATGGCATCGGGCAGCCACACGTGAAGCGGGAACTGGGCCGATTTCGCCATCGGGCCCATGAACACCAGCAGGCAGAGCAGTACGGCGATGCCGTTCGACACGCTGCCATTGGCTATGGCGGCTTGCAGGCCTGTTCCTACCTGATCAAAGCCGAAGCTGCCGGTGGCCCAGAACAGACCGAGGATGCCCAGCAGCAGGCCGAAGTCGCCCACCCGGTTCACCACAAAGGCCTTCTGGGCGGCGTTGGCGGCGCCATCGCGGTCGTACCAGAAGCCCACCAGCAGGTAGGAGCACATGCCCACCAACTCCCAGAACACATAGATCTGCAGGAGGTTGGGGCTGATCACCAGGCCCAGCATCGAGCTGCTGAACAGGGCCAGGTAGGTGAAAAAGCGTACATAGCCCTTGTCATGGGCCATGTAGCCGTCGGAATACACCATCACCAGCACGGCGATGGTGGTCACCAGGGCGAGCATCACGGCGCCCAACGCATCCACCCGGAAACCCATCTCGAGGGTGAACGCGCCGGCGCTGGCCCAGTTGAACAACACTTCGGTGGGGCCTGCCCCCGCCAGCTGCTGCGCCAACACGGCGTAGCTGAGAACGGCGGCCGCTCCCACGCTGGTGATCAGCAACAGCGCCACCGGTTTTCGCAACCGATTCACGGTGCGGTTGAAGCTGATCAGGCCCAAACCCACCAGTGCAGCCCCCACCAAGGGCAAGACCGGGATCAGCCAGGCGAGTTCGGCAGGCGAGGGCATCCGGCGGTGGAGCAGTCAGGGCGAGTGTAGGCAGCCCTCAGGGCGCTTTCCTGCGCAGCTACCCCAGCCAGTGGGCCAGCCCCGTGCGGCTGAAGGCCACGGCTCCGGCGCCAATGAAGCGGTGGGCCCACCAAAACACGCTCACCGCGATCACGATCCCCAGCTGGGCGGGCCGCAGAAATTCGCTGAGCTGGATCTGTTGGCGCCCATCGATCACCGCTCGGAACGGGATCACCGAGGTGTTGGCCTTGAGTTCCTCAAAAGCAGCGCCGAAGCGATTGCTGAGGCGCCGATCGCCATTCCAGATGGCAAACAAGTGATGGGCGATCAAGCCCGCGCAGGTGGCCACCATGAAGCTGCTGCCGATCCAGAGCAGATGGGTGCAGCACCACAGGATCTGTCCGATCGCCTGGGGATGACGACTGATGCGGATGATCCCGGTGGCGTACATCCGCACCTGCGGCTTGAGCACGGCCGGGATCTCCAGCAGGTTGTAAGTGGCTGGATACAGAAATAGAAAGCTGATGGCGGTGCCCACCCACACCACCGGGATGATCCAGGGCTGCTCCTGCAGGTTCCAGAGGCGCAGGCCGTCGTAGCGGTGGGCGAGGAAATAGCCGATCACCACCACCGCCGAGGGGATGCTCACCGCCGCAAACAGCAGCCGCCAGGCCCGTTCGCCAATCCGCTCCACACCCCAGTAACGCAGGGAAGCACCGCCGCTGTGGATCACGGCAAAGCCCAGCAGCAGCGCCAACATCACCCAGCTGCTGTGGTGCGGTGAGCTGGGCATCTCGGGTTGCTGCGGCAAGAGGGCTTTCGATTCTGACGATTGATGCCGCCAGACCAGGAGCAGGCTTCCTGCCCCTAGAGTTCAAACACGACTGCCGCTGCGCCTTGGGGCGACGCTGGATTCTCCAGAGCAATGGCTGATCTGCCCTTCACCCTCGATCAGCTGCGCATCCTGCGGGCGATTGCCAGCGAGGGCAGCTTCAAAAAAGCGGCCGACAGCCTGTACGTCACCCAGCCGGCGGTGAGCCTGCAGATCCAGAACCTGGAGAAGCAGCTGAATGTGTCGCTGTTCGACCGGGGTGGCCGCAAGGCCCAGCTAACCGAAGCTGGCCACCTCCTGCTCAGTTACTGCGATCGGATCCTGAGCCAATGCCAGGAGGCCTGTCGCGCCCTCGACGATCTCCACAACCTCAAGGGCGGCTCGCTGGTGGTGGGGGCCAGCCAGACCACGGGCACCTATTTGATGCCTCGGATGATCGGGCTGTTTCGCCAGAAATATCCCGATGTGGCGGTGCAGTTGCAGGTGCACAGCACCCGCCGCACCGGCTGGAGCGTGGCCAATGGCCAGATCGACTTGGCGATCATTGGCGGTGAGCTGCCCACTGAGCTCAACGATCTGCTGCAGGTGGTGCCTTACGCCAGCGATGAGCTGGCCTTGGTGCTGCCCACCAAGCATCCCCTGGCCCGGCTGCCGGAACTGAGTAAGGACGATCTCTATCGCCTCGGCTTTGTCTGCCTTGATGCCCAGTCGACCACCCGCAAGATGGTCGACCAGCTGCTGGCGAGATCGGGCCTGGATGTGTCGCGGCTGAAAATCGAGATGGAGCTCAACTCGTTTGAGGCCATCAAGAACGCGGTGCAGAGCGGCCTGGGCGCGGCGTTCCTGCCGGTGGTGTCGATCGAGCGGGAGCTGGCCGCCGGCAGCCTGCACCGTCCGGCATTGGCTGATCTGTCTGTGCGGCGGCAGCTGAAGCTGATCAGCCACCCATCGCGCTACTGCTCCCGCGCCGCGGATGCGTTCCGCAAGGAGGTACTGCCGGTGTTCGCCAGCCCCGATAGCCCCCTGCGCCGGCCCCTGCTCCAGAACCAGGTTCCCCCGGCTGGCTCAGAGGCTGGAGCTGCTGATCAGAACTGATCAGCTTCCGGAGTGATGCCCACGGTGTCGTCGGCGATGCCCTTGGTGAGGAACTTGTTCTCGCTGGTGTCGGTCTGGTACACGCAGCGCACCACAGGCTTGTCCTTCACCGAACCGATGTAGGCAAAGGTGTTCATGCGTTGTTTGCACTGGCGCATCTGCTCAGCGGTCACCGCCCCTTCCTTCTGCAGCACGCTCCAGTTTTCCCGCCTGATCACGCAGCCCGGTTTGAGGGAGGGCTGGGTCACGAAGCTGGTACTGGGGTTCATCGTTGTGTAGAGCTCGATGTCCATCACGAAGGCGCTGGCACCCCACTGCCGGCAGAACTCGGGATCGGGCACAGCCATATCGAGCTGCTGCGAGCTGGCGATGTTGCCCTGATCGCCTTGGGTGGTGCTGGAGATGCCGGTGCCGATGCCAATGCCCACCACCATCACGCCGGCGAGCACGGCAATGCTCGCCACGTTGAATTGAAAACCGCCGCCGCCACCGCCGGGGCCACCACTTGGGCCGGGCCCACCGGGCCGCCCGCCACCGCCACGCCGGGGAGTCTCGTAGGCATCGCGGCCCCGCGGATCACGGCTACGGCGCTCATCGGCATAGCCGTAGCGATCGTCGTCGTAGCCGCGGCCGCTGCGTGATCGGGTCATGCGCTCTGGGGAGCCTGGGGCAGGCCCATGGAGTAATTCAGCACCCGGCAATCCGGGTTGTAGTGGAGCTGTCCGGCTTGCAGCAGCTCACGGATCTTGCCCTCCACCTCGGAGCCGATGCGCCGCAGGGTGTAGTCGTTGAGGTCTTGGCCGGCATGGGCGTCCACCAGCTCGCGGAAGCGCTGCTGCACCGCTTCCTGGCTGGCGTTGTCCCAGAGAAATTCGTTGTCGGGGTCGAGATCGAGGGTGAGCTGATGGGGATCGGTCACCAGCTGGCCGTTCTCCACACGCGCCGTGAAGATCCGCACGTGGCGGGTGGTGGATTTGATCAGTGTGTCGGCCATGGTGGAGCGGAGGGCAGCACAGGCCGGCAGACCCAATGGCCGGCTTGCATGACTTTAGAAACCGCCAGCCGCTGCCGGTCAAGCGGGGGCGAAGCGGCCGCCTTTAAGGTTGTTTGCTGATTCAAGGGTTCTCATGCGCGTCGCAATCGCCGGTGCTGGTCTGGCCGGTCTGGCCTGCGCCAAGTACCTCTGCGACGCCGGTCACACCCCGGTGGTGGTGGAAGCCCGCGACGTGCTCGGCGGCAAGGTGGCCGCCTGGCAGGACGACGACGGTGATTGGTACGAGACCGGTCTGCACATCTTCTTTGGTGCGTACCGCAACATGCGCCAGCTTTTCAAAGAGCTGAACATCGAGGACAGGCTCCAGTGGAAGAGCCACTCGATGATTTTCAACCAGAAGGAAACGCCCGGTACCTACAGCCGTTTTGATTTCCCCGATATCCCGGCCCCCTTCAACGGTGTGGCCGCGATTCTCGGTAACAACGACATGCTCACCTGGCCGGAGAAGATCTCCTTCGGCATGGGCCTGGTTCCCGCCATGCTTCGGGGTCAGCAGTACGTGGAGGAGTGCGACAAGTACTCCTGGACGGAGTGGCTACGCCTCCACAACATCCCCGAGCGGGTGAACGATGAAGTGTTCATCGCCATGGCTAAAGCGCTGAATTTCATCGATCCCGATGAAATCTCCAGCACCGTGGTGCTCACCGCTCTCAACCGCTTCCTGCAGGAGGGCGATGGCTCGAAGATGGCCTTCCTCGATGGCAACCCGCCTCAGCGTCTGTGCCAGCCCATCGTTGACTACGTCACCGAGCGCGGCGGAGAGGTGCACCTCGATTCGCCGCTGCGCGAGATCGAACTCAACGCCGATGGAACCGTGAGTGGCTTCCGCATCGGTGGCATCAAGGGTAAGGAGGGTTTCACGCTGCAGGCCGATGCCTACGTGAGCGCCCTGCCGGTGGATCCGTTCAAGCTGCTGCTGCCGGAGCCCTGGAAGGAGATGCCCTACTTCAAGAAGCTCGACGGCCTCAATGGTGTGCCGGTGATCAACATTCACCTCTGGTTTGATCGCAAGCTCACCGAGATCGATCACCTGCTGTTTAGCCGCAGCCCTCTGCTCAGCGTGTATGCCGACATGAGCAACACCTGCAAGGAATACGAAGACCCTGAGCGCTCCATGCTTGAGCTGGTGTTCGCACCGGCGAAAGACTGGATTGGTCGCTCCGATGACGACATCGTTGCCGCCACCATGGAGGAGCTGAAGCGCCTCTTCCCGATGCACTTCACTGGCGACAACCAGGCCACCCTCCGCAAAGCCATTGTGGTGAAAACACCGCTTTCGGTGTACAAAACCGTGCCCGGTTGCCAGCAGCTTCGCCCGGATCAAACCTCCCCTATTGCCAACTTCTTCTTGGCGGGCGACTACACGATGCAGCGCTATCTGGCTTCGATGGAAGGTGCCGTGCTCAGCGGCAAGCTCTGTGCTGAGGCGGTGGACAGCTCCCCCCGCGTTAAGGGATCTGCCTCTGCGCCTGCCGCAGTGGCTGTCTGAAGCCTGTGGTTGCAGCCCCTTCCTCGCCCACCTCGCTGCCCTCCCTTGAGGAGGCCTACGAAGCTTGTCGCCGGGAAACGGCGGAATGGGCCAAAACCTTCTATCTCGGCACCCTGCTGATGCCGCCGGCCAAGCGCCGCGCCATCTGGGCGATCTACGTGTGGTGTCGCCGCACCGATGAGCTGATGGATAGCCCGGAGGCCCAGGCCAGACCGGTGGAGGAGTTGGCGGCGCGGCTGGATGCCTGGGAAGAGCGCACCCGTGAGCTGTTTGCAGGCAAGGTGCGCGATGGTCTCGATCGGGTGATGCTCGACACGCTCGAGCGCTATCCCCAGCCGCTTCAGCCCTACCTCGACATGATCGAGGGCATGCGCATGGATCTCCATACCCATCGCTACGCCGACTTCGCTCAGCTCGAGCTCTACTGCTACCGCGTGGCCGGCACGGTTGGCCTGATGACGCAGGAAGTGATGGGGATCGATCCGGCTTACACCTCAGCCCCTTGGAGTGATCCGCCAGACACCAGCGAAGCGGCCGTGGCCCTTGGCATCGCCAATCAGCTCACCAATATCCTGCGTGATGTGGGTGAAGATCGCGGCCGTGGCCGTATTTATCTCCCTCAGGAAGATCTGGCCCGTTTCGGTTACAGCGAAGCGGAGCTTCTGGCCGGCACCCTCAATGACAGCTGGCGCGAATTGATGCGTTTTCAAGTGGCCCGCGCTCGCGAGTGGTTTGCCCGCTCAGAAGCGGGTGTGCGCTGGCTTGCGCCCGATGCCCGCTGGCCTGTGTGGGCATCGCTGCGGCTGTATCGGGGCATCCTGGATGTGATCGAAGAACTCGATTACGACGTGTTCAACAACCGCGCCTATGTGCCCACATCCGGCAAGTTTCTCGATCTGCCGCGTTCGTTTGTGATCGCCCAGGCCCGCTGACTTAGGCACCAACCTGCTTGATCAGCTCCAGGCGAGCTTGAGCCACGCCAACAGGATCGGATTCACCTGCTCAGGGCCTTCGTCATGGGGGCAATGGCCCAGCCTTGGCAGCACTTGCAGCTCCTGGATGCAGCTGTACGCGTGGGCCCAGCGCCGTGCTTCCGGCACCGGCTCCCAGGGATCCGCTTCGCCCCACAACAGACGAACGGGTGTCTGGATCTGGGCCAGCAGTTGCGGGGCCAGCCAGTCATCAAACAGATTCACGAAGCCCCGGAAGCTCTCGGTGGCGCCTGGCTCACGGCTGGGACCCACCAACAGGTCCACCAGCTCGTCATCAACGTTCTGTCCGCTGGGGTAGGCCTGTTTGAGCACGCTTCGCACAAACGGTCGTCGCGCCAGGATCTGAAAGAGGCTGCGGATCAGCCAGCGTTGGCGCACCACGGCCATCAGCAGGGGCCTGCCGATCTGAGCTGCCCAGGGCTGCTCGTTCAGGCGTTTGAGATCGAGTTCCCGTTGGGCACAGTCGATCAAAATCACTTGCTTTGGAGCGTGGCCGCTGGTTTCCAGCAGGCGGGTGGCATTGAGGGCCACCACGCCGCCGATGGAGTTACCAATCAGTTGCAGCTCGCATTTGGCATCGATGCCGATTACCTCGATGCAGAAATCCCGGATCTGCTCGGCCCATAGATCAAAGCCGTAGCGCACACCTCCAGGGATCTCGGCTTCACCGCTGAGGCAGGAGATCGGTTTGCTGCTGTGACCAAAGCCCAGCAGATCAATCGCATACACCGATGCGTCCTGCGATAGCGGCTCCAGGTTGTGGCGCCAGTGCCCTTTGGAGGCTCCGAACCCATGAATACAAAGAACGGCCCTCCCAGTAGGAGAGCCGTTGGCCATTGCATTGATGTGGCAGTAGCTGATGCTGAAGCCGCGCCAGGTCCAGCACAGCTCCTGCATCACGGTTTCAAACCGCCGCCTTTTGGTTGTCGAGCAGGCCCTTGAGCTTGGCCAGTTCGCCAGCCCAGCGGGGATCAGGTGCGCCTTCCTCAACGGTGTCGCGGTGCACCACCTTGTTCACAGCCTTGCGGGCCACAGCCGGGGTGCCCGGTGCACCACCGGGACGGCGATCGTTGCCGCGGCGCTCATCGCGGCGCTCGGAGCGTTCGATGCGCAGAGCGTTGCCGCCGAACTCGCGGCCGTTCAGCTGCTCGATCACGGCATCAGCCACTTTCTCGTCGTCCACGTTGGCGAAGCCGAAACCGCGGCCAGCGCCGGTTTCACGGTCTTGCACCGCCTTGAAGCGGATGCCCTCACCCACGCTGGTGAACAGAGCGTCGAGCTCTTTGGCATCAAAGCTCTGGGGCAGGTTGCCAACGTACAGACGAACGCTCATGGGAAAAGGGGGGAGGGAAGGGAAGGAAAAACGTGTTCTGGCCTATCGGGCGTCAATCACGCAGTTGGCCAGAGCCTGCGCTTCAACAGAGCACTGCGATTGCAGTACTGGGGAAGAGCATTTCAAGGCTGTTAACCGAACTGGCGAGATCTCAGCGTCCGAACTGGCGCGAATCAGGTCGTCTTAAACGCCTTTGCGTAGGAAGTTAATCACGCCGTGGTGCCCTTTCGCTACAGCGTTCAGCCGATCTGAGCCAATCTCTGGCGATTTGCAGCGCATCGCTGCGGCCTTGCAAGCGACCAAACGCTTGCTCCTGCATCAGATGCAGCAGCAGCTGGCCCAGGGCGGGTGAGGCCGGGATCCCCAGCTCCCGCTGCAAACTGCTGCCATCGATCGCAGGCCTCGGGTGAAAGAGCGGGTCGTCGCTTTGGCGCCAACGTTCAAGCCACGGCTGAGCGATCACCTCAGGCCAGCCCAGCAGCAGCGCAGGCAGATCCGCTTCCAGCTCGCGGTGCAGTTGGAGTCGTTCCTGCTCTAGCAGCGCTTCGGCGGCTGTCCAGGGGGCGGTGGCTCCCAGCTGTTGCTGCCAGCGCCGCAGCGCGTTCAGCCGCTGCTGCAGTTTGCGGCTGCTGCGTAATTGCTGCAGCGAGGGCCCATCGAGGGCAGCTGCTAGGCGTGCCAGCGGCAGCGCCTGGGCCTGTTCGGCCTGGCTCAGCCCCAGCGCTAGGGCTGAAGGTTCGCTGCAGCGGCTGAGAAGGATGGAGCCGGTGTCTCCCTCCTGGGCAGCGATGGCCTGGCGCCATGGGTTGAGCAGGCCCAGGTGCAGGCACATCGCCAGCTCCCGCTCGCCGTTGGGGGCCGCCGCCAGTTTCTCCAGCTCCGCCAGCACCCGCTCCCCCGCCACCGTTGCCATGGCCTGGTGGTGCTGCTCCATCCAGCGCACCGTCTGAGGATCGAGCTCAAAGCCGAGTTCGGATGCCAGCCGCAAGCCCCGCAGCAGCCGCAGTGGGTCGTCCAGCAGGTTGCGCTCCGCCACCGCCACCAGCACGCCCTGGCCTAGATGCGTAAGGCCCTGAAGGGGATCCACCAGCTGGGAAGGCTCCGCCAGCGGCAGGGCCATGGCGTTCACCGTGTAATCGCGCCGATGCAGATCGGCTTCCAAGCTCGAGCCTTCCCGGCGGGCCAGATCCACACTCCAGCCTTGGATCACCAGCCGAGCGATCGAGCGTTCGCCATCCAGTACCACGGCGGTGCACCCATGGCGGCGGCTGAGCTGGCGGCAGAGCGCGATGGCATCACCCTCCACCACCAGATCCAGATCGGGGGCTGGGCCCAGGCGATTCAGGAGCGCATCGCGCACAGCTCCACCCACCAACGCGGAGCCCTCGGGAAAGGCCTGACGCGGTAGGGGCCAGCCTTCGGGCTGCAGCCGATGCCAGGCCAGTTGCGCTGCCTCAGCAGGGGTCACAATGGCCCTATCCGCTGCGGCGCCGGGCATGTGCATCTGCGTGGATTGCCGCTGGGTCGACCAGTGCCAGGCTTACCACGCGGTGGAGCGTCAGCATGGAGCGCTCCATCTCAGCGATGCCCCCGTCTTCGTGCCCGAGCAGCCCCGGATTCACGTGCAGGTGCTGGATCTGCCTGGTGATCAGGTGGGCGTGGAGTGGGATGTGCGCAGCTGCGGCAGCTTTGCCCTCGATCGCGGCCGCTGGCAGCGGCTCTGCCCTGATCAAGCGGTGCCCACATGAGTCCTGAGCCCCTGTTGCTGGCTCTGCACAGCTCGAGCGAGACCCTCGGCGTGGCTCTGCAGCCCCTTGGCCCGTCTGGCGCATCTGCTGAGGTGGCGAGTTTTCCTTTGGGCCGCCGCCTGTCCAATGAACTGCTCCCCTGCGTCGAGCAGTTGCTGCCCGCCGAGCGCTGGCCGCAAATCGGGCGTTTGGTGGTGGCGACCGGTCCGGGTGGTTTCACCGGCACCCGGCTCACGGTGGTGTTTGCCCGCACCCTGGCGCAGCAGCTGCAGATTCCTCTGCATGGCTTCAGCAGCTTTTTGTTGATGGCGCGGCGTCTGGTGGCACCCGGCGGCGCCATGGCTGGGTGTGAGCGGATCTGGCTCGAGCAGGTGCTGCCCCGGCGCGGCAGCGTGGTGGGTTGCTACGGCGTCGATCCCTGCGCGTTCGGCGGTGTTGCAGAGCTGGAGCGGCCCAGGCTGATCCCCGCCGCAGAAGCTTGGGGTGGCAGCGATCCCAGGCAAGCAGCGCTGGTGGAGCCTGAGGCTGATGCCCTGCAGCTGCTCGAGCTTGGGCAATTGGCCCATGCAGCGCGGCTCGAAGGCCCCTGGGCGCCGGTGTTGCCCCTCTACCCAACAAGTCCGGTGGAGGGGTTGTGATGGTTGAGCCGGTCAGTCGCCGCCCGGTTCCCAGTCAGCGCCGGACGCCTCGCCGGCGCCCGCGCCCCAAGACGCGTTCGCCGCGCCGGCGGCCAAGCCGGGGGCGCCTATTGCTGGTGCTGTTGGCGGCAGGCGGTCTGTTGGTGCTGTCGCGGGGGCTCTGGCAGCCCCCCTTGCCGCCGCCTCAAATGATCCTGGTGCTCGGCGGTGATGTGGAGCGGGAGCGCGTGGCGGGCGAGCTCGCTCGCCGCGACGGCTTACCGGTGCTGGTCAGCGGAGGCAGCAATCCCGAATACGCCCACTGGTTGTTCGGCCGCCAGGGCCTCGACGCCGGAAGGGTTCAGCTCGATTACCGCGCCACCGACACGCTCACCAACTTCACCTCGATCGTGGACGAGCTCAAGCGCGCCAAAGTGCGCCACGTGTTGCTGGTCACGAGCAGCGACCACATGGAGCGGGCGATGCTCGTGGGGGGGCTGGTGGCCGGGAGCCGCGGCATCGGCCTCACGCCTGTGGCCGTGCCTTGCGGTGAGCGCTGCCAGCCGGAGGGTTGGCGCAAGATCTGGGGCGATGGCGCCCGCGCTGCCCTCTGGGTGCTGACGGGCCGTGATCTCAGGAGCTGGGCGGTAGCGCGGTTCGCTCCGCTGCTGGAGCAAGCGCCGGGCCGCTGATCAGTCCCTGCTCCAGCAGGGCGTTGATCTGGGCCTGGCAGGCCGCGGTGGCGGCATCGAGATCGGCCCTCTTGCGGGAGGCCGGTGGCGGGATGGGCGTGCCGATGCGGATGTGCACGGGCACCAGCCGTGGCTGTTTCGATCCGGTGCCGAGGGCTCGGTGGCTATTGATGATCGCCACGGGCAGCAGTGGCACCCCGGCGCGGGCTGCCAGCAGCGCGGCGCCGGGCTGGGGGTTGTTCACCCGACCATCGGCCTGGCGGGTGCCATCGATGAACACGCCGGTGGCCCAGCCCTGCTCGAGCCGGTCGGTGGCGGTGCGGATCGCTTCTCGATCGCTGGCGCCGCGGGCCACGGGGTAGGCGCCGCAGGCGCGGATGATCGGCCCGAGCACGGGGATCCGAAACAGTTCTGCCTTGGCCATGAAGGCCACAGGGCGACCCAGAGCGTGACCCAGCAGCGGTGGATCGAGGTGGGATCCATGGTTGGCCACCACCACTAGGGCTCCCTCCTGGGGCACGTTGGCGTTGCCGGCGGTGCGGCCGCGGAAGAGCAGCCGGTAAATCGGGAACACCAGCAGGTAGCTCACCAGCCGGTAGGTGAGGCTCGGGCGCGGTGTGCGCAGCAGCGCCGGTGGCTCAGCCGGTTTGCGGCGCCGCCGCAGGGCCCGTTTCATCGCCTGCACGGGCTTGTTCACAGCCCGAGATCGGCGGCGCTGCTGATCTGGGCGGTGGTGATTCCCTCGCAGCTGCGCTTGATCAGGCCGCTAAGCACGTTGCCCGGACCGATCTCAACGGCGGTGTCGATGCCGTCGCGGCTGAAGTGCTCCATGGTTTCGCGCCAGCGCACGCCGGTGGTCATCTGGCTCTTGAGCCGGGCCTTGAGGGCCGCACCGCTGGTTTCGGGGCTCGGATCGGTGTTGCTCTGCACCGGGATGCTGGCATCGGTAAAGGGCACGGCCTCCAGCTTCGCGGCAAACGCCTCAGCGGCCTGCTGCATGAAGGGAGAGTGGAAGGCGCCGCTCACGGCCAGGGGGATGGCCCGTTTGCACTTGAGGGCACCGCTCACGGCGGCCACGGCCTCGGGTGAGCCCGAGAGCACCACCTGGGCGCTGCTGTTGTCGTTGGCGATCACCACGCCTTCGGTGGCAGCCACCAATTGATCGAGTTCGCCGCGATCAAATCCCATCACAGCGGTCATGGCGCCACCACCGGCGGCAGCCATCAGCTCGCTGCGGATCTTCATCAGCTTGAGGCCCGTCTCCACGTCGAACACACCGGCGGCATAGAGCGCTACCAACTCGCCGAGGCTGTGGCCCGCCACCCGATCCGCCTGGCGTCCTTGGGCGCGCAGGCCATCCACCAGCAGGCTTTCGATCACGAACAGGGCCGGCTGGGTGTTGCGGGTGTCGTTGAGATCGCTCAGTTCACCGGCTGCTTCGCCCGCGCAGATCGCCAGTAGGTCACGGCCCAGCAGCTCGGAGGCGGCGGCGAAGCGCTCCTTCGCGCCGGGAAGCTCGAGTACGCCGCCGGCCATGCCCACCTTTTGTGAGCCCTGTCCCGGAAACACCCAGGCGATACCCATGGCCGCTCGCGTTGCACTGTCGGGGGGACATTACGCGGCGGGAGCTAAGCCAGCCCGCAGGTCAGCCCTGAGGTCCGGCCCAGCGCAGCAGCGCCCCTCCCCAACTGAGGCCGGCGCCGAAGCCGCTGCTGGCAATCAGATCGCCAGCTTTGACCCGGCCATCCTTCACCGCTTCATCAAGCATCAAGGGAATGGTGGCGGCGGAGGTGTTGCCGTAGCTGGCCAGGTTGCTGAGCACCCGCTCATGGGGAATGGCGAAGCGATCGGCCACGGCATCCAGGATGCGTTGGTTGGCCTGGTGCAGCAGCAGCCAGTTCAGATCGGAGGCGGGTGTTCCCGTGCTTTCGAGGAGTTCCTTGAGCACCGCTGGCACCTCGCGCACGGCGAATTTGTACACCTCTTGGCCGTTCATGCGTAGCGGGGCGAAACCGCCCACCTGGGCGCTCACGCCCCCCAAGACATCGGTATGGCTATCGGTCTGGGCCAGGGTGAGACAGCCGTTGCGGCTGCCATCAGAATGCATGCGGAAGCCCAGCAGGCCATTGCGCTCATCGGGGCAGGCCTCCACGGCCACCGCAGCGGCGCCATCACCGAACAGCACGCAGGTGGTGCGGTCGTCCCAATCCACCCAGCGGCTCAATTGATCGGCGCCGATCACAAGGGCGCGGCGCATGGCGCCGCTGCGCAGGTACTGCCCCGCGGTGATCAGGGCAAATAGAAAACCGCTGCAGGCCGCGGTGAGGTCGAAGGCCACAGCGTTGCGAGCCCCGATCGCTCCCTGCACCCGCGGTGCTGTGCCGAAGAGATCGTCGGGGCTGGAGGTGGCCATCAGGATCAGGTCCAGATCCTCGGCGACCCAGCCGGCGTGGTCGAGGGCGGCCTGGGCGGCGCGGCTGGCCAGCACGGTGAGGGGCTCATCGGCGGCACAGATGCGGCGTGCGCCAATACCTGTACGCGTGCGAATCCATTCATCGCTGGTGTCGACCCGCTCGCTCAGCTGTTGGTTGCTGACGCTGATTGCCGGCACGGCGCTGCCGCAGCCCACCAGGGCCATCCCGATCGGGTGGCCGTCGCTGCTTGTCTGGCCGAGCCCCACCGGTTCAACCCAACGGTGGGCTCAGTCAACCACAGGCAATGGCGGCCTCAGTGCCGCTGCTCAGCTGTTGGAGGTCGTCCATCACCCCGTGGTTGGCGGCGGAGTGGGCGATGCGCAGAGCGCTCACCACTGAGAGGGCCTTGCTGCTGCCGTGGCCGATCACGCACACGCCGTTCACGCCCAGCAGCAGTGCACCGCCGTGTTCTGCGTGGTCGAGGCGCTTCTTGATGCGGCGCAGGTTGCTCATCAAAAAGGCGGAGCCCACCTTGCCGCGGCGGCCCCGGGGCAGCTCGGCCTTGAGCACATCCAGCAGCACGCTGCCCACGCTCTCCAGGAACTTCAGCAGCACGTTGCCGGTGAAGCCGTCGCACACCACCACATCGAATTCACCGGAGAGCACATCGCGGCCTTCGCAGTTGCCGGCGAAGGTGAAGCGCGTTTCCTCCGCCATCAGGGGATAGGTGCGCAGGGCCAGGTCGTTGCCCTTGCACTCCTCTTCGCCGATGTTCAGCAGGCCAACGCGGGGCTTCGCCACCTGCAGCACATCGCGGCTGTAGATGTTGCCCAGCAGGGCCCACTGGTGCAGATAGGCGGGCTTGGCGTCCATGTTGGCGCCCACATCCAGCACCAGTACCTGCTGCTCGGGGTCCTTGGTGGGGAACAGGGCGCCGATGGCGGGGCGATCGATCCCCTTGAGGCGACCCAAGCGGAAGATCGCCGATGCCATCACGGCCCCGGAGTTGCCGGCTGAATACACGGCGGTGGCCTCGCCCGCCTTCACCAGATCCATGGCCAGGTTGATGCTGGCGTCGCGCTTTTTGCGCACCACGGTGGCTTCCTCATCCATGCCCACCGACACGCCGCTGGGCACCAGCTCCAGTAGGCCTTCCTGTTGGGCGGCCTCAAGCTCCTCCCTGAGGTTCAACTCAGCCACCGCCGCTGCCACCGCGCTGGCCTCGGCCACAAACTTCACCCGCAAAGGCAGCAGGCGCACGGCGCGCAGACAGCCTTCGAGAATTGGCCCCGGGGCGTAGTCGCCGCCCATGCCATCCACGGCCACCCAGAGGCGCTCGGCGTCGTTAATCGGCGATCCTTCGCTGCCGCCAACACCCCGTTGCAACCGGCGCAGGGGATCGAACACCAGTGGCTGCAGCACCATGTTGGCTGCACCGGCGGCGGCGCCAGCGGCTGCACCGGCCGCCGATCCCGCCACGGATCCCGCCGCATTGGCGGCTGTGGCCGCTGCATTGGCCGTTGCCGTTGCTGTGCCCACCAGACTGGTCACCGCCGCATTGCGGCGATACCAGATCTCCAGCCGCCGAATGGCGCGGGGACGCCCCCGGCGATTGCCGGAACCGTGGCCTGGGGCGTCAGAGGGCTTCGGAGGCAACGGCGTCAACGATGCGTTGGAACAGATAACCGGTGCCCCGCGCTGTGAGGATCAGCTCAGGGTTGGCCGGATCGTCCTCCAGTTTGGAGCGCAGGCGGGAGATATGAACATCCACCACCCGGGTGTCCACATGCCGCTCCGGCGTGTAGCCCCACACCTCCTTGAGGATCTCGCCGCGGCTGAAGGGTTCACCGCTCCGGCCCACCAGGAGTTCCAGCAGGCTGAACTCCATCCCGGTGAGCCGGATGCGCTCCTCGCCCCGGTACACCTGGCGTTTGTTGGTATCGATGCGCAGCTCACCCACCTGGATCACCCCGGAGTTGGGGATGCCGGCCACGCTGTCTTTCTCCACCCGGCGCAGCACGCAGCGGATGCGGGCCTCCAGCTCCTTGGGGCTGAACGGCTTCACCACGTAATCGTCGGCACCGAGCTCCAGGCCGGTGATGCGGTCAGCCACATCGCCGAGGGCCGTGAGCATCACAATCGGCACGTCCGATTCCTTGCGCAGCTCCTGGCAGACGCCGTAGCCATCGAGCTTGGGCATCATCACGTCGAGCACCACCAGATCGGGGTTGCACTGACGGAAGGCTTCGATTGCTTCCTGGCCGTCGCAGGCGGTCACCACCTGGTAGCCGATCATCGAGAGGCGGGTCTCGAGGATGCGGCGGATGCTTGCTTCATCGTCGACCACCAGGATGGTTTCCTTGGCGGAGGAGGCGGTGGAGGAGGAAGTTGTGGCGGTTGAGGCCGTCATTGCGCCACTCGCTGTGGACGGGTTAAGTAGTTCGACCTACTGAAAAGGTCGGCAGGCCTCCGGGTTCTGCGGCAGCCACCTTTCTTCATACACCGTTTTGGCCCGCGCCACCAGCCTCTACGTCTGCCAGAGCTGCGGAGCGCAGAGCCGTCAGTTTTTTGGTCGCTGCTCCGGCTGCGGCAACTGGAACACCCTGGTGGAGCAAAGCGCTGCCCCCACCGACAACCGTCGCCGCCGTCCGGTGGCAGCTCCAGCGGAAGCCGCCATGCCGGCCACGCCGCGTCGCTCCGAGCCGATCGCGGCGGTGGGGGATCGCCCCCTGCAGCGGCTCTGCAGTGGCTACGGCGAGCTGGATCGCGTGCTCGGGGGCGGTTTGGTGCCGGGCTCGCTGGTGTTGCTCGGAGGGGATCCAGGCATCGGCAAGAGCACCCTGCTGTTGCAGAGCGCCCAGGCCATGGCGGCCCGCCATTCCGTGCTCTATGTGAGTGCTGAGGAATCGGCTCAGCAGGTGAAGTTGCGCTGGCGCCGCCTGGCGGAGGAGCAGGGGGAGCTCGCGCCTTCCCCGGCGGATGCGGCGCCCGGCGGTCCTGGCCTGCAGTTGCTGGCTGAAACCGATTTGGAGTTGGTGCTCCAGGAGCTGGAGGCGCTGCGCCCCGCCGTGGCGGTGATCGACAGCATCCAGGCGTTGCACGACGGCGAGCTGGGCAGCGCTCCTGGCTCGGTGGCCCAGGTGCGCGAGTGCGCGGCTGCTCTGGCTCGTATCGCCAAGCGCCAGGACACGGCCCTGCTGCTGGTGGGCCATGTGACGAAGGAGGGGATGCTCGCCGGTCCAAAGGTGCTGGAGCACCTTGTGGATGCGGTGCTCACCTTTGAGGGGGACCGTTTCGCCAGCCACCGGCTGCTGCGGGCCGTGAAAAACCGCTTCGGCGCTACCCATGAGCTGGGGGTGTTTGAGATGCGCGGCCAGGGCCTGGCCCAGGTGCTCAACCCCAGTGAGCTGTTCCTGGGCAGTGATGAGCCCAGCGCCGGCACCGCCACGATCGTGGCCTGCGAAGGCACACGCCCGCTGGTGGTGGAGTTGCAGGCCCTGGTGAGCACCACCAGTTACGCGAGCCCGCGCCGCACCGCCACGGGTATCGGCACCAATCGGCTTCACCAGATCCTTGCGGTGCTAGAGAAGCATCTGGGCCTGCCCCTCTCACGCTTCGATTGCTACCTGGCGGTGGCGGGTGGCTTGGAGGTGGAGGAGCCGGCGGCAGATCTTGGGGTGGCTGCGGCCGTGGTGGCTAGCTACCGCGATCTCACCCTGCCGCCAGGCACGGTGTTGATCGGTGAGCTGGGCCTCGGGGGGCAGCTGCGCCCGGTGGCCCAGCTGGAGCAGCGCCTACAGGAGTCGGCACGCCTTGGCTTCCGCCGGGCCGTGGTGCCCAAGGGCAGTGGCCTTGGGCGGCTGGCTGCAGGCCTGGATCTTCAGCTGCTCGAGGCCGGCGGCGTCGCAGAGGCGTTGGTGGCGGCGCTGGGCGTGAATCCGGCCGACGATCGCGCCTGAATCCAGCGTTTGCTCAGCGCCTAGACCGCTCTCCGCGCCTCAGAAGTACACGTCGACGCTGCCGCGGCCGCTGGTTTTCAGCCAGTTCTGAGCCTCGATGTAGTTGTTCGGGGCCAGGCGGATTGCCTTGGTCCACAAATCAGCGGCCTGATCGAAGTGGCGATCAGCCAGGTCGCTGTCGCCCTGCTCTTCGGCGAGGGAGCCCAGGTGGTGATGGATCACCGCCATGTTGTTGAGGGCTTGCGGCATCTTGCTGTTGAGATCGAGGGCCTGGCCGTACTGCTCCAGGGCCTTCTCGTGCTCACCGTTGCTGGCATACACCAGCGCCATGTTGTAAAGGATGAAGGCGCGGTCGTTGGGGTCTTCTTCGAGCTTCAGCGCTTCGGCGTAGTTATCAAGGGCTTCGGCGTACTCGCCATCGGCCTGGGCACTCATGCCATCGCGGTAATACGCAAACGCTTCTTTGGCCCGTTGGTTGGTGGGCAGCACCTTCAGGATCAGGTCCGCCATCACCGTGAAGCTCTTGTCGATGAAGTTGTCGTTGCGCTGAGAGCGGGGCACGGCGGTTTGCGGAGCTTCGTGGGCCCATCCTCACCTGCCTGCGGTGGTGGCTGCTTGAGCTGTTCGCACTCCCTAGCCTGCAGCCACCCACCCGCGAATCCGTGAGCAGCGGCATTGACCAGGCTCCGCAGCCCGTGGCGGCCCTGCTGCTGGATGTGGAGGGAATGAAATGCGGCGGCTGCGTGCGGGCCGTGGAGCAGCGCTTGTTGGCTCAGCCCGGCGTGCGTCAGGCCAGCGTGAGCCTGCTGAATCGCACCGCCTGGGTGGGTCTTGATCCGGCCCTTGCCGCTCAGCTGGCCACTGATCCGGCCCAGACGTTGATTGAAGCTCTCGCTGGGATGGGCTATCAGGCCCACCGCCGTGAGGAGCAGAGCCCCGACTCTCCGCTCATTCGCCAGCAGCGGCTCAGCTGGTGGGAGCGCTGGCGGCAGTTGCTGGTGGCGTTGTTGCTGCTGCTCGTTTCAGCTGCAGGGCATCTGGCCGAGCTGGGTCAGCTGCCGCTGCCTTGGCTGGCCCAGATCTGGGTCCATGCCGTGGTGGCCACCCTGGCCCTGGCCCTGCCGGGGCGCCCGATTCTTGTGCGCGGCTGGCGATCGGCCTTCGCCGGTGCCCCAGGGATGGACACCCTGGTGGGCCTGGGGATGGCCAGCGCCTATGCCGCGAGCCTCGTGGCCCTGATCTGGCCCGCGGTGGGTTGGCAGTGTTTCTTCAACGAGCCGGTGATGCTGCTGGGCTTCGTGTTGCTGGGGCGCTTCCTGGAGGAGCGGGCCCGCTTCCGCACCGGTCGGGCCTTGCAGGATCTGGCGCTGCTTCAGCCCGATGAAGCGTTGCTGCTTGTAGGGGAGGGCCCAGAAGCCACCACCCGGCCTGTGCGCGTGGGTGCGCTGAGGCCTGGCGATCGCCTGCGACTGCTGCCGGGGGACCGCGTTCCGGTGGATAGCCGCGTGCTTGAGGGGGCATCCAGCCTGGATGTGTCGAGCCTCACCGGCGAACCCTTGCCACTCGAGGTGGGGATTGGGGTTGAGCTGGCCGCCGGCAGTCTCAACCTGCAGGCACCGCTCGTGCTGGAGGTGTTGCGGGCCGGTCGCGACAGCGCCGTGGCGCGGATCATCGCGTTGGTGGAGCAGGCCCAATCCCGCAAGGGGCCGATTCAGGGGCTCACCGACCGAGTGGCGGGTCGTTTCAGCGTGGCCGTGATGCTGTTTGCACTCGCCACGCTGCTGTTTTGGTGGCTTGTGGGCTCCCAGCTCTGGCCCCAGGTGCTTGCTGCTGCTCCCTCTGCCCATGCTCATGGGGGGCATCAGAGCCTGGGGATGGGAGCGGAAACGCCCTTTGTGCTTGGGCTGCAGCTGAGCATCGCGGTGCTGGTGGTGGCCTGTCCCTGTGCGTTGGGTTTGGCCACACCTGCTGCCATCAGCGTGGGTACGGGGTTGGCGGCCAAGGCCGGCATCCTGTTTCGCGGTGGCGATGTGATCGAGGCCGCGGCTGGTTTGCGTGCCGTGGTTTTCGATAAAACCGGCACCCTCACGCTGGGCCGCCCCAGCCTCGTGGGGATTGATGCGACGCAGCCCGGGCTCAGTCCGGAGGTTGTTGTGCAGGTGGCGGCCAGCTTGGAAGCAGACACCCGCCACCCCCTGGCCCACGCGCTGATCCAGCGCGCCCAGGAGCTTGAACTGCCCCTGCTGGTGGTGGAGGCGGCTCAGACCTTCGCTGGTGACGGCCTGGAGGGCGATGTTCCCGGGTTCGGTCGCTGCCGCCTGGGACGCCTCGCCTGGGTGGCAGCTGAGGGCACCCCCCTTCAGCCGGAGCAGCAGGACTGGTTACAGGAGCAGGAAAGCCATGGCGCCACGGTGGTGGCTCTGGCCGGCGAAGGGCGTTTGCTGGCCCTGCTTGCGATTGACGATCCACTCCGCCCTGATGCGCCCGCGGCTCTGGCCGCCCTTGGCGCCATGGGATTCAGCCTTGCGGTGCTCAGCGGCGACCGCCAGGGCCCGGTGAAGCGCCTCGGCCGCACGCTCGGCCTGCGCCCCGACCAACTGGCCTGGGAGCTTCTCCCGCAGCAGAAGCTCGAGCGGCTGCAGCAGGCCCGCGCCCACGCACCGGTGGCGATGGTGGGCGATGGGATCAACGATGCGCCGGCCCTGGCGGCAGCCGATCTGGGTATCGCGGTGGGCACCGGCACCCAGATCGCGATGGATACAGCCGATCTGGTGGTGCTGGGCGATCAGCTGATGGCCATTCCGCAGGCGCTGGGCCTGGCGCGCCGGATCATGGCCAAGGTGAGGCAGAACCTGGCCTGGGCCTTTGGCTACAACCTGGTGGTGCTGCCCATCGCTGCCGGTGTTCTGCTGCCAGGCTTTGGCGTTGTGCTCTCCCCTCCCCTGGCAGCGCTGTTGATGGCCTCTAGTTCAATCACGGTGGTGGTGAACGCCCTGTTGCTGGGGCGTGATGACTGAGCGCGGACGTTTTTTTGTTCTTGAAGGCATCGATGGCTGCGGCAAGACCACGCAGATCGAGCGGTTGCGGCATTGGTTGCCGGCCAGTGGCCTGATGCCCGCCGGTGCGGAGCTGTTGGTGACCCGTGAGCCCGGTGGCACCGAACTCGGCCTGGCCTTGCGCCAGCTGCTTCTGCATCCGCCCGGTGCGGCCGAGCCATGCAGCACTGCTGAGCTCCTGCTCTACGCCGCTGATCGCGCTCAGCACGTGCAGGAGCGGATCCGTCCGGCTCTCGAGGCCGGCCATTGGGTGCTCAGCGATCGCTTCCACGGCTCCACCGCTGCCTATCAGGGCTACGGACGCGGCTTATCGCTGGAGTTGATCGAGCAGCTCAGCCGGATTGCCTGCCGAGGGCTCGAGCCCGATCTCAACCTGCTGCTCGACCTGCCCCTGCAGGACTCCCTGCGCCGCCGAGGGCACCGGGTTGCCGATCGGATCGAGGCCAGTGGTGAGGCCTTCCTGGCGCGGGTTTGCGCTGGCTTTCTGGCGCTGGCTGCCCAGCCCGGCTGGCAGCGCTTCGATGCCAGCCAGCCGGTTGAGCTGGTGAGCGCTGAATTGCAGCGTGCCATTGCTGGCTGCTGCGCTCCCCATGACTGAACCGCTGTTTGCGGGCTTGGTGGGTCAGGGTCAGGCCACGGGGTTGCTGTTGGCGGCCTTGGAGCAGCAGCGTCTGGCTCCCGCCTATTTGTTCTGCGGGGCCGACGGGGTCGGCCGATCGATCGCGGCGCGCCGGTTCCTTGAGGGGGTGATTGCCGGGCCCGGTGGATCGGCCTCGGTGCGCCGCCGCCTCCAGGAGGGCAACCATCCCGATCTGCTTTGGGTGGAGCCCACCTACAGCGAGAAGGGGCAGTTGGTGCCGGCATCGCAAGCGGCCGCGGCTGGCATCAGCCGTAAGGCACCGCCGCAGCTGCGGCTCGAGCAGGTGCGTGCGGTGGCGCAGTTTCTGGGGCGCCGGCCGGTGGAGGCCAGTCGTTGTCTGGTGGTGATCGAAGCGGTGGAGGCCATGGCGGAGGGGGCGGCCAACGCCTTGCTCAAAACCCTGGAGGAGCCCGGTGATGGTCTCTTGATTCTGCTGAGTGCGGCCCCGGATCGTTTGCTCAGCACGATTCGCTCCCGCTGCCAGTCCATTCCGTTCTCTCGGCTCACGCCGGAGCAGCTGAAGCAGGTGCTCGCTGAGCAGCCTGAGCAACCCCAAGGTTCTGATCCGCCGGAGCTGGTGGAGCTGGCCGCCGGTTCACCCGGTGCGCTGCTGGAGCAGCGGCAGCAGTGGCAGGCGTTGCCTGAGGGGCTGGCTCAGCGCTGCGCGGATTTGGTGGGTGAAGCCCAGCGATCCGTGAGTCCGGTGGAGGCCCTAAGCCTGGCCCGTGACCTTTGTGAGGCCTTGGAGGTGGAGCAACAGCTGTGGCTGCTCGATTGGTGGCAGCTGCGCCTGTGGCGTCAGCGCATCGATCCTGCCCAGCAGCATCGCCTTGAAACCCTTAGGCGCCAGTTGCGGGCCTACGTGCAGCCTCGTTTGGCCTGGGAAGTGGCCTTGCTGGAGCTCAGTGGAGCTGTGGAGGGCTAGGCGGCGCTGCGGCGGGTTTCGCGAGCGCTGTGCACCAACTGGGCGAGCTCCGCTTCCTGATTGCCGGTGGGCAGCTCAAGGCAGTAGCCCGCCCCGTACACGGTTTTGATGAAGCGCGGTTTGCGGGGATCGGGCTCGAGCTTGGTGCGCAGGTGGCGGATGTGCACCCGGATCGTCTCGATGTCGTCGTCCGGCTCGTAGCCCCACACCTCTTTGAGGATCAGCGAGGGGGCCACGGTCTGACCGTGACGTTGCAGCAGGCAGTGCAGCAGTTCGAACTCCAGGTGGGTCAGCCGCACGGGTTCGTCGAACCAGATCGCCTCAAAGCGCTCTGGCACCAGGGTGAGGGCCCCGTAGCTGAGGATTTCGTTGTGCTTGGTGGAGAGCGGAGCGCGATCGCTGCGGCGTAGCAGCGCCTTGATCCGCACCAGCAGCTCTTCCAGATCGAAGGGTTTCGCCAGGTAGTCGTCGGCGCCGGAGTTGAAGCCACTCACCTTGTCCTTAGTGCTGCCCAGGGCGGTGAGCATCAGGATCGGGATGCCAGTGGTGCGCTCATCGCGCCGCAGGCGCTGGCAGAGGGTGAGGCCATCCACCTTGGGCAGCATCAGATCCAGGAGGATCAGATCGGGGGTGTACTGCAGCGCTAGGGCCTGGCCTTTGATGCCGTCTTCGGCGCGTTGCACATCAAAACCGCTGTGCTCGAGATGGCCAGCCACCAGCTCGCGCATGTCGCCGTCGTCTTCGATCAGCAAGATGCAGGGCTTCATGGTCGGGCTCCGGGGCTGGAGTGCAGACGCTGCGGATTAGTCCGCTGTTCGTTGGACACATTCTCCCTTCAAAGTTGAGCATCTGCAGAACTTCGGCGGATGCTCCAATGAAGGAAAAATCACTGGGAATGCTTGCGCTGCCTGACTTCTTGGCGTCAGCTTCATCTGATATTCGCGCTGGATTTACAGGTTTTCTTCCGTTTGCGGTGTTGCAATTTGGCGGCCAATGATGCGAAGCGGCTGCCTGATTGCTGTGTTTGTCACGGCAAGAAAAAACCCCAGCCGTGGGGCTGGGGTGAAAAGCTCCCCGGGCGGGATTCGAACCTGCGACCAATCGATTAACAGTCGATCGCTCTACCGCTGAGCTACCGAGGAATGCGGCCCTGACGGGTGCCTGAAGAACTTACCCCTCAGGCCTTCCCGCCGGCAAGGGGGCTGAGCTTCCGCTCCATCACGTCGCCGCGCTGCCAGGGGCCCACGCTGCCCCGTTCCATCAGGGCGGCGCCGTTGCACCAGCGCAGTTCCTCGAGGCGATGTGTGATCCAGAGCGCCGTGATTGGGTCCTCCTGGCGATCGCAAAGGGCGCGGATCAGCTGCAGCACGTCCAGCTGGCTGGTCTCATCGAGCAAGGCCGTGGGCTCATCGAGCAGGAGCAGCTGAGCCTTGCTGGCCAGGGCCCCGGCGATCGCCAGGCGCTGTTTCTGGCCGCCGCTCAGGCTGTGGATCGGCCGTTGCCGGAATCCGGAGAGTCCCACCTGGTGAAGAGCCTGCTCCACCTGTTCAAGCCGCTGCTCGGCAGTCGTGGTGGCGGGCAGGGCGAGCTCGATCTCGCTGCCACAACTCGGCAGCAACAGCTGATGGTCGGGGTTCTGAAACACCAGGGCCGTTTTCAGCGGGCACCAGAGTCGACCGCGACTGGGCGTGAGCAGGCCGGCAATCAGGCGCAGCAGGGTGCTCTTGCCGCTGCCATTGCCGCCCACCAGCATCCAAAGCCCCGGGGTGGGGATGTTGAAGCTGCAGTGATTCAGAGCGCTGTGTCCGGTGGGCCAGGCAAAGCCCAGCTGGTCCACCGTGAGCCTGGGGCTGCTGGCCTCAGCCATCGAAGCTGAAGCCGGGCCGCTTGCTGCCGCCGCCCATGGCGGATTTCTCGTAGGTCTGCACAGCCACCACTTCGCTGCTCAGCAGCGTCACCCGCTTGCTCTCCTCCTTTTCGCAGGTGAGTTCAAGAAGGCGAGGCTGGCCGCTCTCCATGGCCTGCTTCACCTGTTGATAGAGCGCGTCAGCGGCCGACTGCTCCTTGCGCTGCACGGCAACGGGCATGGGGCTCAGCTTGAGGGAGAGCTCAACAACGAACACGTCGGGGATTTCGGCCAGGCTCCACTTTGGCGAATCAGTGCCGGTCCGGGCGCTCACTAGGAGCATTTACCTATTGAGTCGGGGAACCCGCCACGCTCCCCCGGTTCCCCGTACAGTGGCGATGTAACGCTTCATGAAGCCGCTCTCATGACGATCGCTGTAGGGCGCGCGCCGCAGCGGGGATGGTTCGACGTCCTCGATGACTGGCTCAAGCGCGACCGCTTCGTTTTTGT
>Ga0194123_10001100_pt1 | contig 43311 bp, 34 predicted proteins | sample TA2MahsurfametaG_5_FD_155479 | JGI IMG/M metagenome (GOLD analysis project Ga0194123, IMG submission 155479) | Freshwater microbial communities from Lake Tanganyika, Tanzania - TA2015023 Mahale A surface | ecosystem: Environmental > Aquatic > Freshwater > Lake | place: Tanzania: Lake Tanganyika... | reverse complement strand
AAGGTACTTGTAGTGAAGGTCTTTGTTCCAGTAATAACACTGGAGTTTTGCGTGGTATCTGTGGTGATGAATGCACCAGAGCCACCGATCTTGATTACGGAGTTTGAAGCACTAGCATCGCCGCCTTCACCGTAATAAAGAATATCATTGCTTTCATTAAATGCCAGCTCGCCATTTACTGCCTGAGCTGTGGTCGGTGCAGTTGCGTCTGATGAGCGACGTTTAATACGAATAGTGTTGGCCATATTGCGTTCCTAAAATCTATATTCTTTATGTCAACAAGTCTAATAATATTTGCAAACTATGCCAACTTATACCGCACTAATATTGAAAATACATTTGAGGCTATGTCTAGTGCAATTAAATCAACAGTTAGAGTATCGTTTGCTCCGGTAATTATCTTGTTTAATTAAAAAATTAAGATTATTTATATTCCATGTGGTTTAAGTGAGGATACAAAAGAGCCGCTTACCACATTATTCTTATCCTTGGTCGTAGATAATAGCAGTGAGACTGCATCAACAAGAGGAAGCTCCCGCATCTCCATCTTTGCGGCAATTGGCTGATACGAGAGTCTTGCAACTATCGTGCAGTTTGCGATCTGATATACCTTTCCAGTATCCGCCTCCATCCATAGATCGCTGGCATCAGCTACCGGATTTGCAAAACATCGAACGCTGAGTTGCCTTATGTCAACATTTCCTACATTGGTTATTTGAGAATTTCTTGTTTCTTGGCTTTCTATCAGTATGGGAAATGGCATTCCTGGAAAAAATCCATCTATAAACCCAGTGCCTACGCACTTTATACAGGTATTAGTAACCAGCGTCCCTGTATTTTTATCGTGGCAAGTGCATCTTGGACCATAGTATCGCTTTTTAAATAAGTATCCATGAACTCCCCCTCTGTCCTTTCTGAATAATATGGCTTCTTTTCTTAGTAATTCTCGCAATAATCCAATATGAGATCTGTCGACATTTCCACCTAGTCCTTTTATTGGAGAGTAATATTTTCCAGCAGAAGTGGTGAGACGCACTCTATAGAATGCGGTATTGGTCATTCCGGCAGTTCTAAACACTGAATCTGAGAGTTGAACAACGTTATTGCCTTCTGCTATTGTCAAATATTCGTTTGCCTCAAATCCTGCTTCATTGGCACAAAACTCCAAAGCAAACACATGGGGAAAAGGATCATCGAATCGACTATCTAATACCCAGGATACATTAGTATTACCTAGTCCATCATAAAATATAAGTATGTCCTTAAACGGTTCTCCCACAATCACACCCTATTGTACGGACCAGGTAACCATATAAATCCGCCCATGAAATTGGCCTCAAACTTACGCTCTTGGCAAAACATTTTAAATTTTTGAGACTCCTGCTCTGCAAGCTGTATGTAACTCGGACCTTTATTTTTATCATCTACGGTTAATCCGCCAGAACTATATGGCAACTGATTTCTCATGTAATTGTAACCGGCTATTTTTAGTAATTCACCTATAGTAGCATTTATATGCACTTGTCGCCAAGGAAAATTATGTATGTCATATTGTCCTACATCAGGCAACATAGAATTCCAAGTCTCTACCGGTTTGGTTATACAGTGTGCGATCTCATTATCGGAAAATTCCACATCGTTCAATAGACTGTTAAGTTCTGGAAAATCTCTCAAGGCAAATCTGACTTCCGCGACTGTGACTGGACGATTTGTAGAAGTTACTGTAGGAGTGATCTCGAGGTATCTTGGACATTGATATATGAGCTTTCCATCCAGATTGTAAATCTGTATTGAGGCAAGATGAAGCCCCGGCTTGCTCATTATGTTCGAAGGTATGTAGACCTCTATAAGCCCGTAGTCCGATTTTGTGACAGTGCAGTCTATTTCTGTGTACGATTCGCTAAACAGGGAATCCCTGACTACGTACTTTAACTTCATATCCACTATATTCAATGGATTATTATCTGGCGTGAATACTTGAGTCGCAAAAAAGGCGGCTCCAGATTCTGGGACCATATCCACGGGCAGGTAGTTTGACTTGGACCTATACGGACTTGCTGGAATCTTATGCCTGTTAGCTCCAACGACTACAGCTACAGGTCCAAGGATTATATTATTTTGTATGCTTGGATACGGCATAATATTAGTTCAAAATTGGTGAGGGCAGTACTGCAAACTTGCACGAACAGAGCTGTACGTCTCCTGAGTTTATGTATCCATCCCACCACACTTCCTCTAGAATCAAAGATGCATTGAATCTTACTTTTAAAGAAATAGGAGTAGGTATAAGTCTTATGAAGTCTCCCGCCTCCTCACCAATTACTGCAAGCTCTGCAAAGCCATAAAGTTCACCTCGAAACTTTGCCTGATTATCAGACGTCTTAGTCTGTTCCCAAGTGTCTAGCGTCGAAGACAGCACTAGTACAGATATGGACTTATCTCCTACTGTAAATCTATTGGAGTTTTGGGATCTATCTACTGTCTCTATAATAGCATTTGGATTTGGATTACCTATACTTCCAATTGTCCTTGCATCATAAAGTTTAAAAACAATATTTGAAATATCGGCTGGAATTATATTATGAAAAAAGCGTTCTGTAGAAAAGGACATGTAAAAATCCTCTCCTACAGGAATTGCTGTAAATACAGTGTTACTTGCGTTTCCTGCAGTCATCGGTACGCCTAATTATACCATGCTGCAAGATTTTACTTTATTAATGCAGCGGGTTTACTAGTGCTTCTATAATCCACGAACTGGCAGCGCTAAAAGAAATACATCTATAAGGAACGCTACCTTGACTAAAGTCAGAAATATGCTCAAAAGCATAATCATTATGTAATGTAGCTAGTCCGGTAAGTCCCATATGGAGTCTCCCGTTTGCCGCTAAAGATGCAGAGTTACAAACAATCATCTTGCTGGGATCTACCATATCTGCAGATAGTGGCGCAGTGCCTACAGGAATCAGTCCTGGTCTGTTTGCTGCAGTATAGGTAAGGTTAGTTGCATTAGATAGAGTGCCAGTCCACGCACCAGAAGGATCTGTAACGTTCAAAGTCAATCTGTGGTAAGACAGTCCTTTTGAAGCGACGGCTTCGCCGGGGGTGGGACCTTCAAAAAATATTAGGTCTCTTCCTTTCCAAGCACTGTAGTCGCCTCCAGCATACCCATTCACATTAATAGTAGTGTTAATAGGTACGGTAAATTCAATTAAAAGAGACCTTGATCCACTTTTATGCCTAACCGAAGTAATTAAAGGCGCATTTCTTGTTCCGTCGGTACCTATATTGGATCCAACTGTGCCAGTGAACGGATTGGTAAATGTAAACGTATCCCCAGGTCGTACCCAGTAATCGTTTTCAGCCGCACTTCTAGTAGATCCAACTGAGTTTATATCCAACTGGGCACAATAAACTATATGCGATCCGTTTGCAGGAGTAGAGTTATTTGCATATACATTATTACCTCTTAAAAAGAGATAACTATCTGCATCCGACAAACAAACGTTAGGAGCAGCTACACAGCTGCCGGTGGTCGTGGCCAGAGCATGTCCTCTAACATTGATTTTACTTGCCGCTGTAGCCCATCCTGGCGTCTCTAGAAATAGAGTTACATTTAGGCCATGTCCAAAGCCAGGAAGAGCAAAGGTACCAAGGCTGCCTGGTGCCAATGGAGTGACAAAAGTGTTGCTTTGCTCAGTTTTGGTAGTAAGTGCTATTCTTCTGGCTACAGGCGCTTGGTAGAAGTTCACAGCCGCGCTCCTTGTTTTCAGCTTAATTAGCTGACAGCGTTAAGAAACGTAAGGAGCTCCTCATCAGATACATCGTTTGTTATATCTGCCGCTGCCGCCTTATTCATTGAATCAACAGGGACGCCGGCAGACTCTAGGCCAGAATCTAAGGCATGATTAATGCTGGCTAAGGACAACTTAATCTGGCCTTCGCTAGCATGCTTGACATTCAGGTTGGAGACAATGGTGTCAATCAAGGCATCAACAGATACACCAGAAGAGACAAGTGCAGCAAACTTACCGTTGATTTGTAAGGCGTGAGCTAAGTCTGACTCAGATTCAAACTCAAGGCCACTGTCGAAACAAGTCTTTACAAATTCTGGAATGTAGTTGGTGGCAATAAGTGCCTGAAGAGCTGCGATCTTTTTTGCTTCAGAGTTATCAGTGTCTGACATAGGGGATTCCTTTTTGGAGTGTTTTGCCTTAGCCTCTGCTAAAGCCTTTTCGTAGTCTTTCTTGAAGCCCTCTGGATCGTGCTTATCTGCACCAATGGAGACCAGGTGCTTGTACATCTGCTCGATGAATTCTGGAGAAGAAGGATCTGTTGGGCCGTCTGAAACCATAGTTGTATCTTATTAAATTCCTACTGGGGGATTTCTCCCCCAGTAGGCGCATCCTATCTTTAAATTATGTAAAGTCAACTCTGCTGCATGCTGCAACGTTGGCAATGCCGCCGCCGAGCATTTCATATGCGTACCAGCTGAGCATTGGGCCTTCACGCTTGACGAACATTGTGGTGTCCTCAAGGAAATAAAGGCGGCCAAGGAACTCTGGTGCGGCAAAAAGGAACATGCTGTTGTCCTTGATGAGATCGTCCTTGATGGTGGTGATCCAGTTAAGGGCACACCACTTGTTGGCTTCGCTGGCCCAACCGTTAACAAGGATACCTTGCGCCATATCGCCGCCGACCTCTTCACGAGTCCACTTCTCGAACTCAAGAGCAGTCTTCTGGTTGACAAGGGCAGTCTGAGGACGAAGGCGAGCATTTGCAGCCATCATTAGCTTCTTGGCTTCAACGACGTTCTCACGAGTGAGACCGCCAGAGAGATTCCTCCAAAGTTTAATGTTTGCACCACCTGGGCCGTAGGGCAGATTCTGCTCAGAATTCATGGTGTCATTGGAGAGGAGCGAGTTGATCGTCTGAATGAACTTGCCGTCCTCCTCAGCCTGTAGATCCTTGAGCGCATTATCGCTAATGACCTGACGAATGTCGAGATCATAGTCGTGCAGCTCTGCAACGTCCTTACTGAACATTGGAGTAGCAATGCGGCTAAAGGTTACGAGCCAACGCTTACCGTAGATATAAGTGCTGCTTGGAAACTCGCCGAAGGGGATCGACATAGCGCCAGGCGAATCTGGCTCTAGTTCGACAACCTTGGAGGGTTTGTCGGTGGAAACTTGCTTGGTGAGATCATCTCCGGTAATTGTCTGTGCTGGAAGGATCTTACGAAGGAAACCCTCTTCACGCAGCTTCATGCGGATGTAGTCTGAAGTAGCCCGAGAGACCTTGATGGTGGACTCGGGGTTAAACTCCATTTGATCAAGGTGCTGACGAACAACTTGGTTCGCTCTTTTTTCCATATCTGTGAGATGTTCTAATGCCATCTGTATTACTCCTGTTTAGTTTAGTTTCTTTATAAGTTTTAAATTAGAGTGCTGGCCACCAGTTAACGTAGAAGTAAAGCATTGCTACGCCGTACTGATTCTTTACGCCAGCAGCAGACGTTGCAATCCCGACGACCTGGTTATTGTTGATGGGGGCAGCGGCGGAGGTAGTGGCGGTGTAAAGAGAGTTTGCAGCACCTGAAGTGCTAGGAGCAAACGTTGCAATCTTTCCTACGGATGTGGTGCTAGCCATGAGAAGATCGCCAGCAGCTACAGAGCCGGCATACTCGGTGGTGCCGAGCTCATAAGCGCCAGTACCGACAAGGCAGGAAATTCCAACTTCACGGAAGACCGTGGCAGATGGGCCAGCCTGAGCAGCGGTGCCCTGAGTGGCAGTTGCACGCTGACTAGCTAGGTTGCCTTCGAAGCGAACAGCGTCATTATCAGCGCCGCCGCCACGAGCAAATAGTGGCATCTTGTGCTTTACGCCGCCGCCGAGAACAAACTCGTTGTTGGAATTGAGGTGGCCGACGGCACCTGCGACTACGGCATCAAGTGCAGTGATCGTGGAGGTATCGCCATTGTGGATGGGGCAAACGCGTGAGAGTTGACGCTCGTCCCACCATCCACGGACTGGTTCGAGCATATTCTTTGTCATTTGAGTAAGAGTTTTGTAAGCCATTTTTTATCTCCAAGTTTTAGACTTGCTATAGTTTAGTGTAAATATATATTACTTTCAATTAGCCGAGGAGAGCTTCGCACCAGACATTTGCGGCCTGAGATACAGAGCTACCTGCAGCTTTTGCTGTTACAGAAGAAGGACCGCCTACTGCAAGATTACGAGCCTGGGCAACTTCTGTCTGAAGGCTAGCGATTTTGCTAGTAAGGGAGCCGATGGTCTTGAGCGAGCCCTCTGGGGTCATGATGAAATTCATGAATTCAGATTGACGAGCTGGATCTAAACCAGCGTGCTTGACGAGATCTGCGGTACAAGCTTCTGCTTCTTTACGATAAACAGAAACATTAGCAGCGGCCGCATATTGCGAATTTGGAGTTTCGTTCGAAATGGCAGCAACCACCTGAGGAACTCGCTCCATAAAAGAGGCAAGTTTTTCAATTGCCCTTACTGGAAGGTTGATATTTTTCACGACTGGATTCCTTTGTAAATTGATTTAATTTCATTACGTAGACGACTGGCAGAGCGAAGAGTCTGGAACTTAGCTCCAGCGCGCTTTACTGCACCATCGCAAGATTGAAGGTAAGCGACTTGAGCCTGAGACAGCTTATTGGTATCCAATTTGCCAGAAGCGATGAGGGCAGATGTAGTGGCAAATGCCTTTACATCAGACTCCTTCATTCCTTCCTGCTGCATGAGTGCCATAAGAGCAGCCTCCTCCTCTGGTGAAAGAGGAGCTTGTTCCGCGCCCTCTGCCATTGCCCCGGGATCCATCATCTTAGCCATTTCGTCTGGCGCTCCACCACCACTTGGCATTGAGGCCATGTTTGCAAGGACCTCTTCTGCTGCAGCCTCCTCGTCATCGGAGACCTCTTCTTCAGAGGGCGAATCTTCGCCCTCCTCGTCCTCCATCATCTCTTCTTCTTCTTCGGAGCGCTTTCGAAAGGTACCCCCTTTACGGGAGGCCTCTTTCTTTTCTTGTGTATTTGCAGGCTTAGGCTTATCCTTTGATTTTTCCGAGCTGTCATCAGAGTCGTCGTTGGAGGCATCTTCAGAAACATACATCTCTGCGACCTTTTTGAGAAGAGTTGCCAACTTTGCAGCTTCCTTCTTTTCCGCATCTGGGCCTTCTTTTTTATCTGCCCAATCAGGAACGCCGTCGCCGTCAGCATCAGGCTTCTTGTTGTCCTTCTTCTTGCCTTCCATCATTTCAGCAAACTTTGGCATACTGTCAGCTTCTGCAAGAAGATCGTACATTGCAATCTTAGAAGCTAGGTCGTCTATTTGGGCGACAGCTGCAGCTTTCTGATGCTGCTCGATCGCAGGTAGGACATGGGGGGCCGCAAACTTATCCATAACAGCAGTGATAGTTTGAATAAACGATTCTGCATCAAGTGCAGCAGATGCTTTCAGAGAATTACATGTCTCGACGTACTCAGCAGTCGCACGAGCTCTGATATCGGCTAGACCGGCAGCCGCATCTTTACCTTGCTCCTTAGATAAAGCAATGTTTCCATCGTTTTCTTCATTCTGAGGATAAGCCTCAGTTCCCTTAGCATTAGCATCATTACTGTTGGTAGCCTCCTCTGGAGGATTACCGGTGACATAGGTATCAGCCCCTGAGCCAGAAGCAGAAGCTTTGATCAGATTGCGCAACTCTGCAGCAAGAGTTTTTGCTTCGGAAATAAATTCTTGCGCAGCCTTGCCACTTGGATGAGAAGAGCCCGGATCGTTATGCTCGTTTAAATTATACTTACGCTCAACCTCAGGAGCCTCGCCCGATGGACGTGGGTGTAGGCCCTTGTTGTGGCCTGGGTCCTTCTGCTGACTACCAGCTTCAAGCTTGGTGTCACTGTCGGTACCGGCAGGATACATCGCTTTGTTATCAGAAGTATTTTCAGAATAGCGATGACCTACAACGGCTGGACGAGTGTGATCATCAGCAGCTGAATTGCTTCCACTGGGATGAGAAGTATTTAAAATTTGCTCGCCAGGATTTTCGGCGCGCTTCTGAGTAAGTGCACGAAGTTGTTCAACTAGTGCTCGGTGTTCAAAACTGGTGGCCATATTAGTGGTGTCCTTTTCGTGTGGTAGTTATTCTACAGTATTTTGGCAAATTCCGCAAAAGACTAAATCATCAATGTCGCCTGCGGAAGATGCGGCCTTGATGGACTTATATGTTTCAAGCTGATATCGAACATATTCTTTAGACCAACATGAATCTAAATCAGAAGATAGCTTAATTGGATTTGATTTTCTAATTTGTGTACCAATAATTCTACCCATTAATGGAATAGTTACACTACGATAGGGCCTAATAGCATCACATAAATTTGCAATCTTGCCAGATATCTTCATGCTTGCCGGCTCATATAATGAACTAAAAATCAGATCCTCTGAAGAAAATTGGCTTATTCCTTCGGCAACTGCAGATTTATTAAAATTTATTGCTTGGGTAGGTCCCAAAGAATTTCCAGTCATAAGGGTATAAAACTCAGATGGACGTAGGACAATACCATTATCGCTAAGCCCTCTCATCACCGAGTCCATATAGATCGGAATAAAAGAAGAAAGCTTTTTTACAGCCTCCTCTACCTCCTCTTGAGAATCAATGACAGCTGGTTGAGCAATGCCATCAATTCTTTTTTCCATTTTTGATATTTTTTCTAATATTTTTCTTTTTTTCTCTGCAGACTTATAGTTGCAGGTCAAAGTAGATTCTATTGTGTCTAAAGTATTTAAAGAATATCCTAGCTCTTCTGCAAGAGCGGCTCCTCCGCTGATACCGGTAGAGGCTTTCTTTAAAGTATAAGCGACTCTATCGGCTGGGCGAATAACTCTAGATATGTCAAAAAATATGGATTGAGGGTTGTCGACTCCAACAATCTTACCATCATCCATAATCTTGCCAAGCGCTTCTTTCACATGCCAACAATACTCTTTTGGAGTTTTTGCTTTATTTGAGCATATGGAGCATACGTCATGTGAAATCTTGCAAGCCATGGAAACAGGATAGCTACCATTTCTCTCAAGCAAAGACAGTTCTTCGGCGCACTTAGAGTTGTCCAGCTCCATTAACAATTCAACTCTGTCCATGTCGTCGTTGAATGTAGCAGCTTTAATAACTCCAAAAGAGGAATCTAATGGAGTATTCTTGTGGTGGCGAAACACCTTTGCATGAGAAATAAAAGTGGGATGGTCTCTTATTAGATTAGCACGTTTCCAGCCGTCGCCATTTCTATTAAATCCAAATTTCTCTGAAGAAGTCATGGCTATCGTGTGAACTGCCGTCTTGTCTTTTGAGGGAACATATCCTTCAATCAACTTGGAAAACATATTAGCGCGCTTCTCCTGACCAGAGTCAAGACCCTTTGAGGAAAATCTAAGAATCTCAAACGGGGCGTCACTACCTAGATTAAAGTGATCAGGACTAAATGCTTTGATAAACATAACTTGTTTTATACTATGTTATTTAGGAATTATGGGCTGTCCGCTTAGATTTTGCTGAGATGATAAAGGATCGAAGTTTTCCGGTTTAGACATAAATGCGTTATAGGCCGCAGGAAGCGCAAGTCCTGCGATCAGTCCCAACGGACCGGAGCTGCCTCCACGCACTCCGCCCAATCTGCTAGGCAGTACAGTTCTCAAACCTCCAAGAAATGTTCTTGGTCGAATTGCAGGAGACGGCATTCTACTATCAGACAGTGCTCCGCCAACACGAGAAAGAGCGCCCATGGTGCCCTCAAATGCCTTTGGGGGAAGAGCCATCTCTACTTTTGCTCCTGGTGCATTTACGCCAAAGAATCTTCTACGTGGAGTGCTTGGAGTAATTCCTCCACCGCCAGGTAGTCCTGGAGTTCGAACCGGGTTACCCGGGGAATCTCCACGTCGTCGTGGTGGCGGTGGCCTCATGAGCTCCGCTGCTCTGGCATCTGCAGTTACTGGGACATTTTTTCCCTCTATAGTTAAAGGGAATTCTCGAACAGTTCCACCAGGCGTAGTAGGAGTAACTGATATGCCTGCAGCAGGACCGCTTAAATATCTGGCCATTAGACTTTGAGCAGGACCTGGCTTTAAATTAGCAATATTTTGAGCCTCACGTGGATTATAGCTGTCTCTTCTAAATAAACCGCCAGGAGTAAACCTTTCTCTAAGAAATTTACTACCAAGATATCCCAATCCACCTAATCCTAGGATTTCCCCAAGATTAAACCCCTCTTGATTCCCTGCTGGGATACCAAAAGGCAAAAGGTTTCTAGCGCTCATCTCACCGATGGGAATGCGCTCCCTGGCGCCTTCATCATAAATGCCGTCGTTATCAGCATCTCCGGCTGAAACTGGGTACGGACCTGCAATTTTTGATCTTGCTGAAGCAAACTTAATTAGTAATGAATTAATATCAGTCATCTTACAGTCCTTTGTGGGTTATCAAGACCCGTAAGTCTTGGAACAACAGCATATTCTCTACGCTGGTCTCTCATCTTTTCTTCCATTGCTAGCATTTGATTCAAAGAGAAGTCGTCTATCTGATCTCCGGCCTCGAGTCTACGACGAAGCATAGATCTAAGCAAAGGAGTTTGTTTTGAAGCAATTGGTGCTATAGAGTATATCTCGCCAAGGGCTTCTTCGATCTCCTTTGGAGAATGTCCGCCAACGATTGGATCCGTCTTCATCAGCTTGTGGATATTTAGAGCATTATCGATGCGAGTAATTTGATCTACAAAGTCTGGATCTGCCAGATTGTCAAGAGCTCCACGCTGTATATCCTCCCTGGTCTGTTCTGATCCGGGGACCAGCTTACCTACAGCTTCTTCTGGATTTATAGGCAATGCTGCTTTTTTTCTGATCCCTACAGCACTATTCAACAAACTAGTTCTTTCTAAATTATTAACATATGCATCGTGCTCGGCTTGTGCAAGTTTGGAATTTAACAGTGCCGTTTGATTATAGTTTTTAACTATATTGTCAAGAGAGTTTAACTCTTCAATACCTAAAGAAAAATATCCTACTCTATCTTCGGCAAGCTTCTCGCAATCCTTGCCGGTAACTCCAGTAGCCAAGCTAACTACGTCAATAATATCTTTACCGTGTTTTTCGATTGTCTCTCTCGCCCAGTGAGTTTTTCTGTAGGACGATACCCCTGCTACCTTTTCCTTAAAGTACTTGATGCTATTTGCAAGTCCTTCACAGGCCTCATTGTATCTGTTTCTCAGAATCTCGATAGATAGCTTTTCATTTTTGCTTAATACAGTCGCAGCCTTCTGCAACTCATTAAAAGATGTAAGCTTATTAGAGGCAGCCTTTGAGGACATCAAAAAACTATCATCGATAGGCTGAGAGTCAAAGAAATTTTGAGATTCGGATACGTATGCAAGTGGCACACTTTCAGCAACTTTATTTTTAGCGTCTACAGAATTAAGAATCTGCTCCAGAGCTTTTCCGCCATCAGCCAATAAGAAAGAGTTTCCTCTATCCTCAATTGAAGCTGATTTAAAATATGCCAGATGTGCTGCACCGTTGTATGCCTCTGCAGCCCTCATTATAAATTCTGGAGGATATTCATCGTTAGATGCAGCTTTAACCAAAGCATCTGTTGGAGTCATTCCACTGTTAACAAAAGACGCAGTCTTGTTAATTAGATTAACTAGGCGCTCTTTGTTTTCAGGAGTTATATGCTTTAATTCGGTCATTGTTCTTCTATTCTACCGATATTTTGGTTTTCTATAAAGCGAGGTGGATTATCAGAGTGTAATTTGTCTATATCTGAATTTGTGTAATTTCCAGATCGTAATGGATCTGCAGGCATGGATCCTTGATTCATTATTCCAAAGGTAAATGATTTTAACATAACGCTAACAATTTGGGAAGTAAAGGCATCGTCCTCCTTGACTCCCCCAAAAATAGCTTCAATTTTCTTGCGTTCGTTAATGTTATCTTTGGCTAATCCTATGAGCTCAGTGGCATTTCTAGTATTTGGAACAATTCCATTTGCAGCCTGTATACCTTTTGATAGTACTAAATTGTCAAAAAGAGTTTCAAATAATTTCTGCATTTGGTGCTGAGAGCATTTTTCTATTGATTTAATCATTTCTTTGCCACCAAATATAGCAACTCTTTTCCAAAAAGCTTCAGTGCTAAATGGGGCAGAACGCATTACAGGCTCTATGACCCAGCGATTTAGATAGCCATAATTGGTAAGGCTATCTAACACGTCAAAAAAACACATGATATAGTATTTAATTACTGTTTCGTTATGTCCTACAATATCTGCAATTTCTTTATACGAGTAGGACGCTAATATTCTGGTATCTACGTCCAATCTGTACGAAGGACCATTTTCATACAGCGTCAAGGCATCGGCAATATCCGGGTTGGCATCTTTATAAACTTCTACTATATCAACTGGGTCTTGCCTGATCGTCTTCAGTAATTGATACAGCTCTTTTACATACTTATCATCGTCTTTACGAGGTTCTCGCCACTCATCTAAAAGTTTTATAACGTAATTATACCTCCAGTCGGGACTTTTCAGTCTACGAGGTGCTGGAGATTTGTCAGATAAAGATACTTTGGCTTTGCGCATTACACTAACTGATTAAGATCGGTTTCAACTGCAGAACCTGAGTCTGCTTCGATCTTGCGTTCCTTAAGCTTAAGGATTAGTTCCCCAAGATTAAGGAAAGTATTTCTAACAGACTCTTCCATGCTTGGCAAATCTTCCTGGCTAAAGCGCTCAGAGAACTTATCTCCATGGAATAGCATAAGGAAATATATTCTTCCTAAACGATCAAGGGCTGTTTGCAGATCTGCCATGTATTGATCGAGCGGAGTGTCTATGTCAGCACGATTTATAAGTTCGGAGATATTAGCAACGTCAAATACGTTTTGCTCCCCGGATTGTGCTGCCTGCATTATTCTGTCTACAGACTGTTGGTTAAGACCTTGTTGGCCTTGACCCATTCCAGTAATGCTATCCATGATTCTTTGATTAAGTACATCTCCAGGCTGACCAGAAGTAGCAGAGACGGTGTCGGCTTGTGGGTACTGCTCTGCAACACCCAACGTGGGATTTATGCCCATGGGTGCCGAAGGTACATTTGGAGTCGCAACCATGCCTGGATCAAAGAATGGTTGCGCCTTTTTCTCGAAATACAGCACTACATCTTCAAGAGCAGCTGCAGACTTAAGTGCTGATTTGGCTTCTAAAATGCTCATTCCAAATCCAGCCACTAAGCCAACATACGCATCTCTCTTCGAGGCTTCCTTGAATACTGTTTTTCCATTTATTAAAACTCGGAATCCGATTCTATCCTTGGACACCTTGACCTGATCATTCAAACCTTTAATTCTGGCATCAATATCCCTAGCTCCGCCAAGTTCAATTTTGCTGCGATACCTGTTATCAGAAAAAGTATGTACTTTTGCCGTCTTGGGCACGTACAAAGTTCTGTCAAACATCTTCATGCGTCTGTACGAAGGAGACACAACAATTTTATCACAGCACGGTAACCCAAACACTGAATACGTAGTCACATCTCCGCTAACCACAGCATTCTCCAAAGTGCATGGTCCAGCAGCCTGGCTGCCGTCAGCTTCTACGAAAACATTGAAATTTCCTTTTTTGTTTAGATCGTAGTTTTTGCTTGGAGCTTCCGTCTTTGCTGAATCAACAGACTTTAGCTTATCTACAAATGCCTTGAAATCTGATCCTGGCATGGAGGCACCCAAAGAGAAAACCTTCGATGATTCAACCCTGTCGGACTTGCCCTCACCTACTGCAATAATGACACTTTCCACACAGTTTGAAGAGGTGTAGGAGCAACCAGATACTGCAGAAGGAATTACGGCCATCTTGTCGACACTTCCACCAGGCATTAAAACGCTATACAATCCTGCACAATTACAAGCATTCAGAGCCATGGGCCCTTCAATTTTGTAAGAAATTCTTCCCAAGTTTTTACGATTGTCTCGTAGAACTACGCCTTCTTCAATGAGTTCTTGTTTTTCTGAATCAGTTATGCTGTTCAAAACATCCTGAGGGCCGTGTACATCTATAACTTCAACTTCTGGAACTTTGTTGTTGTCTAATACAATGGTTTCAGACTGTTTACATCCCTTTAGACATTCATAAAGTTCAGAGCCGTAGGCTTCTATGGCCACCTTATGAAGTTCTGGATTGTGCATCAAGGTCTTGGTATATATTTCAGCAAACTTACAATTAGCGGTTTTGAGAAATTTTTTAAAGTCAATGTTAAACTGACTGGACAAATTCTGCATTCTATCCATGCTAAACTTAGTATTTTGGGTAGGGTTGTATATCTTAGATAAATCCATGCCAGACTGCATGCCTGCCATGATCTCACCTTTGTTTAACTCGGATGGAACCCCCAGCTCTTCCGGTCTTGCATTTAGAATAGTATCGACCCAGTTTTCCTTATTTGGAACAAACTGGTCCTGATTCTGATTATATAGCAACTCAGCACCTTTGAGCTCGCCGTTCTTGTAGAAGATCGGTACAAAAAGCTCTCTACCGCTTATGTCAAACTTAAAAAGACCAACGGCTTGAGTGCCATCCTCGTTCTTGTTAACTACCTCAAAACCAAGCATGTAGTCAAGCAGATTAGGAATCTTGTCACGAATATAAGCAAAAGCCAACTGAAAGAAGTTTTGCTCAAACGTTACGTCATCTGCAAGCTTAATGATGTTCTTTCTGGCCATAGTTATCTCTTAAGGGAATTTACCTGGCGGGGTTTCCCCCGCCAGGTAAGTAGGATTAAAGTCAAACAAAGTGAGCGATTGCGACAACAACAGTAATGGCGTCATTTGGGCCTACATTGCTAAGCTCTACAGAAATGATGCCAGGGAATGTGTTCAAGTTCGCATCGGTTGTACTCAAGGAAACCGCTTTTGCTTTTCCTGAAGTTGCGCTATTTGCAACTGCAGTTTGCGAAGCGGCAACAATAGGCGTGCCAGCAACCGTAGCAGAGATTGTTTCGGTGCCATCTGCGCCATCCTCAGTCATAACAAACATGCCCACTACACGACCTGGCATGGTTGCAGCTGCTGCTTGTTCAGTAGCGCCTTTTTCAAAACGGAAGTGATATAGGGTCACTCCATTGTTGCCATAACGAATATTGCCAGCTGCAAGATCTCGAGCAATTGCCTGCTTCTCTAGAATTCCAAAGGAGTCGCTCGCACGCAGTTCTACAACTTCAGTAGCGCCAGATTCAAGTTCTTTACCGTTGGGGCCGACATAAGCGAAGAAACGCTTAGCGCCAGAGATGTTGCGATAGACGTGAGACGCCATTGCAAAGCTACGATAGCTTTCTAAATCAGTCAAAAGATTACTATTAGCCATGTTTTAATTCCTTTTTGTAAATTGAAAGGGCCTTATTTAGACTAGTCCCAATCTACTACTAGTGTTGTTCGTAAGTATCAGAATGTGATCACATTCCAGCCCTTAGTGGGGGGCAATAAAATTTTTCCGTATAAAATCACTTACATCTTGGGTACGAGTGGTGTTGTATGTTTCGTCTGAGCCCCTAAATGGCTCCTTGAACTTGCCCTCTGGGGTAAGTTCACCCGTCAAGCCCTTCCTATTAAAATCACCTAAACCCATTCTATCGAGGAATCGCGCAGAAGCGCCGCTAATATTAGAAAGTCCTCTGGTCAACGGAATGGATACACTAGGATCTTCGGTATAGTAACGAAGGCCGCCAGCGCCTAAAGCTCCGACTCCCCCTCCCAGAATACTGCCCATAAGTGCTGAGCGAAGATGGCCCCTCATACTCTTGTCTTTTCCAAAAAGAGCGTTTGCCAGAAGGGCCACAGGAACTCCTGCCAAGGCGCCTCCGGCTGCGCCGTATCCAACCGCAGGAGCATATTCTTGTCCTTTCTCTAAAGCCTTCGATAAGAAGGACGAGTCAGCTTGTTTCTGAAGCCTGAGTTCGCTTAAAAGTAAAGGGCGATATTCTTCCGAGAGTTCCGATAGTTTTAAAAAAGTTTTTTTCATAGTTTAAGTTCCATATATTATGATTATAGCAAAAAATATCAGTAGGTGCCTTTTGGACCCTTTGAGATTTCTCCAGTAGCCAAAGCTGGAATCCAGGATGTGCCGTGTATCTGGGAGGTAGATCCTCGCTGTATATTATCCAAAAAGGTCTTTTTAAGATTAAATCCTCCAAGTTGAACCATCCAATCTCTATCTCCGAGCAATGACATCATAGCTCTAGTCATGGTTGGTTTAAATGGAGGAGGATTTTTATGAACGATCACATCTGAGAATCCATTTTCTTTTAGCTCTTTGGCTACAGTGGGAGTTATACGAGTTCCAATAGAATAGTGCAAAATTGGTTTTTCTAGATAATGATTTAGATATTTAGAAGGACTTCCAGTTTGAAAGCCTTGTCTTGGTTTATATCTTGAAGCTAGGTAGTCATAACTCACTATGTCTTCTGGATATGCTCCCTCTACCACATCGGACTCAGTCAGTTCTACTTGATTAATCAAACCTCTTGCAACTACTTCGACATTTCTACGATGAACCGGCAGTCCATTCTCCTGTAAAGCAGATTTAAATTGTTTTACAAAGTGTCTGCGAGCCTCTCCAATTCCTTTAAGCTCAGCAATATCCTTTGGATTAATTATACCGTCGGATAAGGCATCTCCAGCTTCTAACGTTTGACCTTGTCTAACGGATACTGATTGCTCTACTGGAACATAGTATTTTTCATTATTTACATAAACATAGTTTCCGCCTTGAGGAGCAGATTCTACTTTCCCAACAATGCCGTCCGCTTTAGTTACCGGAGCTCCATCTGTAAAAGTTTTTGGAACTTCTATGAGTTGATTTAAATAGTTAAAGCCAGTTACAGTTCTTTTTGTTTTGCCTTTTGATACTCCCCCTGAGTGCTTGGAATTCAACATGCCCTGGCTTATAGGTTCTGCAATTGCCTGAGCAGCAGTAATCCCTACATTCATACCTATTTCTGCAAGCTTACCGTGTTCTCTTATTCCGGCAGCCAGTCTGGGCAGTCCGCCAATTCCACTTACGGCTGCGATAGGAGAGTAGATCATAATGTTCTTCTTGCCAGATACGTTCAAGGCCTTTAGTACGGCAGCATCCACATACGTACCTTTCTTAAACTGCCCCTCATCTCTAGCAAGCACTCCACCTATATTGTCTGGATCGTTTACTTCTACTATAAATCCTTGGCCGTCTTCAATGTCCTCATCCGTAACAACAAGCCTATGTGCAGAGGCAGTAAGACGTTTAGCAAAATACCCAGCATCGCCTACAGCCAATTTAGTATCAATAGCTCCTGCTCTAGCGCCATATGATCCTGCCCAGTACTCCACGGGATCCATACCCTCTGAATATGAATTCAGCACAGGAATCGGAACGGGGCGACCTTTATTATCACTATAGAGAAGATCGCTGCCAATCATAGAAGCCAGCTGATCTTTATTTCCACGTGCTCCGGCATATACATGCATAGCAAATGGATTATCGTTTTGTAGTAACTCCTGATACACCTTATCTGCCAAAGTTTTTTGATACTTTAAAGCTACATCCACTATAGCTTCATTTCTTTGGGCAGGATCCTTTACAGACCTAACAATCTGACGTACTTCCTGTCTTAGTACATTTGTTATATCGCGTTTAACCTTTGGTGGCTTAAGGCTTTCAAGACTAAAACTAGATAAAGACGATTGTCTTGCACTCTTCAAGCCAATTAAAGTAAGTTGTTGAACCATCTCCCTGTACTTATCGGGAGTCAATTTAGAGGCCATTTCCGTTAGAAATTTCCTCATAGAGAGCTTGTCCCAGATTCTTCCATAGTCTCTGCTGTCTTCTGGAAGAGCAGAATTTATCAGCAGTTGTCCCACGGTTGTTACTGTCGGTTCCATGTCAGCACCTCAGAACCGCACTGAGTTGAAGTGACGGCATAGTGAGAATAAGGCTTGCCTTGTATAAATCTAACTGATCCAGCCTTGACTGCAAAAGGCGAATGCGGCAAAGCTCTTTGACCTCCAGGTTTAAATCCCCCACTCCAATCAACCAGCTTGTTTGCTAGTGTGTCGTATCCAGGTATTTTTGACAAAAGACCTAGTAAGAAACTAAGCCCGCCTCCAACACCTTTTCCAAATCCTCCCAGCCCGCTAAAAATATCTTGAATTTTAGAATTAAGATATGTTGTGGCCCCTCTTGATTTAGCAGCACGAGCTAAGGGGGAATTCATATCTATGCTTGACATTAACTTATCTCCAAATTGCTTTGAAGATTGGTCAGAATTTGTAAGCCAATCTCTTCCCGCACCGTAAAGAGCTTGAGCAGAATCTATCGGATTACGTAATCCATAGGCCGCCACGTTACTCCATCCGCCAAGCGCTTTCGCAATGCCTGAGGAGCCTTGAAAGTCTTTGTATAGATCTGATATATTTGCGGTACCTTGCTGCATTCCTCTTACAAATTCAGGATCATTTGCAGCGCGCAGCACCCTTTGTCCTGCTGAAGAGATTCCCTGCATATATTCAGGTGTAAATCCCTTTTCTTGCATAGTCATATTGTATTCATCAGATCCTGGGGCCAAATGTCCGTAGGTCTGTATATCTCTGCTGACCAGCTGTCCGTATTGTTCTGGACTTTCCGCTTTATAAGCAGAATTATATAAATTGCCCCTAAAAGGATTTGGGGTATAGGCCATCTTAACCAAGAGTTGTCTAACAGGGTCAATCATTGACTTAATTCACCTCTTCAAGTTTTGGATTGTCTATATCCATTCCGGTGATTAACTTCACTTCTTGTTTAAAATTATCTAACCCCGCATGAGTAAATTTGTATGTCCCTGCTGGAGTTAAGATTACTGCAAATATAACCTGATCTTTATCGTCGTATATTAGTATGGAAGATAAATTCTTCTCATACCTAGGTGGTACTAAAATATTAGACTTTTGAAGTCTAGCTCTCATCTAAGTAACTCTGTAATAGTTTTTATGTAATTATTAAAATCTTCATCATCTACAGAAGCTTGTGCAATCATTCCCGGAGGAGGAGCTGAAGGCAGTCCCATCATTGCTGGATCTGCTCCGCCGTTCATCCCAGAAGGTGCGCCTATCATCGCAGGGTCCATAGGAGGAGGAGATCCTGCTGGGGGTAATCCTCCTCCGCCTAAAATCTGCATCATAGCTATTTGTGCATCCATCAACTGTTGCAACATATCTTTGATAGATGCAATTTCTTGTTCGATTGGAGCAGCTGGAGCAGCAGGCGCTCCGCCCATCATTGCAGGATCCATAGGTGGTGCTCCACCCATCATTGCAGGATCCATAGGTGGTGCTCCACCCATCATTGCAGGATCCATAGGTGGTGCTCCGCCCATCATTGCAGGATCCATAGGTGGTGCTCCGCCCATCATTGCAGGATCCATAGGTGGCGGCCCCATAGGGGATTGTCCCGGCGGAGGAACTGGGTTACCGCCAGGAGCTGGAATAACAGCTTGCTTTGATCTGCCGCCGATAAAGAAATCTAGATAGTTGTTTGGCATGTTTCATCCATTTTACACAATTAGCAATTTTCAAGACTTATAATTGTTATACCTATAAGTTTAAATTTATTTAATTCAGTAAGCTGTTAGGATCTACAGTAGATGGAGGCCCGCCCGTGGGATATTTACGTGGAAGAAATGGAGATGCCTGCACACCAGACAAACATATTTGTGTATGCGTAGTGCAATGTATATTTGCGTAGCCGAGATTTACTCCACTAAGTTTAAGTGGAGCGCGTTGGACGTTAAATGCTGCATTTATACTTCCTGACAAACCTACTCTGCAGGAGCAAACGCAAGATTTTCCATCTATCGTAAACTTGCAAGAAAGTTTAGCATAATTTATGGTGACTGTTTTCTCAAGATTGACGGCGCCGACATTTAACCCCCCTATAATTAGAGCTGGATCGTATGTCCTATACAGCAAGAAAAGACTTGGGGGGATTAAAGAAACACCGCTGCATCCATAGATAGTTTCGCAATCGTTAGCCCCGGATAGCTTAAATACAGAATTAACGAATGACTGCAAACCTACTAATAGAGACAAACTTGCTGCATTAGTAGATACTTTGGCATTAACAAGTTTAGTAGAAATTGTTACTTTTAAGGTAGCTGATACTAAATTTAGTCGGGGTCTCACAACTCCTTCTAAAAGTTTTGTATTACTGTCTATATTTAAAGTAGAGGCAAATACTTTAAACTTACAAGGACTTACATTTATAAATATAACATTGCTTTGATTTAATTTTATATTAAATTCAGCAAGTACTGGAGCATGGTGATCCTCTGGTTGAGTAGGGGTAGCCATTCTTTGACCCCTATGTGAAACAGTCATATCAAACAATCCTACCCAGCTTTGAGGACGTCCTGAGGCTTCGATTAACTTATTAGTCTCTACGGACAAAAGACTATAATCAGACAATAACGGCAATTGATAAACTTCAATGGGATCTTGACCTGGGGCTGTATTTTTATAGGGGTGATTACTAGGAAGACTTGCTTGCAGATTAAACTTGTGGGCAAGATAACCCTCTACGATACTTATCTGTGGTTCAGTTAGGGACCCCTCAAATGCAAGTATTTCTGCATATATGTCATTATGATCTACATAGCTATAAGTAGTACTTGATCCAGAATTAAATCCCACAACAGGGCGGGACATGTTGTACCTGGTTGGATGAGATCCAGAGGAAATCAAATTGCTCTGAAAAGTACTCTCTATATCTATTTCAGCACCATTTATTCTTATACCGTTATAAGTGGGGGATCCATAATAGGCACACGCTATATTGTTACCAGTTACGGGAGAAACTGAAATAGCAGTCTTTTTCAATTGGTCATAGTACAGAACGGGCCTGCCTTGATGAAATCCAAAACCTGAAACTTTATTGGCACTCGATGATATGTAAGTCTTTCCAAATGCCAAGTTATAGTTATTATAGGAGGCAGCTACGGTCTTGTTGTATACAATAAAATAAGTAAAGGCACTTAGTCCTAAGGACATAGTAGGAGTAACTAAGTCGTCTTCCTGATTTACATCCTCATCGAACTGTGCGCCTTTGTAAGAGCCATTGAATGCAACTGACATAGGTCTTTTTTGAGCCGCAGGATTTCCTGTAGAAGCAAGAGCACTAGTACTATTGCTACCGCCAGAAGCCCAGCTTGTCACTTGGCTGCTAATAGTTGGTAGAGATGTACTCTTATACCAAACCAATGGCAATGATACGGTGCTCGATGCGCCTGGCTCCCAATTTACAATCTGAGCTATTCTTCCCGCTACATAGGCCCCATTACCAGAAGAAAGCAGCGTTTCCGTTCTGGCCGTTCCTCCAAATCTTCCTCTTAAATATGAGGGATATGTAACTGAATTATTTGTGGCAATTAATATAGAAGTATTGTTTTCTGAAACGCTGGATGCAGACACTACAGCGCCAGAGCCAGTATTTTGCAAACTAAGCTGAGTATTATCTATAGAGCGCAAAATATAGTCTGCTGCCGTAGAGTTATTTGAAATATCTTCTGGTTGCAGCAGAATTTTTTGTCCCAGGAAACGAGAATCGAGATTCATTCCAAATAAAGAAGCAGAATTTATTTCACACGATACACCAGAGTATGGCGTAACTGACAACACATATTGAGTATCAAGTCCAGTTGCTGTTCCAGATGGCCAAGTGTCCACGCAGGAGAAGGTTTCTCCAAAGTGAACAGGTTTATCTATTGAGAATACCCTAGTATCTCCAGTGGCTATAAACTTTCTAATATTATTTTTTGTTCCATTAAAATATCTATCCAAAGCTACCACTACAGCCCAGGAGTCGAATACGCCAGCAATACCTGCCACATAGGACATTCCTATCAAAGAGCTGTCACTAAACTTAGCTTTATTTGTATAGTCAAACATCGACACATCTGGTAAAGAGAAGTATTTTCTCAAAATACTGGTGTCTATACTGTAATTAACAGAGGAGTGTGCTGCAGCGGAGTCTTGGTATCCCCAATTGACCATTCTTCCAAGTGATGTCAGTGCATATATGTTAGATCTATATGTGCCTATTTGTGCGATAACAGAGTCCTGCAGTTCGTCGGGAATTGTACGCAATGCTATTGTATGCGGCGGAGTTGGATGGTTATCTGGGCAAATGGCGGGTATAAGGCCTCCTCCAACTACTTCTATAGCGTTGGTGTCTCCATCAACTATTACTGTATATCCAGAACCAAACATGTGGTCTCCGGTACTGTGCTCCCATTGTTTGAATCTGCCGGCGGCAACACTCTTAGCTTTCTTTGTACCGCCTCTGAGATATGCATTAGGAATCTCTATAGCATTTGTCGTTCTAGACTGACCTTCTCTATATGCTGTTTGGCAATTGATAGCATAATATGGAGTGCCTTGTGGAGTTCTTGCACTCGTTGGACGATTAAAATAAAAACTATGCGTTGGAGGTAATATCTGATTGCACAGATATCCAGAAGTATGAGTCATATACCCTTCTATCAACTCTGAATCAAGTGTGCTATTAGCTCCTTCAGTAAGGTCTTCGTGCCCATCCCTATTTATAAACATTAATCCTTTAGAAGGTGTATTACTGGTAGGTACGAGGCAGTTAAATCCACTTGATGCAGATATTAATGCTGTAAATCTTCCACCTGCCGCAACTTGTCCAACTGTACTTAAATTGTCAGACGTATAATTAAAGCCGGGTATATCAGTTTGGCCATTGGAGTTTTGACCAAATGCTACGGCGCTGCCGACAAGCGCTGTAAACAATCCTCCCCCAGGCGCAGATACCACATAGGTCTCAAATAAGTTTCCCGCTACATGATTTTGTCCACAGCTTATGCTGGAAAACTTCATTTCGTTAAACGGCTCTGGTATTAGTGTATCTGACCCACTCACAGATCCGTCATATCTTCCATAAGACACAAGCTTGCGGTCCGAGCTACGAATGCCCACAGTCATGTAGTCGCCGCACTCTATATCTAATAGATCAGATATTTCACCCGAGACAGGAATAGCCCCAGAATTTGAACTACCCCATACGTACGCGGTTCCATTGCTACGCAATACTGCAGCGTGTGCAAACCTGCAGGTCACCTTGGTAAGCGAGTCGATACTCAGCACCTCCTCGGGCGGCTCCAAAGCAGACCCCGCTATTTCACCGCCCCAAAATATTAGCGAGCCTTCAGTTCCATTTATATCATCGCTAACTATTGCAAAATATGTGTCCTCAGCGCTAGCCATCGAGATAACATGCTTTAGATCCCCAAGCTCTGCAGAAGTATAAGAGTAGTCTTCATTTCTAGCCCTAATGGAGTCAGGTATTCGACCTACTTCAACAGCTGCCTCCTGTGGATTCACATAAGGAAGAGATATTGCCACATGATTGTAAGGTCCATCGAAAACTTGATTATCTGGATCTGGAGTTACCACGACGGCAAGACGATCGTCAGGCGTCGGTATGAAAGCCTGCCCTCTCCATTCAAGTTGACTTCCAGGCCCTGGACTTTGAGTTTGCGGTCTGTAATTGCTACCCCAGGCATAAACAATGGTACCGTTGGAGGCAACCATGTGGTTCGCATTCATCCCCCTGCCAAGAACCCAAGAATTACTTTGTGGAATAGGTATATCGTTATCTAAATTCCACACGATTGGAGGCTGCGTACTTCCAATTCCAGGACATACTATAATACCAGTCGTATTTACAACAAAAAAATGCTGACTAGTAGATCCAATTTTGTCTTGTACCTGACTGCCGCTATTTCCAGATGTAACATACCCTCCCCACCAGTATACGACCCCGCTACTACTACTTCTTGCTGCAATTCTGCTATAAGTACACGCCACCTCCGTTACTGAACCAGATACGCCAGATGGAATGTTTCCTCTATCTTCACCTGTATTTCCAAACACCATAAGCTTATTGTCTGATGACCTGATAGCCGCTGCAAAGTCATGTCCGCATGCGACCTTCTTGCACGCCCCCAGAGCTGACGGCACGGAACTGTTGTTGTACACTCCCCACACATGTAATTGATCGTTATCGCTTCTTATGCCAACTGCAAGCCAGCCCCCTATCTCAATATCTTTTAGTAGGGGAAGATTTGGAGGAAGAGGAAGTATGCCGCTTTGAGGGGTATAGCCAGCTCCTGTTAAAGTTCCATCTTCTTTCAAAATTAACGTGGCTTCTCCATTAGTCACTACCTTTTTAACAGATGTATTATTGTCTGTAAATGTTTTTATAAGAGTACGCTGAAAATTTGAGTCAGCCCCCCAAGCAACAAGTTTGTTGGTCGATGTCTTAGCAACAGAAAAGTCAGAGCCTAATGATATATTGAGTAAGTTTGCAGGTAAATTTGTTTGAGGATAATAGCTTTGTGGCAATACTCTTCTGGTGATCGAGTCATAACATATGATACTGCCTTCTATGGCTGATTCTTCTCGACGACAGGGAATGTCATTTTCAATGAGTGGTGATGCGTCGATCGGCGAGGTACCCGTGGCGTAAATATCGACTGTGAATGTATTGTTGTTTGCATATCTTTCGTTAATGGGACCTGCTACTTTAAATCCGTCTCTATATATAGTAATCTGACTAGGGGCGTAAGCATGATCAGAGCTATACTGGGGTTCACCAGGAAAAACTACCTTAGGCCAAACTCTGAGATTTTGATTAACTCCAAGTATGTTGGACGGAGTACTAGAATCATGGTTATAGTTATAATCCATGATTGCATTTGTTGGCTCCCCTGTCATAAAATCTGTTATAGGTCCGAGGTATATTTTGAAATAAGATCCCCCAGACGGAGCATATCTTGCAGTAACAGGTTGCGAACCGTTATATATTTCGTCATCAGGCAACACTGCATAAATCTTTTTATAGGTCCTCTGCACTTTAGCCATGAAATAACTTTTTGAACCTACGATATCCTGTATAGCCTTTAGGAATGGGCCTTGGCCATAGTCCCCGTTGCACAAATTTTCTTGGAGAGGTTCCTCATATGCAGTTCCAAAATCAGCTACAAAATCACCAGTTTCAGAATCGATGCTGACCAGAGATCCTCTTACTTTATTCTTATCCTCGGCGGCATCCTTATACAGTGCAAAGAAATAGGAGTCTCCCGCCATAAACTTAGTCACCGGAGTGGTGCTATTTGGCATAAACATTCTATTAATACTATTCAATGCAAAAATACTACTGTTATTTTGCACCCTACCAAAATAGTGCATGAATTTGTCATACCTTAATGACGGCACTAAGTCAGATATGTATTGATTTTCAGCATCAGAAACACTATGCCACGGTATATACTCTCCATCTACCTTTATGGAGAAGGTGATTCCCGGGGTCTCGGATATGTCATCGGGTGCATAATCGCTACCCTGATTTTCCATTCCAACATATATAAGTCTCGGAGGAGAGGAGAAAAAGGTACTATACTTAACATTAGTATCATTGCTGCTTCCTACAGCTATTCTGTATCCGTGAGGATCCTGTCTCGAAATAGACATCTTAAAAGAACTAGACACTGAGGGATTGACTTGCTGCAGTAGGGGGAGAATTTGCTCATTGTTTAAGGTAAACCCATCAGCATTGAAGAACAAGACTGCACCTGTTGGAAAATTGCCACGGCAATCTTTATGAGCTCCAAGAACAGGGGCATCTGGATACTCAAAGTATCCGTTTACAAGCTGAGCTTTATCTAAGGTTGCATTGGCTGGAAACATCGACATCGATCTATCATCAACCATTGATGGTTGTTCTAAGGTATTGGTGGCATACAGGTCTTCGAAGTCTCTGAAATATCCAGTTACAAAATGATCTATTTGACCCTCACTACAACCTGTTCCGCTGAATTCGTAAGGATTCCATTCTTGTCTGTTGGTGCCCGTAGGCTTAATTTCGTTATTGGATCCCCAAGCCAAAACAGAATCCTGATCATCTATTGCAACTGTGTGAAATTGCGCACAAGCAACAGATTTAAATCCATACCCAGAGGCAGCATTAGGCACTGTAGCCTGGCCTAGGTCCATCATCCAAGACTTTCCTAATGGGGTAGTACATAAGCCTTTTGCTATTAAAAAAGAGTTATAAGGAAATGGTCCAAATAGAGGTATGTAAGAGTTTAGCCTAAGATCTCCTCCAGTATGAGAGGTGACAGATCCTACTACCATATTAGAATCTGTTGTACTTTTTACACAGAAGCCTATGTCCTTAAGGCCAAATGCGGACCTATACCCAAAATAAACTTCCCTGAATTGATAGGTATTTCCATCTACTATTAAATCTCTTCTCTTAAATTGGTAAAGAGCTTTAAAAGAATGTAGGCTGGTACGCTCAAGACTTCCAGATTTTGGAAGAAGTCCATATTGATTATAACGCAGTCTAAACTCCTCAGGTATACTATCTTGATTTTTATATTCTGGTAAGTGCGTTATATGTTTAGCTGCAATAGCAGGATGTGGGAACGAATATGCTAAACCGTAGTTTGATGTAGTGCTTCTTCTTCCAACTTGATGCTTTATAATTTCGACATTCCGTATATCAACTCCTATCGTGCTATACCAAGCAGGATCTAAAATTGGCTCAAGCGCGGCAATACCCTCAGGTGCGTATTCTTCAAGATTCTCTATAGTTTCAAATGGAAGTAAAATTAAATCTAAAATTGGACTGTCGGGGGTACTGGGCTCTGTGGGGTTGTATAAAGTCGCTCCGGTAAATACCAAAGTCTTTGAACCAACTCCCGGTATAGTTCCAGTCCATAACAAATGGTGCCCCGATAGTGACTCCTTTGTCCCTTCTGGAATAAGCTCATCGCCGTTGGTGACTATTTGAAATCCACTTGGAAGGTCTCCTAAAAATCTCTCACAGTAAGCGGCTGATTTAGAAAATCCAAATACTTGAGTAAAATAAGAGTTTTCCTCAAGTAATGTAACATCTGATGTTGCGTAAAGATTTAAATCCCCTTCTCGTATTGGAGTTGGAACGTTGAAGAATGCTCCAGAAGATGTAACTATCGATGGAATGCCATATAGAGTTCGGCCCTCGGGATATATAGATCTAATCTTTACTTGTATTCTTCTATTATTTATTTTTGGAGATATCCTTATAGAGGTTGGACCAAGATAAATGTCTTTTAACAAATCTTCTCTAAGGACTCGGTAAGTGTCAAAGAAAAACACCGATTGTCTATGATATAAGCTAGCCCCAAGTTGAGCTCCATATCCCATGTATGAGGGGGCGCCAAAAATTTTTGACATAGATTGAGATATCGTTGGAATCGTAGATTCTACGTCGTCTTCTAATTTAATTGAAAGCTCAGTAACCAGAGTTGCTGCCTCTTTATTATTGGAGGGGCTCCATGGCAGTTCTGGGTAATAAGTTTGATAATCCAGTGGATTAGATGAAGCCGAATATCCCAGGGGATTTCCCCAGACAATATAAGATTTATCTAGGTTAGTTGTTGCTAGATCGTAATCTACTGCATCAAACTCGCACCCTAGATACTCGCCGTTGGATCCAAAAGTGTATTTATAGGTGACCATCTCGGTGCCTTGCGCTCCTAAATAGCCAACCTGCCAAGACGGCATGTCCTCTTCACTAAGCCAAATTCTTTGTATAACGTTTGTTTTTATATTATGCGGATAAAGAGCGTTGTCAGTGACTACTCCAAATATTGCAGAATCTTCTTCACCATCAGGCGCCGGCGGCCATACATTACTATTGGAATTCCAAAACTTCCTTGATATAATTAAATCCTGAAAATCATTATGTCCAGGATTGTTGGTAGTAGTAGTCGATTGAATGATAAAATGCATCATTCGATGCACGGTCGATCCAGCGGCGGATAAGATCTCATAATAAATCTTTAATCTATATCTTCTTCCCTGATGGGACGGTGTAATATTTGAATAGTAGTATTGACTATCTAAGTCGGAGTTTAGCTTTATCTCATACTGTTGCCCACTCATTGTGGATATAACTCCCCTAGTGATATTGGGATTTGCTGTATCACTAACTGGATACCAGGAAGTACATAAGAGTGGTGATGGGGTGGCGGTAAAATTGTCGCAATCTGTAGAAAAATTTATATCAGAAAAAATTGTCGTACCTTCAGAAGACCTTAGAATAAACTTGGTCTTATCGGAGCTGTATCTCGTCAGTTCTAGATGATCTCTAGCAGCTTTAGTAGCATTATCATCTTTTCTAACTCCTATGGCGTGATCCCATCCGCACGAAACAGACCAGAATCTCATTCTATATTTATGAGATTCCGGATCGTATGAAAGACCCTCACACTTTGGAACACTGCATTGCAGCTGGCTGTTGTCCCCCCATGCAGCAACGGTGTCCGATACTTCGTCATCTGTCACAAATCCCACGTTTGGAGTTACATCAGCAGATAGATGCGTTCGCAAAGCTATGCAAAAATTTCCACCAGCTCCTATTTGCTTGGCTTTAAGTCCGAGTGGAACGGAGGTTTGATTTAAATCATCTCTACCCCAGCAAACTACTGTTCCGTCGCCCTTTAAGGCAATACAATGATCATCTCCAGCGTCAACCGCCACAACATTAGATCCTGTATCTGTGACACTGGAAGGAGGCGAACATTGATTGTAAGTATTATCTCCCCAGCAAACTACTGTTCCGTTGCCCTTTAACGCTACTGAGTGCTTTAAACCACAGGCAAGCACCTCCCCTGCATAAACTATGAGAGCGTCATCGACGGTCGCTACTACTGACTTAGATGCAAGAGTAACTCCAGCCGGAATTGAACCGTAATAGTTTCCGAAGTCTTCTAAAACTTTTGTTGTAGATTCTCCATTGTTTTTTATGGAATGAGCAGCTGCAAAATCGTTTCCTATAGCAAAATTTATGATGGGCAGCGGAGTATCTGTGGAGCAATCAGGTCTATTATACCAAACTGTGCCACTCTGGTTGTTGCAGCCCCAGCTCTTTAAAGATCCATCATCTTTTATGATGGCTATATGGGCAACATTAAAATCAAAGTCCTTCACATTATCTATGTAGCCGTTAGATAAGAATGAGCTATCTACGTTAGACGGCACCGTCAAGTGTCCAAAAGTGTTATGTCCCCATATATACAACCTTTTTCCAGTCGTTCCTGAGGTTGGAATTGGAGCAGTAAGAACAGCGTGTATAGATTCTCCAAGCTTTACTTTAGAAACTTTTCCACCGCCGGACACATACTCTCGTAGAGATCTTGGAAGAACAGGAAGTATATCCGTCGATACTTGCGAACCATAGGAAGTCGGAACTACTCTACGTCCTGCGAGAGTACCATCTTCCTTTACAAACATATGAAGACTGTTTACATCAAAGGACGATACCGATAAAGCATCAGCCCCTAGCAACTCAAAATCACTACTTTCGGTGTTTATTTTTACTCCAACTTCAGCAGTTTCCTGTCTTGATATAGCCATGGAGAATTGACCCATGAGAAGATTTCTATCTCCTGCAAAGGACAATATTCTTTCTGAAGACTGACCTTGATCTTGGACTAGGATCTGAGGACTTGAAAATGCAAGTACCTTTTTGGTGTTCACGCTAGGGGCTAAATTTGGCTCTGTCTTTAAATCCTTTATACATGAAATTTTGTGAATATTAGCGAACTCTCCCCCCGGCAAGCATTTTGATATAAACCATTGATATCCTGAATCAATAACAACTCTATCTGAATCTTGCAGCGATACTCCTAATATTGGAATGTCTATGTATGCCGAAGACGGTACAGATGAATATGGCTGCAAAGTCATCCTCAGGACGCAATCATCGCCTGGGGTAAACAATATATTTGGATCTATAATCTCTCCCGTCGACTCGGTGAGCAAAACGGTGTATTCATTTGGCGGATTTTCCGCTCCACCTAAACCGCCCTCTGCGCCAACTATCATATTTTGCGAGACTATAGTTGTGTTAAAATTGGAGTAAAAGTGCCTTACTCCAGATTTTATTGGTATAAAGCTTATTGAAGAATCCGATGCATGTAACTGTGCTGTTTCGGAGATATCTTCATTAACAGGAATGAGAGCGGCATTCACTTTAAATGACGTTCCATTATCTTGTAAAAATTGTTGAAATTTGCTTGGACTAAACAGTCGCATGGATGCAGCAGAGTACGTTGGTGCGAGTAACTCGCTGTAAGTTCCAACTGTGCTCTCTATCCTGGAGTGAGCTAACTTAACAGTTGAGGCTTGTGAAGAATAAAAGTCAGATGCCAGAGATACATCTCTTTCTGGAGAGGTTACGGTATTATCAGGTCTATTATGCCTCACCAAAGATGCGCCTAAGAAAAGTACAGGTGTAGTTGGGAAACTCCAAGATTGACCAGGAGAATTAAAGGTATTTTCCAAGGCCAGAGTGGTTGCAGTTGATGACCCGGAATTCATGGTTGCTACGGAAGAAACATAAGATCTAGGAAATTGCGAGTACTTTCCTAATCTAGAGATATTTGGACTTAATGCATCAAATCCGACTATGGACTTACGCAATAAAGAAGTATCCAGAATAGAGGCCCTTAGGAATATAAGAGTTCCTGAAGCAAGTGATCTAATAGGGTATTCTGAAGGCTGCGAGAGTTGAACGGCGTTTACACTTGCAGAAAGAGAAGCGGATCCCGGTTGACCGTTTCCCACCACAAATGTTTGCATTCCAAATACAGTTTGAGTTGAGAATATAGGAGAACTTATTTCATCAAAAGGTTGAGCCTTTGATGTTCCTGTAGGTAATGGGTATCTGGCGAATTCTTGTAACTGAGTTGGCGCATCTACAGATCCACCTAATCCAAATAAATTTGACTCATCGAGATTAAATTTTGCCCGTATGTTGGCAGCAGGCAAAGCAGCAACTCCCTGCAATATAAAATTACTAGTAGCGGGAATTATAAATCTAGCAACAAAACTACTACTTAGCCCTAAATTTAAATTAAGACCTAAAGAATTTACATTTAGCCTTGAGTCTATTCTGTTAGCGTCTAGGAAAAAGTCTTGCGATTGCAAACTTCCAGTTGCAGACAACCTACCTCGCACTAGGCTCAAATTGTTAGCGTTTGCAATTTCAAGTATTACGCCAAACTTATTAGAGGGTGCAACAACAAAAGAAGTAAATATATTAGAGAACGATCCTGTAGAAATGTTCCCCTGCACTCTAAAAGAACTATTTAAATTTGATTTTGGACTTAGATATTTTAAAATACTAAATGGGCTATTTACTCTAGGTATATCAAATGTAAAGAAAGTTCTATAAACTTTAAACGTAACGGCTTGCTGCACTATAAAAGCTTGATCCAATACAGTTGGAACATTTAACCTTGCGGCCGCCACGCCATTCGACTGGCTTCTAATTGATAAAGCTGCTGATCCAGCAGGCTGGGCAAATCTTAAAGAAATTGTTGGAAATATAGATAAGTAAGAAAGAGTTGCTGATTGAACAACAAGCCTATGGCTTTGATTTGCAGTAATATTTCTATACTGAGCGTCAATAAGTCCTAAATTTGAAGTTATTGTAAGCCTAAATTGGATAATTTGAGATGCAAAAATATCTGTCTGCAGCTCTCCTGTAACCTGAGATGTTAGTAGGTTGCAAATAGGCATTAGGTGCAGTCCGAGCGCATTGCAATAAAACAATTAAGAATAGAAGAAACTCTGAGCGCTCCAGCAATACTCGGCGGAAAGAAAGCCTTATTGTACAGGGTTACTGTCGGCAGCACTAGTTTTGCAGGAATATTTCCAGAATTAAGACCTATGAAAAAAGCATGAGTGTTTAAAGAATTTATTGTATTAAATCTAAAAGCAATATTTGGGTTACCTAAATCTATATCTTGTGCAGTAATCATGAATGCGCCAGGAGGTAAAGAGTGCATGGTTACACCTATATCCTTTACCTTATCCTGCAGAAGTTCCGTTGGTCTATGTGGAATTATATTGAATATACTAAAAAAATTAGCAGTAATTCTTGGAAGCTTAAGTAAAGGCTGTCTGGGAGAGTAAGTTTCTGTCACATATGCGGCCTGAGTTTCACGATTACCGAGAGGCCCATATTTTTTAGTACCGCAGACGAAGTTAGGGTCTGAAATAAAAGACTTTGCAAACTTTCTATTGGTGATAGGTGCTGAAGTAGTTTGCGCTTCACAGGGACAGCTTGCAGTCTCAACAGTAGGACTGGGCGGTGTAGTAGTACTAAAGCTTCCTATATCGGCAACATATGAAGGCCCCAATCCTGGAACCTCATTCCAAACTCCGGATCTATCGGGGCCAAATAAAACATATGGAACATCGCCAGCGTCTACTTCAGCCTCTATAGTAGCTGTAACGGTATATCCGGCATAAGAGTGATTGGTATTTGTTATGTCCTCAATCACTATGTTTACGGTCGTCTGATCAAACTTGGGCACGGTTATCGGTGCTAGATCCCATGGCGGCTCCGTCACTGCAAACGAGGTGGGATTCACGGATACCGGGTAGTAGCACCCTTGCTTAGACAGTGCGGGTATGGGGGCAGCTAGATTAAGGCCGTTTATATAATATGTAGATGCCGACTGAGTGTATGAAGTCAAGTCTGCAGGATTCAGTCCGGCTTCGCTATATGTGTCCTGCAAATTGTCTGAATAGGAATACGCCTTGGATGGAGAGAATCTATCTGATATCTTAAGAGAGACAGAGGTCCCGCCATTGACCTTTAGGTATGCGGGATTGGTTCCACCAGCTCGTACCCTATCCAAAAGGACAAATGTGCTCCTTCTGTAAGGAAGTTTAAATGTCAGATCTGATAAGGGCACATCTCCGCCCGTGCCTGTATGGCTGAACGTGAGCGTTACGTCGAGCCCCCTGAGCCTCTTGGAGAATCGAGCAGCAGGTATGGTTATGGGCACAGTGCATGTACTTACCGTGGTGCCTGCGACAAACTCCAAAGGAGTTGCCGTACTTTGAGCATGAACCACCCTGACAGGATCGGTGACCAGGGTATACGATTCCCCGCAATAGACCTTTGCCGATCTAGAGAACAGCATTGGCACTATCGGAGCCATGCCGTCAGAAAGCTTTCTTTCCTTTCCTGCGGTCTGATTTTCACATCCGTAGCCTACTATGCCTAGCTTGCATATTCTTCTTTGGCCAAAGTGAATCTCGCCATTTGGTCCGGACATGAAATGCTGCCTAAAGTTTGCCAGGTTGTTTAGGTGAGTATTGTCCTGTATTACGCTGTAGTTTGGACAAGCGGAGCTGAACAAAATGGCACTGTGCAGGGATCCTGCCGCATAGTCCACCACGTAGTCTGTGTAGCTTTGGCGTGCAAAGTTGAGCGGAGAGTGGTATTCAAGCTGGGTATTAAGCGATGCGTAGTTTGATTGAGCCTCTTCGGCTGCCGTAGCGCAGCACACGGTTCTATTCAATCCTTGGCCAGACTGCAACGAGGAGAACGATACCCAGGGTCGATACACGCCTACGGGAATGCCTGCCATCATTGTGCCATTGAGCAAAGTCCTACCAGTCAAACCAGGATTTGCGAATGACGTTGGATACTGATCCGGCTGGAACTGCAGCATCGATTGCATGGATTCGCAGAGATGGTGGCCATCCGGTAAATTTGTTTCTGACGAAGATGTTTGAAAAAATCCTCCGGCTTGCATGGTTTGCACGCTGAACCCCGTCCCCGCTGAACTAAAAATATTAGTAAAGGTAGGTAAAGTGTACGTACCATCGATTACGCTATGAACATTCCATCGATAGTGACCATAGTAGTTCTCCCAATCATCGGTGCTTACTGACAAAGCCTGGGTTCCAGCCGGGGCAGTAGAGTCGTATCTCGTTATGGCATGCGTGTCTAGAAACCAACTTCCATATGTCGCAACCCCCCGGTAACCATATGGGTATCCAAGTAGTGAAGTGCCGTACTCTCTGCCATCACCTGCTCCAAATGCAAGAAGTACAGGACGGCTAAATTGATGATCTATAGTTCCAGCTGTGATGGCAGCTATAAGCTTTGTTGGAATTTCAGTCAAACTGCTTGAGGTAAATAGCCTGGTACCAAGTTCAGTAACTAATTTAGGGACTTGGGCTTGCAAAGCTGGGCTGCCAGAAGTCACCAAATTGGACAAAGACTTAGCGATCGGCCAATCCCCATCACTTACAGCCAATATGTGAGCCTTACCTGCTTTAATTTCCTTAAATGGAACGCTGGGTATTAAGGTAAGATCCAAAGCAGAGCTGTAATATCTAGCTATCGTAGCACCACTTAATGATCTACGGGGCTGAAAATAGCAGGACCATGCAGTAGGCCTGTTATCCATTCCAACCACAGCACACACCATGTTATTGCTTGCCAGTACAGTTGTAGCATTAATATAACTTATAGATACTGGGGAGCTGGCAGGAGGTATTGTCGGGTTGGATATACCGGAACTTTGTTTAATTTCTCCAAAGTACAAAGATTTAGTATTAAGCTTTATACCAGTGGAATTATTGTATGCATAAGCTGATGCTGAAGAAGAAGAATTACCAACTCTATTCGATCTTACCAGCCTTCCTCCAGATGAAAATGGATTATTTGCTTGCATTCTTCCGTATAGGTTAGATACACTGGCGTAAGCGATACTAGAGTCATATTCAAATCCAACAATGGACCGGTCTTCGTCGGTGCCACCTGAATAGTAATAATCAGATCCGGTAAAGAAAACAGAGCTTTGATGATCAAAAGTTACTCCAGTATTATCTATTCCAAAGGTATTAAGTACACTGCTGGTGCTTACCTGTCCCGGATATGGCTTTACAGAGTTTTGAGACAGAGTATCTACATACCCAGCATATATTGAATAGTCTCCACATGAAGCCATATCCTTTACTTTGAATTTGCTTATTGTTACTGGGGCGCCACTTTTAAAACTAGAACCTACTAAATTTAAAAGTGATGCAGAATTTTCATAACTCCAACCTCCATAAGCGGCCTCTCTATTAAGCAATTCGAATGCTCTTGGAACATAAGATGCAGTATCAGGATTTTTCTGATAATCGAATTGATTCCATAAATTTCTAATAAAACCTGCAGACCCCATTCCACATATAGTTCCAGCCGGATTAAACTCTTGTCGATCGGCGGAGCCTACTGGTAGTGAAACCACGGGACTTATGTTTGATCTTGACCACAAGCCCGCATTTGTCTGTCTTGACATTAATTGACATATTCCGGTAGGGCCTGTAGCAAATTGAACAGCGGCTCTTGTTCCATATACACTGCCCCAGGATACTACTCTTCCATGCAGTTCTATTCTGTCGTTTATTGAAAAAAGGTTGCCGCCGCCGGAGGTAGTTCTAGATACATCATAGACTATTCCGTGAGTACTGAATGGCCCGCAGACTACTTTTTTAAATCTAAGATCTTGAAAATATCTAGCTTTATTAGTACCTCCAGGTTGTCCATTTGCAGCATCTCTAAATAAATGAGGAGCAGAGTAGGCTGTCATGCCATCGTTGTTTTCCGTATGGTATGGAGCTCGGTATTGACTCATGCTTTGACAATAGTGTGGATACGATCCGAATATCCCCATATAATTAAGCGATGCGGCATTAAGAGCGCCGGCGGACTCCTCAATTGCGTTAGTGCCATCCACTGTACCTCTACTGTAGGAAGATCCCCAATGAGGACGTGTACTATTGTCGACTGTAACCGACATGCCCTCATGTGATTGAAATATAGTACTTATGTTTACTTCCGGGTTCGTCGGAGTGTTAGGTCCTCTGCCAGCCCCTATACACTGTATGTGAAAGAATCTGTCTACTACAGCAGTATGGAATGCTCCGGCTGCTATATACCCCTTGCAACGAATTCCTGCCACATTTTGTTCATTTGCGCAAAAGTTTTCAGCAGTTTTTTGACCAACTATAGTGCCGCCCCGATCTGATACTGAAGAAACATTACTGAGAGGATAGGCTGCGAATGTTGTATAAGTATCTGATGCAGAATTTGAAATAGTCCCTGGAGGATCAGCAACTGGGTTTGCAAATCCGTAATAGGTGGTTTGATTAACCGCTGTCCCTTGTATAACGCATTGAGCAAAGTGCACGCTTTGGCGTACGCTGGGTGCTGATGTACTTGATGGATATGGCGAACCATCGGCGACATCAACTAGATAGCCTGGATAGGTAATGCCATTCAGGCTGCTGGTTATATTGTGGTTGCCTGCCCCCCAAGCATACAAAACTCCTTTTTTTGATCTTGCTAAACTATGGAAGGCGCCGGCAGAGACCTCCATGATTGGGTCAGGATTTACGCTAGTCCTTACATTACCCCCAGAATCTATTAGATTTATTTCTGCCGGCACAGAACACTGATTGTAGGTGTTATTCCCCCATGCGTAGACCCATCCCGTTGCAGTAACTATAAGCACATGTCCAGGAAGATTTTTAAAATTTATATGTCCTGCATACCTTACGTTATTTGCATTGCTATCGTAGATAGGCGGATAATGATACGCCATGTAGTATGTTCCAGCATTATAGAACCTAGAGTCGTGACTAAGATATAAACTGGAGTCAGCAAGAACGCTTGTGAAGTCTCTGGCAAGAAATTCAGCCAATTCATCTGAGTACACGGAGTGCACATGAAAAGTCTCTTCGCCAACGTTGCCATCGTTCGTACCTATTCCAGCTAATACCGGAGGAGAGTTTGAAACAGCCACATCTATTATTGCAGCACTAAGGTCAGTCACTAAAGAAGGCACTATGCATTGACCCCATCTGTTGCTTCCCCATACGGCTATCTTTCCGTTGGATACTATTGCTCCATTAAAGGTGCCAAGAGCCATAACATGACCCCCGCCACCGTGTATTATGTGATCAGCACTAAATGCTGATACTCCGGCAGTTGTTTTATATATTGAATTTGCCGAATACCCATTGGGCGTCCCTGAACTGGTGCTGGCAAGATCTGCACCTAGCGCCATGTTCGCAGCAGGTATGTAGTCTGCGCTTCTCGGAGGTGGATGTATCAGCTTGTTTATTACCTGCGCAGCGCTGGATATGTAACCTGGGTCGTAATGAGGTTTGAACATGTATTCTAAATGTTTGGTATTTTTATTTAGAAATACAAATCCATACTGAGTGGAAACTACGTCCGAATATTGGTTCCTTGGCAAAGAGGTTGGAGTTGGAAACATATTGCTCCACCAAGTGTTATTATAAGGCGTTCCACTACCATTATTAGAGGTAATAGGATTAATTCCAAAAGCAGGTTTTATTCCAGCCCCATCTATGCTGGAATTATTGTTGAAGCCGCTACCACGAAAGTAGTGAACATCTAGAAATTTAGCCCTAGGAGAGGATTGGCCAGAAACAGAGAACATTCCTATCCCCGCATAACTGCTGTTTTGTTGAATTGCTGCAAACGTATATACGCCCGCTGCGGAGCTTTCAGATTTATAGAATGCAAGTTTTTTTACATAGCTAGCTGGAGAACTTCCCGTTCCAAACACATTTTGGTTTAGATCATATCCCCCCGCTGTGTTAGGGGATGTACTCAGACAAAATAATAAACTAGTATTGAGTTCAGTCTCCCCCACTAAGGTTGCATTAGTGTGAAGTTGCACATCGGTTCTTTGGCTTGAACTATTGCGATCAATTACTATGTTATTGGCCGGAATAGTGGGGTACTTATTAACTTGTACTGGTCCTGCGCCCCTTAAATCGCTAGAACTAGAAGAATTCCTGAAATATATATTACTCGTACTTCCAGAAAGATTTATGCTCATTTTAGGAGACGAAGTTCCATAGTCCCAGAGCATATTTACCCCATCAGCCATATTCTGATAGGTGAAGGTATGTTGAAAGGATGCACTTGACTGATGCACGTTACTGGCATCTGATGGAGGAGAGCCAGCACTAGTACTAGTGCTCCTGGTAGTAGTTGTTGCGAGGTACAGCTCGGCTGGAAGTCCTGTCAGAGATATGCTTTTTATACCTGTTGTTACCTCTGGAAGATATGGGCCAATTGGATTCTGAGCACTATATGTAGCCACATGTCTACCGCCTGCAATATTATAAGTAGGTTGCTTGACCTCTAGTCGTATCCTATTGCCAGAATGTGGAATGTCGTCGTGAACTACCCCTCTAAGCACTACACTATTTGATGAAGCAAACACTGAATCATTTACCAGTGTGCCTTCACCTTTAACTTTAAATTTAATTTTTATACTTACTGGAAATACTCCAGGGCATACTAAAGCTGCCCCGTCGGTAGGACCCTCTGATAAGTCAAGAGAGCCTTGAGATACTACTCCGGATCCTGAAAAGGTCGTACTTACTCCAAGATATACGATGGCCATTTGGCCTCTAGTTTAAAAAATTGTTGGAATAATTTTTTTACCTACCGAAGGAGCTGTAGCTTTAGGAGCGGGCTCTGGAGCGGGCTCTGGAGCGGGCTCTGGGACTACAGGTAGTACAGACTCTGTTTCTGCTAAAGTAAGACCTTCTGCAGATTCTGAAGATTTTGGATCTTCAATCATTTTATTATCCTCCTTGTGAATCTTAGATGTTTTAGGATGGTGTATTTTTTTATCTTTAGACATAAGTATTCCTTAAAATAATAAGGCTGCCCATTTGAGCAGCCTTATTATAGCTATAATTTTCTCAACTCTCTAGTTATTTCTTGTTCCAAGGCAACTTTGGAGAAATCCAATCCCATATAGGTCTTCCAATGAAGGCGCCTACTACGAATACAATAGCTGTGAAAAAAGCGGTGCCAAGTAATGATGAAAACAGTTCTTTCATTTTATGATTCCTTTTTAATGCAATTCTCTAGTTCTACTTTTAAATGCGTATTTTCTTTAATTAAAACACTACAAGTTTTTTCCAAATCATTATTTTGATTTTTTAATGCTTCTATCTCTTTAATCATATTTACATTTGATATACGTAATTCGGATAACTCGTATTCTAACTTTAGATTCTTTTTACCCAACTCATCGGTTTTTTGCTCGAGTACTTTAAGAGAATCTTCTAGCTTATCAGCCATTCTTAAAGCTACGTCAACGATCTTAACTTCACTTTCTGCAGATATTCTTTTTGCTTCCGCTATACTTTTAGATTTATCCCAATACCCTTTAGCAAATACAGAAACAGCTCCGCCTGCGGCTAAAGCCGTTAGAAGTTCTAAAAGTTTAGATACCTCTATTTCCATAAATTCAAAGATCAATCTAAGGTAATTACAATTGCTCCGCTAGTGAAAACCGGCGTATCATTCTGAGCTACTGTTCTCGGAGAAGCCAAATCCCCATAAGCAATAATTACTGGTGATGTTGGAGGATTTGTGAGAATGGTTGTAGCGTTATTTGTAGCTCCAGCTAGACCGGTGGTGGTGCTGACAACGGCGTTGGCCGGCGTTTGAGCGGCACTAATGACGAATCCGTGAATAATCTCAGAATTAGTCGACGAACTTTGTGGAAATCCAATTTGGCCGTTAGTGGTTACTTTCCATGTACCTGCGCCTTCTGCAGTACCATTAATAGTCCAGCCATACCATTGGTGATTTCCGGTGTTAACGGTGCTGTTTACAGTGCACATTCCTTGGTAGCTAGTGTAGGTGGCAAAGGTATATCCTGCTCCACTGCCAGCGGTACTGATACCGTTTGATACAAAGTGAGTATCTGGTAATGCGGTAATAGAAGAGTTGGAATTCTTAATTAAATCAACTCGGTGTCTAACTACGGAACCGTTGCCGGTACCACCACCAGAAAAAATTCCAAAAGATGCACCAGTGGCATTTGTATAGATCTTGAGAACGCTTACGTTTGCAGCTGCAGACAAAGACGTCAAGTTAGTTCCAGCGGCGCCGAGGTCTGCGGCAGCAGTTGGGAAGATTGCGTTAAGTACTTCCTTGGAAGCGAGAGATGTGAATGAACCCATTTAATGTTTCTCCTAGAGAGTTGTCTTGAGTGAGTGATTCTACCAAAATTAGTTATGTGAAACAACTGATAGCTAAAATTAAGCTCCAACTAAGGAGCTTGTTCATTAAAATATTACCATACCTGATGCAGACTCATTATGCAAGCCAAGTCCATTATTGTCAAGCTGCCTTACAAATCCATCTGGACAGGTATAGTAAATTTCATCAAAAAGATTTACGCACCATGGCAAACACAGAGGACAAGGCCTTGCCATACGCATTTGATTATTTTTGTTAAATCGGACATTTATTAATGTAATTTTCCTTCTTTGTGAACATTTTATTAATGCGTTTAATTCAGAGTGCTGTTCTCCAAATCTATAGCCTATTTTTGTGGCTAGGGGGTGGCCTTTAAAAGCATTTGTACCTACAGCTAATACTTTACCCCTCCTTACTATTAAGGAGACATGTTTTTTGGTGCGCGGTATGTTTAGACAAATTGGTCTAGCGTATTCAACCAATTTATCCAATTTTGGATTTTTTATAACTAAATCTGATTCTATGTCTAGAAATGTTGTATTCATCTGATCCTAGGGCCAAACTTATCATATATGACTGCAGCTATCAGATCCACCGCATTTGCAGCGTTCTCACTAAGTATGCGGTCCTCTTTTGTTACCTCAGTATTTGGTAATACTGCAATAAGCATGTTGCATACCGCCTCTATTCCAGAAGCGGCTGACAGTAATGCGGTTAGGTTATCTAAGGTCATTGAATAAATGTCCTCCTCTTTCAGCGGGTGCTCCATTAGATTTAGCAAAGAAGAGACATCTTTTCCTTTTACATCATGTAAGGATATTTTTACTCTTTCAACAACAGATAGCTCTTTGACTTTTGATGAGGGAAAATCCGCATCATTATTTTCTTTAGACATCTTTTTCTTATTCTTAGAGATAAACTTTGTTGGAGTTTTCTTTTTAGACATTGCTACGACCTTTCTTTGGTCCGCCCCTTTTAACTGTGTTTTCAATAAGCTTCCACTTTATGAACTGATTAACCAACTTTTCTGCTCTAATTAACTGATCTCTCTGGCTATCCGGAGGTAAGGCATGGAAGGGCACTAGGAGTTTGACGAGCTCTGACACCTTACTAGACTCTATGAGGTTCTGAGAAATCATAGATGCAGCCCACTCACACCAGATCTCGTGCAAAGTGGCACCTATAGTCTGATAAAGAATAGGTCCGTATTTCTGCATGTATATGTGGGGGTCTCTAAAATCATATAAATCTTTATGATCATATCTATCCAAGTCTTCCCTAAAACTAGACATGGAATAAAGCCTTTCTTTTTCTTTATGTTTTATCGAAGCAATCCCAGCCACGAATAGCGGCATGTACGATTGGATCTCGTTCATGAGTAGAGGGCGACGATAGATCGCTTGCAAGAAGCTTACATACCTCTCGCCTCGCTTCGTTACGCTCAGAGCGGAGCTGCTTGATGGTTTTTTCAAGCTCTCTAACAAATTCTTCTGACCACATTGACATCGTATGGACTCTCCTTATAACAATCCTGCCCCTTATACACTAGTCAAAAGAAATACCACTCAATCCATGGGTGTCCGATAGGTAAGCAACTGCACGCCTATGTAGCTCGAGATCAACATTGTGAACATACTCCATGTAAAGAAGTGAACCGTACATCATGGAATATAGTTTTTTTAGTTCAGGATCAGTCTCTTGGTCAATATGTATCTTCAAAGATTCAAGTGAGGGATTACTCATAGTTTTTTCTTTATCAAATCGGTGCTTTGAACGGTGTTGTCATTCTTATGTTTATTTATTTTGGATTTGTAACATCAGTCTTCCATTTGTCTATATCCAATTTTCCACAACAAATTGGCGAGCTCTTTACCGTGTTTTGTGATGACTTCTTCGGAGTCTGTGGGCCATTGGGCATGCAAGGCCTCATGTATAACAGTCTCAAGTTTAGCTCTACTTCTGAGCACCTGCCTAATTCTAATTTGCCTCTTAGGATCAGACGGGTCGGAGCAGTCCGCCCATCTATCATTAGGTATCTCATTTGATCTGACAAATCTAAACCTCCAGCGTATACCGCCTAAGTAAATCCAAAATGAAGAAAAAGGTTTCATGGATTGTTTTTCTAGGAATCTAATCTAGCTACAATTTGAGCTACTGTCAACATTCTTTGATTCCTTTATTTTGTTAAATAGCATTTTAAAAAGCTGTGAGTTTTGCGACATAAACCACAATATATTGTCTCTAGGGCGGCATCACTTTATTGCAATTATCCGGCTATAAGTGGGCTTATCCTAATCTTCGTTTATGTAGCACTTGAATGCATAAAAAATAAGGCTTGATATTACAAGCCCAAATTTTAACCTTTTGCATGCATTGATCTCAAAGTGAAAATTGGTTTGGATGTTGAAGAACCCCATACCAAAGTAGACAACAATCTGTAGCGATCATCTTGCCAAACCAATCTATCTGCTGCAAGTTTCAGTAAATTTTTCAAGTCTGAATGAGTTTCACAAGACAAACGTAACTTTTGGACTATCTCTGTTGTAGGTAAATGTTGCATTACATCATTATTCATATTTTTTCCTTTGATGTTTTATAGTCAAAATCCTGGACAATATAGGGCGATCTGGTTTGAGTGTTTTGAGTATTTTTATTTATGCGATAAACACTAGACTCTAGCTGTTTAATCTTTTGATTAATACGCCACACTGAAATCCCCAGTGTTATAACTCCAATAACACAGACAACAATTACCACAATTGGGTCATTCATTCTTTATCCTCCGCCTCTTCTAAAGTGCATCTTCGCAAAAAGCCAGGAGTGCCGGCTCCTACCCAGGCTCCAATAACATTAAACTCCATGTACTCTTCGGCTTCTTCGTAGGACATCCCATCTCGAGTTATGAGCAGTTCTACGGCTTTGTCGTAGTCGTAAATCAGCACAGTCGGCTGACCGCAGCGACTCATTGTTCCAATAAAAGCGTCTTCGAATCCATCCGGCTTTAGGGTTAGTTCTGACATAAATAGTCCGTAAGTTATTTTAACAATATTAGTGTTGTCTTTAAGTATTAATTAATATTTTAAGCCTAGACAAATAGTGATTATGGTTTTGAGTCGTTGTCTGCTCGTTTTGCCCATTTCTAACAATGCTCATCAGATAATCCAGATCCGGAGAGTCATTCTTAAAGACTACTCCTTCTTTCTTACAGCCTTCCCAGAACCAATATGGAACCGTGTATTGGTCTTTCCAGTAAGCAAATCGAGACT